>WNGD01000500.1_pt1 | contig 41543 bp, 43 predicted proteins | sample 5400671 | NCBI WGS metagenome assembly WNGD01 (sample SAMN13153369, study PRJNA577476) | soil metagenome | isolation source: 40 cm soil or saprolite under grassland replicate 2 | place: USA:California | collected 2016-06-15 | reverse complement strand
CGATCCCGATCGCCTCGCGCAGCGTGCCTTCGTCCTCGCTCTGCGTGACCATCACGACGGGCATGGCGGGGTCGAGGGCGCGGATCTCGCCGATCAGCTCGAGCCCGCGTCGCCCGGGCATTTGCTCGTCCAGCAGCACAATGCTGTAGGCCTGGCGCCGCAACAGCGCGAGCGCGTCGTCGCCGTGCGCCGCCGCGGCCACCGTGAACCCCTTTTCTTCGAGGTAGCGCCGGTGCGCGGCGAGCCCGTCGACTTCGTCATCCACCCAGAGGATGGTCTTCGGCCGCACCATGCGCCAAAGCTAATGGCGACTGGCGAACCCGGGCAACGCAGGACTTATTTCGCAACGTGCTGTGCGTTCTCTTGGTCCGTTTCAGCTCCATCGGCGACATCCTGTTGACTACGCCGCTCGTGCGCGCGCTCGCCCGCCGCCACCCGGAGGCGAGGCTCGTCTACGTGACCAAACGCGCCATGGCGCCGCTCGTGGCCGACAACCCGCACCTCGCCGAGGTCGTGACGCTCGAGCCCGGCGAACCGATCCGTCAGCTCGCCCGTCGGCTGCGCACCCTCGCCCCCACGCACGGTCTCGACTTACACGGCAGCGTCCGGAGCGTGGGCCTCCGATTGCTCGTGCGCTGCCGCTGGTCGGGGTACCGCAAGCGCAAACTGGCGCGCGCGCTGCTCATCGCCACCAAGCTGGACGTCTACCGCCGGCGCGCCTCCTCCCCGGTCGCCGAGCGCTACTTCGAGGCCGCGCGCCGTCTCGACACCCGGCCCGACGACGGCCCGCCCGAGTTCTGCCTGGGTCCCGGAGCCACGGCCCGGACGGCGCAGTGGCTCGCGGAGCGCGGACTCGCGGGTGCCCGGCTGGCGGCACTGGCCCCGGGCGCCGCCCACGCCACCAAGCGCTGGCCTATCGCGCAATGGAGCGCGCTCGCCGAGCGGCTGGAGGCCGCCGGGTACCGACCGGTGGTCGTCGGGGGACCCGAGGACCGCGGGCTCGCGCAGCAGCTCGTGGCGGAGGGAGGGGGAGGGAACTCTGTCCCGAGCGCGGCCGGCGAGTTCTCGCTCCAGGAAACGGGCGCGCTGCTTGCCCGGGCGCGGGTCGTGGTGTCGGGGGATACCGGTGTCATGCACATGGCGACCGGCGTCGGAACCCCCGTCGTCGCGTTGTTCGGACCCACCGTCGGGCAGTTCGGCTTCTTTCCCTATCGCGCGCCGGCCGTCGTGCTGGAGCGCGCACTCGACTGCCGCCCCTGCTCGGCGACGGGCACCGCGGCCTGCCCGCTCGGCCACCATCGCTGCCTCACCGATATCACACCCGAGGAGGTGGCCGCCACGGTGGAGCGCCTGGTCGCGTGAGCCGCGCCACGACCGCCGCCGAAGAACGCTTGATCGGTCTGGTCGCCGACTCGGTGCGGGGACCGAAGCGCGAGGGTCTGTTCGCGCTGTGGCTCATCGTGCGCTCGGCCGAGGCGCTGCTGCCGCCGCAGCCCGTATCGGGTACGAACCACCGGCGTCGCCTCCAGGCGCTCGACGCGCGGCTCGCGAGCCTCGCCCTCCCCGGCCCCCTGAAGCGCGCCCTCACCGCCGCGCGTCACCACCTGGAGCCCGCCACGCCGGCCGCCGCGGCCCTGGTCCTGTCTCAGCTCGTCGCCCCGGCGCGCGAGGTCCTGGGTCCCGAGGCGGGAGACGCCGTCACCGTTGCAGCCCGGTCGGCCCGCATACATCTATAGTAGACTAGACGCACAGGCGCACAGACGCGTAGACGCACAGACGCGTAGACGCACAGGAGGCGCTCATGACGACCCGTCGCTTTCCCAAGCGTCCGTCGCTCGAGTCCATGGTCGACCGCGTGGACCAGCAGCGCCCGGGCGACGTGCCGGGGGACACCGTGCCGACCGGGTTCCCCTCGATCGACCGCATCCTGGGCGGTGGCCTGCGGCGCCGCGATCTCGTGGTGCTGGGCGGCGACATCGGATCGGGAAAGTCCGCGCTCGCTCTGGGGCTGGCACTGCGCACGGCGCAACAGGGAACGGGCGTCGCGCTCTTCTCCGGCGAAATGGACGAGGAGCGCCTGATGGAGCGCGCCCTCGCGATCGAAGGGCGCGCGACGGTGGACGAGCTGCGCACGGCGAAGCTGAACGATCAGACGCGCGCGGGCATCGGCGGGGCCGCCGTGCGGCTGCGCGACCTGCCCCTTACTACCTTGCCCCTCGCCGCCCGAGACTTCGAGACGGCGGCGGAGCGGCTCGATCCGCTGCGAGAGCTCGGGCTGGTAGTGGTGGATTACCTCCAGCTCGTCCCCTCGCCGCGCGGCGTGGCGCGCTCGACGCAGGACGAAGATCTGGCCCTGGTGCTGCAACGCCTCAAGGCGCTGGCGCTCGAGCGTCGGGTGGCGCTCGTCGTCGTGTCGCAGCTGCCGCGCTTCGACGCGAAGCGCCCGAACGCAAGACCGGCGCTCGACGACTTCGGGCACCTCGGCGCGATCAAGCAGCACGCCGACGTGGTGCTCGGGATCTATCGGGAGGAGATGTACAACCCGGGACACGGCGTAGACGGCGCGACCGAGCTGATCGTCCTGAAGAACCGCAACGGACCGACGGGGTTCGTGGACCTGTACTTCTACCGGCGCTGGATGCGGTTCGAAGACATGCTCGACCCTGATCGGTGAACGTTGTAGCTTAGAACGGCGTTGCAGGTTCCACGTCACACGTTGCACGAAGGTGCCGCGTCGTGGAACGTGCAACGTGTAACGTGCGACGGGGTTCCCCATGGCCGGCCACAGCAAATGGAAGCAGATCAAGCGGAAGAAGGCCGTCACCGACCAGCGGCGCGGCGCGCTCTTCACCAAGCTGATCCGTGAAATCACCATTGCCGCCAAGCAGGGCGGCGGCGACCCCGCCGGCAACGCCCGGCTCCGCACCGCCATCGACGCCGCCAAGGCCGAGAACATGCCGCTCGACAACATCGAGCGCGCCGTCAAGAAGGGAACGGGCGAGCTCGAGGGCGTAACGTACGAGGAAGTCACCTACGAGGCCTACGGCCCCGGCGGCGCCGCCCTGCTCATCGAAGCCACGACCGACAATGCCAACCGCACCGTCGCCGAAATTCGCAACGCGTTCCAGCGCCACGGCGGCAACCTCGGCGCCACGAACTCGGTGGCGTGGATGTTCGACCGCAAGGCCCAGATCACCGTAGACGCGACCCGCGCCGACGAGGACACCGTCATGGAGGCGGCGCTCGATGCCGGAGCGGAGGACATGGTGCGCGACGGCGACGTTTTTCTCATCACCGGACCCGCGGGCCAGCTGCATCAGATCAGCGAGCGGCTCAAGGCCAAGAGAATCGCCGTCCAGACCGCCGAGATCGCCTACCTTCCCAAGAGTACGGTGAAAGTGGACGGGAAGGACGCGAAGCACCTGCTCGCCCTGATCGACGCGCTGGAAGAGATGGACGACGTCGCGAAAGTCTCCTCGAACTTCGACATCGACGCCGAGGCACTGGCGGCGGCGACGGCATAGCGTGAGGGTGCTGGGTGTCGACCCCGGGACGTCGGTCACGGGCTACGGAGTGATCGAAACCGGGAACGGCAGCTCCGGCGTGGGGCGGCTGGTCGAGTGCGGTGTGATCCGGTTGGCCGGCAGGAGCCCCCTGCCCCGACGCCTGCACGCGCTCCACGAGCAGATCACCGAGCTCATCACGCGCCATCATCCCGGCATCCTGGCCCTGGAGAACGCCTTCTACCATAAGAACGTGCACACCACGCTCGTGCTCGGTCACGCCCGAGGGGTCGTGCTCCTCGCCGCCGAGCAGGCGGGAGTCGCGATTGCCGAGTACGCCCCTGCGACCATCAAGAAGCTTGTCGCCGGCGCGGGCGGCGCCGACAAGGCGCAGGTCGGCAGCGTGGTCGCCCGGCTGCTGCGGCTCAAGCACGCGCCCAGGCCCGCGGACGCCGCGGACGGCGTGGCCGTGGCGCTCACGCACATCCTCCGGTCGTGATTGCGCACGTCTCGGGTCGGCTCGCCGCGAAGCAGGCCGATCGCGTGATGATCGAGACCGCAGGCGGCGTGGGCTACGAGATCGTCGTGCCGTTGGGCGTGATGGAGCGCCTGCCCCCGGTGGGCGAGCCGGTGAGCCTCGCGACCGAGCTCGTGGTGCGGGAGGACGGCTGGTCGCTCTACGGCTTTCACGACGACGCCGGGCGGCGCTTCTTCCAGCGACTGATCGGCGTGAGCGGCGTGGGGCCGAGGATCGCGATCGCCCTGATGTCGGCGCTGGGGGTGGAGCGTGGCGCTCGGGCAGTGAAGGAGCGGAACATCGCGCTGCTCGCATCGGTCTCGGGGATAGGGAAAAAGACGGCGGAACGGCTGGCGCTTGAACTGGCCGACAAGCTCGGCGAGTTTGAGGAGGCCGCGGTTGCGGGCGCGGCCCCCAGCGGGGGAGCCGCCGAGGCGGCGCTGCACGCCCTCGAGCGGCTCGGGTACGCCACAGTCGAAGCGGATCGGGCCCTGCGCCAGGCGCTCGCGGCAGACGGCGGCGGTGACGCGGAGACCTTGGTGCGCCGGGCTCTACAACTTCTCACCCACGGATGACGATGCCCGAAACGGCTGAATGGATCTGCACTCGCTGCGGCTCGACCAACCGCACCCTCGTGCCCGACAGCGCGACCCGCGCCACCGACGAGTGCGTCACCTGTCATACGCGCCACGCGCTCGAGCGGGACGCGCGGCCGGTCCGGTGGCGCGCGCGGCCGCTCGGGAAGGGGAAAGCGGCGTGAGCAATACGCTTCAGCGTTGGGTCTCGCCGGCCCCACTCTTTAGAGTGGGAGAATAATGACCGCCCACTCCCGTACCCAGGTTACCACCCCCGACGCCCTGCCCGACGAGCGGCTCACCGACGCCGCCCTCCGCCCTTCGCGGCTGGACGAATTCGTCGGCCAGGCGAAAGTGAAGGAATCGCTGCAGATCGCGATCGATGCGGCGAAGCAGCGGCACGAGCCGCTCGACCATACGCTGTTCTTCGGACCACCGGGCCTGGGCAAGACGACCCTCGCCCTCCTCATGGCGAAAGAGCTGGGCGTTAACGTCCGCACGACGTCGGGCCCGGTGCTCGAGCGCCCCGGCGACCTGGTCGGCCTGCTCACCTCGCTCGGCGCGGGCGACATCCTGTTCATCGACGAGGTGCACCGGCTGCGCCCGGTGCTGGAGGAGTTCCTCTATCCGGCGATGGAGGACTATCGGGTGGACGTCCGGATCGCCGACGGGCAGCACGCGCAGACGATCCCCATGGCGTTGGAGCGCTTCACCCTGATCGGCGCCACCACGAGGTTCGGTCTGCTGACGCCGCCCATGCGCGCACGGTTCGGCCTGGTCGAGCGGCTCGCCTACTATCCACCCGACGATCTCGCCCAGATCATCAGCCGCTCGGCCGGCATCCTCGACGTCCCGACCGATGCGGCGGGCATCGCCGAGATCGCCCGCCGCAGCCGCGGCACGCCGCGCGTCGCGAACCGGCTCTTGAAGCGGGTACGCGACTACGCGCAGGTGCGCGCCGGAGGCAAGATCACGGCGCCGGTCGCCGGCGAAGCGTTGAAACGGCTCGACGTGGACGAGTTCGGGCTCGACGACATGGACGGTCGGATCTTGAAGACCATCATCGAGCAGTTCGAGGGCGGACCGGTTGGTCTCACGACCATCGCCGCCGCCGTGGGCGAGGACCCGGGCACGCTCGAGGAGGTGTACGAGCCGTTCCTCATGCAGCAAGGCTTCCTCGCCCGCACGCCGCGCGGCCGATGCGCCACGGGGTCCGCGTACCGGCATTTCGGATTCACTCCGCCCCGGAGCGCTGAACAGCCGACGATGTTTGACAGCTAATGGGGAATGCGGAATTCGGAATGCGGAATTGAATTACCTGCGTCGCTCCGACGCTCGCACATCCATTCCGCATTCCCCATTCCGCATTCCCCATTAGGTCTTCTATGCACCGCGTCTCAGATTTCGATTACCGTCTCCCCCCATCGCTCATCGCCCAGGAGCCGCTCCCCGACCGCGCCGCGAGCCGACTCTTGGTGCTGGACCGGTCGAGCGGCCATGTGCGGCACGCACACTTCCCGGATCTCGTGGACCTGGTGGCACCGGAGGACGTGCTGGTCCTGAACGTCTCACGGGTGATTCCGGCGAGACTGCACGGGATGCGGGAGGCGGGAGGCGGGATGCGCGGGTCAGGCGGCAAAGCAGAGCTCCTGCTCGTCCGGGAGGCACCCGACGGAACCTGGCTCGCGATGGGGCATCCGGGCGGCAAGCTCAAGCCGGGACGGCGGGTGACCTTCGGCGACGACAGTGCGGCGGAGATCGTGGACGTGCTGGGCGGCGGATTGCGCCGGGTGAAGTTCGTCGGCCAGCTGGATGCAGCGGCCACGCTCGCCAAATACGGCACGGTGCCGCTCCCGCCCTATATCCGACGCCTCCCCAGACCCGAGGACCGCGAGCGCTACCAGACCGTGTACGCCACGCACGACGGGAGCGTGGCCGCGCCGACCGCGGGATTGCACTTCACGCCCGAGCTGCTCGAGCGCATCAAGGGGCGGGGCGCCGCGCTCGCAACGCTCGACCTGCAAATCGGCCCGGGGACGTTCAAGCCGGTGGAAGTGGACGACCTCGCAAATCACCCGATGCACGCGGAGGCGTACGGGGTGAGCGACGAGGCGGCGGAGCTCATCAACGGGAGGCGAAAGACGGGAGGGCGCGTGTGGGCCGTCGGAACCACCGTGGTCCGCACACTCGAGACCGTGGCGGCGCCCGACGGCACCATCCGACCGGGGGCGGGTGATACGAGCCTCTTCATTTATCCGCCGTACACATTCCGGACGGTGGACCGGCTGCTCACTAACTTCCACCTGCCGCGCTCCACGCTGCTAATGTTGGTGTGCGCGTTTGGGGGCTACGAGCGCGTTATGCGGGCGTATGGGGAAGCGGTGAAGGAAGGATATCGGTTCTATTCGTATGGTGATGCGATGGCGATCATCTGAATGTGGAATGGACCGGCGAACTTCGATTCCGCACTCCGCATTCCGCATTCCGCATTAGGCACCGTGTTCGAGTTTGAACTCGAAGCGGGTAGCGGCGCGGCCCGCACCGGCACCCTGACCCTCCCGCACGGTACCGTCGAGACGCCGGTGTTCATGCCGGTCGGGACTCAAGGGACCGTGCGGGCGCTGTCCCCCAACGATCTCCGCGCCGCCGGCGCGACCTTGGTGCTGGCGAATACGTACCACCTGCACGTGCGGCCTGGCGAGGAGGTGGTCGAAAAGCTCGGTGCGCTGCACCGCTTCATGGGCTGGGATCGTCCGCTGCTCACCGATTCGGGCGGGTTTCAGGTGTTCTCGCTTGAGGGGTCGCGCCGCCTGGACGAGGACGGTGTGGAGTTTCAGAGTCACGTAGACGGCAGCCGCCGCACCCTCACCCCCGAGCGCGCCACCGAGATCCAGTGGGTGCTCGGCGCCGACATCGCGATGGCGTTCGATCACGTGGTGCCGGGGGGCGCGGACGTGACGACCGCTCGCGACGCCATGGAAAGGACGCTGCGGTGGTTGGCGCGGTGCCGGAACCGGCACGCGGAGCTGAGGGCGTCGTACGACGCTACGTCGCTACGCCGTGAGAGCTCGCCGGGAGAGGACGTACAACGTAGCGTCATAGCGTCGTGCAACCAGACGTTATGGCCCATTCTCCAGGGCGGTACGCACCTAGCGCTCCGGGAGGAAGGTCTCCGCCGCATCCTCGATCTCGGCGACTGGACGGGCCTCGCGATCGGCGGCCTGTCCGTCGGCGAGCCCAAGGCGATCATGTACGACATGCTCGAACGGCTCGAGCCGAAGCTCCCCGCCCTTCCGCGTTATCTTATGGGCGTGGGGTTCCCCGAGGATCTGGTGGCCGCGGTAGAGCGCGGGGTGGACCTGTTCGACTGCGTCGCGCCGACGCGCAATGGGCGGAACGGATCGGCCTTCACGCCCGACGGCCCCGTGAACATCCGCAACGCGGAGCACCGCGACGATCCAGGGCCGCTCGACGCGACCTGCGATTGCGAGACCTGCACCACGTTCTCGCGCGGCTATCTCCGTCATCTGTTCATGGCCGAGGAGCTGCTGGGACTCCGGCTGCTGTCGCTGCACAACGTTCGTTACTTGATCCGGCTCGCGAGTGAGATGCGGGCCGCGATCCGGCGGAACGCCTTCGGCCCCTGGGCCGGGGAGTGGCGCCGCCGTTACCTGCACTCGGGATCCGCATGACCGCGCACGGACTGTTCGCTCTGCTGTTTGCACCCTCCGGCCAGAATGCCGGCGCCGGGCTGCCCATCTTCCTGATCCAGATCGGCGCCCTGATCGCGATCTTCTACTTCATGCTGATCCGCCCCCAGCGGCGGCAGCAGGAGCGACATCGCCAGCTGCTTGCGTCGCTGCAACGCGGCGACCGCATCGTCACATCGGGCGGCATCATCGGCGAGGTCGTGCACCTGAAGGACGACGAAGTCACGGTGAAGAGCGGCGAGTCCCGCTTGATCGTCCAGCGCAGCAACATCGCGAACATCCTCAACCGCTCGGTCGAGGCCGCCAAGCCGCAGTGACCGTCCGCCAGCTCCACCTGCTCGGCTCGCCCGTCCTGCGCCAGCGGGCCGCCCCCGTCGCCACGGTGGACGATGCCGTGCGCCGGCTGGTGGACGACCTGTTCGAGACGATGCATGCCGCCAAAGGCGTGGGGCTCGCGGCGAACCAGGTCGGCGTCGCCCGACGCGTGGCCGTCGTCGACGTGGGCGAGGACGCGCCGCCGCCGCTGGTGCTCATCAATCCGCGTATCGTTCAGGCCAGCGACACGATGGAAAGCGCGGAAGAAGGCTGCCTCTCGATCCCCGATATCTACGGCGAGGTGGAGCGTCGCCTCGGCGTGACCATCGAGGCGCTCGATCGCGACGGCCGCCTTTACACGGTCGAGCTCTCCGGTTTCAAGGCGCGGGCGGCGCAGCACGAGATCGATCACCTGGACGGCGTCCTCTTCCTCGACCATCTGAGCGCGGTGAAACGGGGACTGCTCCTCGCCAAGTGGAAAAAAGCACGCAAGGGACAGTCCGGGTACGTGAAAGACGTGACGCCGGAGCCGGCGGGCGAGCTCTAAATGCGCGTCGTGTTCTTCGGGACGCCCGAGTTCGCCGTCCCCTCCCTCGAAGCGCTGCTGGGCGAAGGGTTCGACGTGGTCGCCGCCGTCACGCAGCCGGACAGGCCGCAGGGGCGCTCCCGCTCGACGGCGGTTCCGCCTCCCGTGAAGACGACGGCCGAGGCGGACGACGTGCCGGTGCTGCAGCCCGAGCGACCGACCGACCCCGCCTTCATGGAGCGCCTGCGGGCGCTCGCGCCGGACGTGGGCGTGGTCGTCGCCTACGGCCACATCCTCAAGCCCGACCTGCTCGCGCTCCCGCGTCGCGGATTGATCAACCTCCACCCGTCGCTCCTCCCAGAGCTACGGGGCGCCGCGCCGGTGGAATGGGCGATCCTCAACGGCCTCAAGCAGACGGGCGTCACGATCATGCGGATGGACGAAGGCCTCGACTCCGGTCCGATCCTGCTGCAGATCCCGCACGACATCGACCCCGATGTGACGGGCGGCGAGCTGTCGGAGCATCTGTCCGAAATGGGCGCCCAGGCGTTGGTCGAGGCGCTCGCGCTGTTCGAGACCAACGGCCTCGAGCCGCACCCCCAGGAGCATGCGCGCGCCACCTACGCGCCCAAGCTCACACGCGATACGGCGCACATCCGTTGGACCGATCCGGCGGAACGGGTCGCGCGGCTGATCCGCGCGCTCGACCCCACACCCGGTGCCTGGACCGAGCTCGATGGCCGCGAAGTAAAGTTGTTCGGCGCCCGCGTCGTACAGCATAGCGGCGCTCCTGGGGAAGTTCGCCCGACGGATGACGGATTGCAGATTACGACGGGACAGGGGGCGGTGCAGGTCGAGGAAGTCCAGCCCGCCGGCAAGGCGCGCATGCCCGCCGCGGCCTGGGTGCGCGGGCGTGGCGCTCGAGCGGGCCAGCGCTTCGGGTGAAGTCGGTCCCGGTCCTGCCGCGGCTGCACGCCATTACCGACGAGCGGATCGCCCGCCGGCCGGACCTGAGTACCGTTGCGCAACAGCTCGCGGCTGGCGGCGGCGAGAACCTCGTGTTCCACGCGCGCGGGCGCGCGCTCTCCGGCCTGGAGCACTTCGAGCTGGCCAGCCGCCTCCGCGCCCATGCGCCTACGCGTCTCTTTGTGAACGACCGCCTCGATGTGGCGCTCGCCGTGGGCGCGGCGGGCGTCCAGCTGGGACAGGGAAGCCTCGCGCCCGAGGATGCGCGTCACTTGAACCCCGCCTGGTGGATCGGCAAGTCGGTGCACGACTTGCGGGAGGCCCAAGCCGCGCACGCGAGCGGTGCCGACTATCTTTTAGTGGGACCGGTGTTTCCGACCGCGACACATCCCGACCGGGCGCCGCTCGGCTCCGCCGACCTCAGGCAGATCGCGGGTCTCGGGTTGCCGATCATCGCGATCGGCGGGGTGACGGCCGAGCGGATCCGGGAGCTCCGGGCCGAGGCCGCCATCCACGGCGTGGCCGTGATCCGGGCGCTGTGGCAGGCCGCCGATCCCGCGGACGCCGCGCGGCGGATGGTCGAGGAGCTGAACGGATGAGCGACACGGTCGACGTCATGGTGAACGGGGAGCCTCGCGCAGTCGCGCGCGGCGCCACGCTGCTCGAGCTGCTCCAATCGCTCGCGCTCGACCCGCGTGCCGTCGTCGTGGAGCACAACCGCACGATCGTGCGGCGTCCGGCGCTCGGCGTGGTGACGGTCGAGCCGGGCGACGCAATCGAGCTGGTGCATTTCGTCGGAGGGGGTTGAGCGCATGACCACGGCCCTGGAGACGATTCGGGACATCCCTTTCACCATCGGCGGGCGCTCGTTCCAGTCGCGCCTCATGGTGGGGACGGGGAAGTACCGCGACAACGACACGATGGCCCGGGCAATCGACGCGTCCGGCGCCGAGATCGTGACCGTGGCGGTCCGACGCGTGGACCTGGACCGCACGAAGGAGGAAGGCGTCCTTTATCACCTCGACGCGAAGCGGTACTTCCTGCTCGCCAACACCGCGGGGTGTTACACCGCCGAGGATGCCATCCGCTACGCGCGCCTCGCGCGCGAGGCGGGGTTCAACGAATTCATCAAGCTCGAGGTGATCGGCGACCAGGAGACCCTGCTCCCGGATGTTCAAGGCCTGCTGGTCGCGGCGCGCACGCTGGTCGCGGAGGGCTTCAAGGTCCTCGCCTACACCAACGAGGACCTGGTGACCGCGCTGCGCCTCGAAGACGCGGGCTGTGCCGCCGTCATGCCCCTCGCCTCACCGATCGGCAGCGGGCTCGGTCTCCTCAACCCGTTCGGCGTGCGCACGATCAAGCGAAGGCTTCAGGTGCCGGTCGTGGTCGACGCCGGCGTCGGGACGGCATCGGACGCCTGTCTTACCATGGAGCAAGGCGTCGATGGGATTTTGATGAACACGGCGCTCGCCGCGGCGCGGGATCCCGTCGCCATGGCCCGCGCCATGCGACAGGCCGTCGAGGCCGGGCGCACCGCCTACCTCGCCGGCCGCATGGCCAAGCGCGAGGTGGCGATGCCGTCCTCGCCGCTGGAAGGGATGTTGGATTAAGGACGCCACGGCCGCCCGGCGCGCGGCACTGCAGATGCTCGACGCAGTGCGCGCGGGTGCCACTCTCCAGGGCGCCCGCGATGGGGCGCTCGGAAGTCTGGTCGCGCGCGACCGCCGCCTCGCTTACGAACTGGCGGCTGGTGTCCTGCGCCGCCGCGCCCAGCTCGACCGGATGCTCGAGCTCGCGACCGCCGATCCCCGCCTCCACGACGTGCTCCGGCTCGGGGCGTACCAGTTGCGCGCGCTGACCCGAGTGCCGCCGTACGCGGCGGTGTCGACCAGCGTCGAGCTCGCGCGGGCGTTGGCCGGCGAGGGCGGGGCGCGGTACGTCAACCAGGCGCTGCGCACCCTAGCGCGGGAGACGGGAGGCGGGAGACGGGAGGCGGAGCTCACCCACCCGAAATGGCTTGTCAACCGCTGGCGCCGCCATTTCGGGGACGAGGACGCAACGAAGCTACTCGCGTGGAATGACACCCGACCGGCCGTCACGCTGCAACCCGCCCGCTGGGGCATCGAACAGCTCACGGCCCGGTTCCAGGCAGAGGGGTTCGGGGTACGAGAAGCACCGTATGGAGCGGGTCTCCAGCTGCAGGTGCCTTCCGGCTCCCGGCTCCCGCCTCCCGCGCAACTGCCGGGGTTTCGGGAAGGGGGGTTTATCGTGCAGGACCCCGCCCACGCCCTCGTCTGCCGCTTCGCTGCGATCCCGCCCGGCGCGATCGTGTACGACGCCTGCGCCGCTCCCGGAGGCAAGGCCGTCACACTGGAGCGTGGCGGGGCGCGCGTGATGGCCGGCGACGCGCGGCGCGAGCGGGTCGGCCGGCTGGTCGAGACGGCCCGGCGGGCGGGAGTGGCGATTCGGGTCGCGGTCGCCGATCTTCTGGCGGCCCCGTTCCGACCGGAGGCCGTTGCGGCGGTGCTCGTGGATGCCCCCTGCTCCGCCACCGGCACCATGGCCCGGCACCCGGATGCCCGCTGGCGGCTGACGCCCCGGACCATCGCCCGGGCTGCCGAGCGCCAGCGGGCGCTCTTGGCCGCGGCGGCGGCGCTGGTGCGGCCGGGCGGATTGCTCGTCTATGCAACGTGCTCACTCGAGCCGGAGGAGAACAGCGACATCGTGACCGAGTTCCTGGCGCGCCACCCCGAGTTCACCCGTACGCCGGCGACGGCCGCGGTCCCCACCGCGCTGCTCACGCCCGCCGGCGACTTCCAGTCGGTGCCACAGCGCCACGGGACCGACGGCGCGTACGCGGCACGACTCGCCCGAGTGCGGTAATGCGGTTCCGCCGGCATATCCCGCGGGTCCGGGAGTGGAAGCTCCCGACGCTCGACGCGCTCGGCGCACGACGCTGGGGTCTCGCGCTGCTCGGCGCCCTGCTCGGCGGCTACCTGACCGCATATCTGGTCTTGTTCCCCGCGCCCCTCTTGCACGGGCACGGAGTGGTGCCCCGCGTCCTGGGGCTGTCGCTGCAGGAGGCGTCGGACCAGCTCAAGAAAGCCGGCCTTCAGGTACAGGACGGCGGCGCCGAGCCCCACCCGACCGCGCCCCAGGGGACGATCGTGTGGCAGGACCCGCCCCCCGGCGTAAGCGCTCCGGCGGGGCTGCGGGTGACCCTGGTGTCGAGCGAGGGGCCACCCAAGATTCCGGTACCGGACGTGGCGGGTCTGGACGGCGAGCTGGCGCGGCGACTGCTCGCGGCGGCGGGGCTCACGGTGGCGCAGGTGGAGTCGGTGCAGGCCGCCGCGCCGCCGGGCATCGTGATGCTCACGCGCCCGGCCGCGACCTCGGTGCTCAGTCCCGGAGCGCCGGTGACGATCGTGGTGAGCCGCGGGGCCCCCACGATCGCGGTCCCCGACCTGTTGGGGATGTCGCAGGCGGACGCCCGTACGCGGCTCGAGCTGGACGGTCTCGAGCTCGGTACGGTGACCCGGCGGCGCACCCGCGACGCGAACCCCGGCACGGTCGTGGGGCAGAAGCCGGCGGCGGGCACCCTGGCCGCACCCGGCACGGTAGTGGACGTCGTCGTGGCCCGGAGCCCATGATGACCGACGGGGGCGGAATTCGTATCGCGCCCAGCGTGCTGTCGGCGGACTTGAGCCGGCTCGCCGATCAGGTGAAGCAGGTGCTGGCGGGGGGCGCCGACTGGGTGCACGTGGACGTGATGGACGGGCGTTTCGTGCCGAACCTCACGTTCGGCGCGAACATGATCGCGGCGCTGCGCGGACTCACCGACCAGCCGATCGACGTGCACCTGATGGTGGTCGAACCGGAGCGGTATCTCGAATCGTTCGCGGCCGCCGGCGCATCGATCTTCACGTTTCACCCCGAAGCGACGGTACATGTGCAACGACTGCTCGCCGCAGTGCGGGGGCAGGGCATGCTCGCGGGGCTCGCGCTGAACCCTGGGTCGCCCCTGCAGCTCGCGGAAGAAGTCGTCGCCGACCTGGACTTGCTGCTCATCATGACCGTGAACCCCGGGTTCGGGGGGCAGACGTACCTTCCCGCCTCGAACGACAAGATTCGCCGGGCGCGCGAGCTGCTCGCCGCGCATGGCTCTCGCGCGTTCCTCGAAGTGGACGGCGGGATCACCTCGCACACCATCGCGACGGCCCACGCGGCAGGCGCAGACACGTTCGTCGCAGGCAACGCGATCTTCACGAGCGGCGACCCCGCCCGCGAAGTGCGGGATCTCCGGCGGCGCTGTCTGGTGACGGTATGACGCAACCGCGGCAGTGGACGATCGCGATCGGGGTGGTGATGGCTCTGGTGTTCGGCACCGCTTTGGCGATCAAGATCCGCCCGCAGATCGATCTTCTGGGCGTGGGCTCGGGCGCGCCCGACTTTCACGCCACGGACCTGCGGACCAGGCGCCCCACTACGCTCGCCGACTACCGCGGCAAGGTCGTGCTGCTCAACGTGTGGGCGACGTGGTGCCAGCCGTGCCGCGTAGAGATGCCGTCGATGGAGCGGCTCTACCGCCGGCTCGGGGGGAGCGGCGACTTCAGGGTGGTGGCGGTGAGCATCGACGAGCAGGACGATTCCGTCGTCATGGCTTTCGCGCGCGAGCTGGGGCTCAGCTTCGACATCCTGCACGACCAGACGGCGGACATCAAGCAAGTGTACCAGGCGACCGGCGTGCCCGAAAGCTGGGTGATCAATCGTGACGGCGTGATAATCAAGAAGGTGATCGGCGCCTCGGAGTGGGACGGTCCTGTCAACGAAACCCTGATCCAGCGGCTGATCGATGACCGTCCGCGCTAGCCTCTGGCAGCTGATCGTGCGCAACTGGCCGATCAAGCTGGCGGCGCTGTTCTTCGCGATCATGCTGTACGTGGCGGTCGCGGCGCAGCAGGCCCTTTCGCAGAGCTTCGTGATGCAACTCGCCATCGGCATTCCGCCCGGCCGCTCGGTTCGCCAGCAGCCCGCCGCCGTGACGGTGGTCATCGCCGGGAAGGGCAGCGAAATCCTCAAGCTGCGATCTTTTCCGCGGGTGATTCGCAAGGTCATTCCCGACACCTTCTCCGCCTCGCTGTGGCGGATGCAGCTCCAAGCCGCCGACATCGAGCTGCCCAAGGGGATCGAAGTGCAGGTCGCGGATATTCGGCCCCGCGACGTCGAGATCCTGCTCGACTCCGTGTCGCGTAAGGATGTCCGGATCGTGCCGCGGGTGAAGGTCGAAGCAGAGTCGGGCTATGTGCTCCGCGGGCTGTCGATCACGCCCAGCTTGGCTCGCCTGGTGGGACCGGAGAAGAGCCTCGCCAAGCTCGACTCGGTGACGACGCTGCCGACCGTGATCTCAAGCGTGAACGGACCCTTTTTCCAGACGGTCCCGATCGACACCGCCCCGTTGGGCGTCGTCCGGATCTCACCCAAGGCGGTGCGGGTGGCGGGTGAGGTGACGGCGATCATCGAGCGGTCGATCGGCGGTGTCCCGATCACGACGGCAGCTTCGGGCTTCACCGGCTTCCTGTTGACGCCGGAACGCGTAACGGTCACGGTGCGCGGGCCGGCGTCGCGAGTGAACACGCTGACGCGGGACAGTGTGCGGGTCGTGGCGCACCTCGTCGGCAAGGCGGGGCCGGGCGGGTACGCCAGGCTTACGGTGAGCGGGCCGCCGGGGATCGCCGCACGCGCCGTACCCGATTCCGTGTCGCTCAAGCGAAAGACCGGACGTGGCTGACGTCGTCCTGGGTATCGAGACGTCCTGTGACGAGACGTCGGCCGCCGTCCTCGTCGGCGAGCGCCGGCGCCCCGAGCTCGCCGGCCTCGTCATCCTTTCGCAGGACGTGCACAAGGTGTTCGGCGGCGTTGTCCCGGAGCTCGCGAGTAGGGCGCACCTGGCCGCCCTGCCGGCGGTCGTGGATCGGGCGCTCGCCGAGGCGGGCCTCGCCTGGAGCGCCGTGGACGCCGTGGCGGTGACGCAGGGGCCGGGCCTCGTGGGCGCGCTGCTCGTGGGTGTGGTGTACGCCAAGGCACTGGCCTACGCGGGGGAGCGCGACCTGATCGGCGTGCATCACATGGAGGGCCATCTGTTCGCGCCCGCACTCGAGGATCCGGAGCTCGCGCCGCCTTTCGTGGCGTTGCTCGTCTCGGGAGGCCATACCCTGTTGCTCGATGTCCCCGCCTGGGGCCGGTACCGCCTGCTCGGCGCGACCCGCGACGATGCCGCGGGCGAGGCGTTCGACAAGGTGGCCGCGCTGCTGGGACTGGGCTATCCGGGTGGCCCCGCGATCGAGCGGCTCGCAGCCCAGGGGGATCCCAGTCGCTTTTCGTTTCCCCGCCCAATGCGGGACGAGGGGTACGAGTTCTCGTTCTCTGGCCTCAAGACTGCGGTGCTGCGCGCGGTGCGGGCAAGCGACGATCTCGAGCGCGACCGACCGCATCTCGCCCGTGCCTTCCAGGACGCGGTACTCGACGTGCTCGTGACCAAGCTGGAGCGAGCGATCCGAGCCACCGGTTACCGCACCGCGGTGCTGGGCGGTGGGGTGGCGTGCAACCGCACGCTCTCGGAACTCGCGGCGCGCCGGCTGTCGGGGCTGGCGCGGGTGGCGGTCGCGAGCCCACGCCTCAACACCGATAACGCCGCCATGATCGCCCGCGCCGGCTGGCACCGCCTCGCACTGGGCGAGCGCAGCGACTGGACCCTGGACGCCCGAGCGGACCTTCCGCTTCCCGGGCTGGAGCCCGCGGAGAATCCGCAATCCACGATCCGCAATCCACAATCCCGATGACCATCTACCCACTGACCTTCCAGCTCGGCCCGCTCACCATCACCGGGTACGGCCTCATGATGATGGTCGCCTTCCTCATGGCCGGATGGGCGATCCAAGTGGATCTGCGCCGCCGCGGCATGAACGAGGACTACGCCGCCGATATCGTGTTCGCGGCCGTGGTCGGCGGGATCGTGGGGGCCAAGATCTGGTACGTGCTGCTCACCGGGGAGTGGGACGCGTTGTTGCGGCGCGGCGGGTTCGTCTGGTATGGCGGATTCCTCGGGGGTGTTGCCGCGGTATTAGGGCTCGGCTGGTGGCGACGCGTGCCGGGGCGCTGGGCGATGGAGCTCACCGCCGCTCCGCTGGCGCTCGGTTACGCGCTTGGGCGCGTCGGGTGCTTCCTCGTCAATGACGACTACGGCATCCCATCCACGCTTCCCTGGGCGATGAAGTTTCCCCAAGGGCTGCCGCCCACCACGGTAGCGAACTTGACCCAGATGCACGTCCGGTTCCCGCCAGGAGCGGACCCCGCGGAGGTGGTCGCCGTTCACCCCACGCAGATCTACGAGACGGCGCTGATGATGATCGCGTTCGCGTGGCTGTGGCGCCTGCGCGACCGCCCGCACGCCGTCGGCTGGCGGTTCGGTGTCTATCTCGTGCTGGCGGGGGCCGAGCGGTTTGTGGTGGAGGCCTTGCGCGCCAAGGACGACCGCCTGCTGGGGGCGTTCACGCTGGCACAGCTGACCAGCGTCCTCATGATGGTCGCGGGCGCGTGGGTGCTCGCGCGGCTGCGCGAGCCCGAGGTCGCTCCGGTGGTCCCGGCCGCCCTCATGGGAAGGACGGCCGCCGACGATCTGGCTCGGCGTCACTGAGCCGGTTGCGCTGGAGCCACACGACCGCGACGAGCAGCAAAACGATCAAGAGGGACTGGAGCGACAGGGACTGGACGGTGGGGTAGATGCCGAGCACGGGAATGCGCGGCGCCCACTCGACGACGCTCGTTCCCAAGATTCCCGATTCCTGTAGATCGGCGATCCCCTTCCCGGCGAATACGAAGGCCATGTAGTAGAGCATCCCGCTCGTCACCGCGAAGAACGGCTTGAGGGGCACCTTCATCCCGAAGCGGCTGATCGCGACGTAGACGATTACGAGTGCGACGGCCCCGAGGAGGATGCCCGCCGCCACGGGCCCGGCCCCGGAGCCACCGCCGGCCGAGCCCGCCGAGGTCAACAGCGCCTTATAGAACAGGATGGTCTCGAAGCCCTCACGATACACCGCGAGGAAGGCCACCGAGGCGAGCGCGAACCCCGAGCCGGTCGAGAGGGCCTCTTCCATCCGGCCCTTCACGAACGCGTTCCATTTCGCCACCTCAATCTTCGAGAGCAGCCAGTAGCTGACGTAGAACAGGACCGCGGTGGCGAGCAGCATGGTCACGCCCTCGAGGGCTTCGCGCTGGCCGGGCGTGATCTCGAACAGCAGCTCCACTACGGCGGCGGTGACGACGCTGGCGGCTACGGCGGCCCAGCCGCCCTGCGCCACGTGCCGGCGGCGCTCCACTGCGCCGGCCTTGGCGAGGAACGCCATCAGCGCCGCCACGATGAGAATGGCCTCGAACCCTTCACGCAGCAGCAGCACGAACGACTGCATGAAGAGGTTCGCCCCCGAGCTCCGGTCGGCCACGAGCCGCTCGGCGCGCTCGAGTCCCGCCAGCAGGCGGGCGTGAATCGCGTCGAGCTCGTCGTGCCCGGCACGGGCTCCGGCCCGCGCGCGCAAGGCTGCGAAGGCGTCCTCGAGCTCGCTCGCGAGCGCGGCATTTCTGGCGCGCACGTCCGTCTCGACCTGTTCGAACGTGAGATACGCATCGAACGCGATCTTGTCGGACTCGAGCGCCACGGCGGAGTCGAGCTGGCGGCGCACGGTCGAGAACGTGGCGGCCGCCGGCGATGCCACGTGCTGCTGCCGCTCGGCGGTTGGGACGACGCGGAGGAACGCCACCAGGCTCGCGACCTGCCCCGAATCGAGCGCGCGGGCAAAGCCCGGCATCGGCGTGCCTGGGCGGCCCTGCAGCATCAGCTGCGCAAGCTCCTGGTCCGTGAAACGGCCCAGTGCGGCGAGGTCGGCGAGCGCCGGGGGCCGCACGGAGAGGGACTTCGCGAGCGGACCGTCACCTCCCCCGGTCGCACCATGGCACGCCGCGCAGTGCGCGCCGTAGAGCCCCTCGCCCTCGCGCACCATCGCGTCGTCGGCGCGCAGGGTCGCGACATAGCTCGCGACCGCCCACCGGTCCTCGGGGGAGAGCGTCTCCTCGAATTGCGGCATCGCCGTGCCCGCGACACCGATCGTGAGCTTCCGATACACGTCCACCGCGGATACCGTGCTCATTGCCGCACGGTCGGCGAGGCTCGCGGGCGGCGGTCCCTCGAGCTGGTGCGCCTTCGGGCCGTCACCCCGGCCCGCCGCGCCGTGACACTGCACGCACTGCTCCCGGAACACCGCCGCGCCGCGGGCGAGCGACGGCGGCCGTCGCGGATACGGATCGAGCGCGCCCCCGGCGGCGGCGGCGATCCGCTGGACCAGCGTTCCGGCGCGTCGGGACACCGCGTCGGGCGGCGCCACGCGATCGATCATCGTCTCCAGGGCCGCGAGGTCCGAGTCCGCCAGGGCGCGGACCGCCACGGGCAACGACCCCACGTCGAGCCGCGCTTGCTCCAGGAACTGCCTCGCCTCCGAGACTTCCTCGGGTGCTGTCACGCGGCCGCCCCGCGGGGCCACCCCAATCGCGTACTCCTTGGCGGCGAGCGAGGCTGCCGCCACGATCCGCCGGGACACCGACAGCGAATCCGTCGCCTGGCCTGCGGCGCGGACCGCGACGCAGGCGCTCAACACCAAGCCAAGGAGGGGCTTACAGTAGATGGGAATGATTCTCAATAAGGGGGTGTCAAATACTAGAGTAAAATAGTCGGGAATTCAAGCGAACCCGATCACCCGCGCTCCAGCACGACCACGGCGACCGCCGCCTGATGGGTGTGTGAGAGCGACAGCAGCACGCGCTGCACACCCAACTGTTCGGCCCGGCCCGCCGCCAACCCGCTGAGTCGCACATCGGGCCGACCGTCGGGCGCGCGGATGACCTCGATCTCGCGCCAGCCGATTCCCCGGGCCGCCTCGCTTCCCTGCAGCGCCTTGTAGACCGCTTCCTTGGCGGCGAGGCGTACGGCCACGTGGGTCGCGGGGTCCGGGCGACTCTCGCAGTAGGCGCGCTCGGCCGGCGTGAGCAGGCGCTCGAAGACGCGCGACCCCTTATCGGCGATGATGGCGGCGACGCGAGACACTTCTACCAGATCGACACCGACGCCGACCGCGGTCATGGCCCGCTGCTCAGAAGCCGAGGCGCGCCGCGAGCCACGCGGGCGCCGGAAGGTAACCACCGAGCACCAGGCCGAGCCATACGAGCGCCACGGCGAGCGGGGTCCACAGCACGACCAATGGCCAGAGCGAAGGCCGCCAACGGGCGATCGCGTCGATCTCGTCGGCCCAGCGCCGCTGCTCGTCGGCGACCTGCGTCTCGAGCGCGAGCCACGCCGCTTCGAGCCGGCGAGCGGCAGTGCGGAGCGCCTCCTGCCAGTCGGCGTGCGCTGCCTTATCGAGCACGCTCGCGTCGCGCACGCGCGCGGCGATCGCGTCGAGGGCGTCGAGGGCGGCCACGAGAGCTTCGCCGCCCGCAGCGAGGCGGGCGGCGATCGCTCGTTTCTCGGCGCTCGCGAGAAGCAGGTGGCGGCGCGGCCGCCGTGGCATCCGCACCCGGCGCGCCGCCCGCTCGACCTCCCCATCGAGGGCGGCAGCGACGCGCTCCCCCGCCCGGCGCACCGCGCCTTCCCATGCCGCGAGCCAACCGCGCCGGCTCACCGCGTCGATTACCCGGTCGCGATCTTCACGGGCGGCGGCGGCCCGCGCTTCACCACCCAACTCCAGCACGTGCGTCGCGAGCTCCTCGCGGATGTCGTCGAGCGGCACCCAGGGCTCCTCCAGGCGGCGGGGCACGAGGAGGCGGCCGAGCGACGGCGCGAGCTCTGGGACGCGCAGGGGCATCGGGATCTTCACGGGCGCGCTCATCGGGCGAGCAGGGCGGCCCGGCCCGTCCGCGCCTCGTACTGGGATATGAAGTAAGGCAGCGACTCGGGAAGAAAGCGATCCCGGGCAAGGCCCGTGGCGGCGATCGCGCGCTCGATGGCGGGCGGCTCACCTTCAACCTCGAGCAACACATCCATCACCGGATACCACTCGAGGCGCAGCACCGCTTGGCCGAGCCGATACACCTCCACGCGCCGGTCGATGCGCAGCGATACCGCGAACCCCAGCTGCTCGAGGATCGTCACCACCGTGTCGGGCGTGGCGACGCGCGCCTCCGCCTCGGCGCGGTGGCGGTACATCCCGCGCTGCGAGGGGGGACCCTTCCACGCCAGCACCCCATAGGCCGGAGTGCCGTCGGCCGCTCGAAACTCTCGCAGCCGCAGCACTTCATCGCGCTGGGCGAGCGAGCCGCCCCGATCGAACCGCCGGTCGATCATGTCGCCGCCAAAGTCGAGCGTCGCCCCGGCTCGCACCAGCGCGGCCCGCAGCCCATCCGGATCGTCGACCCGTGCCTTGACTTCGAGCTCATCCGCCGGGGAGACCGAGGAGACGAGAGGACGGCTCACGCGAAGATGGCGTCGAGGACGGCCGCCGTGTCCGCCAGGGTCTCGAACACGTAGGCAGCGCCCGTCGCGCGCAGCGCCGCGACGTCGTAGGAGCCCGTGGCGACCGCGAGGCTGCGCGCGCCGATCGGCCGGCCACAGGCTACGTCGTCCGGCGTGTCGCCCACGATGATCACATCCGATCCGGCGAAGCTCGCGCCGGCGAGGGCCGTAGCGCGCGCCGCGGCGACCGCCGGGAGGTCGGCGCGTCGCGCGGAGTCCGACCCGTACGCCCCGACGCAAAACCGCGCCGGGTCGAGTCCGGCAGATCGCAGCTTCAGGACGGCCCCCTGGGCGACGTTGCCCGTGAGCAGTCCCACGAGCGCTTCGCGACGGGCTTCACTCGGCTCGAGCGCGGCGAGCAAGTCGGCAATTCCCACCATCAGCCGCGTCGTCTGCGCCGGCCGCTCCAGCTCTGTGCGCAGATGATCCACGTAGCGTCGGCAGACCGCCTGGATCACGCTCGCGTTCTCGGCGCCGGCATGCCCCGCGAGCGACAGGAGATCCCGCACGATCTGCGGGTCGGTCTTCCCATCGAAGCGGTAGGTCTCGATGGGCCCCGCGGTACCGGTCTCGTCCACGAGGGCACGCTGGATCGCCCGGCGGCCGGCGCCGTCGGTCCAGAGGAGCGTGCCATCGATGTCGAACAGGACGAGCTTCATGCGGCAAACATAATCGACCAGTGGCTCGACGAGCGGAGGGGCGCCGGTGTGGTAGGGGCGCAGCATGCTGCACCCCTACACTCACCGACCTACCTCCTGACATTCATGCGCCGCACCGCCACCAGCATGTCCCGCAACCGCTTCGCACCGGGTGCGTCGCCGAGCAGGTCGTCCGACGCGACGCCGCCGCGCGCCAGCGCCGAGTGCACGATCCGACCCGCGCCGGCCCAGAGGGCGACGTGGGAGATCTTGCGCCCGTCGGCGAAGCACAGCAGATCGCCCGCCTCGTAGCTCGATCCGGTGGGGTCGATCTTGATTTCCCGTCCCGCCAGCGATTGCAGGTCGGAGTCGCGCGGGAGCGCGATCCCCCGGGCCGCGTAGGTTCCCTGGACCAGGCCGGAGCAATCGATCCCCCACTCGGTGCGCCCGCCCCACACATAGGGAGCGCCTGAGAACCAGCGCAGCGCCCACTCCGGCGGGGCGAGGAGACGCGCCTCGGCTCGGAGCTCCGAATCTGGCCGGACGACGCCCGCACTTATGCTCCAGGCACGCCCCTCAGCCGTCTCGACCTGTCCGTGCCGACGCAGCACGACGCGCGCCCCCACCGCCAACCGCAAGCGCTGATCCTCGAACTTGAGCTCGGCACTGAGCGAGCGTGCGGTAGCCCGCGCGCTCCAGTGCTCGGCCCATTCGGTCGATCCGACGGCGAGGTAGGCGGCGTGGGTCCACGCGTGGTAGCCGTCGCCCGCTCGCACGCGCAGCCACACGTCTCCGTCCGCTCGCTCGAGCAGCGCGAGCGCCTCGCCGTGCAACGCCTCGCTCAACCGGTCGGCGGCGATCCGCGGCTCCCGCAGCAGCGGCGCCACCGCGGCCGTGACCACGGCCGCCGGCTCGTCACGCACCGAGGCGTCGGGGAGGAGCCGGACGTCGGCCGCGCGGCCGGCCTCGGCCGCGATGCGTCGCAGCGCAGCCAGGGCGTCGCGGCTCGTGGTGCAGCCATTCAGACGCTCGGGCTCGACGGCTACCTCGAACACGCCGAGCCGTGCATCGGGCACCCATTTCCGCGCGACGTCTCGGACATCGCGCTCGAGACGATCAACCACCGTCCGCCAGTCCCGGTATGTCGCGGACACCCCGCGCGAGCCGCACGCCACGCTCTACCGCGATGGGCACCGCGAGCGCCGCGAGGGCCTCGGCCTGCAGCGGGGTCGCGGGCGCCACCGCGGCGGTGCTCACCGCGAACACCACGTCGCCGTCGAACAGGGTGCCGTAGGGAACGATGCGCCGCGCCAGCGCGTCGCCCGCCGCGTGTGCCAGGCTCTCGAGACCGGTGCGGTCGAGCGAGGCATTGGTCGCGACCACCGCGAGGGTGGTATTGCGCGCCTTCCCCACGCCGAACGGAGCGCCTCCCCGACCGAAGTGCGCCAACGCGTCCACGAACTTGCCGTCGGCGCCCCGTGCCCCCGCGAGGATCGCGCCCGAGTCGTCGAGAATGTTCCCGACGGCGTTCAGCACCACCAGCGCGCCGACGACAATATCGCCGCCCGTTGCGGCCCAGCTTCCCACCCCGCCCTTCATGGCGGCGCGCGGCCCCAACGCCTTGCCGACGGTGGCTCCCGTGCCCGCTCCGACCGAGCCTTCGGCGACACTGGCCGACGCGGCGGTGCATGCGCGGTACGCGTCGTCCGCCGTCGGCCAGCGGTCCGCCTTCCCCCCGGGGGCCAAGTCGAAGTCGAAGATCACCGCGGTCGGTACTATAGGCACGATGCCGGCCGGCCCCACTGGCAGGCCGCGTCCCCGCTCCCGCAGCCAGCGCATGACGCCGTCCGCCGCGCCGAGACCGTAGGCCGAGCCGCCGGTGAGCAGGATCGCGTCGATGCGGTCAACCAAGTGGCGAGGATTCAGCGCGTCGATCTCGCGCGTTCCTGTAGCGCGGCCTCGGACGGCGCACGCGGCGCGCATCCCGCCGTCCGGCCCGAGCACGACGCTGCAGCCGGTCGCCCGCTCGAGATCGGTCCAGTGCCCCACGGAAACGCCTGGAACGGCGGTGAGACTGGCGGGAGCGGAGGGGGGGGACGCCATGAGAGCGCGAAGCATAGCTCGGCTTGCTCGGGTTGTGGAGGGCACCTAGGTTAGCGCCATGCCCAACCCCGACCCGCAGAGCCCTCCGACCACCGTGCTGGTGGTCGACGACGAAGACGGCATCCGCCAGGCACTCGATCGCTTTCTCACGCGGCTCGGCTATCGGGTGTTGCAGGCCGCGAGCGGCGCCGAGGCGCTCGATCGCCAGGCCGCGGAGCAGCCGCAGGTGATGCTCTCGGACATCCGCATGCCCAACATGACCGGCGTGGAGCTCGTCCCCAAAGCACTCGCCGCCGACTCGGACCTCGCCATCATCATGCTCACGGCGATCGATGAGCCGCGCACGGCCATTGAGTGCCTCAAGCTCGGGGCGTACGACTACCTCATCAAGCCGGTGGATTTGGACGAGCTGGAGATGTCGCTGCAGAGCGGGCTGCGGCAGCGGCAGCTCGAGATCGACCGCCGCGAGCTCGAGCAGTGGCTCGCGCGCGAGGTCGCGGTCCGCACGCGCGATCTCGAGGAGCGAACGACCGTGGTCGAGGACGTCGCGCTCGCAGCGCTCGCGGCGGCGGGAGACTGGCCGGGGGCGAGCGATGCGGTCGAGAAACTGGCGAAGGAGCTCGGCACGTCGCCGGAGGACGTGACACGCGAGATCCGTAAACGGCGCGGGGCGGCGGGCTAAGCCTGGTGCGAGGCCTTGGCCTTCTCTTCACACGTCTTGCAGCGCGTGACCCCCCGGAAGGAGCAAATCAGGCAGATGAACGTGCCGCAGTCGGCGCAGGGGTAGCCTTCGGAGGCGCGCTCCTCGTTGCCGCAGGAGCGGCACACCATCCCGTCGTGCTCCATCAGTTTCGGTTTGTCGGTCATGATCCGCCTCAGACGTCGAGCCCGTACACCTTAATCTTATTGATCAGCGTCGCACGCGAAATGCCGAGCTCGTGGGCCGCCCGCGTGCGATTACCGCCATGCAACCTAAGCGTCTTCTCGATGTGTGAGCGCTCCACCTCAGCGAGCGCCTGGGGCTGATGGCGCCGGTCGCCTCCCCCCGCCCCCCCCGCCGCCCCGGCTTTGCGAAGGTCGGCCGGGAGGTGCTCGAGGCCGATCTGGCCCGTCCCGCGCGCCAGGATCATGGCCCGTTCGACGACGTTCCGCATCTCGCGCACGTTCCCCGGCCACGGCGCGGACAAGAGGCGATCCAACACCTCGGCGCTCGCGGCACTGGGACAGCCCGGCATCTGCGGCACGAGGTCCGATAGGATACGTGTGAGCAGCGCCAGACGGTCGTCGCGCGAGCGCTCCCGCACCGCCGGCAACCCGAGCGGCATTACGCTGAGGCGAGAATAGAGATCCTCGCGAAACCGACCGGCGCGCACTTCGGCCAGCAGGTCCCGGTAGGTGGCGGCGACGACCCGCACGTCGACCGTGATCTCGCGCGTGCCACCCAGCCGGCGGAACGTCTTCGTCTCGAGCACGTTCAACAGCTTGGGCTGCAGCTCCGGCGCCAGGTCGCCGATTTCGTCGACCAAGATCGTTCCCCGGTCCGCCAGCTCGAACAGACCCTGCCGACGCTGCTTCGCGTCGCTCAAGGCACCCTGCTCGTGACCGAACAGCTCCGACTCGAGGAATGGGGCCGAGAAACCGCCGCAGTGTACCTCGACGAAGGGACTGCTCGCGCGTGGGGAGAGATGATGGATTGCCCGGGCCACCCAGCCCTTCCCGGTCCCACTCTCACCCGTGAGCAGCACAGTCGAGCGCTCGCTCGCCGCCAGCAGCTCGATTTGGCGACCCAGCTCGCGCATCGCAGGCGAGACGCCGAGTGAGTCGAGCCCCGCCTGCTCGTGGTCGCGTGCACACAGCAGCGCGTTCTGGCGCGCCAGGCGGACCTTCTCGCACACGCGGGCCGTGGCGGCGGCCAGATGGTTCATGTCAACGGGCTTCGTGAGGAAGTGCTCGGCACCGAGCTGCATGGCGCGCACGGCGGTCTCGCTGTCGCCCTGTGCGGTGAGGAAAATGACCGATCCGCCCCGCGACTTGAGCTGCTCGAGCACGCCGAATCCCGCGACATCGGGAAGGTGGGGGTCGAGGATCACGACGTCGGGACGCATGCGATCGAACGCCTCGAAGCCGGCCTCGCCGGTAGCCGCGCCCGCGACCTCGTACCCGATCCGGTCGAAGTAGTCACCGAGCACGCGTAGCAGGTCGGCGTCGTCGTCGATCAGGAGGACGCTGTCAGCCACGGCGCGACGCACCGAGCGGCGCGGTGGCGGGGTCGATAATGACGGACAGCGCGCCCGGCAGGAGGCGTGCTTCGAACGGCGCGTCGCCCCACGGCTCGCCGTCGAGCTGCATCGGACGGGGCGGGCCCTCCAGCACTTCGACGCGCACCGTGCGGCCGCGCCCGAACCACAGTCGCCGTGCGCCGTTCATGGGTCGGCGCGCCAGCTCCAGGAATGCGCTCAGGCTCTGCCAGACGCCTTCGGCGCGCAGCACGACCACGTCCAGCCAGCCGTCGTCCGGCGCGATATCGTGCCGCAACCGCAGGAAGGGCGGCACCAGTTCCCCGCAGTTCGCGACCAGCACCATGGCGGCCGGCAGCTCGTGCGCGACCCCGTCTACGGTCACGCGGTGGAGCGGGCTCGTCACGCTGGGGAGCGCGGCGAACGCCTTCATCACGTACGCCGCCATCTTCCAGCGGTGCTTCTCCGCCGCCGCCGTGCCCGCCATGAGCTGGGCGTCGAAGCCCGTGCCGCCGCACACGGCAAAGTAGTGCGTGCCGTCGGGGCGCTCCACGCTGCCCAGGTCGATCGCGGCGGTGCGGCGGGCCAGGATCACGCGCGCCGCAGCCGCCGGGTCGCGTGGCAGCCGCAGGTTCCCCGCGAGCAGGTTCCCCGTGCCGCCCGGTACCAGCCCGATTGCAACGCCGCTCTTCACGGCGCCCGCGGCGATCTCCATCGCGGTGCCGTCGCCCCCGTAGCACACCAGTGCGTCGAACCCCTCGCCCTGCGCCTCGACGGCAAAGCGCCGCGCGTCGCCCGCCCGCGCCGTGGCGAGGACCTCGACCGTCCAGCCGCCGCGCCGCAGCGTGTCCCGAACCGTCGTCACCGCGCGCGCGTCGGTGCGCGCCGCCGCCGGGTTGGCGATCAGGAGTGCGCGGGCCATGGTCAGTAGCGCCGCTCCCAGAAGAGATCCAGACCAACCTGCCGCGGCACGGTGTTGCCCTGCGTCCCGGGCGCATCGATAGCGCACGTCTGCACCGGCGCGAAGCTCGCTTCCGTACGCCACTCGGGGCTGATCCGGAACTGCAGCGACAGGCCGAGCATATTCTGCACCCCCACCTGACCTCCCGAGCAGAACCCCGCGTTCACGACAAGGAAGGTCTTGGGGCCGAGCTGGCGCCCCACGGCGACATTCCAGGGGGCGAGCGCGGTCCCCTGCCCCCCACCCCCGGGGCGGATCTCGACGTAGTCCACCGGCACACCGCCCGAGACGATCGTCTGCTCGATTTCGCCCGACAGGATCGCGAGGGCGCTCTGGAACACCGCCCGCTGGTCGGCGATCCCACCCTGGTCGCCCGCCAGATCCACGCTGCTCTTGCCGAACAGCAGGTAGGAAATGATCTCGGTCTGCGACAGCTCGCGCTTCTCGGCCTCGAGGGTGACTTTCGGCACCAGCAGCGTGCCGCCAATGTGCGCGACCACCGTGATGTCTTCGGGGTTGTGCAGGGCCGGTGTCGGAACGGGGTGCACGACGTGCTTCGCCTTGATGTCGAGCGCCGCGTCCTGATCCGGGGTGCCGAAGTACCGCACCGTTCCCTCGGAGACGACGAACTCGCGCGACAGGACCGACCCGACCTTGAGCCGGTAAGTCCCGCGCACCGCCTGCAGCGTGCCGCTCACGAGGTATTGGTTGCGCTGCTTGCTGAGCCGCACGGAGCCTGCGAGCTGGATGTTCGCCTCGTCCGAGCGGAGCCACACGTCGCTTCCCATTTCCAGCTCGAGGTCGTTGATCCACAGGCTGTCGAGGAAGACGTTCTCGAACTCGGGGCCGAGCCGCTGTTGCTGGATGAGGGCGGCAAGCGACGTGTCCGCGAGCTCGTCCAGGTTCACGATCCGCTTCTGCACCAGGTCGGCGAAGTACAGGACACCCGACGTCACCTCGGCGTGACCGGTGAGTGTGGCGCCGAAGACCGGCCCCTTGAGCGAGAGCCGGCCGCTGGCCGTGATCGCCACGTTGCTCTTCAGGTCCAGCGCCTTGAACTGGTCCGCGGCGATCCGCAGGTCGAGCACGGGGTGCGTCAGCTGCTCGAGCCGCACGATGCCGGTAAAGTCGGCCCGGCCGCGCTCGCTTCTGGCGGAAAGAGACTGGATGGTGATCGTGTCGCCCGAAAGGGTGAGACGCCCGTCGATGTCCTCGTAGCGCACGCTCAGCGTGGGGATGGTCGCGGCGGCATTGGCGATCTGGAGCTCCCCCCGCAGGCGCGGCGCGTCCCACGTCCCCGCGATCCCGAGGTCCGCCGAGAACACACCGGTCACGCGCTGCAGCGACGGCGTGAGCGCCTCGAGGACCGAGAGGTCCACGCTGTCCGCCCTCGCGCCCACCGACAGGGTGTCGGGGAGCTGGCGGCGCGGCACGGGCTCGAGGGCGAGGTCCAGGGGCAGATACGCCTGCACGTCGAGGATCTGCTGGCCCGAGCGCCATAGGTGGAGCGCCCCGTGGAGGCGCCGGTCGTGGTAGTCGAACGTCCCGTCGACAAACGGCGCGCGGAACTCGCCGAACGCGCCGTTCGAGAGCGAGAACGACCCGCTCGAGACGGGGCTGGCCCGGGTGCCCGACAGCCCGGCGGTGGCCGTGACCGTCCCGCCCACGCCCGTCGTATCCCGCTCGAGCAGCGCGTACAGCCCCACCAGCGGGAACCCCTCCAGCTGGAGGTGGGCGTCCGCGCGACCGCGCGTCGGCAGAGCGCCCTCGAGCACCAGCTTGCCCGATCCGTACGCACTCCGGAGCGCGAGCCCCGTCACCGTCGCCGCGGAGTCCGTGACGGTCAGCTCTGTGGGCCGCTCGAGCACCCACACGTCGCCCGGAAGATGGACGGCCAGCGAGTCCACACCGACCGCGAGGGCGGCCCCTCCGGTTTGGGCGGCATGCCGGGCGAGCCGCCCTCCGGCGAGGAACGCACCCCCCTCCCCGATGCGCGAGCGCGCCTGCCAGGTGAGCGAGTCCCGTGTCCCGCGCGCCGCGGCGAACGCGGCGGAGAATCCGAACATGCCGTGGGCGATCGAGTCCAGGCTCGCGTCCAGCGCGAACGTCGGGGCGGGACCCGGTTGCCAGGTGAAGTGACCTCGGCCGGCGGGGACCCGCCATGCGCGCCAGGCGAGCCGCTCGACGCTGGCGCGCGCCTCGAAGCCGAGCGAGTCGAGTGAGCCTTTGAGCGTGAAGAGAACGCGCGCCGCCCCGGCCAGCGGGGCGTTTCCTGCGTCCTGCCCGCCGGGGTCCGCGGGCGCGTCCGGCGCGCCACCCGCGAGCCAGCCGACGAGCGGGTCGAGCGCGTTGAGGCTGTCGGCGTCGAAGTCGAGCGCCAGCTGCCCCCCCGTCCCGCGCGTCCACCCCAGGGAGCCGGACCCCGTGGTGATGAGACCGGCCTGCGCGACGCGCAACGAGTCGACGTACAGCCGCCGGTCGGCGAACCGCACCCGCAGGGCACCCGAGTCGACGCCGGCGCCGGCGAGCTGCGATGGCTCGACGATCGCCCGCACCGTGCCGAGCGGCGGCACAGCGCTGTCGCCCGCGAAATCCCCCCGCAGCGTGAGGCTCAGCCGTGACGGCGGAGCCCCGCGCCCCAGCCAGTGCGCCAGGTTCAGGTCGCTGGCCGTGACCTGCAGGTCGCGCGCGCCGTAGTGCGGCAGGTCGAGCATCAAGGTGCCGTCGCCGCGCACTGCCCCGCCCCGGGAGTGCAGGTCGACGTGCGTCTCGAGCGCACCGAGCGGGCCCGCGAGCTTCACGGGCCCCGTCACGGCGCCAACGAGCGGCAGCGTCGGGAAACTGCCTCGCAGGCCGTCGAACGACAGCGAGTCCGCCGTGACGTCGGCGTAGATGCCGAGCAGCTCACCCCGGGTGTCCAGGCGCACGCTCCCTGTCAGCGCACTCGGGGGTCGCTCCCCATCTCGGTGCTCGAGCGTGCCCACGAATTGCGCGTCGCGCAACGGCCCGTTGAGCGTCCCGGCGGCGGACAGGGTTCCGTGGAGTCGCACGGCCGGGGCGAGCCGCGCGACCGTGCCGAGATCGATGCTCGACGCCTCCACGGCGAACGCGTGAAATCGTATGCCGTCGGCGGCCTTGAGGTTCACTTCGCCCTTCCCGCGGATGCGGGTTTCGGGCCATCCCGAGACGAGCGAGTCACGGAACGACCAGTCGGTCTCGAGTGCGAGGGCCGCAAGCGGCCCTGTGGCGAGGGTGTGTCCGCTGAGCCGTCCCGCGAACGGGAGCGTGTCGAGGAAGGGCCGGGCGAACTCGAGGTCGAACTCCCGGGCGTCCAGGTCGGCGTCGCGCAGCACAACGAGCCCCGAGTCAGCCGCGCTGAATGCGGTGAGGCGGCCCGCGACCGTGCCGCCGCCGTACGCCAGACGCAGCGGGTCGAGCCCGACCTCAAGCAGCCGTTCGCCGTGCGAGCGCACCCGCACGTCGCCCGAGACCACGCCGGCACCGGGAGTGCCGGCGAAGCGCCGATCGATGAACTGGAAATCCTGGAGCGTCGCCGAGTCCGCTTGCAGCCGCAGATCGAACAGTAGCGTGCCGTGCGGCCAGCGGACGGTGCCGCGCGCGTCGCGCAGCGCCGAGCGCGGCAGCCGTACGCGCGCGAGCTGCACGTTCATCGAGTCACCGATTATTCCCAAACGGCCCGCCACGTCCGCGAGCCGCACCACGGGGTCGGAACCCTCCACGGCCAGCCGGGAGACCTCGATCCGGATGCCCCGCTCCCGCGGGGAAGACACCTGCAGGGCGCCGAGCCGAGCGTCGAGATGCGCGAAGCGGCGAACGCGCAGCCGTCCGTTGCGGTCGTCGTTGGCGATCTCGAGGCTCGAGTCGCCCGGGGCGGGCCGCTTCGCCTGCAGGCGCAGCGTCACCGTCCCGTCGGTGATCCGGACGTTGCGGAACAGGATGAGCGTGGCCGGCCCGTGCGGGCCCTTGTCGGGACCCCCGAGCCGCAACAGCTCCTCGATATTGAGCCGGCCGCTCGGGTGCTGCACGATGTTGATCACCGGTCGCCGCAGGTCGAACTCGAAGAGGACCACGCGGCCGGCTGCAAAGTCGAACGGGTTGTAACTGAGGTTCACCTGCGGCAGCCAGGCGACGAGCGTCGTGTCCGCGTCGAACAGCCGGACCTCGGAGAGGGTGAGCCCGGTGAGGAGCGATCCGTGCACATCCCCGATCTCGGCCGTCCCGGTGAAGACCTGCCGCAGTGCCCCCTCGCTGACGCGCGCCAGCAGCGTACGGCCGGCCCCCGTGCCGACCAGGGACGAGAGCGCTCCCAGAAAGCCGGCGAGTAGCCCTACCAGCGTCCACAGCGCGGCCCCGAGCGAGCGGCGGATCATCTAGAACGCCTGGCCCACGGCGAACTGCACGATTACCCGCCGCCAGAAGCCCGGCGGCAAGGTGGGATGCTCGGTCTTCCCCGTGGCCTTGATGCTGTTATCCGCTCTGTTCAGGAAGTAGAGCGCGCCGGCCTCGTGCGGGTAGCCGTTGTAGGCGGCGTCCAGCCGCACCGGGCCGAGCGGCGTGACAAACCTCAGCCCCAACCCCGGAGTGACGCGCAGGCCGCTGACCGTGGTCCCCGTGTCTCCTCGCTCCCACACCTGCCCCACGTCCACGAACAGCCCCAAGCGCACGCGGTCGGGAAAGATCGGGCTGGGAACCCGCAGCTCCAGGTTGGCGGTGAACACGGTGTTCCCACCGGTGGGTGACGCCTGGATGTTCTGGTACGTCGTGTCCGTCCCGCTCACTTCGAGACTATCGGACACGTACACGCGGGGGCCCAGCTCGTTGCGGGCGAACCCCCGCACGGAATTCGGGCCACCGGCGAAGAAGCGCTGGTCGGGGGGGACGAACTTCACGCTCTGGCCCAACAGGCTGAGGCGCTGGGGCAGGATCGTGCCGCCGCGCACCCGCCAGGCGAGCACGCTGCGGCGCGACAGCGGATAATACTTCGAGACTTCCAGCTCACCGCGGTTGAACTCGTACAAGGTGTCCGAGAGCACATAGCGCGACGCGTGGACCAGGGTCACCTGCGTGATGCCCCCCGCCGAGGGATCGAGCACCGAGTTCACCCGAGCGCGCACGCCCGAGATCGTGATCGCTGCGAACGGCCGCCGGTTCGCGAGGAACACCTGGTCGGCCTCGTTACACAAGAGGAACCGCTGGCAGTACACCACCGCGTCCGCGGTCGTGCGGCCCACCGAGTAGCCGTACCCCACCGTGACGGGAACGTCGCGCCGGGCGTTGAAGGTCACGGCCACATTCGCGCCCACCGCCTGGCGCGTATACGCCTTGAACTCGGAGCGTCGCTCGGCGAAGACGGCGAAACTGGCCGTGTGGCGGGGCGACAGGAACGCGGGTTGGCGCAACGTCACCGTGGCGTTGTAGTTGAGCGTATCGGAGGTCGAGTCGGCCCGCAGGAACCGGCACACGTTGTCCTTGAAGTTCGCGTTGGTCGGAACACCCACGCCGATCTTCGAGAGCTGTCCGGTGACGTCGAGTGAGCGGGCACCGCCCAGGAAGTCGTAGGCCGTCCATCCGCTCTGCACCCGGAAGCAGTCGAGCGAGCCGTATCCCGCCCCCAGGCGGATGCGGTGGCGCGGCGCTTCGGCCACGCGCACGACCACGCGCACCGTCGAATCGCCGGGCGGCGGGGCCGTATCCGCGAGCACCACGTTGACGGAGCGGAACATCCCCAGCCCGTACAGGTCGCGCTGCGTCACGTACAGCTGATCCTGGCGAAACCAATCCCCCGCCCTGACCGAGAGCATGCGGCGCACCGTCCCGGTGTCCACCTGCTCGGCGCCCGTGATCAGCACCCGCCCCACCCGCATGCGCGGCCCGGGAAGGGCCTCGAGTGTCGCCACGGCCCGGAGGGCCGCGACGTCCACATCGTAGCTGCGGAGGATGTCGGCGTACGGGTAGCCGAGGTTCTTGAGCCGGCTCACGATCGTGTCGGCCGACGCCTGGAACAGGGCCCGGTTGAACGGGTCGCCTACATGGAGCGGCAGATCGCGCTTCAGGCGCTGCCCATCGAGGATCGAGTCGAGACCGAGCACGTGCAGCTCGGCGAGCCCCACGGGATCGCCCTCGTAGATGCGGAACTTGATGTACACGTCCCGGCCCTCGCGACGCAGCAACGTGTCGATCACGGCATTCATGTACCCGCTCTGGCGGTACAACAGCAACAACCGCACGACGTCGCGACGGAACTCGAGCTCGTTGAAGTACCGCTTTTCACCGAGAAAACGGATCCACCGGAGATACCACTTGGTCGCGAACGCGCTGGAATTCGTGGTCGCGATCGCGGCGCCGAGCGTGTAGTCGTCGATAGCGTGATTACCCTCGAAGGAAAGACCGCGGACCACCCGCTGCTGCTCTTGCTGCGCGGCGAGGGGTGCCGCCGCGAGCACGGCGACGAGCAGGGTCAAACGGAGCGCGCGCAATTGACGCAGTCGGGCTGCGTCCCTATGTTGGCTGCCTCCCCCCGCACTGTCAACCTTTTCGACACCTGACCCCATGCGCGCACTCCTCGGTCTCGCCCTCGCCGGCCTCGCGGCAGCCGCTGCCTGCGGCGGGCAAGGCGCGCGCGCCGGGGGACGGGGCCTCACCTACTACGAGTCCTACGACCCGCGCTCCCTCGATCCCGCCCTCTCGACCGACGTGCCGACTGGTGAGATGGTGACGCTCGCGTTCGACGGTCTCACACAGTTCGACCCGGATGGCCGCCTGCTACCGGCGCTCGCCGATCGTTGGACGACAGGGCGGGACGCGGGTGGGCGGCGGTACGTGTTTCACCTGCGACCGGGCGTCAAGTTCCACGACGGAACGCCGCTCACGGCCGCCGCGGTGCGCGCGAGTATGCTGCGCGTCTTGTCCCCCGCCACCCGGGGCGGCCGGCCCTGGCCGCTGTACCCCATCGCCGGGGCTGAAGCGTACGCTGCCGGGCGCGCGGGCGACGTGAGCGGCATTACCGTCCTCGGGGACTCCGCCCTGGCGTTCACCCTCACGGAGCCGCTCGCCATCTTCCCCAAGTTCCTCGCGATGCCGGTGGCGAGCGTCGTGCCGACGCCGCCCCCCACCGACCTGGCCGAGCGCCCGGTGGGCACCGGACCGTGGCGTTTCGTGGCGTGGCAGCACGACGACTACCTGCGGTTCGCGCGCAATCCCGAGTATTGGGGCGGCGCCCCGGCCGGCGAGACGCTCCTGGTGCGGATCATCCCGGAGCCGCTCACGCGCGCCGCGGAGTTCGAGGCCGGCCGGCTGAGCGTGATCGAGGTGCCGTTCGGAGAGACCGCGCGCTGGCGCCGGGAGCGGCCCGGTCAGCTGCTCGAAAAGCCCGCGCTGCGCGTCGTATACGTGGCTCTGAACAACCGCCGCGGCCCGCTGCACGACCCGCGCGTACGCCGGGCGATCAACCACGCCGTGAACGTCCCCGAGATCCTCGCGACCGTGTACGGCGGTCGCGGCGTCCTCGCGCACGGCGCCGTTCCGCCGGGGCTCGCCGGGAGCGACACGACGCGGCGCGGGTACGCGTACGACCCGGCGGCGGCGCGAGCGCTCATGGCCGCCGCGGGCTATCCGGGCGGGATCGACCTACGGCTGTGGCGCACCGGGACGAACGTGGAATTGTCGCGCGTGGCCCAGGCCGTCCAGGCGCAGCTGGCGAGTGTGGGTGTGCGAGTCGAGCTGGTCGAGCGCGATGCGTCGAGCCAGCGCGAGGCGGCGCGTAAGGGCGAGGCCGACATGGTCATCCTCGACTGGTGGGCCGACTACCCCGACGCCGACAACTTTCTCTACCCGCTGTTCTACTCCGGCAGCTTCGGCCCCGGAGGGAACTACGCGTTTTACGCGGACCCAGGTACGGACTCGCTGATCCTCCGCGCTCGCCGCACGACGGACGACACGGCGCGAACCGCGCTGTACGCCCGCATCGACGAGCGGGTGTACCGGGCCGCGCCCTGGCTGTACCTCTGGTTCCCGACGGACCTGTGGGCCCGGCGGCCGGAGCTCACGGGCTGGGACCTGCCGGTGATCTTCAACGGACAGCGCTGGACGCTCGCACGGGTTGCACCGCGGTGATGCGCCTCGTCGGGCGCCGGGTGTTGATGACGCTGCCGACGCTGTTCGGCGTGCTGGTCGTCGCGTTCCTCCTGTTGAACGTCGCCCCGGGGGACCCAGTGGCGGCCATGGTGGGCGAGCGCGCGGACGCCGCCACCATCGCCCGGCTCCGCGCCGACCTGCATCTCGATGACCCCCTGCCCACCCAGTTCGGGCGTTATCTGTGGGCTGTGATGCAGGGCGATCTCGGTCGCTCCTACATCACCCAGCGTCCGATCGCCCAGGACCTGGCCGCGCGCTTCCCCAAGACCGTCGAGCTCGCGCTGGCGGCGATGGTACTGGCTGCGCTGTGCGGGATCACGCTGGGTGTGCTGTCGGCAGTGCGGCCGGGGGGGGCCGTAGACCGTGTCGCCATGCTCGTATCGTATCTTGGGGTATCGTTCCCGGTGTATTGGGTGGGGCTGCTCCTGATCCTGTTGTTCGCGGTGGCACTCCGGTGGCTGCCGCCCTCGGGCTCGGGCGGGCTCGCGTATCTCGTGCTGCCGGCGCTGACCCTGGGCATGCGCTCGATCGCGTTCCTCGCGCGGATGACGCGCGCTGCGATGCTCGACGTGCTGTCCAGCGACTTTGTACGCACGGCGCGGGCCAAGGGGGTGAGCGAAGCGGCGGTGATCCTGCGTCACGGCTTCCGCAATGCGTTGATTCCGGTGATCACCGTGCTCGGGCTCGACACCGGGAGCTACCTCACCGGCAGCATTCTGACCGAGACGATCTTCGGATGGCCCGGCCTCGGCCGCTATGTGCTGAGCGCAATCGAGAAGCGGGATCTCCCCGCGATCCAGGGAAGCATTCTCTTCATGTCCCTGGTGTTTCTGCTCGTGAACCTCGTGACGGACGTGGTCTATGCGAAGGCTGATCCTCGCATCGCTTACGATTAGCTCCGCGGTGGCGGCCCAGACGCCGGCCGCGCGGCCGCGCACCGCGCCGCTGCGGGGCTCACTCGAGCACCGGCTCGCCGAGCTGATCGATGCGCCCCCGTTCAACCGCGCCACCTGGGGGCTCTACGTCGTGGACGACCGCGGCCGGGTGCTCTACCAGCGCAACGCGGATCGCTTCTCGGTGCCGGCCAGCAACACCAAGCTGGTCGTCACGGCGGCGGCGGCCGTGCTCCTGCCGCCGGACTATCGCGTGACCACGAGCCTGTACGTGAATGGCCGCGTGGATGCGGGCGTGCTGCGCGGGGATCTGATCCTGTACGGGCGCGGCGATCCCACCTGGTCCGCGCGCTGCTTTGCCGTGGACACCCTCGCCCCGGGGGTGTGCGATTCGACGTTCACGGCCATCGATGCGATCGCCGACTCGGTCCGGGCCAAGGGGATCCGACGGATCACCGGCAAGCTCGTGGGCGACGGCTCGTATTTCGAGCCCACCCTGATTCACTATGCATGGAACGCGTGGGACCTCACCTGGTGGTATGCGGCGCCCGTGTCGGGGCTCGGGTTCCATGACAACAGCGTGGACTTCCGCATCGACCCCGGGCCTGCCGTCGACGCGCCGCCGGTGATCACCTGGTCGCCGGACCTCGGACTGATCACGTTCGAGAACCGCGCCCGGACGGTCGCGGCCGAGTCGACCTCCACGATCGGGGACAACTTCTTCCGGACGGGGGGCGGCTGGAACATCCGGGCGGAGGGGACGGTGGCGCTCGGCCGGAAGACCCGCGTGGAAAGCGTCGCGCTTCCCGACCCGAATCTCTACGCCGCGCGGGCGCTCGTGGCGTCGCTCGCCCGGCGCGGCGTGGCCGTGGAGGGGGGAGCGGCGGGGACGACCGATTCGCTCACCTACCGCACGGTGCGGTGCTGCGCTGCCCCCCTGCTCGACTTCCGGGGGCGGCCGCTCGCGGACGTCATCTTCCCTATTCTCAACTCCAGCCAGAACTGGTTCGCGGAGATGCTGCTCAAGATTCTGGGACGAGAGCTGAAGGGGGAGGGCTCGTGGGCGGCGGGGCTCGACGTGGAGCGCGGCTTCCTGACGGACTCCGTGAAGATCGACTCGACTGCGTTCGCACTCGAGGACGGCTCGGGGCTCGCGGCGGGCAACCTGGTCACGCCGCAGGCGTTCGCGAAGCTGCTCGCGTACATGCATCGCCACCCCAACGGGGGACCGTTCGTCGCGGGCCTGCCCCACGCCGGCCAGCCCGGCTCGCTCCTCAAGCGCTTCGTCGGCACGCCGCTCGAGGGTCGCGTGATCGCCAAGACGGGAAGCATCGACCGGGTGAACAGCCTGTCGGGCTACATCGAGCGGGCGAACGGGGGAGGGCGGACGATCACGTTCAGCGTGCAGGCGAATGGGCATGCGGTGCCGTATCAGCAGATGCTCAACCAGATCGATTCGGTCGTGGTACAGATCGGGCGACCCTAGTCTTCCGTCTGTCCGAACAGCGCCATGTTGCTCGAGTGCCCGGGCTCGACTTTCGCGGCCGGGTTGAGGAAGTGCACCGCGTGGTTCACGGCGACGGCCGCCTCCGCGGCGCCCGTGGCGATCAGCTTCAGCTTCCCCGCGTAGGTCGTGATGTCGCCCGCCGCGAACACGCCGGGGATGTTCGTCTCCATCGTCTGCGATACCTTGATCTCGCCCTTCTCGAGGTCGAGGCCCCATTGGGCGATGGCGCCCAGTGAGGAAATGAAGCCGAGCTGCGGAATCACACTATCGACCGCGACCCGCTCCTCTTCCTTACTCTTGTTGTTGAAGATGGTCACGGCTTCGATCGCGTCACCGCCGTGGATCGCCTTCAGCTCCCAGAAGGTGCGGAGCTCCATTTTCCCCGCAGCGCACAGCTCGTGGACCTGCCGGACCGTCGCCGCGTGGGCCCGGAAGCCGTCGCGCCGATGGATCATCAGGATGAAGCGGGCGATGCCCTGGAGGTTCACGGCCCAGTCGAATGCCGAATCGCCGCCGCCCACCAGCAGCACGCGCTTCCCGGCGAATACCTTCGGGTCGAGGATGCGGTCGTGAAGGCCCTTCCCGTACCAGCGATCCGCGTCTTTGAGGGACAGCTTGCGGGGCGTGAAGGCCCCGATCCCGCCCGCGATGAGCACGGTGCGGGACGGGTACTCCTCCCGCTCCGTCACGATCGTGAAACGCGGCTGGCCGTCCTGCAGATCGCGCTTCAGATCCATCACCTTCTCCCCCAGATGGACGGGCTGCTGGAACTGGAAGGCTTGCTCGGCCATCCCCTTCACGAGGTCCTTGGCGAGCACTTTCGGGAAACCGGCCACGTCGAAGATGTACTTCTCGGGGTAGAGCGCCGTGAGCTGGCCGCCCACCTGGTCGAGGTTGTCGATCAGACGGCAGGAAGCGCCGCGCATTCCCGCGTAAAACGCGCCGAACAACCCGGTCGGGCCGGCGCCGATAATCGTGATATCTTTGACGTCCTGCATGGGCTTCAATCGTAACGGAACCCCCCGGGAGAAGGGAGAGGGGAGCGGTTGAAGATCTACACCAAGACGGGGGACGCCGGGGAAACGGGTCTGTTCGGCGGCGGCCGAATTCCCAAGGACAGTCTCCGTGTCGCCACGTACGGCGAAGTGGACGAGTTGAACGCGGCACTAGGGCTGGCCCGCGCGCTCGATCCGCCGGAGTTCGCCGACGTGCTGCTCCAGCGCATCCAGCGGGACCTGTTCACCATCGGAGCGCAGCTCGCCACTCCTGATCCCGACAAGGTGTCCAAGACGCTCTCCCGCAGCGGCGCGGCCATCGGCGAATCCGACATCGCCGCGCTCGAAGACGCCATCGACGGTCACGACGCGCGGCTCGAGCCGCTCAAGAACTTCATCTTGCCGGGCGGGACGCCCAAGGCCGCGACGCTGCATCTGGCGCGGACGGTCTGTCGTCGCGCCGAGCGGGCCGTCGTCGCCCTGTCGCGGCGCGAGCAGATCAGTCCCGCGATTCTCCGGTACCTGAACCGCCTCTCCGATCTGCTGTTCGTTCTGGCGCGGGCCGCCAACGCGCACGCGGGACGCCCCGACCTCAAGTGGTGACGATCCGCGTCACGCTCGCCGGGCCGCGCGACGCCTCGTACGACATCCTGATCGATCGCGGGCTGCTCGCGGAACTACCGGCCTTGGTGAAAGCCGCCTGCCCCGCCAGCCGCTACGCGGTGATCACCGACGCCCACGTGGCGAAGCTGTACGGCGAGAAGCTCGTTGCGCGATGCCACGACGCCGGGTTGCGCGTGGAGGTATTCGAGTTTCCCGCGGGAGAATGGAACAAGACGCGGGAAACCTGGGCATCCCTTTCGGATCGGATGCTGGCGCGTCAGTTCGGTCGCGACTGTGCGGTCATCGCGCTGGGCGGCGGCGTAGTGGGCGACGTCGCCGGGTTCGTCGCGGCGACGTACCTCCGCGGCATCGCCTACGTCCAGGTCCCCACGACGCTGCTGGCTATGATCGACTCTTCGATCGGGGGCAAGACGGGGGTCGACGTGCCCGCCGGGAAGAACCTGCTCGGCGCATTTCACCAACCCCACCTCGTGGTGGCCGACCTGGACGTGCTCGGCTCGCTCCCTGCGCCGCAGCTGGCCGCCGGAATGGCCGAGGCGGTGAAACACGGCGTGATCGCCGACCGGCACTACTTCGATGCCCTCGAGCGCGAGCATGAGCAGGTGACCGCCCGGGAGGCGGGAGCGCTCGAGCGCGTGGTGCGGTGCTCGGTCGAGATCAAGGCCGCGGTCGTGGCGGCCGATGAACGCGAGGCGGGGCGCCGGGCGATCTTGAACTTCGGGCATACGGTCGCACACGCGATCGAGGCGACCGCCAAGTTCGCCACGCTGCACGGCGAGGCGGTCGCGATCGGCATGGCGTACGAAGCACGTCTCGCCGAGGCGCTCGGGATCGCCGAGCCGGGCACCGCAGACCGGCTCCGGCGCCTGCTCGAGCGTTACAACCTGCCGCTGGAGCTGCCGCAGTCGGCGACGGCGGACGCGCTCCTTGCGGCAATGCAACTCGACAAGAAGGCGCGCGAGGGCACGGTGCGGTTCGCGCTACCGCAGGCGATCGGGCGCATGTACGCGGACGGGAAGAGCTGGACTGTGGCGGCGCCCGAGAGCGTGGTGCGGGAGGTGCTGGGAGGACGAGCGGGGCCCACGTAAAGATGTAGGGGCGCAGCATGCTGCGCCCCTACATCGAATAATTGCGCCCGTACCGTCGAACAGGTGGCGTCCGGCGTGCCCTACTGTACCTGCTGCTGCGCGCGCTGCTTCCGAATGCGGTAAATCCCTCGGCCCACGATCAGCACGCCGACCACCGCGAGCGCGGGTCCGCTATTCGTGCCGACCAGCGCGAGCTGGCCGGACAGGCCGCCCACGATGAAAACGAGCCCGATGATAACGCTGCTCATGCGCCCTCCGCGGGGACTTAGGGAAGGCGCCACGATACGGACTTGATTCGGCGCTGGGCTAGGTCGCTCATCACTTCCTGACATAATCACATACCCGTCAACAACTTCCCACACAGGTGTGCACGTCTCCACATCGGGAAGCGAAAACAATCAACCTCGGATCAACATCAATTTCTCCACATACCATGTGGATAGTGGATAAACTGCGTACCTGTGCAGCAATCTCACTATTTGTGATGTGGAAAAATGTATAGATTTGCACCATTGACGGACGATTCCTATATTGGGCGCCGTTCGGGGATTTCCCGACGAGCCCTCACCCGTCCATGTTGGAGCCCTAGCTATGGCGCGGTCGAACGGAGGCAAGGCGAAGGCGTTCTTTCGTGCCAATCCTTCCGGTGCCTTCGACCAGTATCTGCAGGACAT
>WNGD01001720.1_pt1 | contig 41550 bp, 37 predicted proteins | sample 5400671 | NCBI WGS metagenome assembly WNGD01 (sample SAMN13153369, study PRJNA577476) | soil metagenome | isolation source: 40 cm soil or saprolite under grassland replicate 2 | place: USA:California | collected 2016-06-15 | reverse complement strand
CCTCCGGAGCAAAAGAGAGATCGAGCGTGTCCGGTAAAAAGAGACTCCGACGATTCTCCTGTGCGAGGATGAAATCCAGTGCCTTGATCAGCAGTTGATCCTGCGTCGTAGAACTGAGGGGAAGGGAACGAACAAGCTGGAAAAGTGCTCTGCGATGACTTTTGGAGAAGTGCCACATCAAGGGTTGGTGCTGGTCGGAGAGTGATGCTGCGACCTGTTGACATTGCTCTAACAGATGCTCTTGACCACCGCTCTTCTCCAGGATCGCGCGCAGGTGTTTGCCGGCGGTCGCCTCATCCTGCTCCTTGTCTTCCACTGCGGTCTCTCCCAGGTCGGTGAGCGTCTCAACGAGTTGGGCCGTGGTCTTCTGCTGGGCATCTCGCGCCTGTTGGAGGGCTTCTTTGGCCCGCACCTGGACGGTAGCCATGCGTTTGAGGAGCATCTCGATCAGATCATCCTGGAGTTCGCTAGCGTCCAGGGCACGGGCTTCTGCGGTAAAATGCTTGACCATGGCTGGGGGAACATCCTTGAGGGGCGCTTCCATCGATCCCAACTCCATGAGCCAAGTCAAGCGAGCTTGCCACGCTTTCAGGTGCGAAAGAGTAGGACTTTGCGGAACGAGCTTGAGCTGGGAGAAAGGGGAGCGCTGCGACGATGTTTGGGTCTCAAGGAGCTGCTCCAAGCCTTGCTGGACTTCTGTGGTCATACGACTCTCCATTGCGCGGTAGATCCGCCCATAGGCGAGCGCGCGAACCCTGCCAGTGAGACGATCGAGCGTGCTAAAGGCGGGTAACTCGTAGCGTTGTTTGATGAGTTCTTCCAGAACCGCATTGATCATATCAGCCGGGTTGTCCATGGTGCGGACGGCGCGCAGAAGTGTCCGGAGCGCAGCACGCCGAGCTTCTTTGCCATCGGGGATGATTTGGTAATATTCTCGCACCAATTGGTGATGACGATACAATGTCCGATCATGGGCGTACAAAGGCGCCACGTCTACAGCGAGGTCGAGCGCTTTCCGAAGGTGGTCCACAAGCGGAGCAGGAATCTCACTAAGCGCTGGGAAGTAGCCCAGGCATGGAAATAGCTTGATCCAAAGCATGAGATTGAATTGGTTCTGCACCGTTCGGGTCATGGTGCTCACAAAGCGGCGCTCTTCCGTTGGGGTAAAGGCTTCGATCAGCTCTTTGGTGGTAGAGCTAAGATACCTTTGTGGAAGTGGCAAACACAAGATGAGCACGCTTTCATAGGACTTCTTTCTGCTAAAGTTCCCAAGTTCCCTTGGAGTGCATTTAGGCTTCGGTTGTTGAGCAGTCGATTCGAGGCATGATATGAAACGGCAAGCGAATCCTCAACTCACTCCCACACACGGAGAGCTTCTTTGTTTTCCCATTCGGCACAACAAAGAAGGCGTTGTCAGAGCGCATGCTGGGCTACCTGGTCAAAAAATACGCTCCTCATGCCAAGCTCGCTGATGGGAGTCCTCACGATCTGCGTCCCCGCTTTGGCAACCGGATGGCTGAGTCGGTTCCGCTCCATCGGCTCGCGCACATCATGGGACACGATTCGTTGGACACCACGAAGTTGTCTCTTCAAGGAACGAAGCATGATGTGCAACAAGCAGTTGAAACCATGGCCTGGACAGCATGAGCCCCTGCTGGGTGGAGCATCTGGATGGGATGATGTCTCTCTCCCCAGCTTCTCGTCAGGACCACGGAGGATCCTTCACGATGCACGATGAACAAGAGACACGCTCAACCAAATCAACCCGCCATCCCTGGCAGGGCGTCCCTCCTCCCCTCCCCGTTCAGTTCACGCCGCTCATTGGGCGTGAGCAGGACGTGGCAGCCATCTGTGGTCTCCTCGGACGTCCCGACGTTCGCCTCCTCACGCTGACGGGCAGCGGTGGCGTTGGCAAAACCCGCCTGGCTGTACACGTCGGGACTTCCCTGGCCAAGGACTTCGTCGATGGGGTCTCTTTCATCTCACTTGCCCCCATCAGTGACCCGGACCTGCTCCTGCCCACCATAGCCGCCACAGCTCGAGCATCTCCTCGCTCTCTGCCCTCAGCTCACCATCCTGGTGACAAGCCGAGCGGTGCTGCATCTGCAGGCCGAACAGGTCTTTCCCGTGGCTCCTCTCGCCTTGCCTGATCTCTCCAAGGACCTGACTCCCGAGGGCATCGCCCAGTCGGCGGCCGTGGCCCTCTTCGTGCAGAGGACACGCAGCCAACTCCCCAGCTTTCAGCTCACGGCAGCCAATGCACGAGCCATTGCCGAGCTATGTGTGCGCCTGGATGGGCTGCCGCTGGCGATTGAACTGGCCGCCGCCCGCGTCAGACTCTTGCCACCTCAGGCCCTCCTGGCACGTCTCTCGCAGCGAGGGCCTCTTCTTACCGGCGGGCCACGCACCTCTCCGGCTCGTCAGCAGACGTTGCGCAATACCATTCAGTGGAGCTACGACCTCTTAGGACAAGAAGAGCAAGCACTCTTCCGGCGGCTCGCGGTCTTTGTAGACGGCTGGACGCTGGAGGCTGCCGAGGCACTTGGCCAGGGAGCAGGCACAGTCAGCCCGGACGTCTTGAACACGCTCGCCTTGCTCCTGGATAACAGCCTCATCCAACAGAGTGAGCAGGAGACAGAGGAGCCACGTTTCCTGATGCTGCAAACCCTGCGCGAGTTTGCGTTGGAGATGCTTGCCACCACTGGAGAGCTGGAGGCTACCCAGCAGGCTCATGCAGCCTACTATCTGTCCCTGGCCGAGCAGGCCGAGGCCGAGCTTGAAGGCCCACGACAAGTCAAGTGGCTGGAGCGGTTAGAGCGGGAGTATGACAACCTGCGCGCGGCGCTCAGGTGGGCACTGGAGCCAAGGCCCGGCGAAGAGGGGGAGCAGCGGAGGGAGGTCGCCTTGCGCCTGTGGGCAGCACTGGGGGAATTTTGGATCCGGTCTTCGCATCTGAGTGAGGGGCGGACCTTCCTGGAGCGAGCTCTAGCAGCCAGTCCGCGAGCCGCTTCGGCCCTGTGGGCCAAGGTGCTCAGCGTGGCGGCGAATCTGGCGGGAGTCCAGGGCGACATGCAGAGGGCAGAGGTGCTGGCGGAGGAGGGACTGGCACTCAGCCGGCAGCTGGAAGACCAGGCCGGGATCGCCTCCTGTCTCTGTACGCTAGGGATCTGTGCCCTGCACAGAGGCGACTATGGCCAGGCACGCGCACACCTGCAGGAGAGCGCTGCGCTCTTCAGAGCGCGAGGGAACAAGTTCAGCCTGGGCTGGGCACTCGTGTTTCAAGGGGTGACGGAGCACGCGCCGCAAGGCCAGCACGCCGGGGCACGAGCCCACTACGAGGAGGCCTTGGCGCTCTTTAGGGATCTGGGCAACGTGGGAGGCATGGCCCAGATGCACTTCCTGTTGGGCCTGCTCCTCTGTTATGGCCAGGGGGATGCTCTCAGCGCTCGCCCGTTCCTGGAGGAAGCCTGCAGGATCTTCCGAGAGGCAGGCCAGCTGGTGGGAGTTGCTTTCTCGCTCATCCGCTCAGCAGAGGTCGTGCTCCTCGGGCAAGGCAACCTCGCCGCAGCAGACGTCCAGGCCGAGGAGGCATTGGGGCTCTTCAGAGAGCTAAGCTATAAGGGGGGCATGGCCGAGGCGCTCTTCGTGCTGGCGCGGGTGCAAGCGCGCCAGGGTAACTACCCAGTCGCGCGCCGCCACTATGAAGAAATCCTCATGCTCGCCAGGGAGGGCGACGAGCAGCGCAATATTCCTCCCATACCCTTCCGAGTTGAATATAGTCGAGACTATGCAGCGCTTCCCAGTGAGGGTGACGAGCGGTGGAATATCCCCTTCTATGTGGAAGGATTAGCCGAGGTCGTCGCAGCACAGGGAGAGGGAGAATGGGCGGCCCGCCTCTGGGGAGCAGCCGAAACGCTACGCGAAGACCTCCATGCACCTCTGCTCGCGATCTTCCGAACTGAGTATGAGCGTGCGATCGCTACTGCCCGCACCCAAGTAGGGGAGAAGCTCTTTACAGCCGCATGGGCCCAGGGGCGAGCTATGACGCTGGAGCAAGTCCTCACCATCCAGGGGCAAGCCATCCTGACAGGATCGCCGTCAGCTCCTTCGGCGAGGATATCCCCTCTCAGTTCTGAGGGACTAACCCCTCGTGAGGTCGAGGTGCTGCGACTCCTAGCAAGAGGACTCACCAACGCCCAGATCGCAGAAGAACTCGTCGTGAGCCTGCTGACCGTCAAAGCACATCTCCGCTCTATTTACAGCAAGGTGGGGGTCACCTCGCGCAGTGCGGCCACCCGCTACGCCCTGGACCACCACCTCAGTTGAACGCCCTGCGTGATATGCTGCACCACCATTCAGTCCTCGTCTGACATCACGCAGCGCTGGGAGGACGAGGTGATTGCCTGCCTCAAGCAGCATCTAGTTCTTTCGAACTAGATGCTGCCCGCTCCTCCTCATAGCGCAATTACCTCCTGCGAACGATGAGTTTTTGTGCTCATTCCCAGTACACTACAAACAGTGGTGTGAGATGGACAGGCAAGAAGCGAGTCGTTGTTGGATATCCTTTGGGAAAAGGAGGTCTTCTTCTTGCTCTCTCAGCTTCATCTCAACCCGTTCACAGGTTCAGCTCAGCGAACCTAGATGTACTTGGATTTAGGAAGGCAAAGCAGCAGTCTTGTCACTATATCCCTCAGATGGACAAGACACGTTTGCCTTCAACGACAACATAGAAAGGAAGATCTTGCATGTCACCAGAAGAAAACAAAGCCATCGTCTCTCATTGGAGTGAAGAACTCTGGAAGGGAAATCAGGCCATTTATGACAAGTGTATCGCCCCCAACTGCCTCTTCCACGGCATAGGTGATCAAGAGGACCATAAAAAATTTATCAACGGGCTTCGCACGGCCTTCCCTGAGGTTTCCTTCACGGTTGAAGACCAGTTGGCCGAAGGGGAGGAGGTCGTCACACGCTGGACAATGCGTGGCACTCATCAAGGAGAGCTTTGGGGTACTGCTCCTACTGGCAAGCCGGTGACCGTGACGGGGATCACCATCCAGCGCCTGGCCGAGGGGAAAATCGTGGAAGAATGGACCGAAGCGGACTTGCTTGGCCAGCAACAGATCGGTGCCATCCGCGCGCCATTCCCGACCAGTTAGTCGTCTCTGTCCGCTCTCTTCGCTTAGCAGACAAGCAACTCGGCGGCGTGATGCCGCCGAGTTCCCTTTGACTTCATGCTTCTCTTGCTTGCCTAAAGGAGGAATGGGAACCCGTGTCTTGCTCATCAGGAGGAATACAAGGGCCTGTTCGGTGAGAACATCTCTCTCAGAGCCAGTAGGCACACTTCATGTGGAGGAAGCCGATTGCTCATGAGCAAAAACAGGTGTTGCCTACTTACGTGTGATTCTGACGCATATGCTGGCTCTGGCACAGATTTGGTGAAATGATGAGCTTATCTGAATATCGCCAGAGCATCGTCTTACTCCAGAAGCTCATTCATGCTACTAAGAAATAACTCTACAATTCCAAAATCACCAAAGGGTGTCAGAGTCAATGTATCTGTCAGTTGACAATTTCAGCTTTTGAAACGATGTGCCAGACGAAGTGAGGAGAGCCAGCTCATGGAAAATGTGCTGAAGGGAAGAGGCATGGACGCCTCCGAGCAGTGCGAGCAGCAAGCAGCGAACGAAGAGGGCTACGAGGCCGTAATCACCGGCCTGGAACAGCAGGACAGGAGTAGAGAGGGCAAGTGCCTCCTCGGACCTCTCCTGTTGAAAGGGCAACGCTCTGGACACGGGCAATCCTGGCGCTTGAGGGTTTCAGTGGGCCTGGGGCTAGCGGTCCTGCTCACCGTGAGCCAGATGTTCTCCTCTTCCCGAAGCCGGCACTTGAGGACGAGCTTCTTCCCACGATCACCGAGGCGGTCAAAGGCACACGTGTACCGGGTCATGGTTACATGTGCACTACTCAGCTTTCTGGCACTGAGTCTCCATCCCTTTCCAGCACAAGCCTTCTCACAAACGCATCCCCCTGATTTTGCTGGGATTGACAGGTATGTGACCGCCCAGATGCAGGAGGCCCACATACCTGGTCTGGCATTAGGCATTGTCCACGGTGACCACATTGTCCACCTGCGTGGCTTTGGCGTGGCTAACCCAGCTGGGCAACCCGTCACGCCTCACACCCCTTTCATCCTCGGCTCCTTGAGTAAATCTTTTACCGCTGTGGCCATTCTGCAGGTGATTGATGCTGGCAAGATGGAGCTGGATGCACCGGTTCAACGCTATCTGCCTTGGTTTCGCGTAGCTGATAGAAACGCGTCGGCCCAGATGAGGGTCTACCAGCTGCTACACCAGACCAGTGGCTTGCCGACGACTGCAGGAGCGGAGGCCATGGCAGGAACAGGGCAGGCCAGCCTGGAACAACGCGTGCGTGAACTGAGCACAGTCGTCCTCACACAGCCTGTTGGCACCACCTTTCAATACTCCAACGCCAACTACCTCGTCCTGGGGCTCCTCGTCCAGGTCGTCTCGGGCCAGTCGTACGGCGCCTATATTCAGCAGCACATCTTCGCGCCCCTGCAGATGCACCACAGTTTCGTCTCGCTGGCGGAGGCCACACAGCATGGCCTGGCAACGGGATACCGCTGGTGGTTTGGGGTTCCACTTCCCGCTTCTCTGCCCTATCTGTCTGATCAACTTCCGGCGGCCTTTCTCATCTCCAGTGCCCAGGATATGACCCACTACCTGATGGCTCATCTCACCAACGGCTCTTCCCAGCGCACGCCTGTCCTCTCGGGCTGGGGGATGTCCGAACTGCATCAGGCTTCTGCTCTTGTCAGTTCTTCGAAGGAGGGAGAGCTTTACTATGGCATGGGCTGGTTCATTGGGGCGACCGGCGGGGTGTCGACCATCGCACACGATGGGTACACCGCCAATTTCCGCGCCGAGATGGTCATGGTCCCGAGTTCGGACTGGGGCCTCGTGATCCTGGTCAATGCCTATGGCCTCATCGCCTTATCGACCGCGCTGGACCAGATTACACAAGGAGTGACCAGCCTGCTGATGGGACATCAGCCGCCACCTGAAAGGATCAGTTTCTCGCTGCTCTACATCAGCATTGATCTGGCCATCTTGCTGCTCTCAGCACTTCAAATCTGGCTGCTGGTGAAGGTCTTCTGCTGGCGCAAGCGCGTCGAGCATCTGAAACGACAACCAGGCGTTCTGCTAACCCATGCCCTGCTGCGAGTGGCATGGGAGATCGTCGTCCCGCTTCTGCTCGTCATCGGTCTTCCACTGCTCCTCAATACTCCCTGGCCTGTCATGTTGCTTTATCAACCTGACATCATCTCCTGGCTGATGGCAATGATGCTTCTCTCAATAGGCACAGCTACCACGAAAACCCTGTTGGTCATCCTGGCCTGGCGAAAGAGGCAGGACCAGAGGCGTCTTGTCGTGCAGGCAATACGTCTAGCTGAAGGTGTGGCCACGAGACGAAACGATGAAAGCAAGAAGGAAGCGACGGCAGTAAATATCGGTTATCTGAGAGCTGACTCAAGAAAGGGTTCCCCTTTTTGAAACGATGTGCCATGCGAAGTTGGGAGGACCAACTCATGGAAATGGTTCTTAAGGAAGGAAAGAGGCATGGACAACTCCAAGCAACGCGAGCAGCAAACAGCGGACACAGAGGGCGACAAGGTCACCATCACCGACCTGGAACAACGTGACCCTCTGGGAGAGAGCAAGCACTTCGGGTTGACTTCTCCTTTGCTGAGATGGCAACGCTCTCCATACAGGCGGCGCTGGCGATTGACGTGCACCGTGAGCTTCCTGCTCTTGCTGGTCGTGCTGCTCAGCGTGAGCCCCGTCTCTCCCTCTTCGATGATAGAGAGCTTCAGAAGGGCTTACGCACCACAAGCACATCCCTCTCACCCAGGTTCGGGTCTTCCTGTCCTTCCTCAGCGGGATGGCATCACTTGTCTGAGGGATGCCATGTGGTCACCCGATAGTACGCTCATCGCGGTTCTCGGCTACTCACAGAACTGTTCGTCCGTGGCTTCCGTGCCTGGGCTGGTCATCCTCTATGAGGCACGCACCAGCCAACTGCTTCGCCAGTTGCATCCCGATGAGGCGCTTGTGCAGACACTCAACAGATCTTCGGGCTCTGTCAGTGAACCATCTGCACGTGTGCCTCAGCAGAAGCAAGGTGGAGGGAGTGCGCTGGTGATCTCCTATCTGCATGTCATCTGGTCCCCCGACACGCAGCGGCTCGCTTTCACATTTCACGTTGCAGCATCGTCTCCCTCGCTGGATGGGATCGTGCTGATGAACCGAGATGGAACGCAGACCCAGGTGTTGCTCGACCAGCAGAACCCTTTGGCTCCCTCGTATGCCGAGTGGGATCTGGAGCGAAAGATGCTCATCACTTCCAATGTGTTCCCGTTCCTCCCTGCTTTGGCCTATCATTGGGGGCCAAAGGGAACAGTCATTCCTGGGCGTTTGCTTCCCACCCAGTTCCTGCCAGCAGCACCCCCACTCAGTCCGATAGGAAACCCTGATGGCGATGCCTCGTTCACGCTGTGGCAACCAGGTTTGGCTCAAGTGACCTCATCTACAGACCCCTCAGGGACCTCTTCTACCATCCACACGTGGAGTACCAGCTTTGCCGCCTGGTCTCCTGATGGACGCTATCTCATCAATGACATAAGCTTTTGGGGCTTGCTCACTTCCCCGGAGGTGATCTCTGCTGGCACGCCGTTCTTCCAGGGGATTGATCCGGCCAGAGACAGGAGCGAGACAGGCGCGGAGGGGTTGACGAATCAGTGTGCGGCGCAGCTTCAGGCGGGGAAGACCACTCTTGCCTTTGCTTGGAGTCCAAATGGACGTGTTCTGGCTGACTACGGTGCTGGAAACCGGGTTGATCTCTATGAGTGTCCCACTGGGCACCAGTTCGCTTCATTCACCTTGCAGAGCAAGTACCCTGCTCCATCCGCAGATGCGGTGGCACTGCGCTGGTCACCTGATGGGACGCACCTGCTCCTCTCGAGTGTGGCATCCGGTCTGGTCTCGCTCTGGAAATTCGACCGGTAAACGTCGAGAGGAGAGTGGATCATCCTCACATGTGGAGAACAGATGAGCTTCTGCAAACACTTCCACCTGGAGCTTTTGCTCCAGAAGTCACTTCAAGCTGAGAAGAAATAGCTCTCCAATTCCAACATCACCACATTCGAGGAAGAGCCCGACGTGGAAGCAGCAGTGAAAGGAGGTTTCTCTCCAGGCCCAGCAGCACAGAACTTACATGAGCGGGCAGACCTGCTAGAAAGTCTGAATGATGATGAAGGAGCAGCTAAGCCGTGGTAGAGGGCCTCTGGAACAGATGATGACTCCTCTAGTGAAAATGATATGGGAGGAGGAAAAAGGAGCTCTCTTTTACAAATCTTATCACCTCCTCAATACATCGTTCCTCTTCCTTCTATCGCCTGTTTTCCCTCTGTCTTATTTTGCGCGTATCTCGGTCTTAGGTCAAGATCTGTAAACAAGCTCACTGAGCAACGTAACTGGCGAACTGGACTTGGCGGATGCACCACTAAGAAACGGCAAAGACAACTCCGTCTCTTTGGGTTGCGGTGTCATTGTTCTGAAATCAGGCTTAGCGTTGTAAATTTCGTCGGCGGGCCTAACAGGCCAAGTATGCCTATGACTAGGCTAACAAGCGGTACACTGAACAGGTAGCCTATGAGCGGCTGCTTCCAGAAGGAAGGGTGGTGTTCATCTTGTTTAACCGATGTCGATATACGAGGCTGATTGTGCGATTTGGCGTGTTTTTGCCGTAACATTTCTTTCCCATCCCTTCTACGTAGCGAACTCTTACTCTTCTCAGTATATCTCAGACTGAACAGAATGGCAACGATAGTGAACGATGGGTGTACGTATTCTTTCTCCCACTGTTTATGTCTAAGTGTTGTGCGCAGGATGTTTGCCGAGTACATGACGTGGCGAGCAGTCATCGTGGCGCAGGGGTCGTTCCTAACGGCTTCTTTGCCATAGCCGAGCCACTACGGGGATAGGGCGTCGGACACAATTCCTGCTGTTCCCATACAAGCAGACGCCGCCCATCATCCAATCCAGGCAATGTGACAGCTACGTTGGCCTTCAACCTTGCCCCTAGCACTTTTGCCGCTCGTTGCCCTTGCTCCAATTCTTCTGTTAATTCTCCTTTTTTGGGGAGAATGATCTGCCCTCCAACGCGACAGAATGGCGCAGCATATTCTAAAAGTGTGGGTAGCGAGGCGACAGCACGGGCGGTAACGAGATCAAAGGAGGCCCGGTAGTGCTGGTGATGTGCCAGTTCCTCAGCGCGACCATGTAGAGCTTCGATGTTTTGCAACTGTAGGGTCTCAATTATGTGCTGCAAGAATTTGACCTTTTTACCGGTGGCTTCCAGGAGGGTCACGTGCCATGTTGGACGCATGATTTTGAGCGGTAAACCCGGAAAACCTGCACCGGAACCGATATCAAGCAAACGAGTGCGAGGTTGATCGTAGACTTGCAGCACAGAGAGGGAATCGAGGAAGTGCTTGCTCAGTACCTCCTCTGGATCAGTAATAGCTGTGAGGTTCATACGGCTGTTCCAGTCGAGCAGTTCCTGGCGATAGCGCAGGAACTGCTCGATCTGATGTTGATGGGCGACCAGCAGGGCCGCCCCTCCATTTTCGAGGCCAAATTGGTGAAGGTATTCAAGGAATAAATGGAGGGGCGGCCCTGCTGGTCGCCCTTCCAAACTCAAATCATCACCCATCTTACGCAATAAACTTTCGCTTACTGTTCAAGTAATCAACCAACAGGTATTCGCCGAGGTTGTTTTTGTCGGCGTAGAAGGTGCGCCCATGATTGATCTCAGCCATCTGGTTGACGAAAGCGATCATCCAGCTATCATCTTCGAGCATGAAGGTGTTGATGGTAATGCCTTCGCGGGTGCAGCGTTTCACCTCGATCAGCGTTTGTTGCTCAGCGAGGTGGTTGTAGGGCCAGTTGAACAGCCATTCACCATCTTCATACCAGACCGTCGGGCCACCATCGGTGATCAGGATAATCTGTTTGTTAACGCCACGATGACGGGCCAGGAGCTGGCGCGAGAGCATAAGACCATGGGCCATATTGGTACCCTGGCTGTTGTCGTAGTGGCTCATCTCGATCAATTCGTTGGGTTTATACTCGCGAGCAAGACGCGAGAACCCCACGATGTAAAGGTTGTCACGCGGGAACTGTGAACGAATCAGGCTTTCCAGGGCCACTGCTACCTTCTTAGCGGCAGGCTGGCAACCGTTGTAGATCATACTCAAGCTCATATCGATCATGAGTACGGTTGATGACTGCGTGATAAACTCGGTGCGATAGACCTCGAAGTCTTCTTTTTGCAAGCGCACCGGCGTACCAATTCCCTGACGATGAATGGCATTCATCAGCGTCTTCTCCAGATCGAGCAGGAAAGGATCGCCGAACTGATAGGCTTTGCTTTCATCGGTACGCTCACCACCAACACCCCGGAAGGGACTGACGTGCCGTCCGAAGCCATCGCGTTTGAGCTTGTTGAAGATGTCTTGTAGAGCCTTCTGACCAATCTTGCGAATGCCGCGTGCGGTCAACTCCCAGCGATTGCCCTTCTTCTGGATGTAGCCCGCCTCCTCGAGCATCTTCATTAGCTCTTTCAGTTGCTCAAGCGACTGGTATTCCTCGTCACCCAGCAACTGTTTGACCTTCTCACTATCGATAGCTTCGAGATTATCCATGCGCCGGGCTTCATCAAACTGGTCTTCCAGCCCTTCCATCTGTTGCATCTGGCTCATGATACGCATAGCCTCATTGAGCGGCAGCGACTCGTTCCCCCTGAAAGGGAAGCGCGTGCGGTACTGCTCCATCGGTGAAATGGCTTCGAGGTTCTGAGCCAGTTCCATCAGGTCTATACGGATACGGTCATCGCCCATGAGTTGCTCCATGAGATTTTGCAACTCTTCGCGTTGCTCCGGCGACATGTTATCCATAATGCCCTGCATGGCTGCCATCTGTTGCTGCATCTGCTCAATGAGGTCATCCAGAGAATTGACGCCGGGGAAGTATTGGCCGTGCTTCTGCATAAAGGAGTCGAAGTCAGGCTCGCGGCCTTCCTGTCGCTCACGCAACATCTTGTTCAGGTCGCGAATCATCTCGCGCATCTTAGCAATATCTTCGGGACTCATGTTTTGCAAGGATTGCTGCATGCCCTGGAAGAACTGCTGCATCATCTGCTGTTTCAGGCTCTCCATCAGTTCCTGAAACTTCTCACGCGCCTCGTCGTCCATGAAATCATACTCAGAGAGACCTTTGATCTGACCGGGGATATCTCCGGGCAGTTGGTCAAGATACTCTTGCTTGCGTTTGGCGATCATCTCCAGCATTTTACGCTTTTGCTCAGGAGTGAGGTCATCGCTGCTCTCGCTGGCTTGACCTGCTTGCCCCGCTTGCCCTCTCTGTCCCTGTTGGTCTTGCTGTGAAGAGCCTCTCTGACTTTGATTGCTCGCTTGCTGTCGCTGACCCTGCTGCCCTTGTTGCCCCTGTTGTGACTGTTGATCCGCTTGATTCGAAGGTTGCTGTTGCCCAGATGGCTGTTGAGATGATTGGCCGTCCGATGGCTGTTGCTGGTCGCCAGATTTGCCATCCAGGCGATCTTGAATGCCCTCGCGCTCCAGGCGTTTGATCTCCTCAAGCTTTTCACGGAGATCATCCATAACGCCGGAGGCCATATTGTAGCGGTTGAGTTGCTGGTTACGCATGTTACGCATACGTTCCATGAGCTCGCGTAGCCCCATGGCACTGCGACCATCTTCAGAGCGAATACCTTCCTGCATCAGGCGTTTGAGAGCCTGTTGCAGGTTGCCGCTCTCCATGTAGTCATCGGAAAGAGCCTTGAGGATATCGTCGGCATCCAGTCCTTCGATGTTCTGGGTGCCATCCCAGCGTGAATAGCCGTAGCGGTTCTTAAAAAAGCGTTCGAACATGGCAATGTCCCTTTAGCGTCGATAGCGCGTCTTACCATTGACTTGATCCTTATTCAGACGACGGTTGAGATGGAGACCTTCAAGAATGAACTCAATGCTTGACGCAATACTGGCAGGACTACCACGTCCCTTTAACTTATCAATAGCTTTGCTTAAACCGCCCACCTTTGAGAGCTGGGTGACGTACTCCATAGAGGACATATCGTCGCCCACCTGCACGCTGAGGCCCCGCTCGAAGCCTGCTACCAGCTGCTCAAATTCGCGCGTCTCAAAGTATTCGCTAAAGACACTCAAGATCGCAGCATTGATCAGCTTCTGGATGACGCGATCTTCTTTGACATCGCCTACAGCATCAAGCTCGATCTTTCCTGCTGTTGAGGCCATGATCGACGGGAGATCACTAATGCGAGGAGCCACATGCCGCTCTTTGAGACGCAATGCACGACGGCTGGCACTGCTGAGGACGTTCTCAAAGTTCGAGATAGAGACACGCACGCTAACACCCGAACGTTGGCTAATATCGTTGCTCCGACGTGCCAGTTGCGTAATCTCAGCAATAATCTCCTTCATAAACTGGGGGAAGATAATCTCCATGCCATCAGTTATGAAGTGGTTACTCTCCGATTCCATAATCTGAATTTCGTGTTCGACGGTACGCGGGTAGTGAGTACGAATTTCAGAGCCAACACGGTCTTTGAGTGGGGTGATGATACGTCCACGGTTGGTGTAGTCTTCTGGATTGGCACTGGCAACAACATAGACATCCAATGGCAGACGAATCTTATAGCCACGAATCTGCACGTCACGCTCTTCCATGATGTTTAAGAGACCAACTTGAATACGCTCAGCGAGGTCTGGTAGTTCGTTGATACAGAAGATGCCACGGTTGGTACGTGGAATCAAACCGTAGTGAATGGTTAATTCATCAGAGAGGTAACGGCCCTCGGCCACACGAACAGGGTCTACCTCACCTACAAGGTCAGAAATGGTGATATCGGGTGTGGCAAGCTTCTCACCATAGCGTCTATCACGGGGCAACCAATCGATTTCTACATTGTCACCCTGCATCTCTATTTTGTTGTGACAGGCTTTGCAAATGGGTTCAAAGGGATTGTCATTGATTTCGCAGCCTGCAATCACGGGAACGACTTCGTCTAGCAAGTTGATGAGGCTACGTGCTATACGAGTCTTGGCCTGACCACGTTCACCAAGAAAGATGATATCCTGACCGGAAAGGATGGCATTTTCGATTTGGGGAATGACGATAATGCCGGGGAACAAATCTTCCCCTTGACGAAGCTTGATAATGAGATTTTTACGCATTTCTTCCTTGATAGGAAGCAACCTATATCCACTTTCACGCAACTCACCAATGGTGCGTGGTCGAGTACTAATGGTCATTCGGTTTTGAGCTACCTTTCTTAGGGGGCTGGCTACATGGAATATCTTGTCTGGGAAAGGAGACGAGAACTGTACGTTACCAACCCTGCACGATACCCACTGTGCCAAAACGAGTGGAACCTACCTGATTCTACCGCCTCAAGCAAGAAAACGCAAGGGGTTACATGCTGAAATGGGACAGAGGTTCACAATTCCCCTGAGCTTTGTTTATTGTTGGGTGCCGAAAAACTGCGCAGCTGTGTACTTTCTCAAATCGGCTATATGAGGTACCTGAATATCGGGTGTAAAGTTCGCAGGCAACTTGCCAGCGGCATATTTTCCCTGCTGCACAAAAACCGTAGTTAATTTATCGCCCAGTATGGCTTTGGTATCAGCCAGAATATCCGGTTTATCATCAATCATGGCATAATGGTCGGCGGGGTAGAGCTGCATAATCTCGTCTAAATGCTCTTGTTTATGTGTGTAGATCAATACTCGTCCTTCCACTGCCTCGGCCAGATGGCTATTGAAGATTTTCTCAGCCTGGAAAAAGCAGTCTCCATCCGAAACAATCACTGTTGTGCCGAGGGTGTTGAGATATGCCAGCGTTTCAAGGGTGTGAGGATAGAGTGCTTGAAAGAATGGGTAGTTCTCAAGGATGGAGACGATATGGTCGTATGTCTGTTCATCCATTTCTGAGAGTGGCGTCTCCTGGCGCAGCCTTCTGAGGGACTCAGGAATATCGATCACGCTCTTTTCATGGCGTACTTGTTCATATAACTCCCAGAAACGTTGTGTCAATTCCGGCCCCAACTCAACTTGCAGGTGTGCATCAAAGTCTTTTTTGATCTCATCGTTGTTCAGCAGGGTATTATCTACATCAATCAAAAATACTAGTGTGGCCATACCGCCTCGCTTTCTTATAGTCGTTGGTACAATCTGAGCTACAACGACACTTGTTTGTTATTCAGCAGCACATGTTCAAGCATTATTTTCGCACAATCGAGGGTGTTTGCGTAGAGCATGATGGCCCCGCCTTCCGCATGATGGCCCCGCCTCCCCCATGATGGCCGCAAGGGCCATCACTACTATATACGGATGCGTTGGCCTGCGAAGTCGTCGTAGAGGAGTGATGGCCCTTGCGGATATCATGCGCGACGCAAGATCATGATGCCCACACCATAACCATAACACTCTATTCTAACCTGTCCTCTTAGTGTATACTATGGTTTGCCAGAAAGGAAAACCTTGCATGGTACAAAACACATAGCAAAATATCGAGGCACGATCCTTTGTACCTTATGAAGAAGCATAGCCATGGTCTCAGAAAACGCAAAACAACGTATCATATTGCTCATGTCTCCGGCTACCTATCGAGCGGGAGCCTTTTTAAGTGCCGCCAAACGCCTTCATCTTGAGGTGGTGGTGGGTATTGATTTACCGGAAACACTGGCCGAGTACTGGCATGTGCCTCTGGGCGTCGATTTCGCCAACCCGGCAGCATCTGTACAAACAATCGTCGATTATGCACGGGAACATCCCGTCACCGCTATTCTCTCCGTTGATGATGCAGCGAGCGAGCTTGCGGCCTTAGCCAGTGCTGCCCTTGGACTGCCACATAACTCTCCTCATGCTGCCGAAGCTGCCCGTGATAAACTGCTGATGCGTACTCTGATGTCTAAAGGTGGTGCGCCCTGTCCTATCTTCCGCCCCTTCCCCCTCAGTGCTGATCCCGCTGAGGTTGCGGCCCAGGTGAGTTATCCCTGTGTTGTCAAGCCTTTGCGCCTCTCTGGCAGCCGTGGTGTCATCCGTGCCAACAACCCGGATGAATTTGTTCTGGCCTTCAACCGTTTACGCCGCCTCCTCTTATCCGAAGGCTATGCTCAGGACGACTCTCTCTTAGTAGAAGATTTCATCCCTGGCTTTGAGGTGGCTCTGGAAGGCATTCTCACCTCTGGTCATTTGAAAGTACTTGCCCTCTTTGATAAACCCGATCCATTGGATGGCCCCTTCTTTGAGGAGACCATCTATACCACTCCCTCGCGCCTGCCTGCCAATGTGCAACAGGCCATTGCTGATTGCGTCACTACTGCTGCCGCCTCACTCGAACTACGCGAAGGCCCAGTCCATGCCGAGCTACGTGTCAACGAACAAGGGCCCTGGATGCTGGAGATTGCCGGACGTTCTATCGGTGGCCTCTGTTCAACTATCCTGGAGTTTGGCTCCGGCATGTGCCTTGAGGAACTAATTCTCCGTCATGCCATAGGACAAGAAATCGCCGCTATCGAACGCGAAGGACACGCTGCCGGAGTCATGATGATTCCCATTCCCTCTGCTGGTATCCTCAAAGGTGTACATGGTGTAGAAGAAGCCCTGGCTGTGCCACTGGTCACTGGCGTGGAGATCACAGCGAAACTGCATCACCCCCTTGTACCACTACCGGAGGGTGCTAGTTATCTGGGTTTCATTTTTGCTCGCGGTGATACGCCTGCTGAAGTGGAGGAGGCCATACGTCAGGCTCATGCGTGTCTGCGTTTCGATATTCGCAAAGAGATACCTATGCTGAAAACGGCAGTTGTGAGTTAGAAGTACCCAATTTTTGCTCGCAAAGCTATTGGTGAGGATGAACTGGGTGGCTATCATATCTCGACGACAAATCGGGTCTAATTGCCATTGTTTGACCTTCCCGCCCTGGAAAAAGCCGTTGGAACGAACGAGACGAACGAAGCTAAACATCCACATACCTTTCTGCGTCTCGTTCCCAAGCCCGTCTCGGAATCGGATGCGAAGGAATGCTTCAATCGACTCAACGCCTATCATGAATATCCACGAACTTTATGCTCGCTTGAGAGGAGGAATGCTTCACCGATGAGTTGGTTCACTAATGAGAACGAATTTCCCAGGCAACTTGCAGCGATTGCTCAGTATTTTGGGTTAGATCAGATCAGTTCGACGACCCGCTTGGGAGGACATGCGAATAGTAGCTCAATCAAGAAGGATGGCTCATATCACAGGAAAACACTTCCACAAATTGAGGGAAAGCATCACCTGTCTGGAAAGCGAGAACCGCACCTTCTCAAAGGAGCCACTACCAGAAGGCGATAGTCTAGACTTCGCCTTCCGGGTCGTTGAGTGCCTCTGGGACTCCCGCATTTCGGTAGAGGGCAGCCAATGGTAAGCGGATATCAAGGCTGGTGAGTTCTATCTCATCGCCTGGTCCATAGGCGTCATAGAGCCAGCGAGAGGAGGTGCGGCGATAGACTTCAATGGTCTGGTATTTTGTGGCGATCAGGACATACTCTTGAACATGGGGACAGGCCCGGTAATAGCCGAACTTCTCTCCGCGGTCATAGGCCTCGGTAGAAGGGGAGAGTACCTCAACAATGACGCAAGGAGATTGGATCTCGGTCTTGTCAGGCGTGGGTTGGTCCCGTTCATCGCAGGTGACTGATGCATCTGGGTAGGTGTAACGGCGAGAGGAGAGGCGTGCGGCAGCGTCCGAGTTGTAGACAAAGCAGGGTTTGCCCGCAGTCACCAGTGCGTTCTCAAGGGCACTACACACGTTCAGAGCGATTCGCGAGTAGGCCAAGCTTCCTCCCGACATGGCGTAGACCTGCCCATCTATATATTCATGCTTGATGTCATGGCTGGTTCGCTCCAGTTCCCGCCACGCCTCCACGCTCAGGTGGATCCAACTGATCCTTCACTGGCTCCGCTCAGCAGAACCACGTTTCGGTCAAATGTGGCAACACCTTGCGTGTTCCGTAAGCCTGTACCGCCTCGGTGACATTCATATCCTGACCGTGAGCTGCCAAGGTCAGAGCCTTAATATGAAAAAAAGTCTCCACCGGATCGGCATGGGCTTGCTGCCCATATTCTACCACTTCAACAACCTTCGTGTGTAATGCATCCATACGTTTGTCGGGATGTTGCCAGCGATAGGTGTATGCAGATGCATCAAGCTCTCCTAACCACTGTCGGCTATCGGGAGCGGCAAGCAGGGCAGAGCCGGGTGGTATGAGCAGGCGAATGGAGAAATGCACCGGATCGATATGTTCGATCAGTTTGCGCTCTTCAACAAAGGTGAGGAGTGCGATATAGCTGGTAAGCGTCTCCCATGGGGAAAAAGGCAGCAGCGACGGACGAAGGGGAATGCAAACCTGTTCCATCAGGTCAAAAGCTTCGATTACATCCGCACGGCTATGACCCTTATCAAGATGGTGCAGTACATCATTATTGAGCGATTCAACTGCCGAGACAACAAAAGCACAGCCTGAACGTTGAAGTTCGGGCAGCAGATGACGATGCTTCAGCAGGTGTTCGATCTTGATCGTGGCATCAAAGGTTACGTCTGGAAACTCGGAATGCAAGGCACGAATAATACGCAGTGCATGCGTGGGGCCGTTAAAGAAATCGGGGTCACCGAAGGTGATATGAGCCGCTCCCTGAGCTATCTGGGCACGAATATCGGCCAGCACAATCTCTGCTGGCACTGCGAAGAAACGCCCTCTATAGATGGGCGTAATAGGACAATGCAAGCATTGATGTTTGCAGCCACGAGTCGTCTCCGTATAGCCTGCCAGCCTTACGGTGCCGTTCGACTCCAATCGTGCATATTGCTCAAGGGCAGGCAATTGCTCACGTGCCGGTACTACAAACGGTGTGCGCTGTATCCAAGGGCCACTCTTGACAGTATGGGTACGTACCCCTGGAATAGCCTCCTGTTCGCCGCGTTCTAATGTCTCAACTAGCCGCAGCAAGGGGATTTCATATTCGCCGCCGATGGCTGCGTCAATCGTCCCTTGCAACAAATAGTCTGCATTTAGTAGGGCATACAGTCCATAGAAGCAAATGTAAGCTGAGGGATTCAGCCTACGCACACGCTCTGCCACCTGCTCTCCCAGGCGTAAGGCAGTATGCATTGGTACTGAGATGCCGACAAAGCGTGCTTCTTGAATAGCCTCGTCGCTCAAGGTCTCGACGGCTGTATCTATGGTTACAGGTGCATAGCCAGCCTGTCGGAGTAGAGCGCACAACGAAGCCAGGTGAAATGGCTGATGGCCCAGTTCATAGCATGAGATGAGGAGAATATCCCCAGTGCGTCTCATTTCTTACGTGATGGTCCACCACCACCGCCTTTGCTGCTCGGCGCACCCTTGGCTCCGGCTGCTACCGGCTCATCGTCCTCATCCTCTGGAATCCAGCCCTCCGGCATTTGCGCCTCTGAGCCAAAGAAAAATTCTTCCATCTGCTCACGCAACAATTTGCGTGCCTCTGGATCGGCCATATTCAAGCCATAGTGATTGATAATAAGCGTACTCTGGGCGGGCCACATATCATATGCTTGTTTAGACACATGCTCATAAATACGTTGGCCCAGTTCACCCGGAAACGGTGGCTTATCCAGTCCGGGCAACTCTCTTCCCAATTTGACACATTGAACCATTCGTGGCATGATAAGTTCTCCTGAATAGAGATTGCATTGTCTTATAATAGAGATACTACAAGATGCGAGGGCTGCTGTCAAATTGAAACGTCCACCTCGTGTGCTTTTTTTCGGGATGCAGGGTAACTTTTCCCTACCCCCCTTACGTGCATTATTGGCAAGTGGTATAGAGATCAGTGCCGTAGTCGTGCCTGCCTCTTTCACGCCGGGTATTGAACAACCAGCTATTGTTCAACGTGAGTTCCCGCGCAGAGTACGTTCAGTATTGCCCGTTCTCAACTCCACGCTGCATACCAATATTGTGCAACTGGCCGAGCAACAACGTATCCCCCTGTTGGAAGTGGCACGTATGTCTGATGCGGCAACCCTCTCTACGCTTGCGACCTATGAGCCTGATGCTATCTGTGTGGCCTGCTTCTCACAGCGCATTCCACGTGCTATCCTTGATCTGCCACATCTCGGCTGTCTCAATGTCCATCCATCCCTGCTTCCGGCTAAGCGTGGCCCCGATCCTTTATTCTGGACATTTCGTCATGGTGATCGGCAAACCGGTGTGACCATTCATCTCATGGATGAAGGTATGGATACCGGAGATATACTGGCTCAGGAAGCTCTTGATGTACCTGATGGCATAAGCTATCCTGAGTTGGAACTGCACTGTGCCAAGCAAGGTGGGCAGCTCCTGGCTCAGACTATCTGGCAACTCTATAAAGGTGAGGCTGTGACTCAAAAGCAAGATGAGACTAAGAGTAGCTACTATCCTTTACCCAGCAAACAAGATTACATTGTGCCTGTCGCACAGTGGAATGCTCGACATGTCTATAACTTTATCTGTGGGGTGGCGCGATCACATAGCCCTGTTACTCTGCATGTAAATGAGGAGTATATACATGTTGCTCAGGTTACTTCTTATAGTCATAATGCGCCATATGAGACACTGGATTCTGCTTATTGCTTGCGTGATGAAGAGCTATGGGTGCATTGCCAGGAAGGGTGGGTAGGTGTGCTTAACCCAACAATCTATCGATAGTATTCAAAAAATCATCCAATTCCAAGGGTTTGTTCATTGACATGATTTTCCGCTTCTCGATCTCTTGTCTTGGTAAGCGAGCACTGACGATAATAGCGGGTATGCTCTCAAAACCTTGCATGGCATGCAGTTTATCGTACAATTCTATCCCGTTCATGCGTGGCAATTGATAGTCCAGAATAAACAGGCTAGGTTTAATGCTTGCCACAGCTTTCAGTGCTTGAAAACCATCCGTAACCAGCATAGCTTGATGGGATGTTTCTTGCAGAATAGCCTGGACAAGAAAGTTACCGATACCAACATCATCTTCTACGACCAATACCATTTTTGCCTTCGTATCTTCTTCTTCGTGTGCCTGCTCCTTGCTGTGAGGCATACGTTAACTCCATTATCTATATTTACTGCTGAAGGATAAGTGCGAAATAAAGACCTAAGGCAAGGTTCAAATGAACGTGACACTTCTCTGCTCACACGAGGCAACCATTGTCAAGCAAGATGGCTTCTCTTTGAACCATGCCTTACATATACAATCTCACCTCGTCATGAAGTGAGATTATATGCTCATCAATTTTGGTAATAACCAAAACGAACCTGTGAGGAATTATAGCATGCTGTGTCAAGCTGAAGTGTTGGCGACTGAGCGGAGTAAGAGGACAGGGCAAGGAGCGTGATCGAGAACAAAGCGTGCTACATGACCAACTGATTTTGGTCCAGATGCTGGCCCTGCATATAGCGGAGGACGAGGGCAGATAATAATCAGGTCGGCATGCCACTCAGCAGCGCATTGCACAATCTCTCGTTCGGGTTTTCCCTCACGATGGAGAGTTTCAGTATCAGGAAGATAGCGTTGTCCCTCTTGCAAGATGTCCTGTGCAGCGGCCACTTCTGCCTGGTGCATGCGTCCACCCAATGGTCCACTGGGAGTGCGAGGACGTAACAGCCCTTCACGCTTGCGCTCTATCTCTCCACGAGGGCCACTATCCGTGACATAAAGCAGCCCTACCCTGTGTTCACCGGCGGGTAGCAATGTGGAGAGTGCTTTACTGATCTGTTCAATGTTGGTACCGTCCAAACAGCAAAGAATACGCATAGCTTCCTCCTAAGCAAGCAAAAGCCAGATGGTCAAAGCTCCAACGACGAGCATGAGCGGCGTCACTATAATACCGATCTTGAAGTAGTCCAGACCCGATACATCGAGGTTGCGACGTCGTAGGATCAAGAGCCAGAGCACTGTTGCCAGAGAACCGACAGTGGTGAGATTTGGCCCCAGATCGCAGCCAAAGATGGTTGCTGCAATAAACCCCAGCCGTGCAGTTGGGACAATATGTTGTACACCATGGAGTGCGGAAGTGAGTACAAAAGCCATCGGTATGTTGTTAATTAAGTTCGTTCCCACGGCAGCACCCAACGTTCCTACCATGACCGCACCCAAGCTTGTACCACCAGAGAGGTGCAAGAGCAATTGACCGAACTGAGTGGTCAATCCGGTATTCTCTACTGCACGTACTACGATAAACATCCCTGCAATAAACCCAAAGATCGACCATGAGATTTGCTTTCCCAACTCCAGCAGTTTGATTTGCTTCCAGTAGAACGCACCTCCTAAAAGGAGGCAGGTACCTCCGAGAGCCACCAGGGAAAGAGGAAATTGCGTGGCTGAGGCGACGATATAAGCTGCAACCACCAGCATGAGGATAGTACATGTATAGCGAAAATAGCCTGGATGCCGGACAGCCTCAGCAGGTGTAGGCAGCTTCTTGGCATCAAAATGTCCTCTCAATTGCCGCCGGTAAATCAGGAAAAAGGCGATGACGTTGGTGCCTATGACGAGCAGGCTGGGTAGGAGCAATAGACGCAGGAATGTCCACAAATCGAGTTGAAATGTTGAGAGAACAATAATGTTGATAGGGTTGCTCACGGGTAGCAAGAACGAAGCAGTATCAGCTATGAACGTGCAGGCGAAAAGAAAGGGCAAGACAGGCAAGCGCAGGCGTGTTACCAACGAATAGACGATCGGTGTCAAGATAAGCGCCGTTGCGTCGTTTGAGAGTACCATCGAAATCAAACTGCCCAGCAGAAAGGTGTTGAGGAGCAGACGCCGCGCACTTCCACCTGCCAGCCGTGCCGCTTGCGATGCCAGCCAATCGAATAGACCAGCAGCCTCTGCCAGAGCTGATAAGGCCATCATTCCCAAGAAGAAAAGAAAGATATTCCAGTCACTCAGCAATACTCCCATTGCATCTAGTGGATTGATAAGTCCGATGATGAGTAAGAGTCCTGCACCACTCATCGCTATCATTGCCTCATTCCACTTAAATGGGCGGATCATAATACCGATCAGCGTAAGTATGGCAATAAGCGCAATCAATATGGTTGTAGTCAGGGTTGGCAGGTGGAAGAACAAGAGCATAGCTGGGCTTCCTCAAGGCATAAGAATAGTACTTTTCTGTATGAGGCATATGTTGGTAGGGCGTGTGCCTCATACTACTTGTAGCACGTATTTAATGGCTGAGGAAGAGACAGATATTATGGGGCGTTAACTCGAATGGAAGTCTTCGCTGGCACAAGCAACTTGACAAGGAATGGAGTATGACTGCCTCATTCCTGGTGTCTGGCGATGTCCTGTATGTTGGGAGACTGACCTGTTCTCCTAATTGTTCTACATCGAGCACCTTCATAGGCTCTATCGATGCGTTGAAGGTAAGCGACGGCACTGTTCTTCTCTAGATTCTATCAAGCGAAACTATTTTCCAGGCATCGTTCTCCTGCTGGAACAGCAGATGAACGTGATACGGCCCCATGTTACGCGATACTGTCATGACAACCTTTGGAGGGAAAGCCGCCACGCTGAAACTCTGCACTTTCCCTTCCGCTTTGTCGGCGTCCTGGGCCATTTGTAGAAATGCAGCCTGAGAGAGCCCAGTCGCGTTCGGGTCTAAGAACGAGTAGGCATAATCATAGTTCTGGTCTTCGATAGCCTGATAGTATTCCGTCGCCGTAGTCTCTACTGAGATAGGCGGTGGATCCGGTGTGGGCGTTGCCGACATTACAGCCCTCAGCATACCAGTCGATGATGATCCAGGAGACGATACAGATGTCAATGTCGCATTGGGAGATGATGAACTGCCCTGATCATTAGAGACAGTCAAGGCAAAGCTAACAACGTACATACAGACGAACATGATCAAAGCAAAGATGAGGTACCTCAACATAAACCTCCTTGTGGCTCTTTTTCCTCTCTGTTTTTGCATTGACAGCCCCGCTCTCAAGAGACTGGTCCTACTATAGAGTAAAACGCTACAAAAATACAAAGTCGGCCATCTACAAAAGAGATTTGGATTCTCATGTCAATCTTTTTGCCCTTTTACCATCTCCTTTTTGCAACACAGACAGGCGGTATTACTTGGTTCCTATGGCAAAGACATGGAGATGTCCTTGGTTGAGTGAAGAGGGTAGTGTCACACTTCGTGGGGTTTTGCCGGGCTGCAAGGCCACCTCTGCATAGAATACGTGAGGCTGGTCCGATTGCTTGCCAGCTGGTCCGTTCCGGTAAGGCATCGTTGCCACCGTACCGTTCCCATAGGAAGGGGTCGACTTCCCTGCATTGAGCGTCCAGTCGCTCAAGCCTAGCGAAAAGGTTTGGAGCGTTCCATCGGTATAGGTAATGGTCGCTGTCCCAATCGATGGGCCATTTGTCGCCGAGCCCAGGAAGGCCAAGGTGGTCGCACTGCTCACCGGAGCAACGGAGATGGTTTGTCCCTGCGCCTGATAGTTATTTGCTACTCCCGCGGCTCTGTTGGGCCAAGTGAAGGTCACATTGTTGTAGACAACCGGCTTTCCAGGAGCAATGCCCACCGCTTGCAAGGCTTGGGCCGAGTAGCTGAAGCCCCCTCCGTCATAGTTGGCTGCCTTTGGATTGCTGTCATCACTGGTTCCTACGTTGTTGTACACGGCTGCAAGCACCCCATAGACCACGAGGCTATTCTGCGTTCCAACGAAGACGTGGCCATTAGCCACGGTGGGCACGGAGAACTTGACATAGCTGCCCAATCCATCACGGCTGGCGTTCTGCCCACTATTGTAGAGCTCTTTTGAGAGGTTGGTGGCATCGTAGGCACGCAGGATGGCGTTTGGATCAATGGTCCACAAGATACCTGTGTTTGCAACTGAGCCATTACTGGAGACGACCGGATTCCCTCCAGGATAGGTGAAGCTCTCAGGCGACTGTGAAAGTGCTGGAGTAGAGAGGCGTCCGTTGGTGAGTTTAAACGCTTTCACATGGTCTTTGACACCTATTGTATAGATAAACTCTCCGGTGGGAGTGCTCCAGTAGGCTGACGTGCCAAACACACCGCCCACGATGGTTCCAGGAGGCAACTCTTGCAGGACCTTATCCACATTGGTGAGGTTTTGGTTGTTACAGGGATTGGCGATCGGAGTATACTTTCCCATATTGTTGCGATTGACCACATAGACGCGGCCTTCCTTCCCAACACAGATCAGCTCACTTGAAGTGGGAAGGAGTAAGATTCCTCCTGAGCCGAGATCAGCATCTGCAGCTTCCAAACATGCTTGATTGAATGGCGTAAAGTAATCGACCCGGTGCAATCCGTTCTGTGTCGTCAGCTTGACAATACTATCACCTACATCTGACCCGCCCGAATCGACATCGAAGGTGCCATTTCCGGTTGCGAAATAGATGTAGCCGGCGCTCTCGGCAGCAAGCCCTCCCCCACTCTGCCAGATACCGGCTCGGGTACCATTGGGACTTGTGTTATAGACGGCACCAGGCACTTGCTGCAAGGTGGTGGCATTATAGCCGATGACCCAACCGTGATAGGGATCATTATCACAATGCGAGGCCCAGGCGATGTAGACGACACCATTCAAGAGCAGTAAGGCGCTACGCTGGTTTTCACGCAGTGGATTAAAGCTCACCACGCCATTCGAGCTTCCCGCACCGCTTCCTGGCACGGAGGCCTGAATGAGGACAGGGCTCCCCGCTCGGTCTTTACCTGTGGTAATATCGAGCGCATGCAGCCGCTGCACAACCTGCCCCTGCTCTTTCGTCTTGGCAACGACATAGAGGGTACTCGTACTGCCATCAATCACAGGTGTGCCCGTGATGCCGACTTCTGGGATAATGTCGTTGCACAAAATATCACTGGGTGAAACCGTGGTGATGCCATGAGCGGGATCAATAAAGCTGGTATGCCACAGTGGGGGGATGGTACTCATCTGGTCAGCATCGAAGGCATAGACGCTATCATGTTGCGTGGCCACAAACACGACGTTATGCGTCTTTCCCGCAATGGTCACATTGGGCATAAAGAGCGGCTGCGCATAAACATAGCCATCGACGGGGTACAACACGTGTTTGCCAAACTGAGCGACATTGACGTTGCTCGTCGTGAGAATGGTCTCATTGGGGTATTGTCCAGTACGAAGGGAGTTCCCCTTGTAGGTCGTGATAGCGGTAGTGGTCAACGCGGCTCCCTGAGTCGCCTCGTTCGAAGGCTGTCCTTGCTCTCTTGCTTTCTCCATCAGAGTTCTCCTCTTGCGTTTGCTTCCACGAGTAGATTATAACGTCAGGCTTGTCGGTATATTTTGGATGTTTTCCCTCTCTAAAGCGTCGGTGAAGCTTTCGACTGCTGAAGTGAAACTGATCATCCACTCAGAATCTATCTCCTTGGGTGCCAGTTGTCAACAAGGGGGCAGCATATTATGCTCCTCCTTCCTCCTTCAGGGCAATCGCATCTAATTTTTGGTACAGCCTGTAGAGAGTGCCTACAAGTTGAGCTTTGAAAAGCCTCATCATTATGAAATGGCTGGTTACCATCGTTTGCGAATTTAGATGCGATTGCCCTGCTTCCTCCTTCCTCATTATTGTCACCAATGCTGAACTAGCGTATACTGTATGATATGTGGAATTTGGAAAATTCCCACATATCTTGCATTATGTGGCTTTGCCGCTCGATTCCTATGGTATTGCTAAGATCAACGAGCGGCAATTCCACATAATAAACAGTACTACCGGTTTGTGACTGAGACTCAGGATAGCTTACACATAGCATTCTTTTCATTGATTACTGTTTGCTCATGTGATATATCAGGATAGGCTCTATGGCGACCACAATAGAAATATTCTTCTCCTACTCTCACAAAGATGAAACACTACGGGAAAAACTAGAGAAGCAATTGAGCCTTTTAAAATGGCAGGGACTCATTACTGGTTGGCATGACCGTAAGATTGTTGCAGGGCAAGAATGGGCAGGTGAGGTCGATACCCACTTGAACACGGCCCAGATTATTCTTCTGCTTGTCAGTCCAGATTCCATGGCTTCAGACTATTGCTATGGCATTGAGATGAAGCGGGCCATGGAGAGGCACGAAGCCGGAGAAGCTCGTGTGATTCCAATCATCTTACGGCCTACTGATTGGAAAAGTGCTTCATTCGGACAACTCAAGGCTTTACCGAAAGATGGTAAAGAAGTGGTTCGTTGGAGGCATCGAGATGATGCATTCTTAGATATTGCTAGAGGAATACGAAATATCATTGAGGAACTAAATGGCCTGACCTCAAGCAGTTCCGCATCTACGAGTAGAAAGTCTACCTCACGACATGCTGAGGATATCCCAGACCAAATATCTCTCGATACCCCTATCGTGGTCTATCTGCATTTCGGGAACAGGACGCACCCTTCTTCTTTGGAAGAGAGATATTTACCGAGCAGTTGATAGAGAATGTGCGAAGAAAACCCCTGGTTGCCGTGATAGGCCCTTCTGGTAGCGGCAAGTCTTCATTAGTCTTCGCTGGGCTGTTCCCTCGTCTTTATCAGGAAGGAAACTGGTATATTGCTTCATTTCGTCCACGAGACCGCCCTTTCCGTGCTTTAGCTGCCACGCTTATTCCCTTGCTAGAAAATCAGATGAGCGAAACTGACCTATTGGTGCAAATCAAGAAACTGGCTGAACCACTTCAGCAGCGAGAACTTGCGCTATATGATGTCGTGGAACGTATCATACAGAAGCATAGGGCCGCTCGTCTCCTTCTGTTTATTGATCAGTTCGAGGAACTTTACACGCTTTGTCGAATTGCAGAGGATCGTCAGTGTTTCCTGGACATATTACTGGAAGCAGTTCAAGCAGCATCGCAGCAACAGACGTTGAACTTCACTCTCGTTCTCACCCTGCGTGCAGACTTTTTTGGACAAGTACTTTTGTATCGTCCTTTTGCCGACGCATTGCAGAACGCTGACCTGAAACTTAGCTCAATGAATCGTCAGGAACTGCAAGACACTATTAAAAACCGTCAGGGCAAAGAACGCGGGGGAATATGATAGACTGAGGGAGAGCGTTCGTCAGACAACAACAAGGAGACGGAGATGAAACATACCCGAAGCTATCCCAACGTGATCAGACGCTGGTACCGCCCAGTGGAGCATGCGTGCCTGGAGTGTCATCGCACCTTACGGGAGGCGGTGGCCCTCTCGAGGCGCACGGTGATCACGCTGGAAGGGGTGATCACGCTGAACCATGCCGGCTATGGCAAGGTTCAAAAAGAGCCAATCCTGCTTGACACTGTTTGCGTAGTACGGGCGGAAAAGTGTCACGTTCATTTGAACCTTGCCTTACGATTACAATGGGAGGATTTTTCCACAGCATGTTAGTGAACATATTTTTGTATGCACTACCATCGTTACCTTCTACTCATCCTTTGCAAGATGCGGGATGGGTAGGAGTTGGAGTAGCTATTCTCGTTAGTATTGCCACCCCTGATAAGGTTCTCGAAGTGTAGACAAAAGGTATGAAATAGGGTACTCTCTTCTAGAGAGCCTCTTTGTGCTCGGCGAATGAGTTGAACACAATCAGCTGGCTCCTGATGAGAATGGAGACGACCTTCATGAGTTTGATCGAAACAGAAGAGACCAGCCAATTTACCTTCGCGTCCTTCGGGATGACAGAGGTGCCCCGCATGTGGTTGCCGAGCGTCGCGACGAAGGGAGAGTGGAGCTATCAAAAGGTTCAGCACTTGGCTTTGTGTGTACTTACAAGCAAGAAGAAGGAGCTGAGGCATGCAGCCGCTACAGTTCAGTATTATCTCGACGGGCCTTTCTATCACAGCCATTGATGGGACGCAGATAGCCCTAAGCGCAGCAGAGACCTTTGAACTCGCAGAATTTATTCAGAGCAATCGAAAGCTACTGTATACCATGCTACGAGAAGCGGCTGGGGCAAAGGAGAAGTTCATTTTGCTGGATACCGATGCCCTCAGTGCGCCGTTTCTCTGGCAACAAGTCATGTCCTATTTGGCATTAGGAAGGCAAGATATCACGAACATGCCAGTGATCGAGGCAGGCAAGACTACCTTGCGTATTGCACTTGCAGGACTAATGACAGACGAGTTAAAAGCATGGCTTGATGCAGTGAAGGCGCAAGGTCTTTGCACAGGCTATCGCGTCCTGGATCCCTTGCCCGCTTCAGCGGATGAGCCTGACGACGGTACTTCCCCAAAGGACAAAGGCGCGGAAGAAGCACATCCCCAAGAAGAGATGCGCCTAAATGATGGGGAAGAGAGAGAGACGTGAGCACAATAGGACGTGACACGGTCATTATCAACATTACCGACACGGCTTTTCACCTGTTCACTACCCTGGTTTATCAAGCGTGTCCCTCCCAGTTTTGCGACACAAACCTTTCCCGTCGCACACTCTCTACTTGGCGTCGCACAATGGTACAGCCTGTTGAAAAAGTCTATTGTAGAGCTTTACGAAGAAGAAAAACATCGCAAATCTCTCTCGTATGATGCTCATTCGCGTCAATTTGGCAGTGATACAAACTCTTTCGCACTTTTCAAAACTCGGCAATTTAGTTTTTCAACAGGCTGAGTTGATTCGCGACCCCATGGCTCTCAACCTTGGTGGTGAAACAAAAGAAATCACAGTCATTTCTGCCGATATTCGAGGCTATACGAGACTAGGTGAACATATGGCGTCCGAGAAAGTGATGAATTTGCTCAACGCCTACCTTGAGATTATGGTCAAGGAAATTTTGGAAGAGGAAGGCACTGTCACCGCATTTATAGGAGACGCACTTATAGCCATTTTTAATGCACCTTTGCGCCAAGGGGATCACGCTTTGCGTGCGGTACGTGCTGCTTGGAAGATGAGGCTGGCAGTATTAGAATATCAGCGTTCTCAACCACAAGAAGCGCAGATCTCGTTTGGTTTCGGGGTGAACACAGGCGAGGCAATGGTAGGGAATGTTGGTGTAAGAGGAGCTGTGCAGCTTTATACGGCCATTGGAGACGTCATAAGTGTGGTAGATCGACTCCGATCAAACGCCTCGGATAATCATATCTTGCTGAATCACTCGACATTCATACAGGTGCGTCAGCATGTGCGGGCAACCAAGCTTCCCCCTCTTTCTGTAAAAAATAAAACCGAGTTGCTTGATGTATGGTGTCTGGTAGAGCTCACCTGATTGTGTGTTCTCATATTCGAAATAAACGCACCAATCTACGTTGGTTACGATGAAAAGTCATTGTATTGAATAATGTCAATTGGCTGTGCTTGGTACCTGATAGAATGAACAAGCACAGAGACAAGAACGATACCCAATCCACTCGACGAAAGTACTGCACTATGATATCATCGATAGCATCGAATAATCGTAGCAGAAAAGTAGGGCAGCCCTGTGTATCTCAAACGCTTAGAAATGCTTGGTTTTAAGAGCTTTGCTGTACGGACACATCTGGAGTTTAGTACCGGTATTACCTCCATCGTTGGGCCAAATGGGGCAGGAAAATCGAACGTGGCCGATGCCATGCGCTGGGTTTTGGGTGAGCAGAGTATGCGCCAGTTGCGCGGCAAGAAAGGCGACGATATCATCTTCGTCGGCGGGCATGGCAAATCTGCGCTGGGGATGGCCGAAGTTTCCCTCATTCTTGATAATAGTACAGGCTGGGTGCCCTCGGAATACAGCGAAATACATGTTACCCGCCGCAGTTATCGTTCGGGCGAGAATGAATATCTCATCAACAAACAAAAGGTACGTCTCAAAGATGTCATGCTCCTACTGGCTCAGGCACGCATTGGGCATGACTCCTATACTGTCATCGGGCAAGGCTTGATCGATGCCGCCCTGAGCTTGCGGGCCGAGGAGCGACGCGGTTTATTTGAGGACGCCGCTGGTATTCGCCCCTTCCAGGTGCAACGTGCCGATGCCGAAAATCGTCTCCGTCAGACTGAGCAAAACCTGGATCGCTTGCGTGACATTATTAGCGAAATCGAGCCACGATTAGCTCCCCTAGAGGAGCAGTCGCGGCGTGCGGTCGAGTTCAAACAACTGAATAGCGAGCTACAAGAAGTGTTGCTTACATGGTACGCCCTACAATGGCGGCGTCTATGTACTACGCGAGAACATGCCGATGCTGCCGAACAAGAGCAGGCACAGCGTGTTCGCCAGTCGGAGCAAGCCATTGCCTCTCTGGACGAGCAAGGTACTGTACTACGTACTCGACGCCAGACGATCCGTACTCGTATAGCCGAGGCACGCCATGCCTGTAATCAGGCCAACGACCGTGTGCAGAAAATTGAGCGTGAACTGGCGGTGAGTGAAGAGCGCATTACCGGCCTTGCCCGCCAGCGTAATGAGCAGCAACAGGAAGAGCGACGCCTGCGCGAACGCCTGATCGCTATGCAACAAAAGATCATCGATCAGGAAGAACAATGCGACTTGGCTGATGAAGCCATAGATACCAGTGCTGCCGCTCTCGCCACATTTGAAGCACAGGTGAGCAAGGCGCAAAAAGAGTATGAGATGGAAGAGCGACGTCTGCGTGCGGCTCAAAGCGATCTTATCCAGGTTCAGGCGCGTCTTGGTGCCAGCCAAACAGACCTGGGACGCCAGCAAAAGCATCTCGGCGAACGTAACCGCACGCTGGCCGCACGCCGCGAAACCATGGCCCAATCTCAACAGACATCGCGTACTTTGGAAACGCGCCTTGTCGAAGAACGTTCGCGCCTCGATAGTGTGCGTAGCGAGGAGCAAGAGGTCACCCAGCGCAAACAGGCTCTCTCACGTGCCATAGCCGATGCCCAACAAGAGATCGAACGCCTCAAAACCGCCCTCAACGAAGCAGAACGCCAGCGACGTGTGGTCTCAGATCGTCTTACGCTACTCAAAAACTGGAGACAGAACCTCACCGGCTATAGCGATGGTGTGCGTACCCTACTTCGTGCTCCCACCGGAAAGATGACCGGTCTCATTGGCCCCGTTCCTCAACTTGGCGTTGCTCCCTCTGGCTTAGAGACAGCTCTGGAAGTTGCTCTTGGCGCCCATCTACAGGCAGTCGTCGTGCAGACACTGGCTGACGCACGTACTAGCCTGTGCTATTTGCAGACTGCTAAGACCGGCAAAGCCATGGTCATGTGGCTAGACGAAGAAGACACTTTTGATGAAGTTGACGAGACTATGTTCCAGGCCGAAGAGGATACCCTCATACGTTTCTTAGCGGAGCGGGCTGATCTGCAAAAGCGTGTTATCGGTTTTGCCTGGAAATATGTCCAATGTGAGCCTCGCCATCTTCCTCTCTTTCGTAAACTGCTACGCGGGATCGTTATTGCTCAAGATATCGATGCGGCCTGGGAACTCTTTGCCTGGATTATGCCTCTCAGAGCCTCTTCCTCTGGCGATCTGCCTTTTGAGATGATTGTAACCGTCAAAGGGGAAGTTCTGCATGTTAGCAACTGGCTCACTGGGGGCAGTGGTAAGGAAAGCAATGCACAGGGATTGCTAGCCTATGAGCGTGAACTACGTGAACTACCCCTGCAACTCAATGAGCATATTAGCCTGATCGATCAACTGAACAGTCGTATCAGCGAAGCGCAACGCATACAAGAAGGGCGGCGGATTGAACAGAGTGCCATCGACAAAGAATTGCAGAAAGTCGTCGCTCGCATCAATGAGCTGCAAAAAGTCGTGAATAGTACACAACGTGACCTTGAACGCTTGCAAACTGAGTTGCAGCTAGCTGCTTCGCTTGAACAGCAGCTAGCTGCCGAAATCGTTGGTTTGGAGCAAGAAGTACAGGCCGCTCAGGAGCGGGTGCGTACTCATGAGAAATCACAGCGTGAGATGACCGGCCTGGTCGAAGAGCTTCAAAATGAAATGGAAGAGCGGGCTATCGTCTATCGGCGCCAGCAAGATGAGCTTGGACGTGCCCGTACCGCCTTAGCCGTTAAGCGGCAGGAAGCGAAAGCTCAGCATCAGCAGTTAGCTAATCAACAGTTCCAGGCCAAAGATCTCAAAGCGCAGGTAGAACAACACGTGGCTCGTATGAAAGAGGCCGAGCAGCACCAGCAGCTCTTGCAGGAAGCTATCGCCCTGCATCGTGAAGAACTTGCGCAGGCCCATAAGCAGGCAGGCGTACTGGCCAACGAACTGCATACGGTGGAAGAACAAGCCAACGATATCGATCGTCAGCTTGTAGCTCTGGAGCAGCAGGTGTCGCAGGTGCGTCACACGCTCACCGAGCGCGAAAATGCCTATCGTCGCTACCTGCTCGACAGTCAGAAGGCGCGAGATGCTGTTGACTCCTTATTGGCGCAACTACGCGAAGAGATGGGTATGAGCGATCCCAAGGAACTGAGTAGCTATGTTGCTCGTGCTGATGAAGGCGCTGAGGCCAACGATGCCCATTCTGTGCCCAGCGATGCTGATGCCTTGTCTGAGGCCGAAGAAGCCCAGTTGCGTAAGCTGCGTCGGCGCGTTGATGGCCTACGTGGTCGACTCAAAGCTCTCGGTGGTTGCGATCCCGATGCACCACAACAATACCAAGAGTTACGTACCCGCTTTGACTTTCTCTCAACTCAGGTCAAAGATATGGAGCAAGCCGCTTTGCATTTACGCTCCATCATTGGGCAACTTGATGTGACCATGGCTCATCAATTTGAGGCCACTTTCCAGGCTGTCAATGCCCGTTTCCGTGAGCATTTCACCACTCTTTTCAACGGTGGCACTGCCCGCCTGGAACTGCTCGCTCCCAAAGAAAGTGAAGACGGAGCTGTAGCTCCATCCACTATGCCTGCTGGCGTGGAAGTGATCGTCCAGCCGCCCGGCAAAAAAGTGCAAGACCTCTCACTGCTTTCTGGTGGCGAGCGTGCGCTCGTCTCAGCCGCCTTGCTCTTTGCTCTCCTGGAGATCAATCCTCCACCATTCTGCCTCTTGGATGAGGTAGACGCTGCTCTCGATGAATCAAACGTTGCCCGTTTCTGTGACATTCTGAAACGCCTGGCTCAGCGTACTCAATTCATTGTCATCACCCATAACCGTGTGACAATGACCTCATCCCAGGTCATCTATGGTGTCTCCATGGGCGGCGATAGCATCTCCCGCCTACTCTCTATGAAACTTGAGGAGGCTCCAGTGGCGGGCGATCGTTAGTACGCAGGAACAGGGCGGTGATTACTCTGTGTAGGGACGGGAAACGCTTTCATCAGGTGTAGCAGAGCGGATATGGACCATATCATCGCCTTGCCCTGCTGTATCAGGGCTTGAATTGTCTATCTCCATCGTCTGATCCTGCTGCAAGAGCGGGGGCTCTTTTTCGTCACTCTCTGCGGAGCTAGCTAAGGCATTGCGATACTGATACAGATAGTCCAGTAGTGAAAATGCCGCTTCGGTGCTTAATTCCACATGTGCATTAGCATCCTGTTCAGATGCAATCACCAGTTGTCCATTGTTCAGCTGGAACTTCCAACCATGAGCAACCCTATCTTCTACATTCATTGTACATTCCTCTTTTCTCGTTTCTAGAAGCCTTTCTTTTAGAGCCAGCGTAGCCTTTCTAGTAAGTTCACTACTAAGAAATGTGGAAGGTTTCATCGTAACTGCTCAGCTACCAAGATAAGAATTGTATCTTACGTGTAGCCCTTTGGGGCATTATTGTTATCCAGGCGGTGTCATTACGTCTCCTCTATTGAGGGGTCAAGATACTACTTTCTTTTGTTTCCAATGTGGAACACTATGTTTTGGAGAAATGAAACTCTGTGTGGTATGATCATTTTTAGCTACTAGGGGGAACAAAGTCTTGCATGGAACCATCATCTTCCTCGGTAAAGGGGGTATAGATAGTCAGTGACCCAGTCCCCTTAAAGGGGACGGGCTTGTAAACGGTTCCACGCGGCGCGTGGAGGCTGTTGCAAGCTTGCCGCTGACTAGACTCAGCCAGGGCATACTTGCTGGATACAATCAGCAAGGCTAGCGGGCTATGATAGAAGCGAATACATAGGTACCGTGGGATGCTCGTCCTAGTCCCACGCTCTACGGTGGATGGTTAAAAGACCTGGTGGGTAGGGTCGGTGCTGTCCATACAAAACCGCTTCATATCATTGTCGAAGGGCACCGAACATCTGTGCGGAGATGGGTCTCGTCTTTTTCGAGACCAAATCGAAAGGCAGACCGCACTTCTGCTTTTCCCGCGCAAGGGGCACGTCTCATTCAGGGAGCCACCCTCCCCTAGCCCAAAGAAAGGAACGCCTTTCCTTCTGCCCCATCCAATGGGGCAGGTTTCCAGGCGATTTCAGATATGACGACTCAGCCAGAACCAGACGGTCAGCATCATCAACTGGATCAAGAGGATGAGCAACAAATTAGTCAGTTCCGGTTACAAGGTGGATTGCTTCGTCGTGCAAATGAGCTAGGAGCAAGTCAGTTCAAGCAACCCATTACTGGTAGACAAAATGTTCCGCAAATTCCCCCACCTGAAATTCAACCACCCGTTACTGATAGACAAAATGTTCCACCATTGCAACATCCTGTTACAGGTAGGCAAAGCGTTCCGCAAATTCAACCACCTATCACAGGCAGACAACATGTTCCGCCTCTGCCACACTTGGTTACGGAACGCCAAAGTACAGGACAGTTTCTGCGTCCTGCCACTGAAAAACAGGAACTCGCACCCTTCCAATCTTCTGAGACTGACAGGCAAATTACTCTGCCGCTTCCGCCTTCTGAGACTGAAAAGCAGATCGCCCCACTTGTTGAATATCCTGGCAAAAAAAGTGTTTCCGCCTTAGAGAAAAGCATGCCTTTCATATCTGTAGCGCTTAATGTTGTACTCATAGCGCTGGTTATAGGTTTCACGCAACTTGGTATCTTGCCTAAGCCGAGCGTTCATACAAGCACTCCGGCGCAGCATGTCGTCACATCAACTCCAACTGGATCTGCTTTGAATAGCATTACGAATAACACGCAGATTTCGCCGCTACTCTTTGGCACCAACATGGCTCTTTTTGGTACAGGGGACAACGATCCTATATTGAATTCAGAGGCAACACGCCAACAGCTCAAAAATATTGGAGTGCGCTTGATGCGCATGCCTACACGTCCTACACTGAGTGATGCGACGGAAATTGCTGCGGCTGAAGCGATCAAGGAGATAGGAGCGGTTCCACTTATTGTCATTAGTGGACCAGAATTTAAAGCAGGCTCTATTCTCCAAAGTGATCAGCATCTGCTTGATTTATTTAGTCGCGTCTTTGGTAAAGAGCTTGTGTATTATGAATTCGGCAATGAGGCGGATCTCCAAGGGATCAAAGTGGATGCCTATGTGAATGCCTGGAATCAGGTTGTTCCGACCCTCAAACAAGCATTTCCTACCGCACGCTTTATTGCGCCCGATAACTACCAGTTTACGCGCAGGTATCTCAAAACATTTTTACAGGGAGCAAGGCCGCACCCTGACGGGGTAAGCTGGCACGAATATACGTGTAGTGTCTACTGGAGTGCGGACTTCTGTCTCGCTAATATCGACAGCTGGACGATCCATATGACTCAGGCGCGTGCAGTCATGCAAGAAGTGCTTGGAACGACATTGCCCATCTGGATCAGTGAGTGGAACTATGCTTCCGACCAGGCAACGGTCGGAGGCAAGCCGATCAATGACGGCAAATACAACAACCGGGCCTTCATGCAAGCCTGGACAACCAAGGCGATGGCAACCCTGATCGCAAATCGCGTCTTTGCCTCGATGCAATATTTCGCGACTGATCAGCCGATGCCGTTAGTTTCAAACAATCAGATCGGCATTGAGGGTCAGATCTTTCAACAGGAATATAAACAGATCATGGTCAATGGAGATACCCCACCGGTAGCGACGCTGAAGTATCCCACACCAAGCAGAACAGTGAATCCCCGTGAAGTGTTTTCTTTTGAAGGGGGAGGTGTTTACGGCTGGAATTCGGTTGGTGCAGGAATGACCCAGCCGATCAATAGTACTGCCCAAGCATTCGACGGGACGCACTCGCTAGAAATTACATTGAGTAATGCCAGTGAGGATGACCGCCCCTTCGTCTCGGTGCCTAGAAGTATGCTGCCATCAGTACCTCGGCCTGGGCAAATGATCACGGCCTACATCTATGTGGCTAATCCAGCCGCACTTGTGAATGCCAAGATTTTTGTGTCTGACGTCAAGCAAAACTGGAACTTCACCAACGATATTACCTTGACCGCGGGCCAATGGAACAAGGTGTGGTATTCACTACCACTGAACTTTTCTGACCAGGTTGCTGGAGTTGGTATTCAGTTCTATACAGCACGCCCTGGTATCAGCAGCACTGTATACATTGATGCGGTTAATTGGGCGTAGGCGATAATAACCTCAGAGGAGCCGTCTCCCTGCTGCCGCCCTCCCTCCGGCCTGACAAAGAAGGAGGTAGTGGCTCAAGCAAGGCAGCAAGACACGGAGGTCTCCTCCACGGATGCGGCACTTTCAGCAGTTCATTAGGAAGAGTGAATCATGAAGGGACGACGCTTAACACGGATGGCGGATCTCATGCATCTGCCCGCCATCCAGTTGGTGCTGGGGTCTGATGAGGACGTCGAGTCCTTCTTACAGACCGTAGATCGGCAACTTGAACCCTACTTGAAGCGGTCTCTCACCTGCATTCCAGCAGAAGATGGTCTCAAGGAAGGGGTCAGCTACCAGGTTCACTCAGGGGGCAAGCGGATCAGAGCGGCCCTCTGCGTGACCGTGTGCGAACTGTTCTGTGGGTCTTCTCAGCGAGCACTCTGTTTCGCCGTCGCTCTTGAGCATCTGCAGAATTTCTCCTTGATTCATGACGATATTGCGGATGGAGATCCGCAAAGAAGAGGTCAGGCATCAACCTGGGCACGCTTTGGTGTGGCGCAGGCTATCAACTTGGGCGATGTCTTTGTGGCACTGAGTGCCGTCTCGATCCTGGAGTCGACCTATTCCCAGCAGCTCAAACTCAGGCTGATGCAGCTCGTCGCCCAGTGGGGTATAGAGATGGCAGAAGGGCAAAGCCTCGACATCCAGTTGCGGGCCAACAATACACCCAGTGTCGAGGCCTACCTGGAATGCACGAAGAAAAAAACCGGAGCCTTCCTGGCAATGGCGATGCTTGGCGGGGGAGTGATCGGAGGAGCGAGGGAAAAAGAGCTGAGCGCACTGAAAGAATTTGCGCTGCTGGCAGGGACCGCCTTCCAAATTAGAGATGACCTGTTAGACCTGCTGGGCAGCAAGGGACGACCGATCGGCTCCGACATTCTAGAAGGAAAAAGAACGCTGCTGGTCACCCATGCCCTCCAGCACGCTTCTGATGCAGAAAGAAGCCGATTGCTCAGCATCTTGAACACGCCGCGGGTCGCCAACACGGTAGACGAGGTGCAGTGGGTCTGCCAACTCTATGAGCAGATCGGTGCAATTGAGTACGCTGAAAGGCTCTCAGAGCAGCTCATTGAACAAGCCGGTGTTCACTTCAGGAAGCTTCCTGAAAGGAAAGCCAAATACAGGCTCGCCAGGATCGCCACCTATTTGAGTCAACGGAAGCACTAACAGGGCTTGAGGCAACTTCCACACGTGGCGGGCTCCAGTAGGGACGGGCAGCATAGGCGTTAACTTAGGCACTGCTGTCATCCTGAGCGCAGCGAAGGATCTGCGCTCGGCTCAGCGAGAGATCCTTCGCTGCGCTCAGGATGACAGATGGCGGGGCGACCTCGTAGGCGTTGACTTCAGCACTTGAACACCGGTCCTTCTTGGCTTAAGTTAACGCCTATGGGGACAGGCTGCTTACACTGTCGAGCCACCGCTCTCTTGTGGCCCATTGTTCGCTCGGCGTCTGCTATGCCTTTATTGGCTTACGGGCGCGAATGAAGGCACTGACAAATTTCCCTTCCACCTCAGCCCGTTCATCTTCTGAAAGCGAGGCGATGGAAGTTTCTGCTCCACTCTCGGCTACCTCTTCTAAAGAGTAGCGTCTTGTCACCTCAATCTCGACATGGGTAAAGCCAGCCTCAATAAGCAACTGCCGATAGGTCTGTTCTTCCAGCGCACCGCCAATGCAGTCGGCCCACGCTTCAAGATCGCTCTGAAGAGCCGGTGGAAGCTGTCCCTGGATAACAATATCTGAGACCGCAAACCGTCCCCCAGGAACCAATACTCGATAGGCTTCGCGTAGCACCTGCCCTTTATCAGCAGAAAGGTTGATGACACAGTTGGAAATCACCACATCCACTTCATTTGTGGGCAGAGGGATAGCTTCTATAACGCCTTGCAAAAACCGTACATTCTCAATGCCAGCCTCTTGACGATTGCGCTCAGCCACCTCTAACATGGCATCTGTCATATCTAGCCCATACGCAAATCCTGTTGGCCCAACCCGCCGCGCTGACAGCAAGACATCAATTCCTCCACCACTTCCTAAATCAAGCACCTTCTCTCCAGGTTTTAAATCAATCAATGCTGTCGGATTCCCGCACCCTCTGGAAGCCAGGACAGCCGCAACAGGCAATGTTCCTACTTCTGCCTCACTATACAAATTGCCGGTAATTGGATCGCTAGCTCCTGTTCCACAGGAGCTTGTCCCACAACAACTACTTTGCGATGTTGCGCTACTTGAACAACACCCACTTCCCTGGACTGATTGCGTATATCGCTCTCGAATAGCTGCACGTAGCTGCTCTGCGTCTTGTGGAATTGTGTTCATGGTACTAATCCTTTCTCTTGCCTTCTAATTTCGGAAGGGAACGGCTCCCTTTTTCCTACTCGCATTGTTAGAGACGCAAAGCTATCAAAAAGGATGCAGCTTTGTGCTTTTAAGAAGGCACCCGCAGTCAGACCAGTGGTAATGTCCGCCGACCAGCTTTGCGCAGCGCCGTTATTGTCTCAGCCGCACCAGGCAGAAGGGTGTCGCCTAAATAAATCGTCCCATCCAAATCGAAGAGATAGCCACTCTACATTGTTCACCTGCCTATGCCTGAGTAAGAGCTGCCCAATAGCCACCTGGGGCGAAGAGTTCCTCGACACACGCCTCAAGGAGGCCAACTTCGTTCACCAGATCAAGCACGGTGTAGCGGGAGCGGATGGTGCGTGCCAGCGTGTAGCTCTCCCGCAACTGTGCCACGCTGACGCCAATCTCTGCCGGTTCCGTTGGGCAACCCGCCGCCCGCAGCAGTTCGCGGATGTGCTCTGCCGTCATCAGTTGGCGCTCCAGATGCTCTCGGATGATCGGCCAGCGTTCCTGGATACGCATCAACCTCTGCCGTAGTTGGTCAGGGGGAATGTATTTGGCAAGGCTCTCCTCGACCGCATTTTCGGCCAACATCGGAATACGATGTCCCTGCTCGACTTCGCGCCTGACTTCTTCGCGCGACGGCCAGGCGCGGCAGAGCGCGTCGATATCCAGCCTGGTCAGGTCGCGAGCGAGCACCCGCTCATAGAGCGCCGCCGAGGCTTGAGTGCCCACGCCGACCTTGAAGCCATGTGGTACTGGCTCGTGACCGTGGGCCAGGGCCTGCATCTCCCACAGATGGCTGAAGCGATGCTCACTGCCGGAGGCTGGTCGCGACGAGGTGCTGATCTGCATCGCGATACCGGACATGATTAACCCTTCGAACAGGTTCTCTATCGCCTGCCTGTCGCCCGCGTGCAACGCCTGCGGCTTGCCAGTCCAATCACGCAACGAGTCTTGCACCAACGACCAGGCACGCTTCTCAATCACCTCGATCTCCAGCGCGTCAGCGAGGATCCAGTCGGCACCCGCGGTCACCTTTCCTAACAGGTCACCATAGCCAGCTGAGTTCATCTGTGCGGGTGCGGTCACCAGGATGTCGAGATCAGCCACGACAGCGCGTGGTGCCGGGCACGACATCGTTTGCTTGAAACCGTCTCTGGTAATCGCTGCGCCGAACGCCGTGTAACCATCCACCGAGGCAGCGGTACCCACACACAGATATTGCCGCCCAGCGCGGTATGCTGCGAGCTTGGTGATGTCATTGAGTGTGCCCGATCCGACCACGATGGGCACAGCACTCGTTGCACGCAGCTTCTCCTCCAATGCCAGGACGTTCTCGAAGCTGGCATACAAAGGAGGTGTGCCAGGGAACACAAGAGGCTCTTCGAGCGTCCACCCGGCGGAGCGCAAGCGCTCACATAGGGCTTTACCAGCAATTGCATAGGTGTTGTCATCAGCCACGACAACTACTGGTTGCTGACCGAACGCTTGCTCAAGCACGTTACCAACGTCGTTGAGTATTCCAGTGCCGATAAGGAGATGGCGTGTGTCGTTGGCATCGCGCAATGCCGCATCAATTCGGTTGTAATCCACAAAATACCTCCTAGTGGCTCTTCAAATTTCAAGG
>WNGD01000499.1_pt1 | contig 41618 bp, 35 predicted proteins | sample 5400671 | NCBI WGS metagenome assembly WNGD01 (sample SAMN13153369, study PRJNA577476) | soil metagenome | isolation source: 40 cm soil or saprolite under grassland replicate 2 | place: USA:California | collected 2016-06-15 | reverse complement strand
AGAAGGGCGAGATCGAAGTCAACGGTCACCCCTTTAAGGTCGCGTGGCACGTTTCGATCCACGATGGGGTCGACAGCTTCAGCGGTGACAGCGTATTCGCCAATGTGTTCGCCGATAACTCGGGAAGGGGCTTTTGTCTCGTGGTGGGGACCGCCGACGCCTTTATGACGGCGCGCGTCAACCCGGGAGGCGGCCGCGAAACGGCGCAATTCGAGGTCTGCGACAACGATCGTGGCAAACCGCAGAACAGCCGTACGGATGCGATGCGCTGGCGGGCCGCTCCCATTCATTCGGGAGAAACGGGCCCCACCGGGGACACGGGCCTGACGTACTTGACAGGCGGCAACATCGTGGAGCACGGGTCGTGAACGGACCGCACCATGCATTGAGGACTTTAGGAATCCAAGGAAGGAGTGAAGGTGATGAACGGCAAGAGCATGCATTGGGTGAATCGCCTCGCGGCCCTGGGGCTCGTCGTCGGGCTCGTGGCCGGGTTCGCGGTGGTGGGTAGCGCCCAATCGGTGGGCGGCCAGGCGTACAGCACGTACGTCAACACGCCGCTCGGTTCCAGTAGTCAGTCGCCACTGGCGGTGCTGCCGGCCGTTACGGGCACCGACGGCGCCGAAGCAGACGCCGAAGGCAGTGCGCTGAATGTCGTCGGCGCGCTCTCGTCCGATTTCCTCAACAGCATCACGTCGGGCGAAATCGGGACCGCTGAAGCGGGCGCGCAGAGCACGTCGAGCGCCGCGAGCGTGAACATCCTGAACGGGTTGATCACGGCGGATGAAGTGGTCGCCAACGTCATGAGCAGTGCCGGCCAGAGCGGTGCGCTCAGCGACGCCGCCGGGTCGACGTTCACGAACCTCACGGTGGCCGGCCAGTCGCTCTCCGGCGATCAGACGGTGGCTCCGAATACCAACGTCAGCTTGCCCGGGGTCGGCTATGTCGTGCTGAACGAGCAGATCCCCACCGGTGACGGTGTGACGAGCAGCGGCCTGACCGTGAACATGATCCACGTGTACCTGCAGAGCTTGGTCGGTGGCATTCTGAATCCGATCACCGGCCAGATTCTCGGCGGTACGTTGCAGACGACCGGCGAGATCATCGTTGGGTCGGCGACGAGTTCCGTAGGTCCGTGACGGCGCCACGAGCGGCGCCTTAGGGCTGGCCCACCCACTGGGCGGAGCGGCGGCCCGTACGCTGCTCCCCGCGGCGCTCGGCCCGTGTTGCGGGGCCGCGACTCCAGCCAACGGGCGTGTGGCGCGCACGGTTTAGCGCGCGCGCTACGTTGGCGCCTCGCAATTGATGCGCCGGCAGCGCGCTGCGCGGCGGCGACAGCCGCGTAACTCTCGATTTCACAGGTAGCTCTCGAAGTCCGGCGAATGGCATCTGTCTTGCTTTTGCGCCTCCGCAGCAGATCGGCTGACGACCGTGCTGAGGAGGCAGAGCATGTTCAGACAGATCAATCTTGGGTTCGGGCCGGGCCTCGTGGCCGCTACGCTATTCGCGTGGGGCTGCGATCGACCCGCGACTCCGGCGGGTCCCAAACCCTCGTTTTCGGACGGCACCGGGTCTTGTGCGGCGGGCGCGCGCTTCACGGGCGGCGGCCGCATCGACCCGCCGGTTGCTGGGAAGACGACCTTCGGCTTCAACGTCGACGCGTGCTCGAGCGAGGGCCCGATCACGGGCCAGCTCCAGACCGTGAATCATACGACCAAAACCCTGATTCACAGCCTGACAATCGACGACTTCTTCTCGTTCGACGATCCAGGGGGACGGGGCGGGCGGTGCGCTGCGTTCAGCGGAACGGCGCGGGTGAAGGACGGCAATGGGAGCTGGGTGCAGGAACAGTTCGGCGCCATCGCTTGTGACAATGGTGAGCCGGGGTCGAGTCCGGGGCGAGGCCCTGACCGCTATGGCATCTCGCTCGAGGATGGCCGCGAGACCGGCGAGACGGATCTCACGGGCGGCAACATCCAGGCACACTAAGGAACGTGAAAGGACGGGTCGAACAATGAGACGTTCGAGGATTCGAGCCGTGCAGGTCGTCGTGGCGCTGTGGTTGTTGAACGGCGTCACCGCGGCGCTCGCTCCGATTGCACCGGCGCAGTCGGTGAGCGGCAAGGCGTACGGCGCGCTGGTGCAGGGCCCAAGCGGCACGCAGCAGTCGGCGGTGGCGGTGCTCCCCGCCGTGGCCCCGACGGACGGTGCCATGGCGGAAGGCGAGGCCGACGCGCTGAGCGTGCCGGGCACGATCACCACGGAAGCCCTCACGGGCAACACGTCGGGGTCGCTCGGAGACGCTGCCGCCGCGCAGAGCGTGGCGACGGTGTTCAACGTGAGCCTCCTGAACGGGCTGATCACTGCGAGCAGCCTCACCGCGACGGTGAGCAGCACGAGCAACGGCGTGTCGGCAACGAGCAGCGCGCTGGGGTCGACGTTTGGAGACTTGGTGGTGAACGGCGTCCGGATGACGTCGGGCGACGGCGCGATTGCGCCGAACACCCGGATGAACCTGCCCGCCGTCGGTTACGTCGTGCTCAACGAGCAACTCCCCGCGGGAGACGGCGTCCACTCGAGCGGTCTCACCGTGAACCTGATTCACGTGTACCTGCAGAGCCTGACCGGCGGCGGCTGTACGCTGCTGGGCTGTCTGCCCGGTGTGCTGACGACCACGGGCCAAATCATCGTGGGGTCCGCGACCAGCAGCGCCGCGAAGTGATGAATGGCGCAGAGCCCTGGCCCGGTCCGACAAACGGATCGGGCCGTTTCTGCGCACTGTTTTTGTGCTGGCCGCAACAGGCTGGCGCACCGAACTGTTGCATTCACGCCACACGACACTATCGTTGCGATTTTTAACATGCTGTGGGATTGATAGTTAGGACGCGCCTGCCGGCGCGATACCTTGGCACTAGCCTTGCTGTTGCGCCGCAGCAACATTCCACCAGGCGAGGACCGCCAGCCATGGCCACGAAAGGCAAAGACGCCCTGCCCCCGCCGCCCGATCCTCAGGCGTTATCCGAGTCCACTGCGGCGCTGCTGCGCGAGCTGGTGGCTCACCTGCGACAGAACCGCACGCAGCTGCGCGAGGAGTGGGCGCGGCGCATCACCCGAGCCCAGCTGCTCACGGCGATGACGGAGGAAGAGATCTTCGCCGAAGCGACGTCGGTGTACGACAACTACGTCGAGGCGCTGGAGACGGGAACGTTCGAGGCGCTGCAGGCGTACGCGCGCAATCTCTCCGAGCGCATCATCCCGCGAGGCGTCGAGACGCACGAAGTGGTCGGCATCGTGCTGTTGCTGCGTGACGTGCTCGCCCGCTCGCTGTTCGCCAAGTACCACGAAGACTTCGACAAGCTCAACCGCATCCTCGATGCCTACGAGCCGGCGGCAAACCGCATCGCGAATACGGTGGCCGTCGGCTTCGTGCAGGAGCGCGAGCGCATCATCCGGCAGCAGCAGGAGGCCATCCGGGAGCTGTCCACCCCGGTGCTGCAGGTGCGCGAGCGATTGCTGATTCTGCCGATCATCGGCGTCATCGACCCGCAGCGCGCGCGACAGCTCACGGAGCAGCTGCTGCGCGCCATCCGCACCAACCGCGCGAAGGTGGTCGTCATCGACATCACCGGCGTCGCGGCGATGGACTCGAACGTGGCGAACCATCTCGTGCAGACGGTCGAGGCTTCGCGCCTGCTGGGTGCGACGGTCATCGTGACCGGCCTCTCGCCGGAGATCGCGCAGACGCTGGTGACGATCGGCGTGGATCTGAGCGAGATGGCGACCGTGGGCGACCTGCAGGGTGGCATCGAGGAGGCGGAACGCCTGCTCGGCTACAAGGTCGTCCCGCAGGAAGACGTGGCTCCGAAGGCGTGAGTCGACCCCCCACTCCGGCGACGGAGGGCGTGTGGAAGTCCCGATCCTGAAGCAGGGCCACTACCTGATCGCGTCCATCCAGTCGGCGCTCACGGACGCCGATCTCTCGCAGCTGCGCGAGGCGCTGATCGAGCGCGTCGGACGGTTCCGAGCCCGGGGCGTGATTGTCGACGTGACGGCGCTCGACGTGATGGATTCGTTCGCCGTCCGGACGCTGCGCGACATCGCCCACATGGCACGACTGCGCGGTGCGGAAACCGTGATCGTGGGGATTCAGCCCGAAGTCGCGTTCGCCATGGTGCAGCTCGGCTTGACCCTCAAGGGCGTGTCGACCGCGCTCGATCTCGAGGAGGGTCTAGCCTTCCTCGACCGGCAGGCGCAGCTCCGCATCGAGCGCGGCTCGGGACGCATCGACCGTGGCTGACGAGCTGCTGATCCCGATTGCCGCCGACGTCGACGTCGTCACCGCCCGGCAACGCGGGCGGGATCTCGCGGCCGAGGCGGGGTTCTCGAGCGGGGATCAGACGGTGATTGCTGCCGCGATTTCCGAGATCGCGCGCAACATCCTGAATTACGCCAAACGCGGGGAAGTGGCGCTGAGCATCGTGACCAACGGCGATCGCCAGGGCGTCGTCGTCGTGGCGCGGGATCAGGGGCCGGGGATCCGGGACGTCTCGCGCGCGCTCGAGGACGGCTACTCGACGTCCGGCGGCTTGGGACTGGGGCTCCCCGGTGCGCGGCGCCTGATGGATGATTTCGACGTGAGCTCGAGCGTCGGCAAGGGAACCACCGTCACGATGAAAAAATGGCGACGCATGAATGCCTGAGGCGTTCGTGAGCGCGCGGGCGTTGATCGAGTGGGGCGTCGCCTCGCGGGCCCTTCCGGGCGAAGCGCAATCGGGCGACCTGCACTTCGTCAAGCAGATCGGGACGGGTGTGCTCGTGGCGGTCGTGGACGGGCTCGGCCACGGCGCTGAGGCGGCGACGGCGGCACAGGCCGCGGTGGCCGCGCTCGAGCGGCACGCGACCGAATCGCCGATGCCGCTCTTCGAGCGCTGCCACCGGGCACTCCATGGGACGCGCGGTGTCGTGATGAGCGTCGCGTTGTTCGCCCGACCTGACCGGTCGATGACGTGGCTCGGCGTCGGCAACGTCGAAGGTCTGCTGCTCCGCGGCGACGGTGCGGCGCGCTCGGGCGCCGCCCGGCAAAGTCTGGTCACGCGCGGCGGCATCGTCGGCTCGGAGCTGCCGCGGCTACACCCGGTCGTCCTCCCGGTCGCTCCCGGCGATACGCTCATCTTCGCCACCGACGGCATTCGGGACGGCTTCGCCGAGGGGCTGGCGCCCGAGGCGACCCCGCAACAGCTCGCCGATGGGATCCTCGCTCGGCACGGCAAGGGCACGGATGATGCGCTCGTGCTCGTCGCCCGGTACCTGGGCGGCGTCGGCCCGAGGGGATGATTCCACCGACTCGCATGGAGCCCTCGGTCCCGTCCGCAATGCCGGGTAAGGAGGCATTGGCGCTCTTGCGGATTCTCGTAGTTGCCGGTGAGGGCGCGAGCGCGGGCGGTGTGCTCCAAAACCTGCGGCAATGGGCCGACGACGGTCGGCTCGAGGTCGACACCGCGCCGGATCTGCCGCGCGCGGTGCGGCAGCTCGCCGGCCAGCGTTGGGACGTGGTGCTGGCCGTGCTGGGCGAGCACACGGACGACGACCTGACCTGGTGGGTCGACACGTTGCGGGGGGCGACGGGGAGCCCGCGACTCATCGCGGTCGCGCAGGCCCCGTCGATGGGTCTCGTGCTGCGAGCGGAAAAGTCGGGCGTGCTCGACGTCCTCTCCCTGCCGCTGCGCCGCGAGGAGCTGGTGCGCGCGCTCGAACGGCTCCGGTCCGTGGCCAGGGAGACCGCGGTCCCGCTCCCGTTCGTCGAGCCGCACGCGGTCGGCCCGTACGCGCTGGTCGGCCAGAGTCCCGCCATGCTGGACGTGTACAAGCTGCTGGCCCGGGTCGCGGGGAGCTCCGCCACGGTGCTCGTCCAGGGGGAGTCCGGGACGGGCAAGGAGGTCGTCGCCCGCGCCATGCACCTGAACGGACCCCACGCGTCGGGCGCGTTCGTCGCGGTCAATTGCGCCGCGATCCCCGAGAACCTGCTCGAGAGCGAGTTGTTCGGTCACGAAAAGGGTGCGTTTACGGGCGCCGTCACTCGCAAGATCGGGCGCTTCGAGCAAGCGGGGAGCGGTACCCTGTTCCTCGACGAGATCGCCGACATGAGCCTCGCGCTGCAGGCGAAGATCCTGCGCGCGGTGCAGGAGCGCGAGATCGAGCGGGTGGGGGGCGGCGAGACGATCCCCATCGACGTGCGCCTCATCGCGGCCACCAACCGCGATCTCAAGGAGGCGATCAAGCTGGGGCGCTTCCGCGAAGACCTCTACTATCGCCTCGCGGTCGTCACGATCCGGCTCCCGACGCTCGTGGAGCGGGGAGACGATCTGGTGTTGCTCACCGCCTACTTCGTCCGCCAGTTCGCCGACCGCTACGGCAAAGGGATTCACGCGATCTCGGACCACGCGCTCGAGCTGCTTCGCTCCCACGCCTGGGTGGGCAACGTGCGCGAGCTCCGCAATGTGATCGAGCGGGCGGTCATCGTGGCGACCGACGAGACGCTGCGGGCCGAGCACCTGCCGGACGAGCTGCGGGGCGAGGAGACCACACTCGCCGACCGGCCCCAAGGCGGCCTCTTAACCCTGGCGGAGGCCGAGGCACGGCACATCGCCCGCGTGCTGGCCCATACGAACGGACAGATCGGCGCGGCCGCGGAGATCCTCGGGATCCATCGGAACACGCTGACGCGGAAGATGAAGGAGTACGGCTTGTGACCGGGCCCCCGCCCGTTCGGGTCGAGAAGGCCCTCGCGCTGATGCCCGAGCTCGAGGCGCTCGCACCCCTGCGGGCGCTGCTCGTCTCCATCGCCCGGCCGGACGAGGCCACGATGTGGTCGAGCTCGGGCCCGTACCTCACGCTGGGGAAACGAGGGGTGCATCCGGACGAACTGCGACGCCGGATGCCGCAGGCGTTTCACCGCATCATGGAGCACCTGCAGGCGCTCTTCAAGGCGCAAGTGGAGGCGCTCGAATGCCAGCAGCGTGGCGACGCGCCGGGCGTGGTCGCGGCGCTGCTACGCGCCGGCCGCCTCGAGGAGGAAGTGGACCGGCACATCCAGGCGCGGGCCTGGTACGAGGTGGCGCTCCGCGTCGCGGAAGCACTCCAGGACCGCCGCCCGGAGGTGGAGGCGCTGCACGCGCTGGGCTACGTGTGCCTCGCGCTGGGCGAGTACGCCGCAGGCGCGCGTCATTTCCAGCGCTCGCTCGCCCTCGCCGAGGCGGAGTTCGATCAAGCGGGGGCGACCGCAGCGTCCGAGGGGCTGGGAGACGTGGCGCTCGCGCAGGGACAATGGGGCGGTGCCCAGGCGTGGTATAGCCGGGGACTGCGACTCGCGGAAGCCGCGGGTGTCGCTCCGCGCGCCGGGCGGTTGGAGCGGCAGCTGGGCGTGCTGGCACGGAAGCAAGCCGACCTGGCAGCCGCTGGCGACTTCTTCCGGAAGGCGCGGGAGCGCTTCGAACCCGCCGGCCTGACGGAGGAGATGGCGGGCGTGTTGAACGAGCAGGGACTGCTGGACGCCCAACTGGGCCGCTACACGGCCGCGTCGGCGGCGTACCGAGAAGCGCTGGCCTGGGCGCAACGGGCGCCACGGGACGCGCGACTCGAGCTGTCGATCCGCTTGAACCTGGCGGAGCTGGACCTCGAGGCGGGTCGGCTCCTGGAAGCCGAAGCGGAGCTGCGTCGCGCCGAGCAGGTGGCCATCGGCGGCCACGTGATCCGCCGCCTGGCGCAGATCTACACCCTCATGGGCCGGCTGCGCGGCGCCCAGGGGGACGAGACGGGGTTCGTGTTCTTCGAGCAGGCGATCGAGCTCGCCCGCGCCGTGGAGCGGTCGGTGGCGACCGAGGCGCAAGTGTACCACGCGTATGGCTTGTTCCGCAGTCGACTCGGGCAGCAGGAGGAAGCCCGGGCCTACCTCGAGCGCGCCCGGGAACTGTTCGACTCGCTCGGGGAAGCGGTCGAGCGCGAGCGCGTCGAGGCGGAGCTGCGGGCCCTGTCGGCCTGACCGCCGGCTAGTTGTTGGTCAGCGGGTTCTTTTGCCGGGTGGTGTCGGCCTTGCCAGTCGTCTTCTTTTTCTGCGTGGACGTGTTGGGTTGGGCCGTGGCCTTGGACGCGCTCGCCGCGGTCTTGTTCGATCGCTGCTTGCCGCCACCGCACGCGGCGAGACCGATTAACACCGCAACCGCAGCCGCGGCCGTCAGGACGGTTCTCGACATGGCACCCTCCGAGGGACGGGGTTCGGCTCCAATATAAGACCCGGACGCCTGCCGGGGGGTGCTACGCCCGGTCCCGCGTGAGCGGTCGGGTCAGGCACGTCGGCCCGCCGCCGCCCTTGAAGCAGATCTCCCCCCCCGCGAACTCCCGCACCGCAACGCCGGCGCGCTCGAGCCGGGCGCGCGTCTCGGGGTTCCCGGCGACCATGAGCACGTCGCGCGGCGCGACCGCCAGCACATTGCAGCCCAGCGTCGCGAACTCGCGATCCGGCACCTCGACGAGCGCAATGCCGCGGGCGGTGAGCGTCTCGCGAAACGGCACCGGCAGGAGCGGCGCGTACACGAGGAACAGGTCACGGTCGATCGGGCTCACCATCGACATGAGGTGAAAGACGTCCTCCGGACCGCGCCAGTGGGGGAGCGGCACGACGACCACTTCGTCCACGCAGTCTCGGACGAGGTCTCGCAACTGCTCGATGCCGGCCTGGTTGGTCCGGTAACCCCGACCCACGGCCAGGGTACGCTCGTCGATCCAGCACACGTCCCCGCCTTCCACGGTCGCGGCGCCGGTGATGCGGCCCCGAATCGGGATCCCAGCGGCATGGAAGGCGGCCTCCTGGGCGGCAGGCTCGGTGCGCCGTTGCGGCTTGCCCATGTTGCAAAGGATGACCCCCCGATTGCAAACGATGGAAACATCGCGCGTGTAGAGCGAGTCGAGGCCCACGGTATCGTCGGGCGGGAGGCGGAGCGTTTCCACGCCGGCGCCCTCGAGCAGCGCGAGGAAGCGCTCGTACTCGGGCGTGGCGGCGGTGACGTCCGGGCGGGCGAGGTAGCCCAGGTCGCGCCACTGGCGCTCGACGGCGGCCGCGTCGCCGAACGCGTCGCGTGCGTGCTTCACCGCGACCCGGCGGAGCCTTCCCACGTCCGACTGTCCTCCGACCGTCTGCGGCATCGCTGGCCGTCACGTCCGAGTGGCAGCAAGTTTAGCCCCGTTCTCGCCGGGTGTCATTCCACGAGGAGACCGCCATGAGCGATGGGACGATGGACCGCCGCGCGTTTCTCGAACATGCCACAGTGAGCGGGTCGGTCGCGGCAGTGGGCCCCGTGCTCCCCGCGCTGGCGCGCGGGGTCAGTCGACCGACCCCGCGGGTCCCCGCGCCGTTCGAGCTCGAGGAAGCGACCATCGCCGGGTTGCAGGCGGGTCTCGAATCGGGGAAGTACACCGCCCGCTCGCTCGCGGCGGCCTATCTCCAGCGCATCGAGGAGCTGGATCGGAAGGGACCGGCGTTGCGCGCGGTGCTGGAAGCCAACCCCGACGCGCTCGCGCAGGCCGCCGCGCTCGATGCCGAGCGCAAGGCCAAAGGCCCGCGCGGGCCGCTGCACGGCATCCCGGTGCTCGTGAAGGACAATGTCGCGACCCGGGATCGGATGCAGAGCACGGCCGGCTCGCTCGCGCTCGCGGGCGTGGCGCCCCCGCGCGACGCCTTCGTGGTCGAGCGGCTGCGGACCGCGGGCGCGGTGCTCCTGGGCAAGGCGAACCTCTCCGAGTGGGCCAACTTTCGCTCGACTCATTCGTCGAGCGGGTGGAGCGGGCGGGGCGGTCAATGCCGCAACCCGTATGCGCTCGATCGCACGCCGTCGGGATCGAGCTCCGGCTCGGGCGTTGCTGTCGCCGCCAATCTCTGTCCCGTGGCGATCGGAACCGAGACCGACGGCTCGATCGTCTCACCCTCCACCTGCTGCGGCATCGTGGGGATCAAGCCGACGCTCGGTCTCGTGAGCCGCGTCGGGATCGTCCCGATCGCCCACAGTCAGGACACCGCCGGCCCGATGGCGCGTAGTGTGGCGGACGCGGCCATTCTGCTGGGCGTTCTCGCGGGCGTCGACGCGCACGACGAGGCCACCGCCGCTAGCGCCGGCCGGTCGCGGACCGAGTACACCAGCATCCTCGACCCCGCGGGCCTGAAGGGCGCGCGCCTCGGAGTGTGCCGCTCCCGGTTCATGGGTTACAGCCCGGCCACCGACGCGGCCATGGAGGGCGCGATCGACGCGCTCAAACGCCTCGGCGCGGTGATCGTGGATCCCGCGGACATCGCCACCGCGGGCCAGTTCGACGAGTCCGAGTTCGCGGTGCTGCTGTACGAGTTCAAGGCGGACCTGAACAAGTACCTCGGCGAGTGGGCCCCCGCGGCCGGCGCGAAGACGCTCGAGGATTTGATCGCGTTCAACGAGCGCACCAAGGAGAAGGAGATGCCCTACTTCGGGCAAGAGATCTTCATTCAGGCGCAGGCCAAGGGGCCGCTGACCGACCAGGACTACCTGCGCGCGCTCGATAAGAACCATCTGCTCGCGCGCACGCAGGGGATCGACACCGTCATGGCCGAGCACCAGCTCGACGCGTTGATCGCGCCTACGGGCGGACCAGCCTCGCTGATCGACCTCGTGAACGGCGACCCGGGAGGGGGTGGGAGCTTCTCGAGCCCCGCTGCGGTCGCGGGCTACCCCCACGTCACCGTGCCGATGGGACACGTGCGCGGGCTCCCGGTCGGGCTCTCGTTCGTCGGGCGGCCGTGGAGCGAGGCGTTGCTGATCAAGTTCGCGTTCGCATACGAGCAGGCGACGAAGGCCCGGCGACCGCCCCGGTTCCTGCCTACCGCGCCCCTTGGCTAAGACGCTGGACCTCCGCGTGGCGGAAGCAGGTGACGAGGTGGTCATTCACCATGCCCACGGCTTGCATGAACGCGTAGCAGATGGTCGGTCCGACGAAGCGGAACCCGCGCTCCGCCAGCGCATCGCTCATCGCATCAGACTCCCGGGAGCGGGCGGGTAGATCGCGCAGCGTGCGCCGACGGTATTGCTTCGGCGTCCCGCCTACGAAGCTCCAGAGAAAGTCGCCGAACGAGGCGCCCTTGCCCTGGAAAGCGAGGAACGCCCGGGCGTTGCCGATTGCGGCGTTCACCTTCTGGCGATTGCGGACGATCCCCGGATCCTTCAGGAGCTGCGCGATCTTCTTGCGATCGTAGCGGGCCATGCGCTCCGGGTCGAACCCGTCGAACGCCTCGAGGAAGCGGGCGCGCTTGTGCAGGATAACGCGCCAGGAGAGCCCCGCCTGGAAGCCATCGAGCACGAGCTTCGCGAACAGGTCCGGGTCACCCCGCAGGGGCACGCCCCACTCCTCGTCGTGATAGGCAAGCATCAGCGGGTCGTCGCCGCCCGCCCAGCAGCGCTTGATCATGGCGCCGCGATGGGCAAGGTGACGTGGGACGCGTAGCGCGCCGACCGGTAGATGCGGTGCGTGGCCTTCTGATAGTCCGAATCCCTGGCCAGGAAAATGTTCGGCACGTACGTCTGCGGGTTGCGGTCGATGATCGGGAACCAGGTACTCTGGACCTGGACCATGATGCGATGGCCCGGGAGGAAGCGGTAGTCCTGGGTGTGGAGGTCCACGACGTACTCCGCCACGCGGTTCGGCACGATCGGCTCGGGGTGCTCGAAGCTCGAGCGGTAGCGGCCCCGGAACACCTCGTTCGCCACCATGAGCTGGTAGCCGCCGAGCTTCGGATCGGTGGGGAACTCCTCCGGGTAGACGTCGATGAGTTTCACGATCCAATCGGCGTCGCTGCCCGTGGTGGCTGCGAACAGATGCGCGACGATGTCGCCCCGCACTACGACGTCTGCTCCCAGCGGCTCCGTTTCCCAGCTCAGTACGTCCGGTCGGCTCTGCGCGAAGCGCTGGTCCTGCAGCAACCATGTGTACCACCCCGATCCCTTCGCGTAGTAGGTCGGCTCGATGGGGCGGTTTCGGTACGGGACCGGGTGAGCCGGGTCCGACACGTAGCTGTCGAAGGTGGAGCGTGCCCGCTCGCGCGGGCGCTCGAAGGACAGTCGCCCGGCGGGACCGAAGTACAGGTCGCGCGCGCGGCTGGTGGTCGGCGGCCACGCGTCGCTCCGCACCCAGCGGTTGGCGCCGGCTTCGAAGGTAAGCGCCTCTGGCAAGTCCGCGGGCTTGTCCTTCAAGTAGTGCGCGAAAAAAGCCGCCTGCACGCTGTCGCGGAAATACTCACCCGTATTCACGCCGAAGCCGATGTTGCCGAGCTTGTTGCCCGGCCCGTGCGACCACCCGCCGTGGTTCCACGGGCCGACCACGAGGAAGTTCCGGTGGAGCGAGTCGTGCCGCTCCAACAGCTCGTAGATCTTCAGCGGCCCATAGAAGTCTTCCTGGTCCCACCAGCCGCCGACGTTCAGCGTCGGCACGGTGACTCGGCTCAGGTAGGGCCCGATCGCCTGACGCTGCCAGAAGGCGTCGTAGTTCGGGTGTGCGACGAAGTCGTTCCAGCTCGGCAGGGATCCGTGCAGGTACCGCGCGTTCACATTCGACAGCGCGCCGAGGGCCAGGTACCAGTCGAACGTGTCGTAGCGGTCGAAGTTGAACTGCGCGTTGGTGTCGGAGGCCTCGGTGAGGACGGCGTATTCGAAGCCGTAGCTCAGCCGGAAGGCGCCGTTGTGGTGGAAATCGTCGCCCAGGAACATGTCGGCGGGGGACGCCTGGGGCGACACGGCCCGCAGCGCGGGATGAGGGTCGAGCATGGCCATGGCCGTGAGCCAGCCATCGTAGGAGATACCGAGCATCCCCGCACGGCCGTTGTTGCCTGGGACGCTCTTGAGCAGCCAGTCGATTGTGTCGTAGGCGTCCGTGCTCTCGTCGATCGTGGTGGCGTCGGAGCCGCTTCGCGGCGGACGCTGCATCACGAACCGCCCTTCCGACTTGAAGCGGCCGCGGATGTCCTGGAACACGAAGATGTAACCGTCGTCCACCAGGGCTTTCATGTAGCCCGCGAACGCCCCGCGCGGCCTCTCGTCGATCCCGTAAGGCGTACGTTGCAGCATGAACGGCAGCGGGCCGTGGTCGGCCCTGGGCACGAAGATGCTGGTGTGGAGCCGCACACCGTCGCGCATCGGGATCATCGTATCGACCTTGGTGAACGCGTCGGTCGGGTCGGGTGTCTGCCGGGCCGCGAGCGGCGCGACGACCCATAAGAGCGAGAAGACGAGCCGGTGACACCGTAGCACGAGCGCTCCGTGGGGAAGTGTGACGAATTGTGCATCGCGCGCCGCGACGCGGCCAGCCCGGTAATAGATTGGACCGATGCGCTACCTCCGGATGGTCGAGGACCAGGGCCGCTACGTCGCGTCGCTTCCCGAAGGGCCTGCGCCAACGCCCGCACGGGGCGAAGTGCTCATCCGGGTCGCGGCGTCCGGGGTGAACCGCGCCGACCTCCTGCAGATCGCCGGGCGCTACCCGCCACCACCCGGTGAGCCTGAAGTTCTGGGGCTCGAGGTCTCGGGCGTGCTCGACGAGACGGGCGAACCGGTTTGCGCCCTACTCGCGGGCGGCGGGCACGCCGAATGCGTCGCCGCCCCGGCGGGGCAGGTGTTCCCGGCACCTCCCGGCCTGGACGTGATGACCGGGGCCGGCATCCCGGAGGCGTTCCTCACGGCGTTCGTGAACCTGATCGTCGAGGGGGGCCTGGAGCGGGAGGCGACGGTCCTGGTACACGCGGGCGCGTCCGGGGTGGGGCTCGCGGCCATCCAGGTCGCGAAGGTCTCCGGGGCGCGGGTCGCCGCGACGACGCGCAGTGCGGACAAGCTCCAGGCCCTGGAGGCGACGGGGGCTGATCTGGCCATCGACACCGGCCGACAAGCCTTCGCGGCGGAGATCGAGAAGCGCTGGGGTCGCGACGCGGTCGACGTGGTGCTCGACCCGGTAGGCGCGTCGACGCTCGCGGGCGACCTGCGGGTGCTCAAGCCCGGCGGGCGCATCGTGATCCTTGCCACGATGTCCGGCGGCCGCGCGGAGCTGGACCTCGCGCTCCTGATGCACAAACGGGCCCGGCTCGTGGGCTCGACGCTGCGGTCGCGGAGTCGCGCCGAAAAGGCAGCGCTCGTGACCCGGTTCAAGGACGAGATCCTCCCGGCCTTCGCCGGCGGAGCCCTGCACGTCGTCGTGGATGCGGTGTTTCCGGTTGCTCGGGCGGCGGAGGCGTTTCAGCGCATGTGCGAGAACCGCAACGTGGGCAAGATCCTGATCGCCTGGCGACGCGACTGATGTATCTTTCGCCGCCGTGAAGCCAGTCCGAGCGCGACGTTTCGTCTACGCGGTGGCGGTTGCGGCAGCGTGCCGGGGAGCGCGTAAGCCGGCCGCCGCGCGGGTGGCGGCACCGGATACCGTGTCCCCGCCGGACACGGTCAATCTCTACGCCGCGGCCGGGGCGAACGCGCTCTCGAGCGTCGCGACGCGGGCCCGGCCGCTCGTGTATGTCCCCAATTCGCACGACGGCACGGTGACCGTCATCGACCCGCGCCGCTATCAGGTGGTCCGCACCTTTGCCACGGGCGCCCTGCCGCAGCACGTGGTTCCCTCTCACGACCTGACGACCCTCTGGGTGGCGAACAACCGCGGGAACAGCCTGACACCCATCGATCCGACGACGGGTCGCGAGAGCGCGAGCGTTCCCGTCGCCGACCCGTACAACATGTACTTCACGCCGGATGGCCAGTTCGCCATCGTCGTGGCCGAGCGGCGACGGCGACTCGATTTCCGCGACGCGAAGACGATGGCGCTGGTGCAGTCGGTCGCGCTGGGGTGCAAGGGTGTGGACCACATGGAATTCACGGCGGATGGGCGGTTTGCGGTCGCGACGTGCGAGTTTTCGGGGCAGCTCGTGAAGGTCGATCTCGAGGCCCGTACGGTCATCGGCTACTTGACCCTCGACCCCGGGGGACTGGACAGCGCGGGCATGCCCCAGGACATCCGCTCGTCGCCGGACGGCCGGGTGTTCTACGTGGCGGACATGAAGGCGAACGGCGTGTTCCTGGTGGATCCAGAGGGATTCCGGCGCCTCGGATTCATTGCGACTGGGAAGGGGACGCATGGGATTTATCCGAGCCGCGACGGGCGCTTCATGTACGTCACCAACCGTGGCTGGAACACGACTGCGGGGGGGCGTCACGGGCCCGGGTCCATCAGCGTGCTCGACCCGCGGACCCGACGCGTCGTGGCGACGTGGCCGGTTCCCGGCGGCGGCAGTCCCGACATGGGGAACGTGAGCGCCGACGGGAAGGAGCTTTGGGTGTCGGGTCGTTACGACGAAGAGGTGTACGTGTTCGACACCGAGACGGGGCAGCTGACACACCGCATAAAAGTGGGGCGAGAGCCACACGGGTTGTGTGTATGGCCGCAACCGGGCCGCTATTCCCTGGGGCACACAGGAAACATGCGATAAACAAAAACGACGTCGAGTAGAGACGTCACGCAGAGACGTCACGCAGAAACGTCGCGCAGAAACGTCGCGCAAAGGCGTCACGCGGAGACGTGGGGGTGGGATGAATCGGGTCAAAGGAAAGCTGATACTCGTCACCGGAGCGAGCTCGGGGATCGGGGAGGCGTGCGCCCGGCGCTTCGCCGCTGAAGGGGCCGACCTGATCCTCTGGGCGCGGCGGGCCGATCGCTTGGAGCGCCTGGCGGCCGAGCTCGGCACGGCGCACCGGGTGTCGCTCTCGCTCGCCCAAGTCGACGTGCGGGACCGCGCCGCGGTCAATCGGGCCGTCGAGGCTCTCGTGCGAGGAGGTCGCGTGCCCGACGTCCTGATCAACAACGCGGGGCTCGCGAGCGGGCTGGCGAAGATTCACGAGGGCGATCCCGACGACTGGGATCGCATGATCGACACCAACCTGAAGGGGCTGCTCTACGTGAGCCGGGCGATCCTGCCGCACATGGTGGCACGGCGCCGCGGGCACGTGGTGAACCTCGGGTCGATCGCCGGCCACCAGACGTACCCGATGGGGAACGTGTACAACGCGACCAAGTTCGGCGTGCGCGCTCTCACCGAAGGGATGAACCTCGACGTGGCCGGCACGCCGATCCGCGTCTCCGCAGTGGACCCCGGTCTTGTCGAGACGGAATTCTCCGAGGTGCGGTTCCACGGGGACAAGGAGCGCGCGGCGGCGGTGTATCAGGGGTTGAAGCCGCTCAGCGCGGACGACGTCGCCGACGCGATCGCGTACATCGTCAACCTGCCCGAGCACGTGAACATTCTCGACCTTGTCATCATGCCGACCGTACAGCGCAACGTGTACATCGTGGACCGAGAACAATGAAGGCGAGCGTGGTTGTCGCGCTCGGCGCCGCTCTCGTGGTGCTTGCCGCTTGCGACAACGGGAACGGACCACCGCCGCCCCAGGCTTCGCGCCTCCGCGCGCTGCACACGATTCGCGGCGGACCGTCGCTCACCGTGTTCGTGGACGGGGGGCGGGGGAGCACGGTTACGTTCGGCCAGTTGAGCCGGACCGCCTTCCTGTCGCCGGGCCAGCACGACCTGGTCCTCGTGGCGTCGGACATGACCAACAGTTTGCTGTTGCTGTTCAACACGGCGGAGGGCGAGAACTACAGCGTGTTCGCGATCGATTCCACGTCCGGCGCAACGCACACGATCGTCCCCGAGTTCGTGCTCGATACGGGCGCGGTGCCACCGGCGGGACACGGCCGGCTCCGAATCGCCAACTTTGCCGCGGCAGCGCCGGCGATCGATGCCCATCGCACGCAACCGGACAGCACCGGGCTGGTCGTGACCGCGCAGCCGCTCAACTTTCGCGCCGTGACGCGCTACTTCGACGGCGCAGCGGGCGACTGGAGTGTCGTAATCTCCCAGGCGGGGATGACCGACACGCTGCTTGCGACGGGGTCGATCCCGATCGCCGACGGGCAGGCACGGACGGTGGTGGTGCTCGATTCGACCGTGGGGCACGTCACCTGGCGGCTGGTGCCGGACCGGAACTAGCCACCCGCGCCGCCGCGGCGAACTGCCGCACGATCTCTCCCGCCGGCTCGATGCTCGTGATGCCGCTCACACTCTTCCCCGCCTGCCAGTAGTCCCGCGACGACGGGCCGGCGAAGTGGCCGCGCTTCAGCCGCCATGCCGAATTGAGCGCGTACAGGGTGCGCATGAAATGCTTGGTCCGGCGGTGCCGCAAGAGCCAGCGGGCGATGGGGCCGGCCCTGGTGCCGACGCGGTCTACGTAGGGAGTGCGAATCACAGCGAGGGGCACGCCGGTGACCCGCTCGGTGAGCACGATGTCGTCCTCCCCGGCTGCCACGATCGCGCGCTTGTAGTCGGGGTGCGCCGTACATTCGGTGGTGGCGATGAAGCGGGTGCCGAGCTGCGCCCCCGCGTAGCCGATGCGGAGCGCCGCGACGAACCCGGCCGCGTCGCCGATCCCGCCGGCGCACACGAGGGGCACGCCCAGGTCACTCATCTCCTCCATCAGCTGCTCGGCGCTGTTCGCTCCCGCATGCCCGCCGGCACGCCGGTTCACGGCGATCAGACCGTGCACCCCCGAGTCGAGCCCCTTCAGCGCCCACTTGCGCTCGGTCACGTCGTGGTACACCAGGCCGCCGACCTGGGCGACGCGATCCACGACCCAGCGCGGCTTACCGAGCGACGTGATGAAAAACCGCACCCCCTCGTCGATCGCCACGTCCACCCAGCGCTGCATGCGATCGAGGTACAGCCGGGACGACTGCTCGATCAGGACGTTCATGCCGATCGGCTTGGTGGTGAGCCGGCGGATGAGCCGGAGACCTTCCCGCAGCTCATGTCCGTGCACGTACACCATGGACAATGGTTGGACGATGCCGATGCCGCCGGCCTCGGACACGGCGGCGACGAGCTCGGGGTTCGAGCATGGGAACATGGCGCCGCCGATGAGCGGCACCTCGACACGTGCGTCGCGGGTGAGGGCGGTCTCGAACACCGTCACCGCGCCGACACCGGTCCGATGCGCCAGCGCACCGTCGCCCGGGCGACGACATCGCCGGCGGCATCCGAAATCACGGACTCGAAGTCGTGCTCTGCCTCGCGGCTCGCGTCGGGGATGTGGCAGCGCGCCTCCGCCGTCAGCGTGCCGCGGGCCTTTTTCAGGTAGGCGATGGAGAGCGTGGTGGGGATGCCGCGCGCACTCGCCGGCAAGCCCGTGGTCACCGCCAGGCCACTCGTCACCTCGGCGAGATTGGCGAGCGCTACCGCATGGATCGAGTGGAGGTGGTTCCGCACCGCGCGGCGGTCGGCCATCCGGACCCTGGCGTAGCCCGGGCGGAGCTCCAGGACGTGCGGCCGTACCGAGCCGGTGTATGGCACCAGGCGCCATAAGAGCCAGCTGAACAGACGCTTGCCCCCGGGGAGCGGGGCCAGCCGCTCCCACCAGGCGCCCACCGTCACGGGGTCGCGGATCCTCCCTGTCCGAGCAGGTAGCGCTCGGTGAAGAGGATGGTCGCGAAGAACTGGAAGTCCTGGTTTCCCTTCTTGCGGAAGCCGTGACCCTCGTCCTTGGCCATCAGATACCACACGGGCACACTGCGGCGCTTCAAGGCCGCCACCATCTGCTCGGACTCGGTGCGCGGCACCCGAGGATCGTTCATGCCCTGAATGATGAAGAGCGGCTTCGTCACCTTGTCCACGTTGTTCAGCGGGGCGGTCCGCTCCATCCAGGCGCGCAGGGTCGAGTCGCGCTCGTCGCCGTACTCCACCCGGCGCAGGTCCTGGCGATACCCGGAGGTGTGCTGGAGGAAGGTCGCGAGGTTCGAAATACCGACGACGTCCACGGAGCAGCAGATCGGACCGTCATACTGGGTGGCGGTCACCAGCGTCATGTGGCCTCCGTAACTGCCGCCCGTCACCAGCACATGATCGGCGTCGAGATCGGGTCGCGTGCGGATCCACTCGAGCAGGGCGCCGATATCCTTGTAGGCCCCGTCGCGCCGCACGCCGTTGTCGAGCTTCGCGAACGACTTGCCGTAGCCCGTCGAGCCACGGATGTTGGGAAAAATGATGGCGATCCCGAGCTCGTTGACATAGAAGCTGTTGCGGCCGAGAAAGCCCGGCCGGGACTGGCCCTCGGGTCCCCCGTGGATGTTGATGATCACCGGGCGCCGGCCGGTGAAGCGGGCGGGGGGCTTATAGAGGAAGCCCGAGATGGCGCGCCCGTCGAAGCTCGGCCAGTGCACGAGCTCGGCCTCGGCGAAGTCCCCGGTGTTGAGCCCGGCCGTCTCGCTCTCCGTCCAGCGGGTGACCGTGCCGCTCGTGAGCTCGAGCGAGTAGGCGTCGGCGGGCGCGCGCGCGGTGGTCAGTGTGAACCCCAGCTCGGCGCCGCCCTTCCGCCACCGAACGTCGGAGATCAGTCCGGGCGGGAGCTTGGGAATGCGGCGCTCGGCGCCCGTGGCGGCGTTGATCACGTGCAGGGCGCCGACGCCGTCTTCGTTCGCGACGCAGGCGATCCACCGGCCGTCCGGGGACAGATCGAACTCGTCGACGTCCCACGGGATCGCGGTCGTGAGGAACCGGTAGCCCCTGGTCGCGAGGTCGAGATACGCGAGGCGTCGGAACTCGGAGCCCTGGTCGGTCGAGAGATAGATACCCTTCCCGTCGGGGCTGAACTTCGCGTCGCCGTAGGCCACCGGTTCGCTCCCCGGCTGTGGCGCGAGCAGCGTCTTCTGGCCGCTCGCGGCGTCCACCAGCCACAGATAGCTCTCGTTGACCGACACGCCCTGAGAGAGGAGGATCGTCCGGTCGTCGGGCGACCAATCGAGGGGCCCATACCCGCCACCCTGGAGCTGGAGCACCATGCGATCGGTGGCGGGGTTGCTCGGGTCCACCACCCACAGGTCCAGGTCGCGCCCGGTGCGGCGCGTCGACATGTAGGCGTAGCGGTCGCCCTTGTGCGACCATGCTCCGCCCACGTTGCGCGACTTGCCGTCGGTGAGCAGGGTGATTTCGCCGGTTGCCGCGTCGTAGCGATACTTCTGGAAGAACTCGGCGCCTGCCACGTCCTTGGTGAACACGATGTAGCGGCCGTCGGTGGGCTGATACGACGCGCCGGAAACGGGGTCGGGGAAGAAGGTGAGCTGCGCACGGTCGCCGCCGGGTGACCGCACACGGTGCAGCTGGGGCGCGTCGCCGAACCGGGTCCCGATGATCATCTCACGCCGCGTCGGATGCCAGTCCCAGAACGCGGCGGCGCGAAACTCGCTGTAGGGGCGTGCCGCTTCGGCGATGGCCGCCGGCACGGGAGGGAGCCCGTCGGTCACGAGGTTGTCGCTCGGCGTGACGGCGCCGGACTGGGCGAGCGCCGGGCGAGGGACGAGGACGGCGATGGCAAGAAGCAGACACGAGAGCCTTGGCATACGGGCGCCCCATGCGCGATGTGGGTCGAGAAAGCTACGGCGGTATCGGCACGGTTGCGAGATGTAGGGGCGCAGCATGGCTGCGCCCCTCCCGATCGCAACCGCGCGCGCTCGCCGACTCGCACCCAGCGTCGTAGCTTTCGGCGGATTCACGAGTGTTGGGGGAGAGGTGACGGCATACAGGTATCCCGAGAGCCACGTCTTCTACCGCAAGCTGGGTCGCCGCTACCCGCGCATCGTGCGCGGGGAGGGTTGCTGGCTGTACGACGAGCAGGGCAAGGGCTACCTCGACGCCGTGGGCGGCGCCTACGTCGCGAACCTCGGCCACTCGAATCCGGAGATGGCGGAGTCGCTAGCGCGTCAGGCAGGCGAGTTCGGCTACGTCTCGGCGACCGCGTTCACCCACGGCCCGGTCGAGGAGCTCGCCCGCGAGCTTGCCGCAACCCTCCCGCGTGGGCTCGACAAGCTCTATTTCCTCTCGAGCGGCTCGGAGGCGGTCGAGGCCGCCTTGAAGCTCGCCCGGCAATACTGGATTGAGGCCGGCAAGCCCGGCAAGCACCGCATCATCGCGCTCACCCCCTCCTATCACGGGAACACCCTGCTGGCCCTGTCGGCCTCGGCGCGGGAGCCGTACAAGCTGCCGTTCCGCGAATGGCTCGTCGATGTCGAGCGGGTTCCCGCGCCCTATCCCTACCGCTGCGGCTGTCGCGGGGACGACCCGACGTGCCCGGCTTGCAGCGGCGCCGCTCTCGAGGATGCGATCCGGCGGGCCGGTGCCGACACGGTGGCGGCGTTCATCGCGGAGCCGGTCGGCGGCTCATCCACCGGGGCGTCCACGCCGCGCCCCGAGTACTTCCGGACGATCCGGGAGATCTGCGACCGCCATGAGGTACTGTTCGTGGCCGATGAGATCCTGTGCGGCGCAGGCCGGACCGGCAGCTGGTGGGCCATCGAGCCGTACGGGGTCGCTCCCGACCTGATGACGCTGGGCAAGGGGATCTCGGGCGGCTATGCGCCGCTCTCGGCGGTGGCCGCGCCGGAGCGGATCGTCGACGTCATCGCGCACGGCTCCGGGAGCTTTCTGCACGCTCAGACATTCTCATTCCACCCGGTGGCGTGCGCGGCCGGGCTCGCGGCGGTTCGCATGCTCAAGCGCGACCGCCTGGTCGAGCGGTGCGCCACGCTCGGCCGGATCTTGCAGCGCCGCCTCGCCACGCTCACCCAGCTGCCCCACGTGGGCGACGTGCGGGGGCGCGGGCTCCTGGCGGGGATCGAATTCGTCGAGGATAAGACCACGCGAGCCCCGTTCCCCCGCGCGGCGAAGTTCGTCGAGGCGTTCACCGAGGCGGCCCAGGAGGCCGGGCTCGTGGTCTGGCCCAACGTCGGACACGCGGATGGCGTAAACGGAGATCTGGTCGTCGTGGCGCCGCCCTTCATTATCATGGAGCAGGAAATCGAAGAGCTGGCGACCCGGTTCACCAGCGCGCACGGAACGGCGTTGAAATCGGTGAAGGCAGGAGTGCGGTGACTGGATGACGGCCACCGTTCCGACGTCATCGAAGATCACCTACACCTCGGCGAACGTCGATTGGGGCTCGTTTCATCGTCAGTTCGACGATGCCCTGATGCGCGTTCGGGCGCAGCTCGGCCGCGACTTTCCGCTCTACATCGGGGGCGACGCGGTGTCGTCGGGGGGCCCGCCGATCGTCGACGCCTCGCCGATCGACACGAGCGTGACGCTCGGGCGCTTCGCGACCGGGACGCCCGAACAGGTGGGGCGCGCCGTGGTCGCCGCGCGGGCAGCGCAACGTGAGTGGGCGCACCGGCCTTGGCGCGACCGGGTCGCCACCCTGCGCAAGGCGGCGAGTCTGATCCGAGAGCGCAAGTTCGAGCTCGCCGCGATCATGACTCTGGAGGTCGGGAAGAGCAGGGCCGAGTCGATGGGGGACGCCGAGGAGTCGGCCGACTTGATCGACTACTATTGCCAGGAGCTGGCGGACGCGAACGGCTTCGTGCGGCAGATGGCGAGGGTGACGGCGGTCGAGCGGAATACCGACGTGCTCCGTCCCTACGGCGTGTTCGCGTGCATCGCGCCGTTCAACTTCCCGCTCGCGCTCTCCACCGGCATGTCCGCCGCGGCGCTCGTGACGGGCAACGCGGTCCTGTACAAACCGGCGGAGGACGCGCCCTGGACGGGGCTCAAGTTGTACGAGGTGTACCGCGACGCCGGGCTTCCCGGCGGGGTGTTCAACTACATCCCGGGTGCGGGCGAGGTCACGGGGGAGGCGCTGTGGCGTCACCCGGGCATCGACGGCGTCGTGTTCACGGGCTCGAAGGCCGTCGGAATGCACATCTACCGGGGCCTCTCCCGGGAATGGATCAAGCCGTGCCTGCTCGAGATGGGCGGGAAGAACGCTGCGATCGTCATGGATTCGGCCGACCTCGATGCCGCGGCGGAGGGGGTGATGCGCTCCGCCTTCGGGCTGCAGAACCAGAAGTGCAGCGCCACCTCGCGCGTGTACGTGCAGCGGCGGGTGGCGAGCGCTTTTGTCGAGAAGCTCATCGAGAAGACACAAGCGCTGAGCGTCGGGGACCCGACGGAACGGGACGTGTCTTTCGGCCCCGTGATCAACGCGGCGGCGGTCGAGCGCTTCACGCGCGCGGTGGCGCTGGCCCGGCAGGATGGGACGATCCTGCTGGGAGGCGACCGTCTGCGCGGAGGGGTGTTCGATCGCGGCCACTTCGTGGCGCCGACGATCGCGCGGTTGCCGCTCTCGTCCGCGCTTTTCACGGAAGAGCTGTTCGTGCCCCTCCTGGTGGTAGGTGAGGTGGCGGGGCTCGAGCAGGCGATCGTCGAGGCCAACAAGGCGGAATACGGCCTCACGGCGGGCATCTTCTCGAAGAAGGCCGAGGAGATCGAGCGCTTCTTCGACGAGATCGAGGCCGGCGTGTGCTACGTGAACAAGCGCACCGGCGCCACCACTGGCGCGTGGCCCGGGGCGCAGCCGTTCACCGGCTGGAAGGGATCGGGCTCGACGGGGAAGGGCGGGTGCGGGCCGTACTATGTCGCGCAGTTCCTACGAGAGCAGAGTCGAACGGTGATCGAGGAGTCGAAATGAAGCGGGATTATCCGCGGATCGTGGTGCCGCCGCCCGGCCCCAAGGCGAAGGCGCTCGTCGAGCGCCAGAATCGCTGGTCGTCTACGTCCTATCCCAAGGAGTACCCGCTCGCGATCGCGCGCGGCGAGCGCGCCATGGTCGAGGACGTGGACGGGAACCGCTATCTCGACTTCATGGCCGGGATCGCCGTCGCGTCCACAGGGTACGGTCACCCGCAGGTGGTCCAGGCGATCCAGGAGGCGGCGGGGCGATTCCTGCACATCTGCGGCAGCGATTTCTATTTCGAGAGCTTCGCCGCCCTGTGCGAGCGGCTTGCCCGGCTCGCGCCGGGCGCGAGCAAGAAACGTGTGTTCCTGAGCAACTCGGGAACCGAAGCGGTCGAGGGCGCGATCAAACTCGCGCGGCACTCGACCGGACGCCCCGCCATTGTCGCGTTCACCGGAGCGTTCCACGGCCGCACCTACGGCGGGTTGAGCCTCACGGCCAGCAAGTCGATCCAGCGCGCTGGTTTCGCGCCGTTCCTCCCCGAGGTCTATCACGTTCCATACGGGTATCGCTACCGCTGCGACTTCTGTCGCGGGGAAGCCGCGTGCACGATGCGGTGCGTGTCGTCTCTCGAGGACGACCTGTTTGCCAAGCGGCTGGACCCGAAGAGCGTGGCGGCGGTGTTCGTGGAGCCGATCCAGGGAGAGGGTGGCTACGTCGTGCCGCCGCCCGGCTACCTGCAGGCCCTGCGGGAGCTGTGCGACCGACACGGGATCCTCCTCGTTTGCGACGAGGTGCAATGCGGCGTCGGGCGGACCGGCAAGATGTGGGCGTGCGAGCACGAGGGGATCGAGCCCGACGTGCTGCTCGCAGCGAAGGGGCTCGGCAGCGGCATGCCGATCGGAGCGATCATCGCCAAGGAATCGGTCATGAAGTGGCAGCCGGGTGCGCACGGCAGCACCTTCGGGGGGAACCCGGTGTGCTGCGCGGCGGCGCTCGCGACCCTCGACGTCGTGGAGCGCGAGCTGCTGCCCAATGTGCCGCGCCTGGGCGAGCGGCTGCTGAGCGGCGCGAAGCGGTTGCAGGAGCAATACGCATCGATCGGCGAGGTGCGCGGACGCGGCTTGATGATCGGCGTCGAGTTCGTCAAGGACCGCGCGACGCGCGAGCCCGCACCCGACATCCCGCACGAGCTGGTGGAGCGGGCGTTCCAGAAGGGCCTCTTGTTGCTCGGCGCCGGCAAGAGCGCGCTGCGGCTCGCGCCGCCGCTCGTCGTGGACGACTACGACGTGGACACGGCGCTGCGCTTGATCGATGAGTGCCTGGGCGAGCAGTCCGACTGATCCGCGGCGCGTGACAGTGCGTCGTCGTGCCGCCGCGCTGCTCACCTCCGTCCTGCTGGGCACGGGGGTGGGGGCTCGCGCGTTCGCGCAGGACGCCGCCGCGCACGCGAGCGGCGCGGGCGTCGTGGTGACGCGCGACGTGATGGTGCCCATGCGCGACGGCGTCCGGCTGGCGACCGATGTGTATCGCCCCCCCTCCCGGACGGACAGCGGCGCCGTCACCGAGAAGCTGCCGACCATTCTCATCCGCACTCCCTACGACAAGGGCTTCGACCCGTACGCGCTCGGGCCTTCCTGGGCCGCGCACGGCTACGCGGTGGTCGTGCAGGACACGCGCGGCCGGTACCAGTCCGAGGGCGTGTGGCATTGGCTCACCGATGACGGGCCCGATGGGCTCGACACGGTGGACTGGATCACCCGCCAGCCCTGGTCGAACGGCGACGTCGGCATGTGGGGGATCTCCTACCTCGGCGGCACTGCGCATGCCCTCGCGATGGCGGGGGACGCCCACTTGAAGACCGTGATCCCGATCGACGCGGTGTCGGACATGGGATACCACGGACTGCGCAACGGCGGCGCGTTCGAGCTGCGGTTCTTCAACTGGATTCTCAGCTACGGTCTGGACGGCAGCCGCGAGGCGCGCGACTCGACCAACCGACGTGCCTTTGCGACCCTCTCGAGTGAGCGTCGCGACTTCCTCCGCCGGCTGCCGCTGCGGCGGGGGACGACGCCGCTCCAACTGGCTCCCGAATACGAGGACTGGCTGGTGCAAGCCATGGCCCACGGTGCGAACGACGCCTTCTGGGCCCAAAACGACATCATCGATCACGCGGAGCGCTACAAGGACATCCCGGTCTACCTGATCGGCGGCTGGTACGACTCGTGGGCGGCGAGCACCGCCGAGAACTTCGTGGCGCTGAGCCGACGCCTCAAGAGTCCGGTCTATCTCATCATGGGCCCCTGGATCCACGGCTCGCAGGACCGGTCTGCCCACGGGCAGGTGAGCTTCGGGCCCGACGCGGCCATGTCCCAGCCCGGCCTGTGGTGGCAGGAGTGGTTCGACCACTTCCTGAAGGGTAAGGACAACAGCGTGGGCAAGGCCGCGCCGTTCTCGTCGCGGGTCCAACTCTTTGTCATGGGCACGGGCGACCACACGAAAGACGCGCAAGGCCGAATGACGCACGGTGGGCGCTGGCGTGACGAGCGGGAGTGGCCGCTCGCGCGGACCCGGTACACGAGCTACTACCTTCAGCGGGGCGGAGGGTTGACGACCGACGTGCCCGAGGCCGGAGACCACGCGACGAGCTTCACGTTCGACCCGCGGGACCCGGTCCCCACGATCGGGGGCAACATCTCGTCGGGGGACGGCATCCTGCTGCAGGGAGGGTGGGATCAGCGCGGCGGCGACACGGTGTGGAACTGGCCCCGTCCCGTCCCGCTCTCCGCACGCCCTGACGTCGTCGTGTTCCAGACGCCGCCGCTCGAGACCGATGTCGAGGTCACGGGCCCGATCACGGTCAAGCTCTGGGCTTCTTCCAACCGTCGGGACACCGACTTCACCGCCAAGCTGATCGACGTCCACCCACCGAGCCCGGACTACCCCCAGGGGTTCGACCTGAACCTCGAGGACGGGATCATCCGCGCGCGGTTCCGCGACTCGCTCGCTCGCGAGCGGCTGATGCAGCCGGGAGCGGTGTACGAGTTCACGATCAAGCTTTATCCGACATCGAACGTGTTTCGCAAAGGCCACCGCATCCGGGTCGATATCTCAAGCAGCAACTTCCCGCGCTTCGATGCGAACCCCAACACCGGAGAGCCGCTCAACGACAACCACGGTGTCCTGGTGGCGACGAACACCATCTACCACGACCGCGCGCATCCCTCGCACGTCGTCTTGCCGATCATCCCAGCCCCGGGTCGTTGACGCGTGGCGTCCGGCAAGGTAATGGCCATGCGGGACGCCGTCGCGCGCTTCGTGCACGACGGCGACACCGTCGTCATCGAGGGTTTCACCCATCTCATCTGCTTTGCTGCGGGTCACGAGATCATCCGCCAGCGCCGTCGCGATCTCACCCTCGCCCGGCTCACGCCCGACCTGATCTACGACCAAATGATTGCGGCGGGCTGCGCCCGGAAACTCGTCTTTTCCTGGGCCGGGAATCCGGGTGTCGGCTCGCTGCACGCGTTCCGGCGGGCGCTGGAAGGGAAGAGCGCGGGGGAAGGGGGCCTCGAGATTGAGGAATATTCGCACTTCGGGATGGTCGCCCGGTTTTCGGCGGGAGCGGCACGGCTGCCCTTCTGGCCGCTGCGAAACTACATGGGCACTGATCTGCCGACGGCCAACCCGCGCATCCGGTCGGTCACGTGCCCCTATACGGGTGAGGCCCTGGCCACCGTGCCGGCCCTCAATCCGGGCGTCACGATCGTGCACGCGCAGCGTGCCGACGCGGCGGGCAATACCCAGATGTGGGGTCTCCTCGGCGTACAGAAGGAAGCCGCCTTCGCTTCGGCGCGCGTGATCGTCGTGGTCGAAGAGCTGGTGGAGGAGGACGTCATCCGCTCCGATCCCAACCGCACCGTCATTCCGGGCATGATCGTGAGCGCCGTGGTGGTCGAGCCGTGGGGGGCGCACCCCTCCTACGCGCAGGGCTACTACGACCGCGACAACGAGTTTTACGTCGCCTGGGAGAACATCTCGCGCGACCCCGACCAGGTCGCGCGCTACCTCGACGAGTTCGTGTATGGCGTCTCGGACCGCGCGGGCTACATGAAAACGCAGCCGCACCTGGCCGCAAGGCTCAAGGCGAAAGAGCGCTTGTCCCAGAGGGTCAATTACGGCTTCTAACCCCGTCTACACGCCGGACGAGATGATGGCGGCCGTCGCGGCGCGCGAGCTGCGCGATGGTGAGGTCGTCTTCGTCGGCATCGGGCTACCGAATCTCGCCTGCAACCTGGCGCGCGTGACGCACGCGCCCAACCTCGTCCTCATCTACGAGTCGGGCGCCGTGGGGGCTAGCCCCTCGCGCCTGCCGGTGTCGATCGGCGACCCGGCGCTGGTCACCGGTTCGCTCATGGTGTGCGGCATGGCGGATGTGTTTCAACTGTTTCTGCAGAGCGGCAGGATCGAGGTCGGTTTTCTGGGTGGCGCCCAGATCGATCGCTACGGCAACATCAACACGACCGTGATCGGGTCGTACGAGCGGCCCGTGGTGCGGCTCCCCGGGTCGGGTGGCGCGGCCGAGATCGCGGTACATGCGCGGCGCACGCTGATCGTCGCCAAGCTCAACCCGCGGGCATTCCCCGAGCGGGTGGACTTCGTCACGAGCCCGGGGCAGCGGTGTGGCGACCACAGCCGACGCGAGCTGGGTATGCCGGGTGCGGGGCCGGTGAAGGTGATAACCGACAAGGGCGTGCTCGAAGCGGACCAGGCCACCGGCGAGATGGTGTTGGCGGCACACTATCCCGGTGTCACGGCGGACGACGTGCAGGCGGGCGTGGGATGGCCGCTGGCCCGGCGAGAACGGCTCGGGTCGGTGATGCCGCCGACGGAGACCGAGCTGCGCGTGCTGCGAGAGGTGTTGGATCCGAGAAAGGTGTACCTCAAGGGATGAACGTCATCGTGACCGTGGCGCTCGTGCTCGCGCAGGGACCCGGCAACAATTCGGTCGCTGCCCGCGTGAAGGATCTCGCCGACACCTACGTCGCCGCTTACTTCGAGCGTCGTCCGGACGAAGCGACGCGCGACGGCGTAGCCGGCGGTCCCCACGACCGCCTGCCGGACGACTCACCCCTCGCGCTCGCCGACTGGCAGGCGCGTGAAGACGCCTGGTTGGCGGAGCTTCGCGCGATCGATCCGGCGCCGCTCGGTGGGCGCCCGGAGGCGGTGGCGTACGGGGTGATGCGCGACGCGCTGGAGGGCGCGATCGCGACGCGGGTGTGCCGCTCCGAGCTCTGGAACGTGGGGCACACGGGAAACGGAGCGGTCGCCGTGGTCATGTCTCTCGCCGCCTTGCAGCCCGTCGGCACGGAGGCGGCGCGGCGGGAGACGTTGGCGCGGTGGCGGGCGATTCCCGCGTACCTCGCCACGGAGGAGGGGAATCAGCGAACGGGCCTCCGCCTGGGATTCAGCGCGCCGCGGGGCAATGTTCGCATCACCCTCACCCAGCTCGACAGCTTGCTCGGCACGCCGCTCGAGCGCTCGCCCCTCTTCGACCCCGCCAGGCGGGACACCACTTCCGCCTTTCGGGTCGACCTGGAGCGCGTACTCACGACCGCGGTCCTGCCGGCGCTGCGCGGCTACCGCGACTTTCTCGAGCGGGACTATCTGCCGCGGGCCCGCCGCGCGATCGGGATCTCCGCCAATCCGGACGGCGCGGCGTGCTACCGCGCGAGCATTCGCGCGACCACCGGGCTCGACCTGTCACCCGACGCCGTGCACCGGCTGGGGATTGCCACCGTGGCGGCGCTGGAAGGGGAGATGCGCGCCATCGCCCGGCGCTCGTTCCGGACACGCGACGTCGGCAGGCTCCTCGAGCGGCTGCGGACCGACCCCGCCTTCACCTTCCGCTCGCGCCGCGCGATGCTCGACGCGGCGCAGGGCGCCGTGCTCCGGGCGAAGGCCGCCATGCCCGCGTGGTTCGGGCGCCTGCCCAAAGCCGACGTCGTGGTCGAGCCGTATCCCGCATTTCGCGAGCGCGAGAGCGTGGGTGAATGGAACCCGCCGGCCGAAGACGGCAGCCGGCCCGGCATCTACTTCCTCAGCACGTACGATCCGGCCCACAAGTCGCGGGCCGATCTCGAGGCGCTGACGTTTCACGAGACGATTCCCGGGCATCACCTCCAAGGATCGATCGCGCTCGAGCGAGGAAGTGCGATTCCGGCGCTGGCGCGTTACTTCTGGTCGCCGGGGTTCGGTGAGGGATGGGCCGAGTACTCGGAGCAGCTGGCGGACGAAATGGGGCTCTACTCGTCCGATACCGCGCGGCTCGGCGCCCTGGCCGACATCACGCTCTCGGCCGCGCTGCTCGTGGTGGACACCGGCATCAACGCATTCGGATGGACGCGGGAGCGGGGAATCGCCTACATCCGCGATCACACGCGCGTACCGCGGCTTCGCGCGGAAGTGCCGGTCGATCGCTACCCGATCTGGCCGGCTCAGGGACTGTCCTACGCGCTGGGCCGGCTCGAGATTCGGCGGCTGCGGGCCGCCGCGCAACGCGCCTTGGGTCGGCGCTTCGACGTCAAGGAGTTCCACGACCGTGTGCTGGCGGACGGCGCGGTGCCGTTGCCCCTCTTGCGGGAGAACATCGGGCGATGGATCGCCGCCGCGCGCTAGTCCTCGTTGCCGCGTGGTCCGTGGCCGCCGCCCCCGCGAGGGTGCTCGGTCAGCGCGAGCCGGTGCTGAAGCAGGTCGGCGTGCCGCATGCCTACTACTGGCGCGAGATGTACGTCCCCCAGGCGACGAGCGGTGCGAGCTCCGTCACGTGGTCGCCCGATGGGACGGAGCTGATCTACTCGATGCAGGGCTCGCTTTGGCGACAACGGATCGGCTCCCGCGTCGCGCAGCAGCTGACCGCGGGGGAGGGATATGACTACGAGCCCGACTGGTCCCCCGATGGGCGGCTCGTGGTCTTCGCCCGATACGCGCACGATGCGATCGAGCTGCAGCTGCTCGACCTTGCCTCCCAAAGTGTGCAGCCGGTCACGGCCAACGGTGCCGTCAACATCGAGCCCCGCTGGTCGCCCGACGGCGCACGCATCGCGTTCGTCTCGTCGGCCTACAACCGGCGGTGGCACGTCTTTTCGGTCACGATGGAGGGCGGCGGGCCCGTGGAGGGGACCGTCACACGGCTCACGGAGGACAACGATAGCAGGCTCCCGCGCTACTACTACAGCGTATGGGATCACTATCTCTCACCGACGTGGTCTCCCGACGGACGGGAGCTGATCATCGTCTCGAACCGCGGGCACATCCACGGGACCGGTGGGTTTTGGCGCATGACCGCGACCCCCGGCGCACCGATGCGGGAGCTACGGTACGAAGAAACCACCTGGAAGGCCCGCCCCGACTGGTCCCCCGACGGAAGCCGTGTCGTGTATAGCTCCTACCTGGGCCGTCAGTGGCACCAGCTGTGGCTCATGACGAGCGAAGGCGGCGATGTCGTTCCGCTGACCTATGGCGAGTTCGACGCGACCGCACCGCGCTGGTCGCGAGATGCGAGGCACATTGCCTACATCTCGAACGAGGGTGGGAATACGGCCCTGTGGGTGATCGACGTGCCGGGCGCTCACCGGCGACAGATCGTCGCCGCCGAGCGGCGCTACCGGGAACCCGTGGGCCGACTGCGGATCGCCGTCACGGACGCGGTGGGGCGTCCGCTCGCGGCCCGGATTTCGGTGGTCCGCCCTGACGGGCGGGCCTATGCGCCGGACGACGCCTGGCGGCACGCCGATGAGGCGTTCGATCGCACCGAACGCGACTTCGAATACGGCTATTTCCACACCGCCGGTACGGCGGAGCTGACGGTACCTGCAGGAGCGGTGCGGGTGGAAGTGTGGCACGGACCGGAATACCGCGTGGCGCGCGTAGACCTCACCGTCCCGGTGGGCCGCACGGTCACCAAGCGGCTGGTCCTCGAGCGCCTCGCGAACCTCCCCGCCCGCGGCTGGTGGAGCGGCGACCTCCACGTGCACATGAATTACGGCGGCGCCTACCGCAACACTCCGGCGCATCTCGTCTTTCAGAGTCGCGCCGAAGACCTGCACGTGGTCGAGAATCTGATTGTCAACAAGGAGCAGCGGATCCCGGACATCGCGTACTTTCGCACCAATCCGGACCCCGCCTCGACGCCGGACGTTCTGCTGCTGCACGATCAGGAGTATCACACCAGCTACTGGGGTCACACCGGGTTGCTCGGCCTGCGCGACCACTACCTCCTGCCCGAGTACGTTGGCTACCCCAACACCGCTGCCGCGAGCCTGTACCCCACGAACGCCGATGTCGCGGACCTCGCGCACGCCCAGGGCGCATTGTTCGGCTACGTCCACCCGTTCGACACGCAGCCCGACCCAGCCGACACGGCGGAGCGGCTCACCTATGAGCTTCCGGTGGACGCAGCGCTCGGTAAGGTCGATTACATGGAAGTGATGGGATACTCGGATCACCTCATTACGTCCGGCATCTGGTACCGGCTGCTGAACTGCGGCTTCCGGATACCGGCGGGGGCAGGCACGGACGCGTTCCCGAACTTCGCGTCGCTCCGGGGCCCGCCGGGTCTGGTGCGCGTGTTCGTGCGGGCCGGTCGCAGGCTCGACCGTGCCACGTGGACGACTGGACTCAAGGCGGGCCGGACGTTCGTGACGAACGCCCCGCTGCTCGAGTTCACTCTGGGTGGGCGCGAGATCGGCGATGAGATCCGGTTGCCCGCGAGCGGGCGGCTCACCGCTCGCGTTGGTCTCCGATCGAGCGTTCCGATCGATCACCTCGAAGTCATCGGCAACGGTAGCGTGGTCGCCACGATCCCGCTCAGGGGCGACCGCACCGCCACGAGCGACACGGTCTCCTTCCGCGTCGCGCGTAGCGGGTGGTACGTGGTACGCGCCTGGAGCGACCGGCCGGCGCTGCCGATCCTCGACCTGTACCCGTTCGGTTCGACCAGCCCGATCTACGTGCGGGTGGGGCGGCAGCCGGTGCGCTCACGGGAGGATGCCGAGTTCTTCGCGCGCTGGATCGACCGTCTGGATGAGGCGGCGCGAGCTGACGAAGCGTGGAACACGCTTGATGAGCGAGACCACGTACTACGGCTCCTCACGCAGGCACGGGCGGTGTACGCCCAGCAGGCGGGCACCGCGATCCCGTAGGCGGTCTCGACCGATCCCGTTGCGGCAACGCCACACCATAGACCTGCCTGCCATCCAAACCCGTTGGCCCGAGGTTTGTACCAAAATGGACTGTGGACCCAACGCATCGCCCGGAACGAGCGCCTTCTGGGTGGGCAAGGAGGGAGGGCAACATGGTTACGGCACTGGCAACTCAGTCCAGAGACAGTGGGCCGCAGAGGCGCGAGGTGGACACCGCGCTCACGACTGCGGCCGGGCTCTCGAGGGGCGACTACGCCGGCTGGCGGCTGCTGGCATCGCACCCGCCGTTGAGCGGCCCCTTCGTCGATCCACACTGGATGCTTGCGTGGACGGAGGCCTTCGCCCCCCAGGAGCCGGTACTGGTGTGCGCTCGGGACGGCCGACGTTTGGTCGGGCTTGCCGCATTGCAGCGCCTGGTGGAGTCGTGGGGGGGGCGCCGCCTCACCATCCTGCAATCTCGCACGAACGCTGAATCGTTCCGCTTCGCGTTCCTGTCGTGGAAGGGGCGCGTCGATATCCAGGAACAGCTCTGGCGAGCGCTGTGCCACTCGGGGGATTGCGACGTCATCCGGATCGAGCACGTACCGGAAGGCTCGCCGACGCTCACGGCCGCGCTCACGGTCGCCGGAGAATTGGGGTGGCGCGCCCTGATACAGCCGACCTTCCTGACGCCTTGGCGTCCCCTGTCCCCTACGACGCCGTGGGACCACGGCCTGACGCGCAGGTTCAAGCGCAACCTGCGCCGAGCCGAGCGGCGGCTGGGGGAGCTGGGTCAAGTCCGCTTCGACGTGGTGACTACCGGGGTCGCGCTGAAGCAAGCCCTCGACGTGTTCTATCGGCTCGAAGCGAGTGGGTGGAAGGGACGAAGCGGCACGGCCGTGGCACAGCATTCCCAGGTGAAGCGGTTCTACGATGGCCTGGTGGACCGAGCGAAGGTGTGGATTCCCATTCTCACCGTGTGTGGCGATCCCGTGGCGGCCTACGTGCTGCGCATTTCTGGGAACAACATCTTCGCGCTGAAGACGGGATATGATCAAACCTATTCCAAGTATGCGCCCGGACTGTTGCTCACCTCGCGGGTAATCCGCTACGGACTGGAGCACGGGATGGAGATGCTGGATCTCATGGCGGACAAAGCCCGCTGGAAGGCAGACTGGGCCCGGGAGGTTCGTCCGCACTACGAGCTGCTGCTGTTTGCGCCCACGCCCGCCGGCCGCTATGCGTACTGGGTGCGCTACGGGGTTCGCCAACAGGCCAAGAAGCTCCCTGGGGCGCTCCGCCTCGCTCGCTGGCTGCGGGCCAAGCGGCCGTGAAGCGCAATGCCCGCTAGGGTTGCACCAGCTCGATGTCGCGCCTCACCGTGACGGATGCGCGGCCCCGCGCGGTCACGGTCACCTCGATGCGGTAGGGTCCTGGTGTTATGCTGGCGAGGTCGAGGGCCAACGCACGGCCCGCCACAGTCGGAGTCTCGGCGCGGGGCACCAAGACCTCCGCCCACTCGAGGCTCACGTCTCGACGAGGCGCGGCGAGGCCCACCGCCTCAACGGCTCGACGCAGCCAGCCGGTGCCGCGGCGGGTGACCGTGAGCAGCGTCGTGACTTCCTCGCCTTCCGAACTCAGCCCGTGCACCTCCCAAAACAACCCCAGCGGTCGATCGGCACGCACGCGTGTGGTCGCCAAGGCGTGCGGTACAGCGGCGGCCAAGTCGGACGGCAGAGAATCGCTCCCCTCCAGGAGGAGGAGATCCGAGATGCGGGCGTTTTCGTCGAGCGAGAGCCCATACCGCGCTCGGCCGACGGTCCGTCGCACCGAGGACACGACCTCCAGGCTCAGGAGCTGGCGGCCGCACGGTGCCGTTGCCACGAGGACGTCGGGATGGTCCAGACGAGTCTCATGCTCTCTCACGACCACGTCGCGTTCACTGCGGGTGAGGACCAGGGCCGCCCTCGCGGGCTGGTCTGCCAACGCGGTGTCCTTCGACAGATCGTACGCCGCAACCACGACGCAGGAATCGGCCCGCCGGAACACGGCGACCTGGTGGTCCAGATATTCGAACGCCTTCGCATACACGGGCGCGTAGCGCTCCCGCCCTTGCGGCGGGTCGGGGCTCCAGTCCTCGGGCTTCGTCTGCCCGGGACCGTCGAACGCACGAGCCCCTGGTGTGAGCTGGAACGCAGGCGAAGGGTCGTGGCCCGTGATGTTGGGCTCGGACTGGACCAGGGGAGACACCGGTGGCTCGCGGGTCCACCAGGTCGGCCATCCGTAGCGGAGCAGCACGTCGCGGAGATCGTTCGCCCAATAGAGGCCGTACGTCGTGCGGCGACCCTGCTCGATGCGGACCATCGTTTGGCGAGCGAAGTGCTCGGTACGACGATCGTTCCAGGCGAGGGAGTAGAGCGGCTGTGCGAGCCACCACCAGCGCTTCTCGAACGCCGCCCGGCCAGGGCAGTCGAGCCGGCGGTAGCGGTCCGCGAGCTCGTCGTCCAGCAGGGGAGCGATGTCGCTCCAGCGACACCGCTCATCCTCGGGCATGTCGGCTAACGCCGCTGAAAACAGGCTTTCGGCGGCCGCGAAATCGCCGGCGACGTGCCGCACGAGACCTCCCAACGCCTCGCACCATGACCGGACGGCGCGGCACTGCTCCACGACTCGGGCTGCCAGGCGCGGCTGGCTGTCCTCCAGCAGGTAGCGCACCCGCTGACCGGCGATCCACTCGTCCCCGGGGAGGGTGGCGCCGGCGACGTCGAGCGCCGCCAGGAGTCGGGCGCGCGCCTGACGGATCCGTGGAGGCTCCGCCGGAGCGCTGTCCTCGTCGCCGCCGCCCTCATACCAGTAACGCATCCGCCCGATGATTTCGTAGCGACCGCCGTTCGAACCCGAGGGGCGTTCGGGGAGACTCGCCCGCCGCGTGATCTCGAACGCATCTCGCGCCCGGCCGGCCGACCTGAGCACCGCGAGCGAGTCGATCCCGCCCGACTGTGATCCGGCGGCGATCAGGTATGGGAAGAACAGGGGTAAAAGGCTCAAGGTCAGGCTCCACGGTCAAAATAGGGCCCTCCCGTGCCCCCCGCGAGCTTGACTCCCCGTGGGCGCGGAGTAATGTCGGCGCGGTGATCCCGCGCGACCTGAACGCCGCTCATTGGTTCGTCGACCGCCACATCGAGGAAGGCCGGGACGGCCGGCTCGCGATCAGTTACGAGGGCCGCCGCCTCACCTATGGCGACGTGTCCAGCGGCGCGAACCGGCTGGGTAACGCGCTGCGGCGGCTGGGCGTCATGATGGAGCAGCGCGTGGTGCTGCTGCTGCCCGATTCGCCTGAGTTCGTGTGGAGCTTCTGGGGCGCCCTCAAGATCGGTGCCGTGCCGGTCCCGACCAATACCCTGCTCAAGCCGCGGGACTACGAGTACATCCTGAGGGACAGCCGGGCGACGGTCGTGATCGCGAGCGAGTCGCTCGTGGCCGCCGTCGAGGAGGTGCGCTCCCGATCGCCTGATCTCACGCACGTGGTGGTCGTGGGCCGGGCGGCGGCCGGCCAACTCGGCTACGCCGACCTGGTCGGAGCCGAGAGCGCCGAGCTCGCGCCCGCAGTCACGACGAAGGATGACGTGGCCTTTTGGCAGTACACGTCGGGCACCACGGGGACGCCCAAGGCGGCCGTCCACCTGCACCACGATATGCTCGTTTGCTGCGAAGCGTTCGGCCGCCACGTGCTGGAGATCGGGCCGGAGGACCGCACGTTCTCGGTCGCCAAGCTGTTTTTCGCTTACGGCCTGGGCAACGCGCTGTACTTCCCGTTCCACGTCGGCGCCTCGACGGTGCTGTACCCGGGCCGCCCGGAGCCCGCGAAGGTGTTCGAAGTCATCACGCGGGAGCGCCCCACGCTGTTTTACGCCGTCCCCACGGCGTACGCGGCGATGCTGCAGGTACCGGACGCCCAACGGCGCTACGACCTCCGGTCGGTCCGGGTCTGCAGCTCGGCGGGTGAGCCGCTCCCCAAGGCCATCTACGAGCGCTGGCTCGAGAAGTTCGGGCTCGAGATCCTCGACGGCATCGGCTCAACCGAGATGTGCCACACCTTCATCGCGAACCGCCGCGGCCAGGTGCGCCCCGGCTCGAGCGGCACGCTCGTCCCGGGTTACGAGGCGAAGCTCGTGGACGACGCCGGCTGTCCAGTGGCGGTCGGCGAGGTGGGCACCTTGGTCGTCAAGGGGGATAGCGCGTGCTCGTGCTATTGGAACCAGCACGAGCGCACCAAGCAGACCATCGAGGGGGAGTGGGTGCGCACCGGCGACAAGTACCAGCGAGATGTGGATGGCTACTTCTGGTACGCCGGTCGGACCGACGACATGATCAAGGCGGGCGGCATGTGGGTGTCGCCGGCGGAGGTCGAGAGCGCGCTCGCCGAGCATCCGGCCGTCGTGGAAGCGGGCGTTGTGGGTGCGGAGGACCAAGACGCGCTCGTGAAGCCGCTCGCGTTCGTGGTGCTCGCGCGGGGCCGGCGGGCGAGTCCCACGCTCGAGGCCGAGCTCCAGGGGTTCGTGAAAGCGCGCCTCGCGCCGTACAAGTACCCGCGCTGGATCGTGTTCGTGGACGAGCTGCCGAAGACGGCAACGGGGAAGATCCAGAGGTTCAAGTTGCGAGAAATAGCAGGAGAACGTCGTACAACGCATGGGTCCACGCCGTGATGCCGAATCCGCGCGCGAGATACAACCCCGAGAAGAACAGCCCCGCCACCATCCGGAACGCGAACGAATAGAGCTGCCAGCGGTCGCCGTAGGGGCCGATATAGTGAAAGGCGGAGAAGATCGCGGCACCGGCGAGGGTGGCTGCCACGCCAGCCGTCACGGGGCGCCAGCCGAGCAGGGCCCGGGCGGCGGCGGCGAGCGCGCCCACGAGCAGCACGCGGAACAAGAGCTCCTCGTAGATCCCCGCCCCCAGTGAGACCATCAGCCGCGTCCACCAGTCCATCTCGCGTCCTCCAGGGATCGCGAGCGTCTGAAGCATGTCGAGCACGCCAGAGGTCACGCCCCCCACCACGAAGCCGAAGATCAGCGCGAGCGCGAGCGCCTCGCCCAGCATCATCGCCAACACGCGGCTCCGGAGCCGCGATCCGTGAGCGCGCATGTCGCGCGCCACCAGCCACAATCCCACACCGATCAGGCAGACCATGAAGAACGGCGGGCCCCAGGCGCCCGCTACCGCCGTGAACAGGGCTTGCAGGATCACGTCGGCCCCGTTGCGAACGGAGCGCGCGCCGTGCGCGAGCAGCACCGCGAGCACCTGGTAGAACAACAACAGCGGCAGCGCGAACAGCAGGCTGTAGCGCGGGGCACGACTCACCCGCCAATAGGAGCTTGGGGACGAGAAGGTGGTTCCGGTCATGGGCCAAACAATCTACCGTGGATCGTCCCGCGGTTGAGTAGGGGCGCAGCATGCTGCGCCCCTACATCGGGCACGACGGACATGACGCGTCGTTCCTCCCGTTCGTTTCCGCGCCTTGCCACTCCTTCGGTCGGCCCGTATCCTACCGCACCTCGTTCGAATTCGACTTATGGCGCTCGCCTTGCTCGTCGTCGCGTGCGTGCTCGCTGCCGGCTCGTCCCACGTCCAGCGCCCCGAGCGCGGCCGGGACCTGGGCATTCCGTTCGAAGGCACGACCGGGCCTCTCAACGCCATCACGGATGTGGGCGGCGTCGAGGTCGGCCACCGCACCCTCGTGGCGGGGAGCGGCAAGCTCGTCGTGGGGAAGGGTCCTGTCCGGACGGGCGTCACCGCGGTTTTCCCGCGCGGCAAGGACTCCGACGACCCCGTGTTCGCCGGCTGGTTCACGATGAACGGCAACGGTGAGATGACCGGGACGACCTGGGTGGAGGAGTCGGGGTTCTTGTGGGGCCCCGTGATGATCACGAATACGCACTCGGTCGGCGTCGTGCGCGACGCGGTGATCGAATGGGTCGTCCGCCGGGGACGGATGCTCCACGACGAATGGTCATTGCCGGTGGTGGCGGAGACGTGGGACGGCGGGCTCAACGACATCAACGGCTTTCACGTCACGAAGCAGGACGCCTGGGCCGCGATGGACAGTGCGCGCGGCGGTCCCGTCGCCGAGGGGAGCGTGGGAGGCGGCACGGGAATGATCTGCAACCAGTTCAAGGGAGGGATCGGGACGGCCTCGCGGCGGCTCGACCCGCCCGATGGCGGATACACCGTGGGCGTGCTGGTGCAGTGCAATTACGGGAGGCGCAGCTATCTACGCATCGCCGGCGTGCCGGTCGGCCAGGAGATCTCGGAGCTGGTCCCGTGCCGTGCTCCCTGCGGCGGCCCGCGCTCGGGAGTGGCGGCGGCCATCCCGCCCGATGTTGGCTCGATCATCATCGTGGTCGCCACCGACGCTCCGCTCTTGCCCCACCAGCTGAAGCGCGTCGCCCGGCGGGCCGCGCTCGGCGTGGGCAGGCTGGGTGGGGTCGCGTCCAATTCGTCGGGCGACATCTTCATTGCGTTCTCGACGGCGAATCCGCGCGCCTCGCGCGATTCCGGGCTTGCCCAGGTTTCCATGGCCGCGAACGACCGGATCACTCCCCTGTTCGAGGCAACCGTACAGGCTACCGAAGAGGCGATCGTCAACGCCATGCTCGCGGCTCGCACGATGACCGGCGCTGACGACCTCACGGTGTACGCGCTCCCTCACGACCGCCTGCGCGACGTGCTCACGCGATACAACCGGCTCAAGCCGTGAGCCCCGCGTGAGTCCGCACAACGGCTCGTTTCCCCCGCTCAAGGCCGCCGATCTGCGGATCCGCCCGCTCGCGCGCGCGGAGACCATTCCGTCGGCGTGGTACACGGACCCACGGTTCCACGCGCTCGACCGCGACGCGATCTTCGCGACCACGTGGCAGCACGTGGCCGACGCCCATCAGCTCGCGCAGCCCGGCGACCACGTGATCGCGGACGTCGCAGGCGAGCCGATCATCGTGGTGCGGGGGAAGGACGGTGCGTTGCGCGCGTTCTTCAACGTGTGCCGGCACCGCGGTGGGCCGCTCGCGATGAAGGACGGCACCGCGGACATGCTGATCTGCAAGTACCACGGCTGGACCTATCGACTCGATGGCGTGTTGCGCGGCGTGCCGCATTTCAATCGCGTGGAGCTGTTCGACAAGCGCGACTACGGTCTCACGCCCGTGCATCTGGCGGAGTGGGAGGGGCTGGTGTTCGTGAACCTGGCCGAGCGCCCCACGCCGCTGGCGACACACCTCGAGCACATCGGGGAACGTGTCGCGCCCACCCGGATCGACCGGCTCAGATTCGCCCGCCGGGTCGACTACGACGTGCATGCGAACTGGAAGGTGTACGTCGACAACTATCTCGAAGGCTATCACGTGCCCTACGTGCATCCCGAGCTGTACTCCCTGTACGACTACGAGGGATACGTCACCGAGGTGCACGACTGGTACTCGGTGCAGGTGGGCCCGCTGACGGGGGACTCGAACGTGTACACCGCCGGCGGGGGCGAAGCGCTGTATTACCAGGTTTTCCCGAACCTGATGCTCAACGTCGTGCCGGGGCGGCTGCAGTCCAACGTGGTCATCCCGGTGGCGCCCGACCGCTGCAAGGTGATCTTCCGCTACTACTACGACGACGTCGAGTCGGTCGCGGCGCGCGAGCGCATCGAAGCGGACATTGCGTTTTCGGACAAGGTGCAGCACGAAGACGCGGAGATCTGCGAGCGGGTGCAGCAAGGGCTCGGCTCTCGGGCGTATGACAAGGGCCGCTTCTCCGTGCGATTCGAGGAAGGCGTCTACCACTTCCAGAAACTGCTGAAGCACGCCTACCGGACCTGGCTGATGCGCTGATGGCGGATCTCAAGCGCCAGCTTGGGCTGCTCGATTCGACGATGATCAACGTCGGCACGATCATCGCCTCCGCCATTTTCATCGTTCCCAGCGCCATCGCGGCCACGCTGCAGGCCACGGGTCCGGCGATCCTGGTCTGGATTGTGGGCGGCGTCGTGTCGTTGCTCGGTGCGCTCTCGGTCGCGGAGCTGGGCGCCGCGATGCCGCACGCGGGCGGTCAGTATGTGTACCTCACGCGCGCCTACGGACCGGCCTCCGGCTTCCTCTACGGCTGGACGAGCGGGGTCGTGATCAACCCCGCGTCCATCGCCGCGATCGCCGTGGGCTTCGCGACCTACTTCAGCTTCTTCGTGCCGCTTTCCGGCGCCGGCATCAAGCTCGTGGCGGTCCTGTCCATCGTGGGGCTGACCGCGCTGAACTCGCTGGGCGTGCGGCTCGGCGCCGTCACGCAGAACGTGCTCACGCTCATCAAGATGGCCCTGCTCGTGGTGCTCATCGTTGCGGGGTTCGCGTTGCCGGGGGGAAGCGCGTCGAACCTCACGCCCCTCTGGTCGGACGTGCCGCCGGGACATCAGATCGCATCCTTCGGCGTCGCCCTGGTGGCGGTGTTGTGGGCATATGACGGCTGGATCGAGGTCACGTACGTGGGGGGAGAAGTGACGGACCCGGGGCGCAATGTGCCGCGCTCCATCGTGCTCTCCACGGTCATCGGCATCGCCCTCTACTGCCTCGTCACCGCTTCGTTCGCCTACGTCCTCTCGCCGGCCCGGATGGCGGCCTCGTCGCTCGTCGCTTCCGACGCGGCCCAGGTCACGCTGGGCCGCGCGGGCGCCGCGCTCGTCGCCGTCGCGATCATGATCGCCACGATCGGGTCGAACAACGGCATCGTGCTCACGGCGACGCGGGTTCCCTATGCGATGGCGCGGGACGGCCTGCTGCCCCGCTGGCTCGGCGGCGTGCACCCGCGTTTCCTCACGCCG
>WNGD01000497.1_pt1 | contig 41668 bp, 28 predicted proteins | sample 5400671 | NCBI WGS metagenome assembly WNGD01 (sample SAMN13153369, study PRJNA577476) | soil metagenome | isolation source: 40 cm soil or saprolite under grassland replicate 2 | place: USA:California | collected 2016-06-15 | reverse complement strand
CGCCTGACCGCTTTTCACATTGAACCGGATGGATCGCTCTCGCAGCGTCGGGCCTGGGCCCAGTTTGAGGACTTCGGGAATTACGGGGCCACGCCGGGACAGATTACCCCCGATGGCATCTGCCTGGATGCTGAAGGGGGGGTGTGGATCGCTTCCCCCAATACCAGGGATGTGCTGCGGGTGAAGGAAGGCGCTCAGATTACCGATCGGCTCCCGCTTTCGGCGATCCCCTTGGCCTGCATGTTAGGAGGAGAAGACTGCCGAACCTTGTTCATCGCCACGACCGAAAGTCAGGATCCCACTGATCGCCAGGCCCGTGGCCGCATTGAGACCATCCAGGTGGAGGTTGCGGGGGCCGGACTGCCATAGGGAATGTATGACTGCAGAGTCATGCGACCACGAGCGAGTTTGATCTCCCCCAAATACTGAATGATTTTGGCACATCTCAGCCATTTCTTGAATCCCGGTAGTGATGACGACACCAATTTCTCAAGTACCCTGAGCTTCGGTCAGAGGCGGATAGGTCTTCGTCACTGCCGGGATTTGTAAAACCATCCCTGGCGAGGTTTGGCCGTTGCTCACCCTCAGAGAGTGTCCTCGTTTTGCGGCAACATTTCTCTCATGAAATCAGCTATACTTGTCTCTCCTTCGCTCACTAGATTCCGCTACACTCAATGGGACAGGTACCGAGCAGTACAGAAGGAGGGTAGCCAGCCATGTTGAGAGATCATCTCGTCGCATTGCCTCATCTCACTTCTGCCTCTGCCATCAGTTCAAACGCTCCCTGCTGCAAAACGTGGTGGCCACCTCTCGCACGTCCAGGCATCCCTTTTCTCTCCCTTTTGAAAGAGGAGCAAGCAGTGCCTATTCAATGAACAGAGGCAGAAGTGAGATGAGGCAATGCGCCGATTCTTGAAATTGACATCTACAGATCGCTCTCGGCTAAAAGATGGAGCAGGTTGGGGAGCAAACGCCGAACTTCAAACAGCGGAGCCGCGAGTCTCACCAGTTCGGCTCCTGAATCAGCTTGCACTGGGCGAGGAGAGAGTGCCTGGGACGAATTGCATAAGAAAGAGCTTGATTGGTTGAGCGCCGAATTGGCCGTGATCAACGCGCCGCTAGTTGGAGGCGCCTCTGTGACCAGGACGCCCAGCGAGAGGCCGGAGATGAGATGGTTGCGGGCGGGAAAGTTGCCGGCTTCTGGCTTGACGCCGAGAGGGAAGGCGCTGAGCAGCGCGCCCTGGCCCGACTCGACGATGCGGCGCGCAAGATTGAAGTTGGACGGTGGATAGATCGTATCGAGACCGCTGGCTAAGACGGCGATCGTGCGACCACCGGCGTCCAGCGCGGTCGTGTGCGCGACGGTATCGATGCCGAGCGCCAGGCCACTGACAATCGTGAGCTGGCCCTGCACGAGATCTTTTGTAAGGCGTTCCGTGACCTGGCGACCGTAGTGGCTCATCTTGCGCGTGCCCACGATGCCGAGGCTGAAGTTGCGGTCGTCATTGGTGATTTTGCCGCAGACGTAGAGGACCGGGGGCGCGTACTCAATCCTGCGCAGCAGCGGAGGGTAGGCGGCGTCTCGCCAGGTGATGACGTGGATGCGCAGGTGATCCAGCCGCTCCAGCTCGTGCTGCGGAACGATGGTAGCACGTTGTTTGAGAAAGCTATTGATGGTTTTCTGGTCCAGGCCGCACTCGGCTAATGCCTGGCTGCTGGCGCGCCATGCCGCTGTAACATCTTCGTGGAAGAAGTCGAGCAGCATTTTGAAACGGACGGGGCCGATGCCCTGCACGCGACTGAAGGCGATCCAGTGCGCCAGTTCGTCCAGCGAGAGTGCGTCGGACGGGTAATAGGGGGCGGTCGGATCGAACACTTCCACCTTCCTCCTCATCTTCTTGCCCATGTCTATAGTTACTCCTGTGGTGCCTGATTATCGGGACGGCGATTGATGTATTCCTGGCCCGGTTTGTATGCAGGGGGCCATGCCGCTCCTGTCTGTACGTTTCCGCTCACACGATTGTCCTGTATCGCAGGCGTGTTGGGTAGTGGACGCGGTGGATACGGCGTGGGTGCCTGGTATGGCGGATATGGTTGATACGCCGGTTGGGGCATGTAGCGCGCCGGATCTGCATATGGCGCGGGACTCGCAGGCGGCGGCGTGGAATGGATGTTGTTCCACGTCTGTAAGGCGAAACCTGGGCGCGGGCGATTGCGGCGCTGGTAGGAGAACAGGCCGCCGAGTCCGACCAGTGGCAGCAAGAAGAGAATGATGCCCAGCGTCAGCAGCAACGGTGCGTAAGGATTGGTGGCGACGTGGACCTGGATCGGACGCGGGATCGATGCAGGGTTGACCGTGCCAGGAACGAGCGTCGCAGGCTGGTTAAGGGACAGACGCCACTGATTCTCAAGATGATCCTGGTCCACGCCGAGTGCCCTGGAGAGATCCGCGTCAAAATGGTCGTCCACATTGATATCCTTGATCAATGCAGCCATTTTTGGCTGGCCGAAAGTGGTGTACATATATTTGAGAAGGTTCCAGCTCTGCGCATAGGCAAGGTAGGCCTTATTTGTGTCGGAAGGAAAGTTTTCGCCAATGTCATTTAAGCGCAGCAGGGAATGGCTATTGAGCGCTTCTTTGAAGGTTAATTGCATCTCGGGCTCATGATAGGCCTGGTTATAGACGGCCATGCCCTCATCGAACCAGCGTGGCACTTCTGCATTCGGACCTATGAGCTGGTGGAAGATCAGGTGGGTAAGCTCGTGTGGCAGGTCGCGGATCAATGTCGTATCGGCGGTTGTTTCGACAACGATCGATGCTTGATTCAGATTTGGAAAGGCTATACCTCCGACCCATTCAAAGCTATTGGGCGGGAGCGAACCGTGAAAATCGTTGTTGGACTGGTAGATCCAGACATTGACCGGGTGAAGCAGGCTGCCTCCCAGGTTACTACTGATGCGTTTGACACTCCCCACAGCTTGAGTGAGAATAAGCTGGCCGAACGCTGTCGGGCGATTATACCAGTTCACCTGCACCAGCCCCTGCGTAAGATGCTGCCAGCTAAAACGTGTATCGTTAACGGTGAATGTTTGCTGCGGCAGTGAATAATCGTCCAGGAGTTTATCGTGTAGCATCCAGTAGTAGGTGACCCGGGTGCCGGGGGTAACAAAGTTCGAGCCAGAGATATTTATATGCTCTTGCAGCGTCACGGTATTGGCGGAATGCGCGACTGGAACCGTATAGACAGTGTTATCGTTGGATGTATCGTTATAGCTGGCATAGATAGACGCCTGTATAATGGGAGCAGCGGAGTCGGTAGCGGTCAACTTGAAAACAATCTCTTTAGGAAAAGTGACGGTATTCGTCTGCGACGCAACGGTAATGGGATCTTTTGGCGCTGCCTGGACCAGGGGAGAAAAGGCGGCGGTCGTGAACAGGCAGAAACTGGCGCAGACGATAAAGGCCAGCAGATAGCGGTATGGCCGCGACAACATACAAAAGGCTCCTCTCAGCAGGACACCATGTGCTGCTCGATATGGCAGAGTACAATACGCGCCTACATTGTACATGATATGGCAAATCTTTGCACCCGTCATGCCCCTTATGGGTATACTTCAGTCCTATTTCCGAGGAGGCTGCATTAAGGTCGTTACCGAGGGTTTAGCCTGATTGGTAGCCAGAATAGGTGGTGAGGCGTTAAAGTGTTTCATGTTGTGCGTTATGTTCATAGGAGATATAGAATCACCAGGATCGAACCTGGGAGTGTTCAATTCTGAAAACAGATGTTGCATGGCAGGTGGATGTAGAGGAATATAGATCGTTGTGCGCAAAGAATCTTGAATACGGCTCGTCCTTCTCCGCTTTTTCCTGATATACAAGGCAAGGGAGGGATGATCGTTTAAACAGAGGGCCTGTAAATACTACTGAGAAGCGGCCCCTCGCTATAAACAACGGGGATGTATTTTGTATGAGTAACAACTGGATGCCTGATAGAGATCAAGCGGTTGGGCGCAATAATGTAGCACCTCAAACGGGGAACTTATTGCAACGACCACCAAATCAACAGTTCAAACAGTTCTCTCCCATATCTATGCCATCGAGGGGATCGAATCCCTCTTCTCCTTTACCTCCGGGACCGGGCGAGCCGCAGTCATTTCCTACAGCGAATCAGCCGCGCGGGTTGCTTTCGCCGGCGGGATCGCCGGGACTTTTCGGAAGTGCTATGCAGGTAGTGCGACGCGTTTCGGGCAAGGTCGCATCGGTAAATAACCGGGGGATGGTACCGCCTCCGGAGCCTCTCGTGCTGTATCACCCCCCGGAAGTTGGTGCGCCTGAGTCATTGCCGTGTGCGAAGCGGTGGAAGCGGTCCAGATCGGTGCGCGTCGCCATGCAGATGCGTCACCGTCGTCGGCGCCTGATGGTGGGGAGCAAAAGAGCTGGTATCGGCCTCCTCATTAGCCTGATATTCGGCCTTGTGGTCATCGCCTCATCGGGTACCGCCTACGGTTACACATACTATCAGAGCCAGCAGCCGCAGTTGCAGGAGATAGCGAACAAGCAGATCTCGCAGGTAACGCATATCTACGACCGCAATAACGTTCTGCTCGCCAACGTCTACGATACCAACGGACCTGGCAGGCGCATCTCCGTCAACTACAACGATATTCCCCAGGTCATGAGCGACGCAATGATCGCAGCGGAAGACCCCACATTCTGGACGAATGGCGGCGTAGACCCGCAGGGGCTGCTGCGCGCACTGGTCTACGGCGGATCGCATGGTGGAGGCAGCACGATCACGCAGCAGCTCATCAAAAACATGAGGAACGACGCTACCTACTCCATCAACCGCAAGCTCTCCGAAGCCACGTTAGCCATCGGCCTGTCCCAGGAATATCCCAAGACGAAGATTCTGGAGATGTACCTCAATATCTCGCCGTTTGGAGCGACAGAGCTGGGCGTGGAAGCCGCCTCAGAGGACTACTTCGGTCTCGCGCGAACCTGCAATCGGAACTTCAAATGTACTCCCGCCGTCTCGCACCTGGACTACGATCCGGTCAAGAAGACGCACAGCCCGTTACTCGCCCTGGCGCGTGCATCCTTGCTGGCGGCCATGCCCAACAATCCGAGCCTCTTCGATCCGGGAATGTGGGCGCAGAATCCAACCGACAAGGCGATGGCCCTGGCGCGCCAGGATTACATCTTGAAAAGCATGGTCGACATGGGAGTGCTTGTCAAGGGATTGGGGTCTGGTGCTCAGGCCGGCCCCATCACGCCGGAGATCATCCAGCGCGTTGAGAGCATGACCCAGAATATGAAATTTCAGACCTATCACTCTAACTGGAAAGCGCCCCACTTTGTATCGTGGGTCATCGATCAACTGGAGGACGTGCTGGGGGATGGAGACTATAACAAGGGCGCCACACTGTTACTGAATGGCGGCTTTAACATCCGTACCAGCATCGACATCAACCTGGAGGATTATGTAGAGAGGGCCGTCACACGTCATCTCACGCAGCCGGAGTATCAGAAGCTCAGCGGTTACATAGCGACCCTCAACAGCCCCGCGTTTAATGTAAATGACGCGGCGGTGGTCGTCATGAACGCGAAGACGGGCGAAGTGTTAGCGATGGACGGCAGCACGAACTACAAATCTACCGACAAGAGGGTTGACGGCCAGGTGAACGCTGCCATAGCGCCCCGGCAGCCCGGTTCAACCTTCAAACCGATCGTGTATTCTACCGCCTTTCAGATGGGCTGGTATCCCGGCATCGTACTGCCGGACGTGAAGACCTACTTCCCCAACGGAAAGGCCGCCGGGACGCCCGCCAACGATACCTATGTCCCAACCGACTATGGTAACACGTACAACAATTTCATTACCAACTCCATTCGCAAATCGACAGCGAACTCGTTCAACATACCGGCCCTCAAAGCGCTCTCGTTCGCCGGATTGGATAACGTGGTAACCACCGCGCGCCGCATGGGCATAACCGACATTGACAAAAGGATCAGCGATTGTAAGAGCCAGGGTGTCATGCAACTTTCCTCGTGCCTGGGAACGTCGCTTGCCCTTGGCACAACGGACGTATCCCTGTTGCAGATGGTGAATGCCTACCAGGTCTTTGCCGACAATGGGAAGCGCGTCCCGGCGCAAGGCATTCTGGATATCTGGGATAACTATGGACATAACTTCTATCACTTTGATCCCACGCACGTCCAGCCGATTCAGGTCATGTCGCCACAGATCTCGTACATGATGACCTCGGTGCTGACAGACGAGCACTCGCGGGCTTATGAATTCGAATCGGACCACGACCTTTCGTTCTGGGACTGGGACCCGACGTGCGTATACACATATATGCCCGAATGCACCCAGCACCAGGTCGCGGCAAAAACCGGAACCACCGACGACTTCAAAGATAACTGGACGCTCGGCTTTACTCCCGATGTCGTGGTTGGCGTGTGGACAGGCAACGCCGACGACGAAGCGTTCGGGCGTAACGTTATCGGTATCACGGGCGCAGCGCCGATCTGGCATAGCATTATAGAGCGCGTCAGCGGACGGCCCTGTGGCGATCCAGGTGACGGCATCGCCTGCGGCAATATTGACCTGAAAGGGCTCGGCCTGGGTCAACAGACCCTATTCTCGATACCCTCCGGCATTCACAAAGAATGTGTCTCCAGCACAACAGGTCTGATAGGGACTGGTGGCGACTGCGACTGGATGCTGAATGGCCAGGACCCTGTTCAGGCAAGCGTGCCACAGAACAACGGCACCACAAATACCAGCACGGGCAATGGTAATGGTACAAATGGATGATCTGACCCCAGACCACAATAAGGTAGGGGCGCAGTTTACAAGCCCGAACCGTATGGGCTTATAAATCGCGCCCCTACATCATAATCGCGCCCCTACCTTATTGTGTGGATATATCGGGTGTAACGGGCTTATAAATCGCATCCCTACGGCACAATGTGATGTGCACCCTACAATGGGTAAACTCTTGACAATCGCTCCCTGAGAGTGCTATTCTGTATTTGCAGTCTCAAGGTGAGAGTGCTAGCAATCATAGTTGACAGCCAGTGTATCATCCTCGTATAGCAGCGTAGCTACGAGGGTGGTATGGCAGAATATAGGTAGGACATGACACCGCTGAGTCCGCGCAAACAACAGATTTTGCGGGCGCTGGTTGAAGAATACATTTACACCGCTACCCCTGTTGCGTCCGAGGCTCTTGTGCGCAAATATGGGTTGCGTTTCAGTTCCGCGACCGTGCGGCATGAGCTGGCGGGACTGGAAGAGGCGCAATTGATTCACCAACCCCATACCTCTGCCGGGCGTGTACCTACTGACCTGGGCTATCGCTACTTTGTCGAACATCTTATGCAAGAGTCGGCTCTTTCGCTCGACGAGCAACGGCTGATCCGGCACCAGTTTTACCAGGTGCAGGACCAGTTAGACCAGTGGGTACGTCTCACCGCATCGGTCATGGCGCGCCTGTTGCACAGTGCCGCCGTCATGACGCCGCCGCGCGCGAACGAGGGGCATCTCAAGCATTTTGAAGTGTTATCGGTGACTGATCTTTCCGCTCACATCGTGTTAGTGCTAACGGACGGCACGGTGAAGCAGCAGCGCCTGCAGTTGGACACAGCCGTCCTGCAGGAGGAGTTGAGCGCCAGCGCGGCGCGCTTGAACAAGCTCTTTGACAACAAAAATGCGGCTGAGATCAGCAATCTGCTTACCAGACTGGATCTCTCCTCAACGGAGCGGCTCATCAGCGCAGCGGTTGTTCGCATCCTGGAGCAACATGGCGACATCATGGACGATGTTTTTTATCGTGACGGAGTCATCAATATTCTGGATCAACCGGAATACAGCCGCATGGGGCCGGAGGAAGAGCGCAGCGAGCGTGTGCGCAAGGTCATGGAAGTGTTGGAAGAGAATCGTTTTTTACCGGCCCTGGCGTCACAACTACGTTCTACTCACGGAGTGCAGGTGATCATCGGAGGTGAGAACCAGTGGGACGAAATGAAAGATATCAGCCTGGTCGTAGCTCGCTACGGGCAGGAGGGCAGAGTAGGTGGTTTGCTGGGAGTGATAGGACCTACGCGCATGCAGTATGGGCGTGCCATAGCGGTGGTGCGCTACATGGCGCGTATGATGGACGATTTGTTGGCCGAAGTCTATGGATATGATGAGTAATTCGAGCACAACAAAAGAATAGAGAATTAGTAGGAGGCGACAGTGCCAAAAGTTATTGGAATTGATCTAGGAACCACAAACTCCTGTGTTGCAGTTATGGAGGGCGGCGAACCAGTCGTTATTCCCAACGCAGAGGGTGCGCGTACGACACCTTCGATCGTTGCGATCAATAAAAACGGTGAGCGTCTCGTTGGTGAAGTCGCGAAGAGACAGGCGATTACCAATCCCGAGAACACCGTTTACTCGATCAAGCGTTTCATGGGGCGTAAGTATGACGACCCCGAAGTTGATCGTGACCGGCGCCTGGTACCTTACAAAGTTGTGCGCTCCAGCAATGGAGATGCCTGGGTAGAGGTCCAGGGCAAGACCTACAGCCCGCCCGAGATCTCCGCGATGATCCTGCAAAAAATGAGATCAGACGCCGAGGCGTATCTTGGCGAGCGCGTCGTGCAGGCGGTGATCACCGTTCCCGCCTACTTCAACGATGCCCAGCGCCAGGCGACCAAGGATGCCGGCAGGATCGCGGGCCTGGAAGTGTTGCGCATCATCAACGAGCCGACCGCAGCGTCGCTCGCGTATGGACTCGACAAGAAGAAAGACGAGCGCATCGCCGTCTATGACCTCGGTGGAGGCACTTTCGATATCTCTATCCTGGAATTGGGCGATGGCGTCTTCGAAGTGAAGAGCACCAACGGCGACACGCACCTGGGCGGCGACGACTTCGACCAGCGCGTCATCAACTGGCTGGCCGACGAGTTCCGCAAAGAGCAGGGCATTGACCTGCGCCAGGATCGCATGGCGTTACAGCGTCTGAAAGAGGCTGCTGAGAAGGCCAAGAAAGAGCTCTCCAGCTCTATGCAGACGGAGGTTAACCTGCCCTTCATCACCGCCGACGCCAGCGGACCGAAGCACCTGACCATGACGCTCACGCGCTCGAAGCTGGAGCAACTGGTTGAGGACCTGATCGAGAAATCGCGCGGCCCGGTCATGAAGGCGCTCGCCGATGCCGGTGTGCGTCCGGGAGAAGTCAACGAGGTCGTCCTGGTCGGTGGTCAGACGCGTATGCCTGCCGTGCAGACCATGGTGCGCCGCATCTTTGATCGCGAGCCTAACCGTGGCGTCAACCCGGACGAGGTCGTAGCGGTCGGCGCTGCCATTCAGGCCGGCGTTCTGACTGGTGATGTCAAAGACGTACTATTGCTCGACGTCACGCCGCTCTCTCTCGGTATCGAGACGCTGGGTGGGGTCTCCACGCGCTTGATCGAGCGCAATACGACCATTCCGACGCAGAAGAGCCAGGTCTTCTCTACCGCTAGCGATAGCCAGCCGAGCGTAGAGATCAACGTCCTGCAGGGCGAGCGCGAGTTTGCTAAGGACAACCGTTCGCTGGGCAGCTTCATCCTGGATGGCATTCCGCCCGCCCCGCGCGGTATTCCGCAGATCGAAGTCACCTTCGACATCGATGCTAACGGCATCGTCAACGTCTCCGCCCGCGACAAGGGAACTGGTCGCGAGCAGAAGATCACCATTGTCGCATCGAGCGGCCTCAACAAGGACCAGATCGATCGCATGGTGCGCGACGCCGAGACGCATGCCGCCGAAGACAAGCGGCGCAAGGAAGAGGTCGAGGAACGCAACCTGGCCGACAGTGCGGCTTACCGTTCCGAGAAGAGCATTGCCGAACTGGGCGACCGGCTCTCCGCTGAGCAGAAGAGTGAACTCGAGGCAAAGATCGCCGACGTACGCTCAGCCCTCTCGACCGACAATGTAGCGCGCATCAAAGAGGCGCGCGAAGCTCTGGAGCAGTCTTTCCACAAGGTCAGTGAAGAGATCTACCGGCAGGGCGCGCCCGCTGGTGCGACCGGATCTGACTTCGAAGGCGCTCAGGGCGGACCTGAGCAGGGCGGTGGTCGGAGCAGCGACGACACCATCGAAGGCGAATACAAAGAGATGTAAGAGCGCCAATGAGGGCATCCGTGAGGGTGCCCTCCGCTTGCTCTTACACTTGCTGCTGTGCGGAGGTACCTTCTCACGCGGTATGTTAAAAAAATACAGCATACATCGTCTAAATATAGGATGAGCTGCATTTTCTGAGCTGACTTCGTACTATTGCGTATGGCCCGGAACGTGATGTAAGCTTGTAGATAAAGCGATTAAACGTCTTACTTGTAAGGTTAGTATTAAGTCCAGTAGCGCGGATAAGATCGCGCCCTGTTTCTGACGATAAAGGACCAGTCGATGGCCGCAAACAAACGAGATTATTATGAGATACTGGGGGTATCTCGCAACGCAACGGACGATGAGATCAAAAAGTCCTTCCGCCGTCTTGCCAAGCAGTACCATCCAGATGCGAATAAAGAGCAGGGAGCGGAAGCCCGCTTTATTGAAATCAATGAAGCCTACGAGGTGTTAAGCGACCAGCAAAAGCGAACAGCCTATGATCGTTATGGACACGCCGGAGTGGGCAATGGAGCAGGGGCCGGCTTTAACGACTTTGGTGGGTTCAGCAACCTCAACGATCTCTTCGAGACGTTCTTCGCGGGCACGGCTGGGGGCCAGCGGCGCTCGGGCACGCAGCGGGGAGCCGATCTGCGTTATGAGCTGACGATCACCTTCGAAGAGGCAGTGTTCGGTTGCCAGAAAGAGATAGAGCTGCCACGTTGGGAGACCTGTACGACGTGCCGTGGGAACGGCGCGCAGCCGGGAACATCGACCTCGCGCTGTTCTGCCTGCCAGGGAACCGGTGAGATTCGGCGCGTGCAGCAGTCGATCTTCGGCCAGTTTGTCAACGTCACCATGTGCGAGCGCTGCCGGGGCGAGGGCCGCGTCATTACTACGCCGTGCGAGAAGTGTCGCGGCCAGGGTCGCGTGCGCAACAACCGGCGCGTGGTCGTGAACATTCCGGCGGGCGTTGATGACGGCATCAATGTGCGCGTCACCGGAGAGGGCGAGGTAAGTGCACGCGGCGGTACGCCTGGCAATCTCTATGTCATTCTCTCCGTCAAGCCGCACCCGTTCTTCAAGCGCCAGGGCAACGACATCATCTATGAACTGCCTATCAGCTTCACGCAGGCCGCGCTTGGCGACGAGGTTGAGGTTCCCACCGTAGATAACAAAGCGACAACGCTCAAGATCCCTGGCGGAACGCAGAGCGGTCGCTCGTTCCGTCTCAAGAGCATGGGGGTCCCGGTCGTGCATAGCAGCGCACGCGGCGACCAGCATGTTATTGTCAAGGTTGTCACGCCAACTAATCTGACGACTGAGCAGAGACATCTGCTGGAGGAGTTCGCCCGGCTCGAAAAAGAGCAGAGCGAGCAGGATGGTAAAAACATTTTCCGCAACCTTTTTGAGAAAACGAAAGACGTATTCCAATAGGTGGAAGATGCAGAGACCCGTGGAGCACATTGATGATGCGCTCCACGGTTTTTTAGTTTACCGCGACCTGGGCGAATGTTTCTGCCCGCTCAGTCGGTTGTGTATGGGAGCCAAACTCGGCGGCGACCGCGAGGTGATCGCTGGCCTCGCTGCCCTGGACGCCCTCGCCATCTTTCAGGACATAGCATGTCTCCAGGCGATCGGCCATCTGGGGACTGGCGAAGATGAAATCGATGCGTCCCGCTGGCGCTGCTGCCGGGCAGGTAAAGCCCAGGGCCTGGGGATGGATGCGCCTGTAGCAATCTACATAATTGGCATCCCGCAGGAGCTGGATGCAGTCGCGTGGCGCATACAGGCTGGCTGCGGAGTTGAAGAGCGTCGAGATCAACTGGCTACGGGGGATAATGCGTAAGATGGGTTTGACGAAACGCAGTGCGGGTGGCACGATGACTCTGAGTTGAGGGTGCCCATCGTCCAGATGGGGGTCACTTTTCTCGCGCTCGATGTCCAGAATGTAGCTGACCAGCGAGCTGGCATGGAAGCGGTCGCCGGGTGCGAGCGAATTGAAATCGCCCATGATTACGTGTGGAACACCCTGCGCGCGTGCTGGTGCCAGAATGCGCAGAATCTCGCCGATCTCGCGCCGGCGTATCGCGCCGCCTGCGCGACCACGATCGAACGCGGCAGAGAGATGAGCCACGAATACGGTGAACTGTCGCCCGTTTGTCTCCTGTACGCGTACTTCGAGGAGCGCTCTATGGAGATTGGGATGGCTATGGAGTTGCGTATCGACCACCGGGAGACGCGTCAGGAGGGCCGTATGATAATCGTCCGCGCGCCTGGGCGATTTGCCCCGAATGAGTCGCATATCGAGCGCCTCCGCGAGCTCCTCAATGACCACAGGTTTGTGTTTCACTACTGATTGAGTGGCCTCGGCCAGTCCAACGATATCTGGATTCGCCGAGCGGATGATGGAAAGTAATTGTTGGGTGCGCGGCGCGTCGTTATCATGTATGCTATAGCCGCCTGCAAGGATATTATATGAAACGAGAGTTGTCATGTGTTGTCCTTTTTGAGAGAGTTGTGTGTCTATTACCACTATAACAAACGGACATGAAATGACGAAGGACACCAATCTCGTGTTATATCCTCAAAAGAGATGCGCCAGCAATACATTGCAAGCAAGATAACAGAAGTCGGTGGAGATATAATGCCTCCACCGACTTCGTGAATGTAAGCAGTATTATTTCCAGGTCACGCGGTCGAGCAGGTACATAGGCAGTGCATCGATAGCGACGCGCTCCTGCGTCATCTTGTCGCGTTCGCGCACGGTGACGGTATGGTCCTCCAGGGTCTGGAAGTCGACCGTAACGCAATAGGGCGTACCGATCTCGTCCTGGCGGCGATAGCGGCGACCGATGTTGCCGATATCATCGTACTGGGAGACCATCAGGCGTTGCAGATTCTTGTGAATGCCCTTCGCGGCAGAGACCAGCTCCTCTTTATTCTTTTGCAAGGGGAACACTGCCACCTTGACGGGAGCGAGCATTGGGTGCAGGCGTAGCACCGTACGCGGCTCCTTGCCGGAAGGATCGGGCTCCTCCTCGTAGGCATCGAGCAGCAGATTGAGGAACGTGCGATCAACGCCACCGGAGGTCTCGACGATCCAGGGGATGTAGCGCTCGCCGGTCGACGGATCGGTGTAGCTCAGGTCCTGACCGCTGAACTGGCTGTGGCGCGAGAGATCCCAGTCCTGGCGCCAGTGGATGCCCTCCCATTCCTGCCAGCCGAGCACTGTACGATATTCGATGTCGAACGCCTGCTTCGCATAGTGGGCCAGCTCTTCGGGGCCATGTTCGCGGAAGTGCAGGCGGTCCTTGTGATTAATAATGCCCTGGTACCAGTTGAAGCGATACTCCTTCCAAAAGTCGAACCACTTCTGCATCTCGCTCGGATGGACAAAGAACTGCAGGTCCCACTGCTCGAACTCGCGCTGGCGGAACAGGAAGTTGCCCGGTGTCACCTCGTTGCGGTACGCCTTACCAATCTGGCAGATGCCGAAGGGGATCTGCAAGCGCGAGGACTTCAACACATTATCGTAGTCCAGGTAGATGTTCTGGCAGGCCTCACCGCGCAGGTAGGTCTTCACGCGATCGCCCTCGACCACGCCGAGATAGGTCTCCATCAGCAGGTTGAAGGTGCGCGGCTCCGTCAGTTCGCCGCCGCAGTTGGGGCACTTATTCTGCTCAAGGTTTTCGGGTGGCAGGTGGTCGACGCGCCAGCGGCGCTTGCACTTTTTGCAGTCGACCAGGCGATCAACAAAATTCTCGACGTGGCCGCTGGCCTCCCACACTTTGGGGTGGGTGATATTCGCGCCCTCGATGCCCACCACATTATCGTGTGTCTGCACCATCGACCACCACCAGTAGCGGCGGATATTATTGCGCAGTTCCACGCCAAGCGGGCCGAAGTCGTAGATGCCGGCGACACCACCATAGATCTCTGAGTTGGGGTAGACGAAGCCGCGTCGTTTGCAAAGTGCAACGATCTTTTCGATGGGGACCAGGGGCGTGTCATTCGCTGCTGGTGCCGCTTCAGTTTGGGTCATGAGTGGTTTCCTCTCCACATAAAAATGCCCCAGGCGTACAATCCGCCCAGGGACGAATGTCGCTCGCATAGGCCTGGGGCAACTATGACTCGCTGCGACATGCGCGGTTCCACCCTGCTTCTTCACCGAACAGTGAAGCCACTCATTATGCTGAATCCAACTCCGAAGCGCCCTTCGCCTGTAGTCGATTGCCGGCCTTGCACCGTTTGCCGGCTCGCTGTTATCGCTGTCAGGTTACTCCTCTTCATCACCGTTGGAGGTATTGTATGTTATGGGACAAGTATACCTGAGATGTCAAGAGGACAGATAGGGGAGCGGTTCACAAGCCCGCCTTGCTCCCCAGGCTGATCCAGGCGGGCTTGTGAACCGCTCCCCTACACCATCAATGATATGCGGCTATTTGTTCTCTTTGCGGGCCTTGCGTTCCCAGATGACGGGCACAATCACAGAGATCGCCGTGAATACAGCCACAGCCGCATATGCAAACGACACCGTTTTACGGACCGACAACTTCCTGCTCATATAAGTCTCCTTTGGGTGAACGAGACCGACACTTACATGTACGCGCGTGAGAGATAAAAGGTGCAAGATGTCATAAGATCACGCAGGCGTATGGGCCTTGATGAAGCCCAGGACACGGCGCCATGCATCGCTGGAGGCTTCGGCGAAATCGGCTGAGCGACGATCGAAAAAGCTGTGCGGAGCATCAGGGTAGACGACGATTTCGTGTTCGACGCCCGCCTTGTCCAGGTTGGCGTCGAGTGCCTGTACGTCGGTGGACGGGATGCCGGGATCGGCGCCGCCAAAGAGACCGAGCACTGGATAACGGATCTGACTGGAGAGATTGAGGATGCTGCCCGTACTGCCCGCGAAAACCCTGCTCAGGCCCGCGTAGAAGCCGATTGCGCCTGCCTGACCGAAGTCCCGTGTCGCCGATAGCAACGAGAAGCTGCCGCCCCTACAGAAGCCAACGGTAAAGATCGGCTGATGGCTGTTATTCTGACGCAGGTAGGCGAGCGCAGCCTGTACATCTTTGAAAGAGGTCTGAATGTTTAGCTGCTGCACGTGTGGCCAGAACTCAAATGCATCGTTGCGCTCCGTCAGACCCGCTGTGCGACCGAAATAGTCGATGGCGAGCGCGGTTGTGCCGGTCTCGGCGAAGCGCAGGGCCAGGTCTTTATAAAACTGGTGCAGGCCGCGCACATCGGGAAAGATAAGGATCTGTGCGCCTGTGGAATGTTCGGGGCGGGCCACATAAGCGGCGAAGCGGTTGCCATCGGATGCTTGCAGTACGAGATCTTCGCCTTGAGCCGAACCATTCGTTCCAGGCGGTAGTGGGGCTCGCGCGTTATCGTCGTAACACATAATCGGTAGTCTCCTTTGCAGTGTTCATAAAGGTCGCAATTGACCGGAAGCGTCAATTCGTGCTATTATACCCCAACGTAGTCAATCCAACGTATACGGTTTAGAGCAGTGTCTATGGAAAACGTTGTACCGGGCGCTCTACAACGCCTGAGGGCCGCAGATATCATTCGCATGGCAGGATTGGCGGCGGCCTCAGTGGGCCAGGAGTATTGTCGCACCGGCGTAGTACACAGTACGCAGCGGCAGGGCGCTCGTCTCTCTGGCGTTGTCGAGGTTCTTCATCCTGCGGTGCCAGCGGAGGAGACGGATAGTCGGCGCTATCCTGTTGAGGTCGAGATACGAAGTGCCTCTGCATGGGATAGTGTATGTCCGTGTGGACAGAATGCTTCGGCCCTCTGCGCGCATGGCGCTGCCCTTTTATACCAATGGCTGGCGCGCCCGACCTCTTTTCTCTCTACATCATCTTCTACCTCTTTTCAAAGGTCCGCTCCCCTGAGTGCGGAAGAAGCAATACAAGATGCCGTCCCTGAAATGATGCGTCCCGCACCCAGGCCGCTCATCATGCAGCGAGGCCCTACGCCGCTTGGCAGTTTAATGGATATTTTGACGCAGTCTGGATTGAGCGAACTGCGCAGTATCGCCCGCGAGTATGAGATCACCACGAACGGCATGAGCAAGCAACAACTCGCGGAAGCTATTCAGCAGGCGTTGAGTCAGCCTGAACTGGTGCGGCGGGTGGCGGGGACATTGGAGAAAGCGCAGCGGCAGTTGCTGGCGGCCCTGACCCTGGCGGGCGGATCGATGACCGATGATGACCTGCGCGGGCTGTTTGAGCGGTTCGCCCTGGGACAGCCCAACCAGTTGCAGAGTACGCTACTGGCGCTGCAAGGCAAGGCGATGCTCTTCCGCACTAGCCTGAACAGTTCGCCGCAACAGCGTATAGGACTGAGCGGCTCTTTGCTTGATATTGGCTGGTATGTGCCCATTGAGGTGCGAACCGCGCTGCGCGTCACGGTACCGATCACACCTTTTAGCATGCAGGCGGACGAGAAAAGCGGCGAGGTTCCACGCATAGGGCAGAACAGAAGCGATAGTCTGCTATCGGATCTGCTACTGGTGGCGCGGACGCTGGATGGCTACCGGCTGAGCGGCGATGATGAATGGCTGGAACCAGGTGAGCCCGGTCGTGCGGCTGACTCGTATGCTTATATACGCACCACACTATCTGTAGATGGCTCGGTCCCGATACCGCCGCCTGGCGACATGCCCTCGGAAGCCTTGCTGGCGGTCGTGAGCTCCTCACTCAAGCGCTCGCCGGCCTTTTTGCGTTTCGCCATACGCCTGTTGCGCCTGGCCGATATCCTGCATAAGGATGAGAGTGGAGCGCCCTACCTGCGCATGCTCTCCAACACGGCACGCTTGCTGCTGGGACCATCGCGCCTGGAAGCGGTACGTGATCTCTTTGAGCTGTGGTTGACACAATCCTCGTATGCTGAGCTCTTCGATCTGCAGAAGGATGGTCTGCGCCTGCGCTGCCGGGCAACCTCGCTCAATATCCCCATATTGCGCTCGGGTGAACTGGATGCTGAGAACAGCGAGGCGCGTATGTCGCTGGTAGCCCTGCTGGCACAGGCGCCGCTCCATCAATGGATCAGTTTTACCGCGTTTGCGCGTTTCGTCTACCGCCTGAACCCGGCGTTTTTGCAGAAGCGGCAGCGCCTCTTCTCGTCGCCGCACTGGTGGCTGGAACTACAGGAGGGACGGCCTCTACGACCGCTGCAGTTGAGCGATTGGCTACGTGCAGAGATCTACTATCTCGCGCGCTTTCTATATGGCCCCTTGCACTGGTGGGGCATCTGCGATATCGCCCTTGCACAAGACGGACGTTTGCTTGCTTTCCGGCTCACATCTTTAGCTGGCTGGTTGTTCAACAACCTGGAATTTGCTCAAGAGATCGTATCACAGAATTACCCGAATCTCTCCAATGCGTTAGAAATAGTAGATAACAAGGAACTTCTCGTTGCTTGCTCCCCTGATGCCTGGCCGCTTATTGAAATGATGGAGACCTTCATGGAGGCAACTGGTGTGAGTCGGGAACGTTTACGCTATCGTCTAACGCCAAAGGTGCTAGGCGAGGCGCTGAGTCGGGGAAGCCATCCAACGAGCCTGTTGGAACTGCTGCACTCCATGCCGGGCGACGTGGGCGAGGGCGCATTAGCGAGCATGCTGGCGCAAATCGAGCGTTGGATCACGAGTTATGGTCGTGTACGTATCTATAGTGGAGTGACACTTCTTGAAGCGGCGGATGCGCTGGTGATGCGCGAACTCTCCGCGACGACCACGTTAGACGAACAGATCGTGCGCCCTATTCATCCCACGCTGTACATACTCAAGAAGGCGGGAAGCGAGCGCATTCTAGACGATCTCAAGCGGCGTGGGCAATCCCCTCTCATACACGATGAGGAGTTGTATGGAACAGAGTGACCTGGATCTGCTACAGACGGTGCCGCCTTATCATCTGCAAGCGGTAGTCAAAGCAAGACAAGCGCAGTCATCTTCGAAACAGAATGGTGGTTCTGCTTCTGGCACTCTTTCATCCGCTAATTCCACAAACATCATAGAGATCGCGCAGGCGCTCTTCGACCCTTCCTCTATCCGTGCAGCGCTTGGGGATCTGAATGGACTTGAACGGATAATTTTGCGCGAGCTGGTCATGTGCGGAGGGCGCGTCAATAGCCGCGACCTTGCCCTCTACCTGACCTATGCTGGCTTGCTGACGGCGGCGAAGAAGGATGACTTCTCAAGCGAGCACGAAGTACCAGGACTCCCCATTGAAGCGCCACAGGGGGGATATCAGCCCGGCGTTGCACTACAGTATCCGGCCGCGCATCCGCATGGTATCTTCGAGCAGGCGCTGCGTCATCTTTTGCTGCTAGGGCTGCTGTTCTGGGGCCGGCAGACCAATTTTTCTGGACGCGACTATACCAGTGGTATACACGATGGTGTGTTGATCGTGCCGCTGACAGTCAGGGAGGTTGTGCGTACTGCACTGAACGCGGAAGAGGATCATATTGCCTCTCACGTGGGCGAAGACGTTGGTGATGGCGTGCGGGCGTTCCAGCGTACCCTCTATCTATACTGGTCGATGGTCTCCTCCATGCGCGAAGGTCTGACGCTGGTGAGCAATGGTCTACTTGCGCGGTCGGCGTTGCGGCACGTGGTGGAACACATGGGGGCTAAGACGCAGGTTGAGCAGGTACGTGCCGAGAGCGATGTTGCGCGTTTACTCTTTGTACGCCAGTTAATGATGAAGCTGGGACTGCTGCAAGACAGGCGGGGAGCGCTCTTTGCCGCGCCCGCCGATACCTTTTTCGCTATGCCCCTAGTGGAGCGCGCTCGGCGCTGTTATCGCCTATACCTGGAGACGCCTTTCTGGAACGAGCTGCTTTATCTGCCGGAGGTCAATGTGCGTCCCGGTCCGTCGCCTCTGGATGCCGCGCCGGACGAGGTCATGCGTTCGCGCCAGGTAGTGATAGAGCGCCTGGCGCATGAGGGCTTCGGAGCGTGGCACAACGTCGCAGCGTTTATCGCGCGCACAAAGCTGTACCATCCCTACCTGCTCTTTCCGCGCCAGTATGGCTCGCGGGCTGAGCGCTATTCGAGTGGTAGCAATCCATACGGTTGGGATTTCCGGCTGCGACGTGGCTGGCTGACGCATCGTGAAGGCTGGCACATGGTCGAGGGAGGATTTATCCGCGCTATACTGTTGGGGCCAATGCACTGGTTGGGGATGGTCGATCTGGACCGGGAAGAGAATCCCGACTCATTCCGTCAGGTGCCCGGAGTCATGATGGTCCTGAGCACGGAACCCGTATTGGACCAGGATATTCCCTGGGGACGTTTGATCGTGCAACCCAACTTTGAGTTAGTCGCGCTGGCCCCTGTATCGGAGGTGTTGTTGGTGAGCCTGGACCGTTTTGCCGAGCGTGTCAGCCTGGAGCATATCGCCCAGTATCGTTTAACGAAGGCCAGCGTCACACGCGCTATTCAGAGGGGCCTGCACGCCGAGGCGATTCAGGCCGAACTAGAACGGGCGGCAGGCGGCGAGATTCCGCAGAATGTGCGCTATTCGCTTGTCGAGTGGGAGCGACAGGCGCGGCGCGTAGAGGTGTGGCAGGGCGCGACGCTGCTGGAGGTCGACGACTCTGCGCTGCTGGATGAGCTTTTTGCCAATGCAGAGACACGCACCCTGTTTGGGCGCCGCATGTCGCCGGCACTGGCAGAGGTTCTACCTCAGCAACTGGCGGCAGTGCAAGAAGCGCTCTGGAAGCGCGACTGTCTGCCTGCGCTGACCGTTGGGGCGTCGCAGGATGGAAACGCCGAAGCAGGCAAGGGGACCACGCGCGAACCACAGTGGCGACTGCATGATGATGGACTCCTGCAGCCCTTTTACGCCGTTCTCGATCTTTATGTCGTCGCCGAGGTCGAGCGTTTCAGTGATCTTGACGAGGCGATGGGCTGGTACAGGATAAGCGCAGCGTCTATTCAGCGGGCGCTGGACAATGATCTGCAACTCGATTACATTATGCGCTTCTTGCGGCAGTATTGCGAGGGCGGCATACCTGGCTCCCTGTTAATCCGCCTGAAACTGTGGGGAAGCGGCTATGGCGAGAAGCAGCGCATAGCTGTAGAGCGTGCTCCACTGCTGCGCCTCTCTGCTCAGGTATTGGAAGACCTGCGGGAGGACGAAGACCTTAAAGCGCTGCTCGGCAGTGAAGTAGAGCAGCAGAGTCGTCTCGTACATATAGATGCAAACGACCTGGAACGCGTAGTAGAACTCTTGCGCGAGCGCGGCTTTACCATCGAATAACGCATCTCCGGCAGCTTGAATCCAGGAAGTGAAATTCATGGAGGCGTACAAAATCTTAGCGGAATCCTGTTGACAAAGGGCCGGGGGTATGATATCTTAATAGCGCGAACGGAGTTGCAGAAATGTAACAATGATTGCATTATTAAAGGCATTAGCGGGAGTGGCTCAGTGGTAGAGCATCTCCTTGCCAAGGAGAAAGTCGCGGGTTCGATCCCCGTCTCCCGCTCCCCATCTCTTAACGCGGCGACGTCGCCAAGTGGTAAGGCACGGCTCTGCAAAAGCTGCACCAGCGGTTCGAGTCCGCTCGTCGCCTCCCTTTGAGACGTGATGAAGGTCACGTCTCTTTTTCTATATAGGACATCCACACATGCGACAGCAACGTACCTACTCCACAGAAGGCGTTATCCTCAAACATACCGATCTAGGCGAGGCCGACCGGATTCTCACCCTGTTCACTCCACGCAAAGGGAAGCTTCGCGTGGTGGCGAAGGGTGTGCGTCGACCCGTGAGCAAGAAGAGCGGACACCTGGAACTGTTGTGTCACAGCCAGGTACATGTGGCGTTGGGACGCAACCTCGATATCATTACGCAAGCGCAGAACATCGAAAACTACTCGCATCTGCGTACCGAGCTCTGGCATATGACGTGCGGCTTTTACCTTGCCGAACTGGTTGAGCGCTTCATTGAGGACGATACCGTGCACCTGGATGTCTACAACCTGCTGTTGGAGGCCCTGCGCAGCCTCGAAGACGACGCGCGTCAACTGCATCAGCAGCGCGAACAGGGGATCACTATAAATGCTGAGCGGGAACGAGATCGCACGAAACTGCTGCTGCGCTACTTTGAGGTCTACCTGCTATCTTTTGTCGGCTACGAGCCCGTCCTGCGTACCTGCGCGCACTGTAATGTGGAACTACGCCCGGAAGAGAACGGCTTCTCGCCAGCGCTCGGCGGAGCGCTCTGCCCCAACTGTTCCCACCTCTGGGCGCAGTCGTTGTCGGTGAATGCGCTCAAAGTGCTGCGCGTGCTCCAACGCACCGAGTGGGCGCATGTGCCCACATTCCATCTGGATGCACGTTTGCAGGCCGAGATTGAGCACGCTATGCACGGATTGCTGCGCTTCCATCTTGAGCGCGACCTGAAATCCTGGAGCTTTCTGGAGATGCTGCGCTAACATCAGAGCATGTCGAGCAGAACTCTTTCTTTGATCAAGCAAAGAACCGGGCTTTACAAGAGAAAGCCCGGTTCAACAAGATGCTGCAATTCAGTTCACTGCTTTATTAGAAGAAGTTTAGTGTTTCTCGAATGCGTTGCCACGAGGGTAGTTGTTGTCATTGCTGCGTGGGTAGTCATGAGTAAAGTTGCTACAGCTATGTACGCCTTTCTGGAAGCCTTTCACATAGCCGGCTGCGTAGCCTTGACTAAAGGGGCCTGGATGCTTGAAAGTGTGGGTCGCCGGCTGGAACCAGTAGTGATGTGCCGCGCATGCTGCGAGGCCCGCTTTGTAACCTGCCTGAAAGCCGAGCGCGAAGCCGCGGTCGTAGTTGGGCCCGTTAGGTGAAGGTTTGGCAAGAGAAGGCGTAGCTCCGTTCACATTAGCTGTCGTCGAGGCGGCGAACACCTGTGAAGACAGGCTAGTTGAGAGGAGAAGCGCACTCAAGAGCAACGTTCCGAACAGGATTATACGCAGTTTTTGGTTCATAGTAGTCTTCCTTTTCTGTAACTAATCAATAACTGTAAAGATTTTCTCAATAGCTAAAAGTCGTTACAAAGTTATCGCAAACGTTCCATTCACAGCATACAGAAGCTGCCAAATGATATTCGTCTATATAGGAGTGGGTAAAAGGGCGATCCCATCTTGCCATTGCCAGAATTATTATGCTATCGTAATGGCTGTAAGAGAGGTGCTAGCCGTCATCGTAGCTCGTTGTTGAGAGAGCAAGGATATCAACATGGAGCAAGTGTTCTCCGACCCATACGTTGACATCGTAATCTTTGTGCTGCTCTGCGTGGGGCTAATAGCGCTTGTGCTAGGGGTCTCCACCTTGCGCGGTATAGGTTTGATGAACTATCGGGAAGCTAGCAGAATAGCTAGAAGAGGCTTCATCAATAGTTTACCGATTATCACGATAGGGATTATCAGCAACAGCGTTATTCTTGGTGTCTCTTATCCGTGGGAGGCAACTGAAAAAAGTACTACGCTGGGAGCGAGATTCTTGCTGGGCTGGGGGGCTATGAACTGCTTTTTCCTGCTCTGCGGCGGCGTCATGTTGCTCAGTGCAATAGTCGCCAGGAGGCGCCTGCGAGCGCTTGAGATGGGGATCGATGACGAGAGGTAGTGCACCCTCACTATGGAGGTTTACATGGGTGAGATCGCCCCTTCGGCTGGCGTCGGCGCGCGCAAGGCACCACGTATCACTGCTGGCTATGCCCGTTATGTCTTCTGGATCATGTTCGCCATCAGCTTGCTCAATTACATGGATCGCTATATCCTCTCCGGTGCCATCAACATAATTGCTAAAGAACTCAACTTCGGCATCGAGGGTATCGGTTTTATCTCGTCGGCTTTCCTGGTTGTCTATACCCTTGGTACTTTGCCGCTGGGTATCTGGGCCGACCATGCCAAACGCAAGACGGTTGTTGCCACCTGTGTCGCTGTGTGGAGCGTAATTACCGCTTTGACCGCGCTGGCGACAAACTTCACTTCGCTCTTCCTCATTCGTATGCTGCTGGGCGTCGGCGAGGCCGGTTATTTTCCCGCCGGGACCGCGCTGATGAGCGATTATTTCAGTCGCGAGAGGCGCTCACGTATTATGAGCTGGTGGAACGTTGCCCAGGTGGTCGGCATCCTCTTCGGCACAGCGATCGGAGGTGTTGTGGCCGGCCTGTACACGGGTACGTGGAGGCTGGCATTTGTCTTTACCGGTATTCCCGGCCTGCTCCTGGCGTGGCTGGCGTGGCGGCTGCGTGAGCCCCGACGCAACCAGGCGGACGAAGAAGCGGCTGAGCTGCGGCTACCTGAACTCGAGGCCGGGGAGCCGCAGCACGGGCGGATCAAGCTCAGCATGTCCCAGGGCGTTGTCGAGCAGGTGGTGTCGCTGCTGCGCATCAAAACGGTGGTGGTGTTGACTCTCATGCAGGTCTTTGCCTATTTCGTACTGTACGTCAGCGTTAGCTTTCTGTCAACCTATCTCCAGCAAAAAGATATCTTTGGTCTCAGCTCGGGAACTGCCGGCATCTTTTCTGGCGGCGTTATCGCGCTGGCCGGACTGGTCGGGACGGTCGCCGGTGGCTACATGGCCGACGCGCTCAACCGGCGTTATCCGGGGGCGCGCGTGCTGGTCTGTGGCATCGGCTTTCTGCTGAGCGCACCTTCTTTTGCGCTCGCCATCACCACACATAGTCTCACTATTTTCACCATCTTCTTTGTGCTGACCGCCATTCTCATTACCATCTACCAGGGTCCCAGTACCGCCGCAATTCAGGATGTCGTCCCTTCTTTCTTGCGCGCAACCGCCGTCTGCATCGTTCTGTTGATCGCGCACCTGTTGGGCGATGCATTTTCGCCCGCGATCGTCAGCGTGCTTGCCAGTGCCTTTGATCCGACGCATGGCATGCATTTCAAGAATGGTGTCGCCGGGCAGGATCTAAGTACAGCTCTGCTCATAACTTGCGTACCCGCGCTGGCGCTTGCGGGACTGATCGGACTCTTCGGTGCGCGCTGGATGGGAGGCGATATTGTCGCCGCCGAGCAGGCCGATCGCGAGATGAGGACGCTCGAAGGCTAGCAGGCAGATTTGCCCATATGTCCTATGCAGCTCCCAGAACGCTCTTAAAAAGAGCTAAAAGTCATAGCTTCCTTTTTACGGGGCTTCTAAATAATAGACGCGAGTTCTACAGATCAGTAAAAATTGCCCTACGGATAAGGTGGACAATTTAGAGATGGTCGCGTATGATGTAAGGTGATATGATCGTGGCAGTTCCAGGGATGCTCTTGCAAGAAGATGACTAGATGGTCGGTGTTCACCAGGACGACAGGTTATTTTTTTGATGAGGAACACTTACTTAAAGGAACACATAGATGGTTCATTTTTACGAGTTATCTCAGCTCAGTAGGGAACAGCGAGCACGCTTGATGCGCAGGGCCGAGGTCCAGATCGATGATCTGATCGAATACGTGCGCCCAATTGTGCATGCCGTGCGGGATAGAGGCGATGAGGCGCTCATCGAGTTTATGGAGCGTTTCGACTCTGTGAAGCTGACGCCCGAGAGTCTACGCGTCGAACGAGCGGTGATCGAGCGAGCCCACGACTTGCTCGATAAGGATGTCCACACCGCGATCGAGCAGGCCGTGCGAAATGTACGCGTGTTTCACGAGCGACAGATGCCACACGAGCAGTGGTTTACGGAGGTTGCGCCGGGCGTTATGGCGGGCGAAAAGATCACGCCAATCAGTAGTGTGGGCCTCTATGTGCCGCGCGGTAAGGGAGCTTTCCCTTCGGTGATGTACATGCTCGCCATGCCTGCCAGCATCGCACGAGTGCCGCGCATCGTCGTCTGCACGCCGCCGGGACCAGATGGTGAGGTTGAGCCTGCCTCACTGGTTGCTGCGGATCTGTGTGGTGTGCACGAGATCTACCGCTTAGGTGGTGCCCAGGCGATCGCGGCCCTGGCTTATGGAACGGAGAGTGTCGCGCGCGTGCGTAAGATTACAGGACCGGGCAATCCTTATGTCTCGGCGGCGAAGCGCCTGCTCTATGGGACGGTTGACGTGGGGCTGCCAGCGGGGCCGAGCGAGGCTATCCTGTTGGCCGACGAGAGCGCCGACCCCGAACTGGTGGCGCGCGACCTGCTGATCGAGGCCGAGCACGGAACCGATTCCACCAGTTTGCTGCTCACCGATAGTCGTGCCCTGGTGGATGCTGTGCTGGCCTTGCTGCCGGGCAAGATCGCGGCGCTGCCACAGCCGCGACAGGACTTTTGCCGCGTGGGCCTGGAGGGAGAGAAAGGGACGGGCGGCATCATCCTGACGCGCGCGCTGGACGAAGCGATCGAGTTCACCAACGAATTTGCGCCGGAGCACCTTGAGGTACAGGTGCGTGAGCCGTTCGCCATTCTACCCGATCTTAAGAATGCAGCCGAGATTCTGATAGGGCCATACACGCCGATCTGTACCGGAAACTACGCCATCGGAACCAATGCTGTCCTGCCGACCGGCGGCTTCGCGCACACATATTCGTGCACATCGGTCTTCGATTTTCTGAAGCGCACCGGGCTGGCATATCTCACAGCGGGAGGGTACGCCTCCCTGAGCGAAACGACGCGTCGACTGGCTGAGTTCGAGGGCTTTCCCGCCCACGCCCGCGCGGTAACAGCGCGACCGGCACCGTACTCACAGACTGCAAAACCAGGAGTGTAAAGTCGTATAGCCACTATGGATCTGGACACTGCTCATATGAAGGAAGATGTGTTATAATGCCCCCAATATGAAGTCTAGATTTTAAATATGGAGAGGAACTTTTCTGAGCGCCATTAATAATACGACACGTATCATTTTATGTTCCAGAACAATGGACAAGGAATGGAGTTCAGAGTTCAGCAGAGCGGTGCACACTATATGGCAAACAATTATTCATCTGACCCAAAGCAAATGTTACCTGTCAATGACGCCGCGACGCCGCAGAGTGGCTCTGTCGGGAACGCGCCGGGTATGCTCTCGACGCCGCCAGCCCGATCTGTTTCCTCTTCTTTCCCAAATGGAGGGTCATCAGTGGTGATGCCATCATCTTCTTCGGCACCTGATAATGAGAATGCTGGAAGCCCGCGTCGTTTGTCGCCTGGGACAGTACTTTCGTCGGATCGCTACCGTATAGGACGGCTGGCGGCTTCTGGTGGAATGGGCGCTGTATATCGTGCGATCGACACACGTTTCAATCGTCCGTGTGCTGTGAAGGAGATGTTGGATGAATTTCATAATGATAGCGATCGCACACAGGCCATCGAATGGTTCTCGCGCGAGGCGACGCTCCTGCTAGACCTGAATCATCCCTGCATTCCGCGCGTGCGCGATTTCTTTATGGAGCGTGGCAAGCATTACCTGGTCATGGATTTTATCGAAGGCCGTACGCTCAGTGATGTTCTGGAGAAAGAAGGCGATGTGCAGGGTCTGAAAGGTGCGCGCGGCGTAACCGAGGCGCGTGCGCGCAGTTGGGCGCAGCAGATCTGTAGCGTGCTGGGCTACCTCCATCGCCAGAATCCTCCCGTCATCTTCCGCGACCTCAAGCCATCGAATATCATGGTCACTGACCGTGACGAGATTAAATTGATCGATTTCGGCATTGCGCGCACATTCCAATCGCAGAGTCAGTCAACGATCATCATGACCATCGGCTACGCACCCCCGGAGCAACTCCACGGCATGCCGGAGCCGCGTAGCGACATCTACGCAATAGGAGCTACGCTGCATCGCGTATTGACGCGCCACGATGCCTCCAGCAATAAGCCGAGCATTTTTACATTTCCTCCTCTGCGCTCGCTGCGGCCCGATATCTCGCCAGCTTTCGAGCAGGTGGTGATAAAGGCGCTGCAACCAGACCTGGCTCAGCGCTGGGCAAGCGCACTTGATATGGAGCGCGCGATAATCAATCTGCCGCCGATAACGGTTGTGCCTCCGGTCGTCCCCATCGTGCAGCAAGGGACGCCGCGCCCGTCGAATCCATTCACGCCGAACAGCGCTGTGCCTGGATCTGGCGGAAGTGCCACGCCTGTTACCACGGGCACAAATGGTCCTGCCGGGCAACATATTACCGCCGCGCAAGGCTATATTGCAGCAAGTCGCATTGAGCCTGCCTACGCGGCTGTGCAGCAGGCATTTGCCCTGGAGCCGAACAACCCGCTGGTGCATAAGATCTTTGGACAGGTCTTTGCGCGCCAGACGCCACCGCGTCCCGACCTGGCCGTGCGAGCGTATAACCGTTCTCTGGAGTTGTGCCGGGACGATCCCGAAACGCACAAACTGATAGGAGACGTCTCTTTGTACCTGACTCAACAGCCAGTGCAGGCGATTCCCGCTTACAGGGAAGCGTTGCGCCTGAACGCAAACGATTTTGAGGCGCATCTGCGCCTGGGTCATAGCTACGAAAAGACAAATCAGCTCGCTCCCGCGTTATATGAATATCAAGAGGCGGCGCGCATGGCGCCGGAGCAGCCTCCACAGCCAGGAGTTCATTTTGCGCTGGGTCAGCTTGCCATGCGTATGAATCAGCTCACGATAGCCGAGCACGCGTTTGTGCAGGTGCTTTATATTAATCCGGCTGATCACCAGACACGTTTCTTGCTGAGCCAGGTATATGAGCGCGAAAACAAGTTGGAAGAGGCGTTTCGTCAGTGCAGTTATGTGATACAACCCCTGGGTGCAAATCCTGCTGTGCAACAGATGATGCAGCGTTTACGAACGAGTTTAGGACGATAAGAGGCGGTATTCTATGAGCTGTGAAATCGGCATGAAGGGAAAGGGTCAATGAGTACGCATCGTTTCATATCCTGGGGGCAGGGAAGGAGCAGTTTTGTGACAACTGTTCTTTCGACACTCGGCGCGCTTCTCATCGCCCTGCAACTGGTCCTGCTCAACTCTGCAAGCGCGCTGGCTTCTACCGTCGTTCAGCCACAGGGGCCGACGCAGGATATCAGCTTTGCTGGTGTCTCCGTCGCGCGCGTATTGTCCATGTATACACTCAAAGCTGGCACAACATCGAAAACGTCTACTGAGTCTACTTTTATGCAATGCACAGGGCTCGGCGTGATCATTTCGAGTTGGCAGGCAGCCCCGAATAGTGTCAATGCCAATAATAACTTGCTGTTGACCGATGGCAGTCTGGTTGATCCAACACAGGAGTCCTGTGGGTCAACACCTTCGACGAAACTGACGCTCTCGAAAGTCGAAGTCTTTCTGAGTTCGGCGTATAACGGGACGATTCAGTCCTTTCCAGTGGCTATTCCTGTTGGGCAGGCACTCTCCTCGCCGACTTCCACCATACGCTGTCAGAAGACCGCGTGCAGCGATGGGCCTGCGCTGCTCGCTTTTTCGACGGAATCGACCCACACCTTGCCTTTTGTGAATCCTGCCACGACAGACCAGACGCAAGAGGCAAAGATTGCCTTGAATACCCCGAATGCAGCGGGTCCGGCGCTTTCTTCATCGATCCAGGATAGTAAACAACAGACTCGATACACCGCGCAGGTGCAGCAATACATGACGCCTCAACGCGTAGTCGCCAGCGACAGCAAGACCCCCATTGAGTCAGGAACGCCGATCGTGAATAGTTCAGGCGAACTGACGGCTCTCTTCAATGGGAACACGACCTTGCCGCTGAGCAACTTCTCAGGCTGGATCAACGGCCTGCCTGAGTTCAAAACGCCACATGCCTCAACGCATACCAATCCCGTCCAGGATGCCTGGAAGAGTGGCATCACCGCGTACTTTAGCAAGAATTATACTGCCGCCAGCACAGACTTCCAGACCGCTGTGAATCATAACGCCATGTTCGAGGGAGCGCAGAAGTTTGAGACGCTTAGCAATAGCCAGATTGCAGCAAGTAAGGAGGGGGGCACAACTGGCGGCAATCAGCCAATCTTCACTATTCCTGATCTGCGCTCGCTGGTGATACTTGCCTGTGCCATCTTTGGCGTGCTTTTAGTGCTGGTCATAGTATTGCTGATACGCGCGCGTGTGCGGCGCAATCGCGTATTCAAGGACTACAACGAGGCGGAGCGCAGGGCCGAACTGGATGCGCAGCGCATCGCGGCGATGGAGGCTTCACAGGACATGCAGCGGTCCGCGCAACCAGCACAATCATCACAGGCCGCCGCACAGCCTCCTTTCGCCAGGGGGGCGGCAGGACCCGGTCCGGTAGCTGTGGGGGACCTACGCTGTCCCAATTGCGGGCATCCTGTGATGCGAGGGGATAATTTCTGTTCTAATTGTCGTATGGTGCTCTCGCCTTCGGAGTCTGGACACCATATGCGGATACTATCACAACAACCCACTGACCAGTTTTCGCCCGCGCCGCCTGCTCCAATACCACCTGTTGTGCCCTCGCGTTCGCTGGCCGAACAGCCTACGCTGGAGATGGTGCCCGAGGCGGCCAACGATCAATCTACTGCCCAACTGGCGTTGCCGATGAATGGGCAGGGCGATGGGGAGAAGACCCTTCCTTATTCCATTGCAATGCATAATTCGAAGGGGGCTGGTTTTGTCGTGGGGACGCGCTCTGATCCTGGCATTAAGAGGAAGTATAAGCCGAATGAGGATAGCCTGTTCGCGGCGCAGTTGGATCCCGGTGCGGGTATGCAGGCGGTGTCTTCCGGTCTATATGTGATCGCCGATGGTATGGGCGGCCACGCAAACGGGCAAGACGCCAGTCGCAGCGCAATACAGACGATTATCGACTTTATGTTGCCCAAGTTGTCCAAGAACATGGAGAGCTCCAATCCCGGCGAATTGCTCGCCAACGCCGTACAGCACGCGAACCAGGTGGTGCACCAGCATAACATAGAGCAGCGCGCCGATATGGGGACGACTGTGACCGCTGTGCTCATCGTAGGCACAACTGCTTATGTAACCAATGTAGGAGACAGTCGCACGTATCTCTATCGCGAGCCGGATGGGCTGCGCAAGGTCACAAACGATCACTCAGTTGTAGCGAGCCTGGTTGAGGCGGGCATCATCAAGCCCGACGATATCTACACGCATCCCAAGCGCAACCAGATCTATCGCAGCCTGGGCGAGAAATCGCTGGTAGAGGTAGACACGTTTGTTGTGCAGTTGCAGCCGGGTGACAGGTTGCTGCTCTGTTCCGATGGACTCTGGGACATGGTGCGCGATCCAAAGATCGAGAGCATAGTGAAAAATACGCTCTCTGATCCCAGGAAGACGGCGGATGCGCTAATTCAGGCAGCCCTTGATGGCGGTGGTGAGGACAATGTGAGCGTCATCGTTGTCTATGTGAACGAGGTGTCGCAACATAGTAGCGGGAATGGCCTGCAGTTGCTTGCGAAGCCAGACACGGTGCAGTTGCCAGAGCTATAGGCGGCTGGCGTTGCGCCGTCTCCAAAATTGTCGGACCTTCCTCCCTGTGCTATAATCTATGCAGCATCTTCTCGCCTTTGTGTAAGGCAAGTCTTGGGGAGGAAAAGCTTGTGTCAATAGCAAATGGTTCTGGATATCTCTATGCAGGCATTCTTATAGTAGCAGGGTTTTTGTTCGTCATCGTCGCAACCCTTGTCTCGAATCTGCTTGCACCCCACCATCCAACAAAGGAAAAATTGCAGACATATGAATCCGGCGAGTCGCCGATCGGCAGCGCGTGGGTCCAATATCCGCTTGGATTCTATATATTTGCTCTGCTATTTGTCGCCTTTGATGTAGATATCGTCTTCATCATTTCCTGGGCAATTATCTTTAAACAATTAAGCGTCTTTGGGTTTTTCGAAATTCTCTTCTTTATCATCGTACTGGCGCTTGGCCTGGTTTATGCATGGCGCAAGGGAGTGACACGATGGATATAGTACCACGTACAACGAATGCCCCCAGCGCAACAACGGGGTACCGCGATCAAAATGCCGCGCTCGCACGCGACCTGGTGCCGATCGCTCAGATCACAGGGAAGCCTGTCGCGCCGAAAACGCTGAAGGGCGATTTTCTCGCCCTGGATATCGAGCGCGAGAACCTGGTCGCCGTGAGTCGTTTCCTGCGCGATCAGCTTGGTTTTGATCTACTGAGCTGTGTTTCAGGCGTTGACATGCTTGATCACCTGGAGACGGTCTATCACCTGCGTTCGACGACGCGTGGGCAGTTACTGCAAATCAAGGTGAAGATAGATCGCGAGAAGCCGGAGGTAGACAGTGTCGTATCAGTCTGGCCGACAGCTAACTGGTTGGAGCGCGAGACCTACGATATGTATGGTATACGTTTCGCGGGCCACCCCGACCTGCGCCGCATGTTGCTGGACGACGATTTTGAGGGCTATCCATTGCTGAAGACGTTCCACCAGGTGCCACTAACGGTAAAGCCGCGCGCGACAACCCAGGTCGATCCGAATATGGCCGTTGCTGGCGATTTCCAGCAGCGGGGCGTTGAACATGTGGTGCAGAAGAAGCTTGGTCAGGGGCTTGAGGAGCGGCTGCATCCTGGGACCCCGACCTTTGGGCATTCCTCGCATGCGGCTCAGGCGGAGACGAACCAGAACGAAAATAGCAAGACGTGAGACAGTCAATCTGGAAGGTGGGCAGATCTGATGCCAAAGGCTAAGACGCGCAAAAAAGCTGGACGTGTCGCTACGGCTTCAGTAAGAAATACAGCGGTAACGAGCCAGCCTGCGGTAGAAAGGTCGACTCCTACGACCCCGGCGAGAACGCCCCAGAGAGGAACGACGGGTGCGGCAGGGATTCAGAGTGTGATTATGCCGGGTATGGTAGCGCTCGGCTGCCTGGGTATGGCCTTCACGTTTGCCGTATTCTCCGCTGATCCTAATCGCCTGTTGTTTGCTGGTCTGGCGGCTGTGATGGCGGTCATGTGGTCGGTCAGCTTCGGAGTCCGTCTGCGTAAAGTATTACAACGAAGGTAATGTCGAAGACATGCTTTAAAAAGAGTAATTGAGGAACTTATGGCAACAAACCAGGATACAGATATACATCTTGAGACTGCGGAGACTGCCGAAGGGATAACGTCGCAGGAGATGTTGCTGAACATGGGGCCGCAGCACCCCAGCACGCACGGCGTGCTGCGCCTCGTGCTGGCCCTTGAAGGCGAGACGGTGATGGACTGTACTCCGGTAATCGGCTATCTGCACCGGGGCATCGAGAAGATTCTGGAGAATCGACCCGTCATGGGCGGTATCCGCTATATGGATAACGCCGACTATCTCTCTCCAATGCTCAATGAGATCGCGTACGCGGGGGCCGTTGAGCAGTTGATGGGTATCGAAGTGCCGCGCCGCGCACAGTATATTCGCCTGTTAGTCGGCGAGATGCAGCGTATCGCCAGCCACCTGGTGGCAGTGGGCACCTACTTGCTAGATCTGGGTGCATTCACGCCAGTGCTGTGGGCGTTCCGCGATCGCGAGGGCATCATGACGCTCTTCGAGGCGCTGGCTGGTAGTCGCTTCAACGTAAACTATCTGCGTGTTGGCGGTGTGCTGCACGATTTCCCAAAGGGCTGGCTCAGAGAGTGCGAGGCGTTTCTCGACCAGGTTGAGAAGAACATGGCCGAGCTGGAAGGACTGATTACTGGCAACGAGATCTTTACCTCACGCACACAGGGTGTGGGCTATATAGATCCGCAGCAGGCCGTTGCTTATGGTCTGACCGGCCCGATGCTGCGCGCCTCTGGCGTCAACCTGGACCTGCGCGTGAACCGTCCGTATATGGCGTATCGCGAGGTACCTGTGAACCCGCAGGTGCGGCAGGAGGGCGATTGCTTCGCGCGCTACAAGGTGCGTGTACAGGAGATCTACGAGAGCATTCGTCTCTGTAAGGTGGCGCTTGACAAATTGCCGGGCGGCTCTATCAGCGTGCGCACGCCGATCGCTCTACGTCCTCCACGAGGTGAGACGTACTTCGCGATTGAAAGCAGCAAAGGCGAGTTGGGTGTGTACTTTATCAGTGATGGCAGCGAGTATCCCTGGCGCGCGAAGCTACGCGGACCCTCCTTCGTCAATTTGCAGATACTGCCAGAGTTGCTGCGCGGTCACAAGATGAGCGATGTGGTAGCGATCACAGGTAGCCTGGATCTCGTATTAGGTGAGGTCGATAGGTAAAAGTGTCCTTTTCGCAATTGGAGATATCCATGTTGAATGTAGTTTTAGCCGACGACTCATTTTTATGGTGGACGCAACTGTGGCATGGAATTTTATCATGGCAATTCCTCCAGTTTCTCGTAGCGTTCATCGCCATCTTTCTTTTTATTATGACCAGCGCGGTTATACTAATCCTGGTTGAACGCAAGGTCATGGGCTGGATGCAGGACCGCGTGGGGCCGATCCATACGGGACCGTGGGGATTGCTGCAGACGACCGCCGATGTGCTTAAGCTGCTGCTGAAAGAGGATATTCGCGGCCAGCAGCACGACACGGCTGTCTTCTTGCTTGCGCCTTCGGTTTTTATGGCGCCCGTAATCGCTGCCTTTGCGGTGCTGCCCTTCTCGCCTTATATCGGACTGCCAGGCAGCGCGCTGGCCACCGGCATCGTTTATCTCGTCGCCGTGAGTTCGATCGATGTGATCGGCGTCATCATGGCTGGCTGGGGCTCGAACAACAAGTATTCGTTGATCGGTGGTCTGCGCTCGGCGGCGCAGATGATTTCATACGAGCTGCCGCTGGTGCTGGCGCTGGTCGGCGTTGTTATGCTAACTAGCGCGCTGGCTGGGATGCCGGGCTATCCTGGCATACCGAATAGCGGCATCGGCACTATCTCGGTCCGTCAGATTATGGACTTTCAGAACGTCTGGCACAAGACGGGGATCGGCATCCTCGATTTCCTCTTCCAGGGTTTCACCCCCTGGCTCTGGTTCTTCCTGATCCAGCCTTTGATGCTCATCATCTACTATACCTGCGGACTGGCCGAGACGAACCGCGCGCCCTTTGACCTGCCCGAGGCCGAATCGGAACTGGTCGCTGGCTACGTCACCGAGTACAGTGGACTGCGCTGGGCGCTTTTCTACCTCGGCGAATATGGCAATATGACCATTGTCTCCGCGATCGCGAGCTACCTGTTCCTGGGCGGCTTCTCTGGCCCCGGCGTCGCGTACCTGACCGGACTCAATTCACTCGGCTGGGGTTTTCTTGGCAACGTCCTCGCGCTAGGTTACTTTCTTCTCAAGATCTACCTGCTCTGTGCAGTCTTCGTCTGGGTACGCAGCACGCTGCCACGCCTGCGCTCCGACCAGCTTATGCAGTTCGCCTGGCTGATCCTGATCCCGGTAACGCTGGGCAATATCATCGTCACCGCGATGGTGTACCTGATCGTCAGCGGCCTCGGCGCGCCTACCTGGGTCTTCCTGGTAGTTGTTGCTGCGATCAACTGGGTCGCCGTGTTTGGCTTCGTCCAGCTTGTCAGTCGCGTCACCGTCTCCTCGACGCGCAAGGCACAGGCACCCGCGATCCGCGCACAACGCCGTGCCGTGCCCGCACTGCCATTGCGTGATGCTGTGCCACAGCTCGTGCAACCGCAGAGTACCACTGTCAGCACTGGAAAAGAGTAGCGAGACGTTATGTAAAATGGGCAGAGCCCTTAAAGTGTCACCTGATTGGCGTGGACGGGGTATCCAAGTACTTTGCCGGCAACCCGGCTGAAAGCGGTCGCATCGCCGCTACACCAGACCTGGAGGGCCCCCTCCTCCGGCCCTGTGGGATGGATGAGCGCTTCCGTATCCAGTATGGAGCGCGTGCGCCGGGCAATGGCAGTTCCACTATCGATGACAAGAACCTGCCTGCCAACGACGTGTTCGATAGCCGGGCGCAGGGCCGGGAAATGGGTGCAGCCCAGGATCAGGACATCGATGTCGTGAACAAGCACGGGATGCAGTGAGTGGGACAATGTCTCCTCGACCAATGGACCGCTCAGTTCGCCCTGTTCTACCAGCGTCACCAGCTCTGGGCAACCGACCGCGTAGACCTGGATGCCGCTGGCGTAATCATCGATCAACTGGCGCAGGTAGGCGGCTCGGGTGGCCTGGTTCGTCGCGGCGACGCCGACACGCCCACGTTTTGTAAAGCGGGCAGCGGGTTTAACGGCTGGCACCACGCCGACGAAGGGGAGAGAGAAGGTGGCGCGCAGTGTGGTGAGCGCTGCTTGAGAAGCCGTATTGCAGGCAATGACAATGAGCTTAACGCCTTGTGCGATGAGAAAGTGGCAGGCGCGCATCGTCAGTGTGGTAATCTCGGCGTCGCTACGCACACCATAGGGACAGTTTGCAGTATCGCCGAAATAGATGTAGTGCTCATGTGGCAACTTCTGTCGCAGCGCTGACAGAATAGTAAAACCGCCCGCACCTGAATCAAAAACGCCGATTGGCGCCTGCGCACTTTCCCGTAAAAGCGTGTTAGCATCCTGAGCGTCTGCTTGAGGGCGACCGTGAAGGTCGCCCTGAGCATATTCGGAATTGAAGGAGCTACGTTCAGCATCGCGCGCGGGGAACACAGAACGCGTCCCTGCTTCTTCATCTGAACCCCAATAAAACATAATTTACTTCTGTCTACTCCATACTACGAAACTCACGCTGTTCGCCAAACACCTGGCGTAGTGCATCGCTAATCTCACCCAGTGTGGCGTAGGACTCGACTGCATCGATAATCAACGGCATAAGGTTTTCGGTACCACGCGCGCCCTGATCCAGTGCTCGTAAACGTTGTTGTACCAGCTCGTTGTCGCGTCGCTGGCGCAGAGCGGCCAGTTTCGCTACCTGCCGTTTGCCAACTTCGGGATCGAGATGCATGATCTTTGGAGGCTCTTCGTGCTCCAGGGCGAAGCGATTGACGCCGACCACCACGGCCTTTTTCTGTTCCAGCAAGAGCTGATGATTGTACGCGGCCTGCTCAATCTCGGCCTGGATATAGCCACGTTCGATAGCGCGCACGCTGCCGCCCAGTTCGTCGATCTTGCGAATGTACTCCCAGGCCCGCTCCTCGATCTGATTGGTGAGGGACTCGACATAATACGAGCCAGCCAGAGGATCAATGATATCGGCCACGCCAGTCTCGTAGGCAAGAATTTGCTGTGTGCGCAGCGCAATGCGCACCGAATCCTCGGTGGGCAGAGAGAGCGCCTCGTCTCTTGAATTGGTATGCAGGGACTGCGTGCCGCCCAGAACAGCGGCCAGAGCCTGGTACGATGTGCGCACGATGTTATTGTCGGGCTGCTGTGCGGTCAGGGTAGAGCCGGCGGTCTGTGAGTGGAAGCGCAGCATCATCGAGCGCGGATCTTTTGCCTGGAAGCGTTCGCGCATAATATGTGCCCACATACGGCGAGCCGCGCGGTATTTGGCGACCTCTTCAAACAGATTGCTATGGCTGTTGAAGAAGAAAGAGAGCTGCCCGGCGAAGCGATCCACGTTGAGCCCGGCATTGATCGCGCCCTGCACATAGGCGATGGCGTTGGAGAGCGTAAAGGCTACCTCCTGTACCGCCGTTGAGCCAGCCTCACGAATATGATATCCGCTGATACTGATCGTGTTCCAGCGCGGAACGTTCTCAGAGCAGAAGCGGAAAATATCGGTGATAATGCGCATCGATGGGCGGGGAGGATAAATATAGGTCCCACGCGCTGTGTACTCTTTCAGAATATCATTCTGAATCGTGCCAGAGAGCTTACGTGCATCCACGCCCTGCTTTTTCGCGACCGCGATATAGAGCGAGAGCAGGATGCTGGCCGTCGCGTTAATAGTCATGGATGTGCTGATACGATCAAGAGGCAGGGCATTCAGCAGCGTCTCCATATCTTCCAGGCTAGAGATCGAGACGCCGACCTTGCCGACCTCGCCTTCAGAGAGAGAATGGTCCGCGTCATAGCCCATCTGTGTGGGCAGGTCGAATGCTACTGACAGGCCGGTTGTGCCTTGCGAGAGCAGGTAGTGATAGCGCTTGTTCGACTCCTCCGCCGTCGAGAAGCCCGCGTACTGGCGCATCGTCCAGAAGCGCGAGCGGTACATCGTCGGCTGGACGCCGCGTGTGAACGGAAACTCTCCGGGGTAGCCCAGCTTCTCGCTTGTATCGTAGTCACCGAGATCGTCTTCAGTTGCTACGTCCGGAACTTTTATACCCGAACTCGTTACAAATTCTGGTTGGCGTTCCTTAGCCTTTTCGCGGGCGCTCTTGAGAGTCGTGTTGCGCCACTCTTCGGCGTTATTGCTTATATGCAGGTCCATAGTTCGGCGGTTCTCCTTTACTACCACAGGCAAATTATAGCATATCAGGTCTACTGGCAGAGTGAAGGCACTCCGCCATTCTTACATATTACCATTGCTGGTAGCCATCAGTATCTCAAACGCGTCACGATAGAGCGCGAGATCACGAAATGATCTCGCATTGTGATATAAGTATGTGGTATATGAGAATAACATATATCTGTATGTAGGTATATGTATACCTATTTCTAGTAGTCGAATCGTACTCTATTCAGTGTAGGAGAACAATTATGAGCACGAGTGCAGCGAAGCTCCTCCCAGGTATTACACAGCGTACAGTGAAGACGGATAGGCTGGAGGTAGCTTATCTAGAGGCGGGCGATGGATCTACTCCGATAGTACTGATCCACGGGAACGCCTCTTCGTCCCTCTTCTTTCAGGATCTCATGCTGGCGCTGGCGGCTGTGGGGCGCTACAAAGTATACGCCCCGGACATGCGCGGCTATGGCGACACTGAGGTGCTGCCGGTCGATGCGACGCGTGGTGTACGCGATTATGCTGACGATCTGGATGCCTTTGTGCATGCAATCAATCTACCGCCGTTTCATCTATTCGGCTGGTCGCTAGGTGGAAACGTCGTCATACAGTATGCTATAGATCATCCGGGGATGTTGCGCTCGTTGACCCTGGAGGCAACGGGTTCACCGTTCGGTTATGGGGGCACGAAGGGGGCCGAAGGGACGCCGAACTGGCCCGACTACGCGGGCAGCGGCGGCGGCATGGCTAATCCAGACTTTGTGCAGCGCATCGCGCGTGGAGACCGTGGCAGCGACCAGAACTCGCCGCGCACTGTCATGAACACGTTTTATTTCAAGCCGCCCTTCCGTGCACCCGCCGACCGTGAGGAGATCTACGTCAGCGCCATTCTCTCCACAAAGGTCGTGCCGGGCAACTATCCGGGAGATATGACGCCCTCCTCCAACTGGCCGGGCGTTGCACCGGGAACGCGGGGCGTCAATAACGCGCTCTCGCCGAAGTACCTGAACCAATCCAACTTCGCAACGGTCAGCGTCAAGCCGCCTGTACTGTGGATTCACGGGGCTGACGACCAGATCGTTTCGGACCTGTCGCTGCTCGAATTCGGCTATCTCGGGCAACTAGGATTTGTGCCCGACTGGCCCGGCAGCGAGGTCTTCCCCCCTCAGCCTATGAAGACGCAGTTACGCACCGTGCTCGATAACTACCGGGCCAATGGCGGCGAGTACCGCGAGGTCGTCCTGCCCGATTGTGGTCACTCGCCGCATATCGAGAAGGCAGCCGAGGTGCTGAAGCTGCTGACCGAATTTGTAGACGCACATTAATTGTAGGCATCAACCTATAGTAATCGCTCCAGTTCCGCTGCTGTATTCACGGGTGCCTGGCAGGCGAAGTTCTGGCAGACGTACGCCGTCGCCTTGCCCTCTTTCTGCGGACGTGCAGCCAGCAAGGGAATGCTTTGTGTAGCGGACGTATCGTCTGGTGCGCAGCAGGCGAGCACGCTATTGGGCAGGTAGCGGTTGTTGATAACCTCCAACAGATCACGGGTGTCGGCGGCGCGCGGGGCGCCGATAAGCGCCAGCTCTTTGGCGGGCGAGAGCGCGAAATCCAGCGCGCCGATCGCGTGGCCGAATGCCTGTGGGTGCTGTGCCATCAGGTCGGCGAGCGGGCGCAGGTAATCGTCGGCGTGCCTGCGATAGGACTCCTCGCCGGTGAAGGCGGCCAGGCGCAACAGGAGATCGACGGCGACGCTATTGCCTGCCGGCGTCGCATTATCCATGATATCTTTGGGACGGCTGATCAGCGCCTCGGCGTCGCTGCCAGTATCGAAGAAGCCGCCGTTCTGCTCGTCCGCGAAGAGGGGAAGCGCCTGGTCGATCAGCGCGCGCGCCTCGTTGAACCAGCGCGTATCGAAGGTCGCCTCGTAGAGCGCGAGCAGGCCATCAGCCAGGGAAGTATAGTCCTCCAGGTAGCCGTTCAGCCTGGCGCGACCATCCTTGAATGTGCGCAGCACGCGTCCGTCCTCCCTGCGCAACGTCCTGAGCAGGAAGGTAGCGTTATCGATAGCAACCTGCAAATAGTCGGGACGATTGAGATAGCGTCCGGCCTCTGCAAAACTGCGCAGCATCAGTCCGTTCCAGGACGTAAGGACCTTCTCGTCGCGGCCCGGCTTTACGCGTCGCTCGCGATCTTTGAAAAGGATCGCGCGGCCTCGTGCCAGGCGCGCCTGCAACTCGTCCAGACTGATCTGCGCATCGTCGGCAGCCTGCTGGACATCCTGCGCAACGTGCAGAATATTTTTGCCCTCGAAATTGCCACGTTCGGTAACATCGTAGTACTGCATGAAGTGCGGCGCGATCTCAGGTGGGAGCAGATGTTTAACCTCCTCCGCCGTCCAGGTGAAGAACTTTCCCTCTTCGCCCTCGCTATCGGCGTCCTGTGTCGAATAGAAGCCGCCTTCGGGCGATTTCATCTCGCGAATGACATAATTGAGCGTCTCTTCTGCGATGCGGCTGTAGAACGGTTTCCCCGTCACAATATAAGTGTGCAGGTAGATGCGGCTAAGCAGAGCGTTATCGTACAGCATCTTCTCGAAGTGCGGCACCAGCCATTGGGCGTCGACCGAGTAGCGATGGAAGCCGCCACCGAGCTGATCGTAGATGCCGCCATGTGCCATATGTTGTAGCGAGCTTTCAACCACTTCCAGTTCGGAGTACTTTGTGGCCTCTGCGCTCTGAAGCTCGCCTTTGAGACGGTGCAGGTGCACGCGGAGCAGGAACTCCAGCGACATCGTATTAGGAAATTTGGGCGCGCCCTTGAAGCCGCCATTGACGGGATCGAAATCGTCGATCAACGCGCGACTGGCGGTATCGAGCAGATCCAGGGAAAGGGTGGTGCCAGGATTAATGCTCGTGCGTAGGGGCGCGCTGCTGCGCCGCTTCAGGTGATCGGCGAGCTGATTTGCCTGTTCCTCCACCTTATCGCGCTGCTGCTGATAGATCTGCGCGATATATTGTAGTACGTGTGGGAAGCCCGGCATTACCTGGCTGCCATACTGACGATCGTTCGGCGGAAAGTAGGTGCCGCCGGAGAATGGGCGTCCGTCAGGTGTCAGGAATATCGTCATAGGCCAGCCGCCCTGGCCGGTCAGCGCCTGAACTGCCAGCATGTAGATGCTATCGAGGTCGGGGCGCTCCTCACGATCGACCTTGATCGACACGAAATACCTGTTCATGAGCGCCGCCGTCACCTCGTTTTCGAAGGACTCGTGCTCCATCACATGGCACCAGTGGCAGGAGGAGTAGCCAATGCTCAATAAGATCGGCTTATTCTCCTGTTGTGCCTTACTCAGCGCCTCCTCGCCCCATGGATACCAGTCTACAGGATTGTGCGCGTGTTGTAGCAGATATGGGCTCGTCTCGTTGATGAGACGATTGGTATACTTATATTCTTCAGATGGAGATGACATAAGGTTGCTCCCTGTTGTTTGTAGTATTCAGCGTGTTTCATGTATTGTACGACATCAAGGCCAGAATAGAAACCGGACATAATATTTTTAGGGTGTTATTGTAAATAAAGTGTATATTTGTATTGCCGAGTATAATGAAAATAGAAGCTGTAGAAATGACAGCAATGGACGATTTTGAATTGATCTCGTGCGGGAGAACACAACTCTTGTTAGTAATTCTCCCGCGAGGGAGAGAGTGGTTGTAGGGAATGGGAAAACAGAAAGAACAGACCTCAACGGTGGAGCAACAACAGCCGTATGATAATATCTTAAAATCCCTTCTGGAGGGACAGGAGGCGCAGATCCTGCCATACCTGCTCGACGAGGAAGTCGTCTACCTGGATACCCTGACGATCGAGGTCATGCGCACCTTGTTGCGAACCGATCGCGTCTATAAAGTGCTCTATCGGGGCCGGGAACACATCCTGCATCTCGAGTTCGAGACCGACTCGAAAAGCTTCATGGACTCGCGGCTGCTGGACTATCACGCCTACTTCTATCATAAGTACCACCTGCCCGTGATCTCGATCGTGGTCTACCCCTTTGAGACGACGATGGCGCAGTCGCCATTGCAGGAACTGAGCGGCGAGGAGGTGATCCTCTTCTTCCGCTTCCGGGTGTTTCCGCTGTGGCGGGTAAGCGCGCAGAAATATGTGCAGGAGCATATCGTGCCGATGTATGTATTACTGCCGGCGATGCAGGGAGCCAACGCCCAGCTGTTGAGCCGGGCCATTGATGAAATGGTACAATACTACCAACAAGATAATGCGACACTGGCACGGGAGTTACGTTGGATGGGCATCGT
>WNGD01000938.1_pt1 | contig 41726 bp, 38 predicted proteins | sample 5400671 | NCBI WGS metagenome assembly WNGD01 (sample SAMN13153369, study PRJNA577476) | soil metagenome | isolation source: 40 cm soil or saprolite under grassland replicate 2 | place: USA:California | collected 2016-06-15 | reverse complement strand
GCGGTGATCAAAGCCACCGCGCTCGACCCTTCGGTCGTGGGAGACGATCAGGTCTACCGTCACCGCGGCCCCGCGCGCGTGTTCGTCGACGAGCGCGATGCGATCCGGGCCGTGAAAGGCGCGACCGAGCGGCCGATCGGCGCGGGAGACGTGATCGTGTTGATTGGCAATGGGCCGTCGGGCACGGGGATGCAGGAGACGGCGCAGATTACCACCGCGCTCCGCTATCTCCCCTGGGGCAAGCACGTGGCGCTGCTCACGGACGGTCGTTTTTCCGGGTTTTCGAGCGGCGCCTGCGTCGGCCACATCGGACCCGAGGCACTGCACGGCGGCCCGATCGGTCGTGTACGGGACGACGATCTGATCGAGATCGTGATCGACCGGCACACGCTCACGGGCTCGGTCGACTTGGTGGGGGCAGCCGGGCAACCGCTCGACGCGGCGGCGTGCGCAACGCTATTGGCGCAACGCGAGGCCCACCCCGCGCTCGCCCCCCACCCCGCCCTGCCGGCCGACACCCGCCTGTGGGCGGCCCTGCAGTGGGCGAGCGGCGGCACGTGGGCCGGCTGCGTGTACGACGTCGATCGCATCGTGGCGGCGCTCGAGGCCGGTCTGCAACTGACCAAGGAGTTGAAGTGACCGGCGATGTCTGGCCGGCGCTGCCGCTCGAGGAGTGGCGGGATACCTACGCCACGCTCCACATGTGGACGCAGATCGTGGGCAAGCTGGCGCTCGGCTTGTCCCCGCTCACGAACCATTACTGGAACACGGCCCTCCAGATAACGTCACGCGGGCTCGCCACGCTGCCGCTGACGGTCGATCGACGCCTCATCACGGTCACGTTCGACTTCGTCTCGCACCAGCTTGCCGTCGAGTCGTCAGATGGCGGTCACGCCACGGTACCCCTCGCGCCGCGGCCGGTGGCCGAGTTTTACCGGCTCGTCATGGACGCGCTGGCGCGCGTCGATGTCCGCGCCCGAATCTGGACTATGCCGGTCGAGGTGCCCAACCCTGTTCGCTTCGAAGCCGACGCGACCCATCGCTCCTACGACGCCGCTGCGGCACGGGCCTGCTGGCAGGTGCTCGTCCAGACCAAACGGGTCCTCGAGCGGTTCCGGGGCCGCTTCCTCGGCAAGACGAGCCCCGTGCACTTCTGGTGGGGGAGCTTCGATCTCGCCCACACGCGGTTCTCCGGCCGTCCCGCCCCCCGCCACCCGGGTGGTATCCCCAACCTTGCCGACGCCGTGACACGCGAGGCCTACTCGCACGAGTGCATCAGCATCGGGTGGTGGCCCGGCGGAGGATTCGCGCCGATTCTGGAGCCCGCGTTTTATGCGTATGCGTATCCCGAGCCACCCGGCTGCCCTGACGCCGTGATTGCCCCGGCCAGCGCGAGCTATGATTTGCGGATGCACGAGTGGATCCTGCCGTATGAGGCGGTGCGACGCGCCCCGGACCCGGATGCCACTCTCCTCGAGTTCGCACAGAGCACCTACGAGGCCGCGGCGGACCTGGCGAAGTGGGACCGAAACGCCCTCGAGCGCCCCGCGCCTAGCGGCGCTCCGCCGCCCGTAACCCCAGCACGCCGTTGACCCATCGCACCAAGGGCAGCATCAGACGGAAATCGGCTTCGAGCAGCGCCGGGAGCCGCGCGCTCACCGCCTGGGCGTCGGTCAGCGCCCGGCCCATCACGAATGACTGGAACTTGAGCCAGCGGGCCCCTGCGTGATCGGCTGCAAAGCCCCGCGGCACGCGCCGCAACACGGCCTCGTCCGACAAGCCGCCGAACCGCCGCACCAGCCGCCGGTCGGTGGCGATCTTGGTGAATCGCTTCGGGTCGTCGGCAATGGCCTCCCGAAGCTTGAGGAGGGCGTCCCGCGGCGGCATCCACATTCCGCCCCCGACGAACGAGTCACCCGGGGCGATCTGGAAGTAGAACCCGGCCCCGGCCCCCTCGCCGCCAGCCTCGCGCCCCACGGCGCGCGAGCCGTCCCGGTGATAGAACCAGCACGACGCGTGGGTCTTGTACGGGGACTTGTCGGGTGAGAACCGGATGTCGCGGTAGATGCGGAACATCGAGCGCTTGGGCTCACCGATGATTTCCGGTGCGAACCGCGTGAGCCGGACGTCCATTTCCTCGATCAGCTCCCGCATCGGCTGCTTCACGTCCGCTTCGTACTCGGCGCGGTGGGCCTCGAACCATGTGCGGTCGTTATGGCGCTTGAGGCCGCGCAGGAACGTCAGGCTCGTCGGCGAGAAGACCATGCGGTCTCGCAATGTCATCGCAGCCGCTGGCTCACGGCCATGATGTTGCCCTCGGTGTCCTTGAACCACGCCGTCTTGGCGCCGCCCCCGGTGGCGATGCTGTTCTGCATCTTGATCCCCGGCATGTCGTACTCCTCGAAGACCACGCCTCTGGCCTTGAGCTCGGTCACCTCCGCCTCGACATCGGCGACCTGCCAAAACGCCTGGCTGGCCTTCGAGGTGCCCGCGTTCGGGGTCAGGTACAGGAACGCTTCGGTCTCCCCGCATCGGTAGATCACGCCACCGCCATACTGCTCCCCGGGCTTGAGTCCCAGGGTCTCCTCGTAGAACTTCCTCGCCCGCTGGAGGTTGGAAACAGGGATGTACGCGCGCAGCGGTGCAGTGCTCAGCATCGGGAGCTCCTCGGGGTTATCGTGTGTTAGAATAATTCGACTTCAAGTTCCCCCACTAGAGGCATCCATGACGACTCAGCTGGCCCCCGCCCCCGCCCCCGCCCCTGCCCCTGCCCCCGCGTCCGACACCGCCGCCCGTCGCGACCACATCTATCCGACGCTCACCGCGGCGCAGCTCGCCCGGATCGGCGCGCACGGGCGCCGGCGCCGGGTCGAGGAGGGCGAGGTGCTGATGCCGGCGGGCGAGCCCGTGACCCGTCTGTTCGTCGTCGTGGAGGGCCGGGTCGAGGGCGTCCGTCCATCGGCCACCGACGACGCCCTCGTGGTGTCGCTCGACCCCGGGATGTTCACCGGCGAAGTCACCATGCTGTCGGGCCGCCATGGGCTCGCGCAGATCCAGGCCGCGTCCGCCGGCGAAGTCATCGAGGTCGGTCGCGACGACCTGCTCGCGCTCATCCAGGCCGACGGCGAGCTGAACGAGATCTTCATGCGCGCCTTCATCTTGCGTCGGGTCGAGCTGATCAACCGTGGAGTCGGCGACGTCGTGGTCCTCGGGTCGAGTCACTGCCAAGGGACCCTCCGCATCCGGGAGTTTCTCACCAGAAACGGGCACCCGCACACGATGGTCGACCTCGACCACGATGCCGGCGTGGAACAGCTGCTCGATCGCTTCCGGGTGAGCGCCGCTGATGTGCCCGTGGTGATCTGTCGCGGCGACGTCGTGCTCCGGAACCCGAGCCCTCAGCAGATCGCCGCCGCGCTGGGCTTCAACGACGCGATCGATCAAACCCATGTCCGGGATCTGGTCATCGTCGGTGCGGGACCGTCCGGGCTTGCGGCGGCGGTGTACGGCGCGTCGGAGGGACTGGACGTCCTGGTCGTGGAGTCGACCGCGCCCGGTGGCCAGGCCGGCTCGAGCTCCCGGATCGAGAACTACCTCGGCTTCCCGATGGGGATCTCCGGCCAGGACCTGGCTAACCGGGCGTTCACGCAAGCGGAGAAGTTCGGTGCTCAAGTGATGATCGCCAAGGCCGCGACGAAACTCGCCTGCGAGCGCAAACCGTACGCCCTCGAGATCGGCGACGGGCAGCGGCTGCCGGCGCGCGTGGTGATCATCGCGACGGGTGCCGAGTATCGGCGGCTCCCGATCGACAACCTGCCCCGATTCGAAGGCGCGGGGGTGTACTACGCCGCGACCACCATGGAAGCGCAGCTGTGCGCCGATGAAGAGGTCGTCGTCGTAGGCGCCGGCAACTCGGCGGGCCAGGCCGCCGTGTTCCTCGCGCAGACCGCCGGGCGTGTGCACATGGTGATCCGGTCGGGAGGCCTGGCCGATACCATGTCCCGCTACCTGATCCGTCGCATCGAGGACCATCCGGCCATCGTCCGTCATGTGTACTCGGAACTCGTGAGCCTCGAGGGGAACGGTCATCTCGAGCGCGTGGGCTGGCGCGACAATGAGAGCGGTCGCATTGAAACTCACCCAATCCGGCACGTCTTCACCATGACGGGGGCGGTGCCGGGCACTCGCTGGTTGTCCGGGTGCATGGCACTGGACGCCAAGGGGTTCATCAAGACGGGACCCGAGCTGTCGGCCGACGATTTGGCGGCAGCACGCTGGCCACTGGCCCGCCCTCCTCACCTGCTCGAGACGAGTCTCCCCGGAGTGTTTGCGATCGGCGACGTCCGCGCCGGGAGCTTGAAGCGCGTCGCATCGGCCGTGGGCGAGGGATCGATCGCGATCGCCGCGGTGCATCAGGTGCTGCATGAGTAGCAGGGGTCGCTGATCCGCCCGTGGCGCTGCTCGCACCCCCCGTCGGCGCGCGCGACCACGCCCTGGGAACCGCCGATGCCCCGGTAACGCTCGTGGAGTATGGCGATTTCGAGTGCCCGTTCTGCGGCCGCGCCTACCCCCAGCTGAAGCATGTGCTGCGAGAGCTCGGAGCGAAGGTCAGGTTCGTATTCCGCCACTTTCCTTTGAGCGAGGAGCACCCGCACGCCCAGCATGCCGCGGAGGTCGCGGAGGCGGCTGCCGCGCAAGGGAAGTTCTGGGAGATGCACGACCTCCTGTACCAGCGGCAGGCGGCGCTCGCCGACGACGATCTGGTGCGGTACGCGCGCGAGCTGGGGCTCGACGCGGAGCGGGTGCGGCGCGAGCTCGTCACCCACGTCCACGCGGCCCGGGTGCGGGAGGACCTCGTGAGCGGTACCAAGAGCGGCGTGAGCGGCACGCCCAGGTTCTTCATCAACGGTCGTCGCCACGAGGAGCCGGGCGACGCCAAGACGCTCGCGGCCGCGCTGCGGCGGGCCCTGTAACGAGGAGCAACGGATATGGACCGGGACGACGAAGAAGGCGAGGAGCGGAGCGCGGCGGTGGCGGAAGTCGCGGCCCGACTGCGCAGTCGCGGCATCGCGGTGACCGGCGCCGAGCCGCCCGAAGATCTGGCGGATCTCCTCTCGGCCGTGGAGCGGTTCGAAGCAACCGTGGAGGCACACGGGGGAGACCTGATGGTCGACGACTTGAAGAGCGCCCAGCCCGACGATCGCCACTTCGTCCTGCCCCGGCGCGCGCACGCCGAGGCGGTGCGGGCGTATATCGGTCGCATCGACGAGGCGACGGCGCGGCTGCGCCGCCATCCGCGGCAGCCCGACTGAGCGGCGCAGCGTGAGCGTCACGTTCCCCGCCCTGCTGCAATTCGGCGACGTCGGTTTGTTGTTGCTGCGGCTCATGGTCGCGGTGGTGTTCGTCGATAGCGGCTGGAATCATCTCCGGAACCCCGTCGAGCGGTCGAAGAGCATCGGCGCGAGCACCGGGTTCACGGTCTTTCTCGGCACCGCGGAAGTGCTGGGTAGTATCGGGGTGGCGTTCGGCGTCCTGATTCAGCTCGCTGCCATCGGGCTGATCCTCCTCATGCTCGGTGCGATCCAGAAGAAGATCTTCGTGTGGAAAATCGGCTTTTGGGGAGGCAGAGCGTACGGATGGCACTACGACCTGATGCTCCTCGTGATGAGTCTCGTGATTCTCCTGACCGGCGGAGGGCGATTCGTCGTGCGGTAGGCGTCAGGGCTTCCGGGGCACCGGTGCCGCCCGGTTCATGAGCAGCCAGTACAGCCCGAGCTGCTTGGCCGCCTGCGTGAATTCCACGAAGTCCACCGGTTTGCGCACGTAGCTGTTGGCGCCGAGGCTGTAGCCTTCGATGACGTCGCGCTCCTCGTCGGAGGAGGTGAGGATCACGACCGGCAGGAGCCGGGTGCGGTCGTCGGCCCGGATGCGCTGCAGCACCTCCATCCCGTTGACCTTGGGCAGCTTGAGGTCGAGCAGCACGACCGCCGGGAGCTCGCCCCCCAGGGCGGGGGCCGTCGCGCCGAAGAGCAAGTCGAGCGCTTGGGCCCCGTCCTGCGCTACCACGACGTCGTTCGTGATGTTGTGACTCTTGAGCGCCCGGAGCGTCAGGGCGACGTCGTCGGGGTTGTCCTCCACCAGCAGGATCTTTCCCGGGTTCACGGGAGCCTCCAGGCCCGCCGGAAGCGGGCCATCACAGGGTGAAGTAGAACGTTGCCCCCTGGTCCACCGCGCCTTCCGCCCAGATCCGGCCGCCGTGCCGGTTGATGATGCGCCGGACGGTGGCGAGGCCGATGCCCGTGCCCTCGAAGTCGGCGGCGGCATGCAGCCGCTGGAACACGCCGAACAGCTTGTCGGCGTATTTCATGTCGAAGCCGGCGCCGTTGTCCCGGACCATGAAGGTCCTGCCCCCGTTCGCGTCGGCGGATCGGAACTCGACTCGTGGAGCCGGCTGCTTCGCGGTGTACTTCCAGCTGTTGCGGAGCAGATTGTCGAGGGCCACGCGCAGCAACCGGGTGTCGCCACGCGCCTTGAGCCCGGGGGCAATCTCGAATTCCACCTGCCGCTCCGGGGTGGTCCGTTGCAGGTCGGCCACGATGTCCCGCGCCATGCCGCTCAGGTCCACGTCCTCGGTGCGAATCTCCGCACGGGTGACCCGCGCGAGCTTCAGCAGGTCGTCGATCAGCGTGCCCATGCGCTGGCTGGCGGCGCGCACCCGGTGCAGCGACTCCCGTCCCGCCTCGTCCAGCTTCCCGGCATAGTCTTCCAGCAGAACCTGGCTGAATCCGTCGATGCTGCGCAGCGGCGCCCGCAGGTCGTGCGACACCGAGTAGGCGAACGCGTCCAGCTCGGTGTTGGCAGCGAGCAGCTCAGCCGCATTGCGGCGCAGCGACTCGTTGCGCTCCTGGAGCTCGTGGGTCCGCGCCTCGACCCGCCGCTCGAGCTCGGCGGCGTAGCGCTGCAGCTCGTTCTTCTGGTCCTCGATGCGGCCGAGCATCTGGTTGAACGCATCGGTCAGCACGCCCAATTCGTCCTCGCCGAGCTTGGGCGCCCGCACGGAGTAGTCCTGCCGGGTGGACACGGCCTTGGCGGTCTCCGCCAGCGCCAGAATGGGCTGCGAGATCGTGCCCTGAAGAACGTGGGACAGGAGGTACGCCGCCAGCAAGGCGACGGCCAGGACGGCCAGGCCGATGATGCCGGAGAGGCGAAACGTGTCGTAGATCGCCTTGAGGTCGGACGCGAGGTACAACGTGCCGAGGCGCTGGCTGCCCGCCTGCACCACCGGCTGGAATCCGATGAGCAGGCCACGCTCGAAGCGGTATCCATCAGGCCCCGGCACCGCCGGTACGGCATCGGCGGCCACGTTCGCCGGATACGCGGCGAACTCGTGACCGCCCTTGTCGTACAGGACCGCGGCCACGATGTGCGGGTCGACCCGGAGGGCGGACAGGAGCTCCCGGGCATCTGCCACGTTGGCAAAGGCCAGCGAGGCCGTGGTGTTCGCGGCAATGATCCGACCGCGCACGGCCAGGGCATCGAGCGTTCTCTCCCGTAAGGACCAGTACTGGTATCCCGCGAACGCGACGGACGTGAGCAGCAGGACCAGCCCGCTGATCAACACGAGCATCGCGGTCAGCTTTTGCTGGATCGGCCAGTCGCGCAGCGCCATCTCAGTGTCCCGTCGGCGTGATGACTTCGGCCACCCGCAACAACTTGGAGCTGATCGTCAAGTGTGCCGCTTCCGCCGGCTCCGGGTTGATCTGGAGCCGGATACGGCTTCGGTCGGTCACGAAGCGTATCATGCCTCCTCGTTCGGCAAATCGGTCGGCGTCACTCACCGTGAGGATCGGCCGGCGCTTGAGACGCGCCAGGATCTCCTCCGGCCGATCCGCCGAGGACCGACTGATGAACAGGATGTCGCAGCGCGTGATGTCGTCCACTCGTTGATAGCGTTGGACCGCGAATGGCCGCGCGCCCCGATATTCACCGCGCACGGTTGCGTCGAGGAAGTCGCCGAACGGGTCGTCACCCAAGATCCCGATGACCAGCGGCGCCTGCGAGTCCGGAACGGCCTCAGCCGGCCAATCGACGAATTGTGCGAAGTTGAACAGGAAGACGGCCTTCACCTGAGCCTCGGAAGCCTTCGTCGCTTGCGCCCCGAGCCGGGCGGCGCATACCAGCAGCAGCGCGGCGGTGATCCTCAAAAGTGCCATGCCACCGCCCCATACACGCCGCGCTGGATGTCCCGACGACTGGCACTGGTCGCCGCGCCAAACTCCCGGTGCTGGCCGTGCAGGAGATTCTGCCCAACGAACGAAAGATCGAGCGTCGACGTCGGCTGCCAGGTGAGCGTAGCGTTCAGCTCCGCATACGCCGGGACTACCTGGTGGTTGATGTCGTCGATCGCACGAAACCCGACGGCGAAGCCGAGGTGCGCCGGCAGATCCACCGACGACTGCAGCAGGAACTGGCGATCGGGACTCTGGGACTCCGTGGCGCCCCGGGACGGGTCGGTGCTGCCGGGGTTCGGCCAGATGTGAACTCGCAGCTCCGTGTACCCGGCGCGCAGGCGCCAGCGATCGGCGACTCGATAATCGGCGGTCAGCTCCGCTCCGTACGACTCGCCATCCTGCCCGTTGCCAATAACGACGGTGTCGGGTGCGAGCGGGTTGACGTAGACCTGCTCCAAGCTGCGGAGCCCGTGGTAGCGACTGTAGAACGTCGCCACAGAAACGGCAAGGGACCCCTGCTGGTGGCGGTACCCCAGCTCGTAGGCCAGCTCTTCTTCTGAATGGAAACCCGGGCCGCCGGCTAGGAAAGAGTCCGCGGAGACGCGAGCAAAGAGCTCCCGGTCGATTCGCGACGGCGTTCGGAGCGCGCGCGAGACGGCGGCCCACAGGGTCCCGGACGGGCTGAGCCTCCAGTTCACACGGCCGCTGGGCTGGATCTCGAAGCCGGTGTAGTCGTTGTGCTCGATCTTGGTTCCGAGGGCCACTTGCAGCCGGTTGGGCACGAGCGCGATCTCGTCCTGCACGAACCCGGTGAACCACTGTCGCGCGACGTGCGCCGGCAGGAAGGCCAGCAATGAGCTGTTGACGATGCGATCGTTGATCAGGCGGTAACCGAGTCCCCACACCACGTCATGGCGCGCGCCCAAGCGCGTACCGTGTTGCAGATCGACGTCGTAGGTGTCGAGATCTTCTCCGAACAGGCCCGGAATGTCGCGGTGGGTCCGGTCATAGTACAGCTGGCCCGCGAGACTCGACTTTTCGGAGATCGTGCGCGACCACTTCGCTATCACGTTGCCGCCGCTGACCGCGATGTCGGCGCCGGGACTCGGCTGGTTGATGCGGCCATCGTAGAGATCACCTTGCAGGGTGGCGCGGCTCGCGCTCGATGCCTCCCAATCCATGCGGAACCCACCCTGCCCCAGGTGCCAGTCGTCGGCGGCGTCCTGGCCGTTGGCCCGCCCGTGCTGCTCGGTGCCGCCGCCGCCCGACAGCAGCAACCCTTGCGTGTCCTTGGCGTCCTTCGTGATGACGTTGATGACGCCGTTGACCGCGTTGGCTCCCCACAGCGTGGCCCCGGGCCCGCTGATGACCTCGATGCGGTCTATGTCCGCCAGGGGCACCTCCTGCACATCCCAGAATACACCGGAGAACAGCGGCGTGTAGACCGTGCGTCCGTCGATGAGCACCAGGAGCTTGTTGGCGGTCGTGCCATTGAAGCCGCGCGCACTGATGGCCCACTGGCGCGAATCGATCTGCGCAACCTGCAGGTTGCTGGCGAGGCGAAGTGCCTCGGGTAGGCTCGCCGCGCCGGAGCGCTGAATGTCCTCCTGCGTGATCACTTGGATCGCCGAGGCGGTCTGCGACAATCGCTCGGGACGCTTCGAGACGGAGGTGACCTGCAGGTTCATCAATTGCTCGATGCTCAGTTTCTTCAAGGAATCGGCCGACACAGCGGACTCCGGTTGCTGGGCGAAGCCGAGAGGAGTGAAGCAGACGAGACCTAACGTGAAGACAATCGCTGTCGCGGCCGCAACGGTCTTCATGTCCGCCATCGCTCGGTCCCCCCCTTTTCTATGGCTATCGGGAATTTATTCCCGCACAACATGCCCTTCCTGCGCAGCGCCGTGGTGACCTAAATCACGCGCCCCAACCGCGGGTCACAACATGGGGGGCGACGGGTGGTTTCGCGACACCGGAACGTCCCTTCATGGGGGTGCGGGCTCGCCCAACAAGTCACGAATCGCCTTGAGCAGCTGCCGCGGTTGGAACGGCTTGAGCAGTGTGCGCGCAGCGCCGAAGGCCGCCGCGGCCTCGAGCACCTCAATTTGTCCGGTCTGGCCCCCACCGGACATGGCGATGATCTTCGCCTGAGTCGTCTCGGCACGGAGTGCCCGGATGACCTCCAGCCCGTCCGCTCGGGCATGAAGATGTCCACCAGCACGAGATCGGCACCTTGTTCGCGTTGCAGCCGCAGCCCGGCGTTCCCGTCGGCTGCTTCTATCACCTCATAGCCGGCTGCCTCCAGTACGACCCGGAGCGCGCTCCGCAGCAGCTCATCGTCATCCATCACGAGAATTCGTGTCACGCCGCCTCTACGCGGGCGGCGATGAATCCAGCACCTGCCGCACTCTCCGTCCGAGGGTCTCCGGGGTGAACGGCTTCTGGAGGTACGCGATGCCGGACTCGAGAATACCGTGGTGGACGATGGCGTGGTCCGCGTAGCCCGACGCGTACAGCACCTTCATATCGGGTCTCAAATGCACCAACTGCTCCGCCAACTGCCGCCCGCTGAGACCGGGCATGACGACGTCCGTCAGCAACAGGTGGATCGGACCGTGATGCTTGGCCGCAAGCCGTAGCGCCGTCTCCCCGTTCGGCGCCTCCAGGACCGCATAGCCGTAGCGCTCGAGCACCTGCCGGGTCACCATGCGGACCGACGCGGCGTCCTCGACGACGAGCACCGTCTCCGTGCCGCGGCCCGGCTCTGCCATCGTGGTGGGGGTAGCGACGGGCTCCGCGGGCTCGTCTACTCGTGGCAGGTAGACCTTGAAGCTCGTCCCGTGGCCGGGCTCGGAATACACCCAGATGAATCCGCCCGACTGCTTCACGATCCCGTACACCGTCGCCAGGCCCAACCCCGTGCCCTTGCCCGGCTCCTTGGTCGTAAAGAATGGCTCGAAGATGCGGGCCTTCGTCTGCTCGTCCATGCCGATTCCGGTGTCGGAAAGCGCGAGCAGGACGTAGCGGCCGGGGCTGGCGGGCGCATGACCGCGCACGTAGGCCTCGTCCATCTCCACGTTGGCCGCCTCGATGGTGAGCCGGCCCCCGGTCGGCATCGCATCGCGAGCGTTGACCGCGAGGTTGATGATGATCTGCTCGAGCTGTCCGGGGTCGGCCTTCACTGCTCCCAAATCCGGCGCAAGAGCGGTGATCAGGTGAACGTCTTCACCGATCAGTCGCTTGAGCAGTTTTTCCGTGCTCGCGATGGTCGCCTTCAGATCGAGGACCTTCGGCTCCAGCACTTGCTGGCGGCTGAACGCGAGCAGCTGCCGGGTGAGCGCGGCCGCGCCTTCCGCGGCCTTGCGAATCTGGACGACATCGTCGCGCTTGGGATCGTCTGAGCCGAGATCTTCGAGCAACAGATCGCTGTAGCTGGTGATCACGGTCAGCAGGTTGTTGAAATCGTGGGCGACCCCTCCCGCCAGGCGGCCGACCGCCTCCATCTTCTGCGCCTGGCGGAGCCGCTCCTCGGACTGCCGGAGCGCTTCCTCGGCGCGCTTGCGCTCGACGCCGACCGCCACCGCGCTCGCGACCGACGCCAACGCCTTCGGCACGAACTCGGAGAGGGCGTGGCGCGCGAACATCGCCATGACGCCGAGGACCCGCTCTTGCACCACCAAGGGGTAGCCGGCAAACGCCACCATCCCCTCGCGTCGAGCCCATTCCTGGTCGTGGACTTGCGGATCGCCGACCACTTGATTGGTCAGGTGGGGACGGCGCTCCTGGGCGATCACGCCGATCTTGTACTCTCCCAGCGGCACGCGGCTGTGCGGCCCGTCGATATGCGTGTACATGCCGGCGCTCGCCTGCAGCTCCAGGATGCCGGTGCCTTCGTCGAGGGTCCAGATCCGGGCGAACGCCACGTCGAGGTGGCGCACCAGGGCTTCGACGCAGAGCTGCAGCGTCTCCCGCAGGCCCGCGCCTCGCGTCAGCGCGATCCCGACGTCGGAGGTCAGCTCCGCCAGGCGGGCGCGCTCCAGCAAGGCCGTCTGCGCGCGGCGGCGCTCCCGGCGCACTTCGGTGTCACGCAGCTCGCGCTGGACGGCCGGGATGAGCCGCCGGAGATTCCCTTTAGTGAGGAAGTCCTGCGCGCCCGCTTTCATCGCCTCGACCGCGACATCTTCGCTGATCGTGCCCGAGACGAAGATGAAGGGCGTGTCGGGATCGCGTGCTCGCAGCAGGGCGAGGGCCGCCGGCCCGCTGAACGCCGGCATGCTGTAGTCCCCGATCACGAGATCCCAGGCATGACGCTCGAGGGCGGACGTCATGGCGGCCGGCGTGTCGACCCGCTCGAAAGTCGGTTCGTAGCCCGCGCGCTGCAGCTCCCGCAGCAGCAATCGGGCGTCGTCCTCGGAGTCTTCCGCGATCAGGACCCGCAGGGGGACGCGCATCGACAGGCTTAGACACATGCGCCCCCGAGCGGGGCCCGTCCAATACTTCCTTGTTAGGGGAGGTAGCGCTCGGAGCGATAGGCCCTTGACGGCTGCCGCGGGCGCAAACTACCAGCGCCTCGACGCGCTGCTCGATGAGCTCAAGACTAAACCGCACACACCGGGAGATGACCGATGAAAAGCGCTCCGTATGGCAGCACGATCGCGACGGGATCAAGATGGGGATGGGTGGCGTATACCGCGAGATCAAGGGATCGCGTCCTGAACTCAGTCCATCAATAGAGAGGGGTTATGCAAAAGATTGTCCCGTTCCTGTGGTTCGACGGCAAGGCCGAAGAGGCGATGAACTTCTATGTGTCGATCTTCAAGAATTCCAAGGTGCTGAGCGTCACGCGCTATGGCGCGGCCGGGCCCGGACCCAAAGGAACGGTCATGTCCGCGACCTTCCAGCTCGAGGGACAACAGTTCTACGCATTGAACGGTGGCCCGCAATTCAAGTTCACTCCGGCGATCTCGTTATTCGTGAATTGCGAGACGCAGGCGGAGGTCGACGAACTGTGGAAGAAGCTCTTGGCAGGCGGTCGAGAGGATCAATGCGGTTGGCTGCAGGACAAGTATGGCCTATCGTGGCAGATCATTCCCACGGTCCTCGGCAAGATGCTGGGGGACAAGGATCCCGAGAAGGCAAACCGGGTCATGCAGGCCATGCTGCAAATGAAAAAGATCGATATCAAGGCGCTGCAGCAGGCATACGACCGGAAGTGAGCGAGGCGGGTCAGCTCACGAACTGGGCGATGGGGTGACGGAACAGGTCCGGATGACGCTGGACTAACCGGGCCGTTTCCAGGCCCGAGTGGCTGCGCGCGTCGTACAGGCACGCCGTGGCGACGGGAAAGCGCCGCGCCAGCCGCTCGTACGCGGCCTCGTACTCGAGGACCTGGTCGAAGGCGCCCACCCGGGCGAGGCTTCCGCCGGAAACGTCGCCTACCACGCGCAGCGTGCGAGCGCCGTCCCGCATCGCCGCCTCGAACGTGGTCTTCCAAAACTCCAGCTGGGCCGCGACTGTCTGGGCGTATTCCGAAACCACCAGGCGCTTCGCCCGGAGGTCGCGTCGCAACGACGGTCGGCGGCGCGCGAGCCGGGCGAGGACCCGCTCCCGCACGCGACGCTGCGCGGTGAGGATGCAGACGCTGCCGGCGTCCAGACTCTTCCCGATGAGGTCTGCCGCCTGGCGCGTGCGCCCGAGATCGCTCGCATAGAAGGCACAGACGTGGCGCGCCGGCGTCTCGCCCGCATCGATCTCCAGGAACGCCATCAGATCGGCCCGCCGGAAGCGTCGCTCCCGGCGCCCGCCGATGCGGCGGCAGGGGAGACGCCCGCCATTGGTCCAGCGGCGCAGGGACGCCTCGCTGACCCGCAACAGCGCGGCTGCCTGGGCGATGTCGAGGAACTCGGAATCTGACGCCATGGGTCCGGAGATGCTCCGTTGTGAAGCAATGTATATTATAGTATAGCAAAGTCTAGAATAGGGGCAATGGAGCTACGGCATTTTCGCTACTTCGTGGCGGTCGCTGAGGAGCACAGTTTCGCGCAGGCCGCACGCCGTCTGCGCGTCGCGCAACCCGCCCTGTCGAAGCAGATCCGCGACCTCGAGAGGGAACTGGGGGTGACGCTGTTCGAGCGCATCCCGCGCGGGGTCCGGCTCACGCGTTCGGGCGAGGCTTTCCTCGCCGATGCGCGCGGCACGCTGGACGCGGCGGGACGCGCCATGACCAGCGCCCGCAGCGCCGGCAAGAACGGCGCCTCCGACCTCGAGTTCGCCCACGGCGAGCTCTCGGTGTACACCGCGAACATCGAGGACCTGCTCGCGGCGTTTCGCGACGCCCACCCGGAGGCGCAGGTGCACGTGTCGAGCAAGAGCGATGCGGACACCTACCACGCCCTGCGAGAGGGACAGGTCGACGTCGCTTCCGTGTTCATCGCCCAATGGCCCGTCGCCGGGTTCGACGCGCTGCGCATCGTGGACTGTGCGACGAAGGGCGTACTCCTCCCGGCGAGCCATCCGCTCGCCGCCCAATCCGCGATCACCTTGGCGGACCTGCGGAACCTCACGTGGCTGCACTCCTCGCCCCAGCGGTGGCCCGGCTTCTTTCGCACGATCGACGAGGCGCTGCGAGACCGCGGGTTGGTCCCGTTGCGGCGGCGCGAGCGGCCCAAGGAGACGCCGTCGGCGAACGTGCAGATCGCCGCCGGAGAAGCGTGGGCGCTGGCGAGCGAGGAGGTCGGGGCCCGGTATCGGGCCGCGCCCACCGCCATCGTTTATCGCCCCATCATCGAGCCTCCCATCCCCTGCTGGATCGCGCTCGTCTGGCGCCCGAAGGCGCCCCGCCTGGTGCACGACCTGGTCGAGGTGGCGCGCAAGGGTCTGCAGCAGACACACGATCGGGGATGAGCCCTCGTCAAGTGAGACGGTGTCGGGATTCCTCGGGCGGTTGCACGGCGGCGAATCCGCGGTAGAGCAATAGGTCGTAGACGACTTTCAGCGTGCCGGCGATGAAGAACGGCACGCTCATGAGCGAGGGGCGAGCATAGAGGAATCCCGCAAACACGGGGGCGACGGCGGCGCCGAGCGTTCGTGCCACCCCCGTGATGCCGCCCGCCGCGGACCGTTCGTCCGGCCCAACCACGGCCATGACGTATGACTGTCGGGTCGGCACATCCATTTGACTGATACTGAAGCGCACGAGCAGCATGAGGATGGCGAGCGGAAGGTTCGGCATCAGGGGCACGAGAATGAGCAGGATGTTGGACGGGAGGTGTGTGAACACCATGGTCCTGACCAAGCCGAAGCGCGCGGCAAGTCGGGACGCCAGCAACGCCGAGACCCCGGCAAGGACATTCGCCCAGAAGAAGATCATCCCGAGTGTTCCGGGGTTCACGCCGAAGCGGAGGTAGAACCAATAGGCGGCAAAGCCTTGCACGACGAAGCCGCCGGCGAAGGAGTCGAGGGCGAACAGGCCCGACAGCCTGAGAACGACATCACGTGAGCGCGCGATGCCGAACGACCCTGCTCCAGGCACGCTCACTTCAGCGGCGGGCGAAAGACGGACGAACAGGAGCGCCAACAGAGCGCCCAAACCGGCGTAGAGCAGGACGACAACCCGGTAGCTCGCGACGGGCGCCATCGCCGTCGTCTGCAGCAGGTGCGACAACGTCCCTCCCACGAGTGAACCGACGGCGGTCGCAAACGAGCCGGCCAGCGTGTACCAGGCGAAGACCGTCGTCCGCGCCTGGTCCGGAACGACGTGCGACAGCGCGGCCTGCTCGATCGAAAGAAACGGCCCCACCTCGTTGCCACTGGGGCTGATGACGCCGATCGTCCCGGCGACGACCAGGAACACGAAGTTGCGGGTGGAGCCGAAGGCCAAACCGGCGGCCGCCATGAGCATGGCGCCGATGATCAGCATACGCCGCCGCCCGATCCGATCGGCTCGCGTGGTGAGATAGAGGGAGACGACCGTATCCCCGACCAGCGTGAGGGTCAGCAGCAGACCGGTTTGGGGCGTGCTGAGCCCGAGGCTGGTCAGGTAGAACACCAGGACCACGGACAACGCGCCGTAGGCGAACAGGCGGGTCGACCGCGTCAGGAACAGCAGCCACCCATCGCGCGTCAGCACGCGAGCTGACACGGGTGTTCGGACCGTGTTACGATGGTGACACTTGGCTCAGCCGGCCGAATCTTCCGCCTCTTGCGGCCGCACCGGCAGACCGATTTCACCCGCCCACCCGTCCGTCAACTGGAACGTCTCGCCCATGTCGAACTGCAGCACGCGGAGGCGGCGGGCCAGATCCTTCAAGGCCCAAATGACGGTATGTTGCACTTCCGCCGAGGACCATTGCCCGAACTCGTTGTGACTCAGGTCAGCCTGCAGCGCTTCGGCGATGCGGGCGGCGAACTGGCCGTGGGACTCTTGCGACGTCGCCTGGAGATCAACCGCCCGGGGTTCCGTAGACTGACCATGGGCCCCGTTTGGCCCCTTTTGGGGCCCTGGCCCATCGCCCCAGAGTACCCACTCGAGGGTCACGCCCACGAGGCCCCGCTGCCGCGCCTTGGTCACGATCAACCGCGCCACATCCGCTGGAAACTTCGTGCGTTGGGGCCACTTCTTGATCGCGGCTTCCTTCACGGGCTCACCGATCTCGGCGGCGAACTGTCGGTACGTCAGTGAGATCCCTGCCCACGGGCTGAAGGCGTCCAGGAGGCGAGCCAACCGTTCAGATACGGGGCCCATTTTAGCTCCTTTTGAGACCTTGACAGATGCCAAATTGGTCCTAGTTTAGTGACGTAATAGGCGCCAAGCGAGCGTCTAGTTACGACCCCCAATGAGGACAAGTTTGTCACGCCTGCAGGCTGTCGTCAAGAGGCACAACCACGCTCGCGCGTGCGCCCATTAAGGAGCGATGCCAGGTGCTCGGACTAGGGATGATCATCGGAGTACGCAGTGCCCAGCAGATGTCATGGGACCGTTCAGAGGCATTTCAGGAGGATCACATGGGACGGAAGGTAGAGCTGTTGGCCGCGAAGGCAGGTGCCGTCGAAGGTGAAGGGGCGGTGGAGCGCGAAGGCTTGAAGTTGGCGCAGGACATGCCTCTGAAGGAGCAGGTGATCTTCACCGGCTCCTCCGACTGGACTCCGGACCAGGCCGAGCACTACATCGATTGGCGCATCCAGAGCGTGGATACCGAAATCGCCAGGCTGCGCCAGCAGCTCGACGACCTGATCACCCAGCGGAAGCGCTGGCTGGCCGTCACGGGCGGCCGCTCCAAGGTGTTTGGCGTTGCTAACGGCAACGGCCATGCGGCGACGAGTTCCGCGTAACCGCGGCGTCCCATGAACGTGAAGAACGGCCCCGCGGCGATACCCGTCGCGGGGCCGTTTCTCGAGTCCTAGCTCTGGCGCCGCTCGCGTGGCGTGCGCTGCACGGGGATCGGGAGCGTGATCTCGAAGGTGGAGCCGCGACCCACCGCGGAATCCACCGTGACCGCCCCACCGAACATGTCCTGCGTGATCTGGCGCACGACCGTCAGTCCGGTCCCTGAGCCCGAGCCGAACTCCTTGGTCGTGAAGCCCGGCTCGAAGATCCGCTCGAGATGCTCCCCCGCGATTCCCACCCCGTGGTCCTGGACCGCCAGGCGCAGCGTCTCGCCGACCTGCTCCAGAGTGACCACGACCGGTGAGTTCCGCTCTCGCGACGCCGAGACCGCATTACGGATGAGGTTCGTGAGCACCTGATACAGGGCGTTCGGATCTCCTTGGAGAAAGACGCCGCTCGCGCCGATGACGCCTTGGAGCGCGATCTTGCGCTTGCCCGCGAGCGGCCGCTCGAGCGCCACGCAGGACCGTACGACGTGCGCGGCATCGAACCGCTCCGAGCGGGCCAGGCCTCCCCGGGCTCGATCCTGAATCGAGCGGAGAAACTGGATGGCCTGGTCCATGCCTTCCCCCACGCCCGCGAGCTCCTGGAGCAGCTCCCCCCGAAAGCCAGGCGTGAGCGATGCGGTCGTCCGGATCAGGTCGAGGGAGAGGTCGAGGCTGGCGAGCGCCGCGGTCAGCGGATTGGCGACCTCGTGGGCGATCACGCTCGGCTGGCGGGCCAGTTCGGCCAGGGCGTCCGGCTCCGGCAGGCGGGGCCGGCTGACCACAGGCGGTTGGTCGACGAGACCGAGACAGAGCCCCGCCAGCTCGAGCGTGATCCGCTCCCGGCTGCGGCGCTCCACGCCGTTGGGCGGCGGCGCGGCGGGCCGCTTCCTCACGGGGGCGATGCACCACGGCCCGGCGTCCTCCAGCAGGCAGCCGACCCAGCGACTGCCCTGGATGATCGGGGCGCCCCAGTGATGCAGCGTGCTATCGAGGTCGAGGCGGACGTCCGGCGACTGGGCAGGCGGGGCGCTGGTCATGATCGGGATCACTTCCGCGCGCGAGGAGACCTCCCACAGGGTGACGACCCGCCCTTGCAGGGCCACGCTCGCTTCGCGCAAGACCTCACGACGGTGCTCTTGCATGGGATGGCATCAAGTTTGGGACGCCCCGGGGCCCGATCCTAGGGCGTTTTTGCGGCACGGAGGGGTGCGAATGCGGCAGGGGGTGGCTGGCCCGTCAGGCCTCTCCCTTGCGACGCCGCTGGCCCTCCTTCTCGAGGTCCGCTCTGCGGCCGGCCACCACGACGCGATCGCGACCCCCGCTCTTCGCCTCGTACATCGCCGCGTCGGCGCTCGCGATGAGCTCCTCCGGCGTGTCGCCGTGCGTCGGATACTCCGCGGCGCCGACGCTCACGCTCAGCCTCCCGCCGCTGAACTCCTCCGCCGCCACCCGGGCTCGGATGCGCTCAGCCACCGCGGCCGCCGTCGCGATCGGGGCCTCGATCAGCATCACCACGAACTCCTCCCCCCCGTAGCGCGCCACGCTGTCCACGCCGCGCGTCATCTTCCGCAGGATCTCCGCGACCTTTACGAGCGCCGCGTCCCCCCCGAGGTGCCCATGCGTGTCGTTGTACTGCTTGAAATGATCGACGTCGGCCAGCAGCACCGAGAAGGTGCGCCGCAGGCGTCGCGACCGCTGGACCTCGTTCGCCAGCGTCCCCATGAGATGGCGACGGTTATACAGCCCGGTGAGCGCGTCGGTGACGGAGAGCCGCTCCAGCTCGCCCTGACCCTCTCGCTCCCGCAGGCGCATCAGGATGTTTTTGAACACCTGCGTCAGGATGCCCACCTCGCCGCGCCCGGCAAACGGCAACTCGACCGACAGATCGCCCGCCGCGACCTTCCCCGCGGCGCCCGCCAGGCGCTCGAGCGGCCGTACCATGAGCACGCCGACGTAGGCCACCAACCCTGCTCCCGCCAGCAGCAGGACGAGCGTCACGCCGAGGCCGCTCCCGGACCCCCCGGCCCGGCGGACCAGCTCCGCCCGCGGCATCTCGACCACCGCCGCCCAGCGGAGCGCGGGTATCCGCCGCAGGGTGCCGATCACGGCTTGCCCGTCGGCGCGCTTGTACTCCACGGTCGTGCCTTCTCGATCGATGAGCGCCTGCGCCGTCGCGGGCGGGACCTTCGTCCGCATCACCTCCGCAGAGCTGCTCCGCAACCGCAGGATGAGCCTGCTCTGCTCGTTCATGAGGTAGACGTCGCCCGAGTCGGTCGGGGCGATGCGCTGCAGGATGTCCGCGACCGAGCGCAGATTGAGCTTCGCCATGAGCGCGCCGACGTAGCGCCCATCCGCCTGACGGATCGGGACGGCGAGCGCGAGCGTGGCCTTGCCGATTCCCGCGTCCCAGTAGGCGTCGCCCACGAGGGCGTCGCCCGTCCGGAGGGCGGTCAAGCGGTCCTGCGTGAACTGCACGCCGCTCATCCGGCCGCCGCTACTCGTCACGAACCGGCCGCGCGCGTCGAGGACCAGCAGCCCTTCGCAGTCGGGGCAGCGCTCACGCACCGAGTTGAGGTAGTCGCGCAGCCGGCCGACGGCCTCTGCGCTGCCCTGCGTTCGGGCGAGGTTCTCCGCCACCGCATACGCGGTCGCCGCCACGCGCAGGTCGCGCAGCCGATCGCTCAGCCATTGATCGATCTCCCAGGCTGCGTCGGCGCTCGCACCGCGCAGCTCGGGCCCGACCTGGTCGCCGATCGACGGCGGCCGGTTCTGGCGGTGAGACGCGACCGTCACGGCGAGCGCGGGGAGGAGGGTCGCCACCACCGCGAACACCAGCACCTGGTTCCTGATGGTGTCGAGGTGCAACGCGCGCAGCCGGCGCGCGATGGCGTCTTGCCAGGTGGTCACCGTCGGTCGTCCTCCCAGAGTACAGCAAGATTCACCTTCCGCCCCCCCTCGCAAGTGTGAGCTTGCTCACACGGCTCACCATGGGCCCCAAGACCCCCCCGAGCACGCCCAACCGTTCCGTCCAGAACCGGGCCAGCGAGACGGGGAGGGTTTTGCTATTGGCGGCACGCCGGCGAGCTTCCCGTAGTCGCGGGTCCGGGCCTGCTGCTTGGTGATGAGATGAGCGCGGGCGGCAAAGGTGCCTCGATGCCGATCCGGGAGTATGCCCCCCTTTGCCTCACGTCAACCCCCGCTGGGGGAGGGTCGCCGAGGTTGGGCGTAGAGCGCCGCCCGCGCCAACAGCATGCATCGGCGTGGCGTGGGATGCAAGTCCCAACCGACCTGCTAGAGCTGGCGAGTGAACACGGCCCGCCACCCGCGATCCTGCGCGGTCCACGTGAAGTGATCGTGGTCGACCGCGGCGAGGGTGGAGGCTGGCGGAGGGGGAGGCTCGCCCGCCGCGGGCGAGATGGGGATGGCGTAGAACGTGATGCTCGGCTGGGCATCGTCCGGGATCCCCGTCATGAGCTCGGGCGCCGAGCCGACGTTGTACACCGCGGTGCTGAAGAAGCGGTCGCTCGAGGGATCGAAGCCGACGAGGCCTTGGCCCTGCACCTGGGAATGATCGAGCACTTCGGTCCATTCCAGGCGCAAGTCGTCGAACAGCGCTTTCACCACGCGAATACCCGACACGTCGGGCGTACCGCTGAAGTTCCCCGCGAACCAGATCTCGAACCGCCACGTTCCGACCAGGTCGCCGAGCATACCCCGGGCCGGTTGGAGGTGTGAGGTGGGACGCGCGGCCGGAGCGCCCGCCCTGCCCCGCCCGGTCGTCTCCTTGGCGCCCTGGGCGGCGAGCCCTGGCGCGAACGCCGCGCCGAGCGCCAGCACGCACACCGCGACCCCTGCGGACCCGCGAACCCGACCGATGCCCATGGTGTTATAGCAACCATTCATGTTATAATGTGTGGGTCTATAATACGTCTCATTGTCATATATAGCAAGGAGGCGGTATGCCACAGTATCGGGGGCAGAAGGTCCGCTATCGCCGTAGCGGCGTGCTGCGCTTGCGGTTGCGGCAACTGCTGGAAGCGCGCGGCCTGTCCGCCTACGGCCTCGCCAAGTTCACCGGCTTGAGCCTGAACACTATCTACCGCCTCACCCGTCCGAATGGACGGTTCAGTCTCATTCGGGCCGATACGATCGAACGCTTGTGCGGCGCCCTGCGGGTCACTCCGAGCGAGCTGTTCGAGTACAAGCGGCCGACGGCGTGACGTAGGGCTCGAGGCGGCGCTACAGCGGGGGCGAGGCTCAGCGCAGCAGGTGAGAGACCGTGTAGATCGCGAGCCCGACTAGGCCGCCCACGAGTGTGCCGTTGATCCGGACGAACTGCAGATCTCTCCCCACGGCCAGCTCGAAGCGGCGAGACGTCGCCTCCGGGTCCCAGCCAGCCACCGTCTGGGCGATCAAGTCCCCGATCTCGTGGCGATACCGCTCCACCGCCGTCGCCGCGAGGTCGATCACCACGTCGTCGATCTCGGCGAGCAGGGCCTCGTTGGTCAGCAGCGCGGCGCCGAACTCGCTGAGGCCGCGCTCCAGCGGCCCGGGCGCGCGACCCCCATCCGCTCGGGTCGCGTAGGCGACGATGGCGCGACGGGTCGCTTCCCACAGGCGCGTGGACAGGTCGGCGAGGGCCGGGTCCGCGAGCCATTCCTCTTTCAGCGCCTCCGCTTTGGCGATGACGTCGGGAGCGTGCTGCAGGCGGTCGACGAAGTCCCGCAGCGCGGAATCGAACGCGGCCCGCAGGGGGTGATACGGGTCGGCGCCGATGTCGCGTAGCAGGCTCTCCACAGTCCCGATGATGCGCTGGAAGATCTGGTCGTCCACCACGCCGGGCACCCACCAAGGGCTCTCCGCCCGCACCTTGTCCCGAATCACGTCGCGGTTGTCTCGCACTGCCTCGGCGGCGAGGCGGACTGCCTCGTTGAGCAGCGCCTGATGGCGGTCGTCGGCGAGGACCAGCGCGAGGGTCTTGCCGAGCGCCGGCGCGACGCGCGTCGCGCGGAGTCGGGCGCTCACGACCTCGTGCACCAGCTCCCGCACGTCTTCGTCCGGGAGGGCCTCGAGCGTCTTGGCGAGACCACCCGCGATCTGGCGCGCGATGCGCCGGCTGTGCTCGGGATCGGCGAGCCATCGGGCGGCGCGCTCGGCGGGCCGGACCGCCCGCAGGTTGGTGGCGATGACGTCGCGCGACAGGAAGTGATTCTGCACGAAGGTGCCGAGTATTCGCCCGATGCGCTCCTTGCGGGTGGCCACGATGGCGGTGTGCGGGATCGGCAGCCCGAGCGGATGGCGGAACAGCGCCGTGACCGCGAACCAATCGGCCAGTCCGCCCACCAGGGACGCCTCAGCCGTGGCGCGCACGTAGCCGAGCCAGGGATACTGACCTTCGAACACGCTCGCGCCCGCGAACACCGCGACCGCGAGCGCTAGGAGCCCCGTCGCGCGTCGCTTCATCGCGTCGAGCTGGGTCTGGCGTACGGCGTCGTCGGGCCGCGACCACGAGGGCGCGGTGGGGGACGAGGGCGGGGACGCCGGGGTCACCGTCACGGAGCAATGATAACGGATTCGGTGTGTCGTCGACGCAACACTACCGGCGGCGCGACTCTGACTCTCCGCACGCCGGACACGCCCACCGCTTAGGCCCGCGAGTTGCTGCAACTATATGGATCCTATGACCGCCACCGCCCCTGCCCCGCCCCTGATCCTGATCGCGGCCCATGCGGAGCGCCCGCTCGCGAGCGTGTTCGTAGGCAGGCCCTATGCCGTGGTGCAAGTGCATAGCGGCGCCCTGGCGCTCGAGTGCGTGCGTGACATTCGCCCGGACGCGATCGTCCTCGACGCCGACTTGCCGGACATGTCGGGCATCGACGCGTGCCGGTTGCTCCACGGCGACCTGCGCATCGGGCACACGGTGCCCACCCTCATCCTCGCGCCTAATACTCCCACCCCGGAACAGCGCGTGGCCGCGCTGCGGGCAGGCGTCTGGGATTTTCTCCCTTACCCGCCGGACGCCGATGAGCTCCTGCTCAGCCTCGAGACCTACCTGCGGGCCAAGCAGAACATCGACGTCGCGCTCGCGGGGTTGGTGGATCCGGCGACGGGACTCTACACCCGGCCCGCACTCGCCCGTCGGGCCCGGGAGCTCGGGGCTCTGATGTCGCGTGCGCGGGGGGGCCTCGCCTGCGTGGTGTTCGCCCTGGAAGCCGATCCGGCGGACCCTAAGGCGGGAAGCCTCGTGGTCCGCAGCGCACGCGTGTCGGACGTCGTGGGGACGTTGAGCCCGACCGAATTCGCCGTGCTCGCCCCCGGTACGGATCACACCGGCGCGGTCAAGCTCGCCCAGCGCATCGGCGGAGCATTGCGCGACGCAGTCGGCGCGAGCAGCTCCGACGCTTCCGGGGCGGCGCTCCAGGTCGGCTACGACGCCGTCAGCAATCTGAAGTACTCGCCGATCGACCCCGTCGCGTTGCTCTTGCGAGCCACCACGGCGGTGCGAAACGGCACTCCCGAGCCGGGGTACCCATGGATGCGTCGTTTCGACGAGACCAAGGTGCTTCATAGGAGAGCCAGCGTATGAGAGCGACACGTCTTTGGCCCGCCATCTTGCTCGCCGCCGGGGGCTGGCTCCTCCTCGGCTGTGGGGATCGCTCACCGATCGGCGTCCCCTCCCAGGCGCCGGCGCCACAAAGCAGCTTGATCGGCGACCTGCCCGGGCCGACGGGCCTCCTGAGGTGCCAGCCGCTGCCGTACGACTCCTCGACCCAGACCATCGGGCCCGATGGCGGCACGATCCGGGTCGGCCCACACGCGCTCGTCATTCCCGCGGGCGCGCTCCCGTCTCCGACGGTGATCACGGCCGTGGTGGTACCCGGCCCGGTGACCGCGGTGCGTTTCGAGCCTCAGGGGCTGCAGTTCGAGCAGACCGCGGACCTCACGATGAGCTACGCGCACTGCAACCTGGTCGCCTCGTTCGCTCCGAAACGGATCGCCTACACCACCGACGGGCTCGACATCCTCGACTACCTGGTCTCGGTGGACGACCTGGTCGCCCAGCAGGTGACTGCCGAGCTCCACCACTTTTCCGAGTATGCCATCGCCTGGTAAGAGTGGCGTGACTACGGCCGCCGACCTGCTGCATGAGGCGCGGGAGCGGGAGCGGGTGGCGTGTCTTCCTGAAGCGATCGCCTGCTACGAGGCCGCGGTCGCGGCGGCCGAGCGGAGCGAAGAGCGCGCGGTACTGGCCGAAGCGCTGCGGCGGCTCGCGGTGGTGCGACGCCACCGTTCCGACGCCGCGTCCGCGCGCGCGCTGTGCCACAGGAGCTACGACGTGGCCCGGCAGGCGGGCAACGACCTGCTCGCGGCGGAGGCGCTCAACACCCTGGGCGGGCTGCACCTTTCGGCCGCCGCCCCCGAAGACGCCCGCCGGGCGTTTCTCGAGGCCCTGGAACTCGGCGGATCGAGTCGGGAGTTGCGCGCGCGGGTGGAGCAGAATCTCGGTATCCTCGCGAACATCCACGGGGAGCTGCACGAGGCCATCGCGCACTACGAGCGGTCGCTCGACGCGTACCGGGACTGCGGCGACGAGCACGGATGCGCGCTTGCCTACCACAACCTCGGGATGGTGAGCGCGGACCAGGGACGGCTCACCGCGGCGGACGTCTACTTCCGGGAGAGCCGCGCCCTCGCCGAGCGGGTGGGGGACGTGTATTTGCGGGGACTCTGCCTCGTCAATCACGCCGAAGTGGACGTGATGTGCCAGCGGTTCGAGAACGCGCGCCAGAAGGCGGAGGAGGCCCTGGCGCTGTTCGACCAGCTGGGTGTGCGGAGCGCCAAGGCCGACGCCTATCGCGTGATCGGCATGGTGTACCGCGAGACCGGCCGCACCGTGCTCGCCGAGTCCCGGCTCCGCTCCGCGATCGAGCTGGCGGTCGCCGCGGACACCGTGCTGGGCGAGGCGGAGGCTTCGAGGGAGTTGGCGCTCTTGTATCAAGGCATGGGACGCAACCAGGAAGCGCTGCACCTGCTCAATACCGCCTCCCGGCTGTTTCAGCGCCTGGACGCCCGGGTGGACCTAGTCGACGTGGGCGGGAAGATGGCCGAGCTCAAAGGGGCGTACCTGGCGGTGGTGCGCGCCTGGGGTCAATCAATCGAATCGAACGACAGCTACACGTTCGGTCATTGTGAGCGCGTGGCACGGAACGCGGTGGCGATGGCACGGGTGCTGGGGCTCGACGACCAGGACGAGACGACGGTCCTCTTGGGCGCCTACATCCACGACGTGGGCCAGTTGCGGATTCCGCACGAGTTGCTTCGCAAGCCGGGGCCGCTCACGCGCGAGGAGCGCGAGGCGGTGCAGATGCACCCGATCTGGGGAATTGAGCTGCTGGCGAACATCGAGTTCCCCTGGGACCTAAAACCCGTCATCCGCTGGCACCACGAGCGGTACGACGGGACCGGCTACCCCGACCGGCTCAAGGGCGATGAGATCCCACTCGCTGCGCAGATCGTCGGCATTCTCGACGTGTACGACGCGCTCACGACCAGCCGGGCCTATCAACCCGCCCGGACCGCGGACCAGGCGCTGGCAGAGCTCACGCGCTACCGGAGGTGGTGGTCCGACCCCGTGTTCGAAGCATTCTTGAAGGTGATCCCGCACTGACCCGACAAGCGCGCTCGCTGCTCCGCGGTCGCAGCGGCAAGCGCGTCCCGCAGGAGCGCACAGGCCTCGCCTTGAATCGGGCCGATGGTCACCGCCGCTTCGAGCATCCGGAGCGCGCGCGCGGGCGAGCCGTTCGCCAAATACGCGCGCGGCTCGTAGAACGCCAGGTTGACGAAGACCCGCGCCACTAGGCGCCGGGCGCTGGCCGCTCCGAGACTGTCCCCGCGCTCGGCCGTCCGCTGCAATTCCGAGATGCGCAGCTTGTCCACCAGGGCCTCGAGGGGCGGTGGCTCGCGCTGCGATCGTGCCCAGGAAAAGATCTTCGGCAGCTCGATGCCCTGGCGTAGGTCACGCTCGGCCAGACGGTGCGCCGCGGCCTCGTACTGGGCCACGACGGGGCTGCGTCGCAGCGCCGCGGCCCGGGCGGCGGCGGCGCCTCCCTCGGGCCAACGCGCGTAGTCCCGCACGATCGCCTCATCGAGGCGCAGGGCCTCCTCCCAGCGGCCCAGCCGCTCCAGCTCCGCGGCGCGCGCCACGTCGGCCGCGAGCCGAGCGTGCACCCACGCCGAATCCATCGTGCGGAGCCCGCCGAGCATGGCGCGCAGCTCCAGCCAATCGAGCGCGTCGCCGCACAGGTCCGACGGGGGCCAGCTGTGCGGCCCCTCGAACACCACGACTCGGAACGGCACGCGGGTGGACCGGAACCGGTCACCCATGGCCAGCACCTCCTCGTAGTTGAAATCTCGCGTTCCCGCGGACCCGAAATAGGCGAACGTGGAATCCCCCGCGAACGCCGTTTCAGGGCCTCCCAGCGCGAACCCCAGCGCACCGCCGACGGCGATAACCCCGGCCACGTGGCCACGGAGCGCGACGGCGAACCCCAACGCCGCCCGCGCGGTGCCGGAGAAGCCCGCCAGGTACAACCGGGTCGGGTCGAGAGCCGGATGCGTCTGCGCCCAGGCAAGCATCGCGTTCACGGCGTTGACGTTGGGCTCGGGTGGGCCGTCGCTCAGCGTGTTGTAGGAGCTCAGCACGACCCAGCCGAGGCGCGCAGCGGCTGCTTGAAACAGTTTGAGCCCGAGCAGGGCCCGCCCCCGTGGGTCGAGTACGAACAGCACGGGCCACCGGCGCTCGGTGGTGTAACCGGGTGGGAGGTAGAGGGCGAATGCCTGGGAGGTATCGGTGGCACTCGGGACCCGCTCTTCCAGGCGGCCCCCGGGGACCTGGCCGGCACCGGGGCGTGCGCACAGCAGCGCGCATCCGGCGACGATGAGAATGACACGGGTAGACACGCCCTGGAACATGGCTTGGCGCGCGTGGTTCCGCGACAGGCCATCACGGCGCCCCTATCTTGTGCCGGCCGCGTCGCGGGGTCTAATTACCAGTGCGCCGATCGGCGCACCACAGGAGGCAGACCACGTGAAAATCGGGATTGCGTTGCTCGTGCTCGGCGCGACCGTCCTGCTCCCGGCCGCCGCGCCGGCGCAGGCGGGCCAGGCCAAGGTGAAAATCGTAGCGCCCGCGAACGGTGCCACCGTCACCGCGCCGGTGAAGGTCGTCCTCCAGGCGACCGGAGTCGAGATCGTCCCCGCAACCGTAGAGCGACCCGGAACGGGTCACCATCACCTGTTCGTGGATCACGACCTTACGCCCGTCGACGACACGATTCCCCGGGGCGTGACCGGGATCCTGCACCTTGGCCGGGGGCAGACCGAGTTCGTGCTGGATTCCCTCAAGCCGGGCCCGCATCGGGTGATCGCCGTGGTGGCGAACTGGAAGCACATCCCGCTGAAGCCGCTCGTAGTCGACACGGTGCGGTTCACCGTCAAATAGAGATGGGCCGTGCACTGCTGCTCGCGCTGGCGCTTGCGTCCCTGACCCGGGGCGCGAGCGCTCAAAGTAGCTCGAAAGGATGGAGCCCGATGAACTTCCAAAAGCCGAGCGACGCCGAGCTGCGCCGCACCCTCGCCCAGCGGCAGTACGAGGTGACGCAGCACGACGCCACCGAGCCACCGTTCCACAACGAGTATTGGGACAACCATCAACCGGGGATCTACGTAGACGTCGTGTCCGGCGAGCCGCTGTTCAGCTCGCTCGACAAGTTCGACTCTCGCACGGGGTGGCCGAGCTTCACCAAACCCCTCGAGACTGGCAATGTCCGCGAGCGTGTGGATCGGTCGCTCTTCGCGGTCCGCACCGAAATCCGGTCGGTCCACGCCGACTCCCACCTGGGCCACGTGTTCGACGACGGACCCCCGCCCACCGGGTTGCGTTACTGCATGAACTCGGCGGCGCTCCGGTTCATTCCGGTCGACCGCCTCGAGGCAGAGGGGTACGGGCGGTATCTCCCTTTGTTCCAGACGACGGCGACACAGCATCCGACGCCCTAGCGGTACGCGACCGGCACCGTTGGTCAGGTGTCGGCCGCTGCTCGACACATCCGACCGACCCCCTGGTGGGCTCCGTCACGGTCTAGCGTCTCTCCCCACGGCATCCTGATCCTAGCGGTACATCCGTAAGCACGCGCCCTCACGAAGTGCACGGCGATGTGGACGTACACCATGCGTGGGTCACGCTCGCCGCCCTAGAGTCCGTTTTCCGCCGAACCGAGACTGCGACATCGTGGCACACGGCTGCCAGCGAAGGGGGCTCGAATGTCCCACCGCAGCCGCTGTTCGGTTGTCCTGTTCGCGATTGTCGCAGCCTGCGAGCCGCTGGCCTCGCCCCGGACGGGTCCGGCGAGCGACGGCGGCGCGCACGCACCCGGCGGTCCCCTGCCGTTCCTGACCGCCAGTCAACAGCACGGGTTCAGGCAGGGCAACGCGGTGTTTCAAACCAGCTTCACACCGGCGACTGGGCTCGGGCCGCTGTTCAACGCCCGGTCCTGCGCCGAGTGCCACGAGGACCCCGTGGTGGGGGGTGTGGGCGACGAGGTGGAGACACACGCGACGGCGTATCACGTGGGTGTGTGCGACGACCTGGGACGCATCGGGGGACCGGTGATCCAGGACAGCATGACGCCGGCGCTCGCGCAGTTTCTGGGGATCGAGAAGGAGCCCGTGCCGCCGGAGGCCACCGCGATCGCACGGCGAACCACACCGAGCGTGTTGGGGTTCGGGCTGCTGGACGCTGTGCCCGAGTCGGAGATCCTCGCGGCGGCCGACCCCGACGACCGCAACGGTGACGGCATCTCGGGGCGTCCTAACCGCTTGCCCGATGGCCGCATCGGCCGCTTCGGCCGCAAGGCACAGATCGCGACGCTACACGAATTCACGAGCGGCGCCTTCATCAACGAGATGGGCATCACGAGTCCGGCGGAGCCGCGCGAGCAGACGATCCGGGATACCCCCCTGCCCTCGGGCGTCGATCCGGCCCCCGATCCCGAGCTCGGGCAGGCGGGCCTCGACGCGGCCGAAGCTTTCATGCGGCTCCTGGCCCCACCGCCCCCGACGTTGGCGTCGTTCGCGGAGCTGCAGGGCCGCAAGGTGTTCGCGAGCGTCGGCTGCACCGGCTGCCACGCGCCCCTGCTCCGGACCGGTTCCAGCCCGGTGCGAGCGCTGAGCTACACGACGGTCTCCGCCTACACCGACCTGTTGCTCCACGACATGGGCCCGGAGTTGGCGGACATCTGTCTCGGCCAGGCAGAGCCTGCCGAGTTCCGAACCGAGCCGCTGATGGGCGTACAGTACAAAGAGGCGTTCCTGCACGACGGCCGAGCGCCATCGATCGAGGCGGCGATCCAGCTCCACGCCGGCGAGGCTGCCGGTGCGCGCGACCGGTTCCTGGCGCTGTCGCCGCAGGAACGAGCCGCCCTGCTGCGGTTCGTGAGCGGCTTGTAGCGACGCGCAGGATCTCCTCACACCCGCCCCACGCGGAGCGCCAGCGGCCAGCACATCGGACGGACGGCCGCGGGGGGGCCCCACGCGTCCGCGAGCACGCGTCGGAACGCTGCGAACGGGCCCGGCCCTTGCGCCTGCTCCAACGCCCACACGGCGGACCACGTCCCGACGTAGCCGATGAGCTCGTCGAGCCGCCAATCGAGCCGGATCTCGAACGCGGGCGTGTCCAGCTCCTCGAACGGGAACGGCAACGAGCGGTACGCGTCGTCCACATGCCGGCGCTCGGGCGGCCAGTACGAGGCCAGGACGTTCCGGTAAAACGGCTGGATGACCGCGTCCACAGCGGGGTCGGCCGTGACGACGCCGTAGCTGATCAGGGCGACGATCCCGCCGCGCCGGACCACGCGTCGCACCTCGGCATAGTAGGCGGGTAGGTCGAACCAGTGCGCGGCCTGAGCGGCCGCCGCCAGGTCCGCCACGCGCTCCGGGAGGCCGCTCGCCTCGGCAGCGACGCAACGGTACTCCACCTTGGGATGCGGGACGGCCCGCGCGATCTGCTCCGGACTCGCGTCGCTGGCCACCACGCGGGCGAATGGGCCGGCCAGGAGCACCGACAGCTGCCCGGAGCCGCAGCCCGAGTCCCAAGCGAGCCGCCTCGCGGGCGCGAGCCGTGCCAGAAAGTCGACGAGCGCGGCGGGGTAAGACGGGCGATGCGCCGCGTAGGCGGCTGCCACGTCGGAGAAATGATCCTTGAAGCGCCCGGACGACCTCACACCGTCAGCTCCCAGGTCTCGGAGACCAGGTGTTTGCCGAAGCTCGCGTTGCGCTCCTTGTGGACGACGCGGAACCCCGCCGCCGCGTACAGGCGTCGGGCAGCCACGAGCTCGCTCTGGGTCCACAGCATGATCCTGCGATAGCGCGCCTGACGCGCAAACCGCACGCACTCGTCCACGAGGCGGGTCCCGAGGCCCGACCCACGAGCCTTGGGCTCCACCAGCAGCAGGCGCAGCTGCGCGACGGTCTTCGATCGGGCCACGAGGAACACCGAGCCCACGAGGTCGCCGTCCTGCTCCGCGATCCAGCACCGCTCGCGTTGCGCGTTGTAGCGCTGGACGAAGTGCGCCACGATCTCGGCGACGAGCGCCTCGAACTGTTCGTTGTAGCCGTATTCCTGCGCGTACACGGCGCCATGGCGATGCACCACCCAGCCCAGGTCGCCCGGCTGTGGCGGTCGGAGCTGGTACGAGGCCTGAGGCTCGACGCGGTCGCCGAGCAGCCGCTCGATGGTTTGCATCGCGTCGATCACGCGCGTCTGCGCCCCCAGGGGCAAGCCGCCGAGCAGCGCGGCGACTTCGTCGTGCGAGCGCGCGTCGAGCGGCGCAAACACCTTCCGTCCCTGCGCCGTGAGCGCGAGGTGGCTCTGCCGACCGTCGGCCGCGGAGCGGGTCTTGAGCACGAGCCCGCGCCGCTCGAAGCCGCGCAGCATGCGGCTCAGGTAGCCCGCGTCGAGCCCCAGGGCGCGGCCCAGCGCCGTGGCCGTCGGCCTGTCGCGGTGTGCGAGCTCGTACAGCACGCGCACCTCCGTCAGCGAGAACGGGCTGTGGTACGCCCCCTCGTGCAGCACGCCGATTTTCCGGGTGTAGAACCGGTTGAAGCGGCGCGCCGCCTCCACCCGCTGCTCCAGCTCGCGCGGCGCCATGCAGCCAACGTTCTGGTAGATACTTGACTCTGTCAAGTACTTCCTTCCTTCCCCGCCCAGTTTAGATTGCGCTGACGCCCATGGCCGACGCCCCGACCCGACCCCCCAAGAAGACCATCACGCCCGGTGCCTGGCAGGAGGCGCGGGCGCTCATCTACACGCACCGCGGCCGCCTGGCGGTGGGACTCGCGCTGATGCTCGTGAACCGCCTCGCCGGCCTCGTCCTGCCGTCGTCCTCCAAGTGGGTGATCGACCGGGTGATCAACCAGCACCACCCCGAGCTGCTGCTGCCGCTCGCGCTCGCGGCCGGCGGCGCCACCCTGGTGCAGGCCATCACCGGCTTCGGTCTGTCGCAGATCCTGGGCGTCGCCGCACAGCGCGCCATCACCGACATGCGCCGCACCGTGCAGGCCTACGTGCTGCGGTTGCCGATCAGCTATTTCGACTCGACCAAGAGCGGGATCCTGATCTCCCGCATCATGACCGACGCCGAGGGCATCCGGAACCTGGTGGGCACGGGGCTGGTGCAGCTCGTCGGTGGGCTGATCACGGCCGCGATCGCGCTGGGGGTGTTGTTCTACCTGAACTGGCGGCTCACCCTGATCTCGATCCTGATCCTCGGCTGCTTCGGAGGCGGGATGGCGTACGCGTTCGCAAAGCTACGGCCGCTGTTCCGCGACCGCGGCAAGCTCAACGCGGACGTGACGGGGCGGCTGGGCGAGACGCTCGGCGGCATTCGGATCGTCAAGGCATACCGGGCGGAGCGGAGCGAGCGACTCGTGTTCACCCGCGGGGCGAACACGCTGTTCCGCAACATCGCCACGACCATGACGGGGATCTCAGCCGTCGGCGCCTTCGCCACCGTCATCATCGGGGCGATTGGGATCCTGATGATCCTCGAAGGCGGGCACGCCATCCTCTCGGGCGCGATGACGCTGGGGGATTTCTTCATGTACGGCGTCTTCATCGGCCTCGTGGCGCTGCCGCTCATCAACATCGCCTCGATCGGCACGCAGATCACGGAGGCGTTCGCCGGGCTGGACCGGATCCGCGAGATCCGCCGGCTCGTCACCGAGGACGCCGAGGACGGCGCGCGGGCGCCGCTCGCCGAGGTGGCGGGGGACATCGCGTTTGAGAACGTGAGCTTCGAATACGTCCCCGCCGCCCTAGTCCTGAAGCACGTCTCGTTCCGTGCGGCGGCCGGCTCCACCACGGCCCTGGTCGGCTCCTCGGGGGCGGGTAAGAGCACGCTGATCAATCTCGTGCTGACCTTCAACCGCCCGAAAGCCGGGCGCATTTTCGTGGACGGCCGCGATCTCGCCACGCTGCGGCTCGCCGACTACCGCCGCCAGCTCGGCGTCGTGTTGCAGGACAACTTCCTGTTCGACGGCACGATCGCGGAGAACATCGCGTTCGCCCGGCCGCATGCGAGCCGCGAGGACATCGAGGAGGCGGCGCGCATCGCCCACTGCGACGAGTTCGTGCGCCGGTTCGAGAAGGGCTACGACACCGTCGTCGGGGAGCGAGGCGTCAAGCTGTCGGGCGGCGAGCGCCAGCGGGTGTCGATCGCACGCGCGATCCTCGCGGATCCGCGCATCCTGATCCTCGACGAGGCGACCTCGAGCCTCGACTCGGAGAGCGAGGCGGCCATCCAGGACGGGCTCCGCACGCTGCGGCGCGGCCGCACGACGTTCGTGATCGCGCACCGTCTCTCGACCATTCGCAGCGCGGACCAGATCCTCGTGATGGAGCGCGGTGAGATCGTGGAGCGCGGTACCCACGCCGAGCTCCTCGCGAAGCACGGCCGCTATCGCCAGCTGTACGACAAGCAGTATCGGTTCGAGCAGGACTTGTTCGTGAACCCCGGCGAGGACTTTACCCCCGAGCCGGAGAGGCCGCTCGCCGCACCCCCGCTGACGCCTCCGGCCCGGCTCTGATCCTACCTGGCGCGCTTCGTCGTGATGATGATGACGCCGTTCCCGCCGCGCGAGCCGTACACGGCTGTCGCGGAGGCGTCCTTGAGCACGTCGATCCGCTGCACGTCACCGGGTGCGAGCCCCGCCAACGTGGACCCGAGAGCACCCGGAAGGATCGGGAGGTCGTCGATGACCAGGAGCGGCTCGTCCTCCACCATGTATCCCCGGAGGCCGTGCGAGCCCCGGATGCGGAGCGTGTAGGTGCCGTCCCGCAGCGGCAGCACCTCGAGACCCGGGACGCGGGCCTGTAGCAGCTGTTCGATCCGTGGGACGCGGGCGTCGGCCTCGGTGGGAGAAACCGACGTCACCGCACCGGTGATGTAGCGCTTGTTCTGGCTCCCATAGCCGACGGAGACTTCATCCTGTGGTGTCGGCGTCTCCAATCGCGGCGGCGTGGGCCCGCAGCCGGCAGCCAGCGCGAGACCAAACCCGAAACAGATCGCTCGCCTCATCGGTCCTCCTAGGCCAGGGTCAGGCACCGTTGAACACTCGGCCGGGCGCTCGGGTTCCGTTCGGGGTGATGCGTGGACGCAACAAACGAATATAATGCGTGGGCCGAAACCCGCTGGTCAGGGATGAAACAGAGCGGCCCGCCGGGGAGGCGGGCCGTTCGTACCGAAGGGGTTCGCTCGCGGTTCGTCCGGTAGATCAGGGGAAAGTCACGCCCGAGGGGCATGGCGTGCCGCCGTACCCCGGATTCTGGCACAGCGCCGGATTGGCCGTGATCTGGGTCTGGGGAATCGGCCACCGCTTCTTGTACGTCTGCGCCGACGTCGCGCCCAGCTTCTCGGAGTTGGGGTCGTGCAGGTGGAGCTGGGTGGCCCAGTAGGTCGGCTCCTCCGAATCCCGCCGCACCAGATCGAACCAGCGCTTCGCCTCGAAGGCGAACTCCCACGCGCGCTCCATGTAGATCGCTTCGCGCACCGACGGCTTGTCCGTCGCTTCGCCCGCCGTGCCGTAGTCGTGCGGCTCGGTCCGAATCTGGGCGCCCGTCCCCTTGCGCGCCCGAGCGCGGATCATGTTCAGGTACTGCACCGCTTCCGCACCGTTGTTCAGCTCGTTCTGCGCCTCGGCATAGATCAGGATCGCCTCGGCATAGCGGTATAACGGGACGTCCACGTCTCCCAGCCACCAGGTGTCACCACCGTCGCTCTTGCGGTATTTCCATGGCATCGGCCCGTCTCCGAGCGTGTCCGCGCATAAGGTGAGGCCGCACCCCCCCGCGACGAACCCCGAATCGGACTTGTAGCCGTTGTAGCCTTGCGACCCCCGGAAGTCGCCGGGGAGATAGCTGTTCAGGAACCAGTCGGTCGGGTGGATCAAGCCCCAACCACCACCCTGCCCCTGGTCGAGCCCCCAGTCGCGCGGATAATAGAACAGCTGGAAGATGTTGCTCGTGCGATCGGCCACGCCCGAGTTGTTGATCACGAAGATCATCTCTTTGTTGCCCTTGTTCGTGGGCAGGAACGTGCTGAAGTAGTTGTCGTTCAGGCCCAACCCCCAAGCGCCCGACGAATCGATGACGGTCTTCGCCCAGTCCGACGCCTGCTGCCATTCGCTCTTCAGCATGAAGCTCGAGCGCCACGCATACAGGTCGGCGAGCGCCATGGCCGCCGCCGCTTTGGTGACGCGCCCCGGGGTGGGGATGCCGTACCCATCATTGCCCGGCCACACGCGGGGCAGCCCCGTGTAGGCATCGGTCAGGTCCTGGACGACCGCCTGATGCACCGAGTCGAGCGGCGTCCGGGTCGGACTCGGGTTGGCCTGATCCTCGGGGGTGAGCAGCAGCGGCACGCCGTCGTACGCCTTGGTCAGCCGCAGATAGGCGTACCCGCGCAGCAGCTTGGCCTCGGCGAGGTTGTACGCTTTGGTCACCGCATCGGGCGCCGCGATGCCGGGGCCGTTCGCGAGCACGAGATTGGCACGTGAGACGATGCCGTAGATCGTGCCGAACGGCACGTTCGCGCGGCCGCTCGCCGCGGTCCAGTTGAGCCGGTCGGGCCCGTAGGTCCCGGAGTTCGGCTCGCGATTGTCGGCCCGGGCCTGGTCGGATGCGAGCTCGGGCGTGGTCCAATTGCTCTGGCCCTCGAGCCCGCGGAGGGCGTTGTAGATCGCGAGCGTGGCGCTGTTCAGGTCGGCGCCGGTCTTGAAGAAGGTGTCCGTCGTGGCGAACCCCTTGGGATCCTCGTTCAGGAGATCGGTGCATGCGATCACCGACAGCCCGACCGCGAGCACCAGGGGTGCAACGAATCGCTGGTATCTCATGGCAGTGTCCTCGCGGCTCAGAATGTGGTGGTCAGGCCGAAGTTCCATACCCGTTGCCGCGGGTAGGCACCGATGTCGATCAAGCCGAAGCGCGCGTCCCCACCCTGGCTGTTGACGTCCGGATCGAACCCCGAGTAGCCGGTGATCGTGAACAGGTTCTGCGCCGTCACGTAGAGCCGGGTCGCGACAGCCCCCGGAATGAGCCTCGCCGGGAGCTCGTAGCCGAGCGTGAGGGTCTGGAGCCGCAGGTAAGAACCGTCCTCCACGAAGGTACTGTAGAGGAGCCGCGCTCGGTCGCGATTCGGGCGCGGGACATCCGTGTTGGTATGCGTCGGCGTCCAGCGGTCGAGCACGCAGTCCCGCTCATTGGCCTGCATGATGGCCAGACAGCCGTACGCCTTGCCGGCGTTGATGATCTTGTTTCCGGAGGTGAAGTTGAAGAACGCGTCGAGCGTGAAGCGCCCATAGGCGAGGGTGTTGCCGAACCCACCGTAGAACTTGGGCTCGCCGTACCCGAGAATGGTCCGGTCGGCCGCGGTGATCGCGCTGTCGCCGTTCAGGTCGGCGATCTTGAATTCGCCGGGCGTGCAGTCCAGCGCATTCTTCAGGTAGCATGGGTCGCCCACCTGCCACAGACCGGCGACCTGATAGCCGTAGATGGAGCCCAGTGGCTCACCCACCCGCACGAGATATACGTCGCTCGGATCGAAGAAATTCCCGGTGCGCGGGGTGACCGTGAACTGCGTGACGGCGACCGGCTTCCCGGTGACGGCGTCAGGCCTCGTCCCCAGGTCGACGACCTTGTTGTGATTGTGGGAGATGGTCAGCGTGCTCCGCCAGGTGAGCGTCGGCCGCTCGATGTTGGTGGTGGTGACGGAGAGCTCCACGCCGTTGTTCTGTACCGAGCCGACGTTCTGGAGCTGCTGGTTGAAGCCCGTCGTGATGGGGACGTTGACCAGGAGCAGGAGGTCCCGGGTCTTGGAGCGGTACGCGTCGACCGTGAACGCGATGCGGTTGTGGAGCAGCGCCGCGTCGAGCCCCGCGTTGAATTGGGTCTGCTCCTCCCAGTGGAGATCAGGATTGGGCATGAGGCTTCCCGGAGCCATCGCCGGAATTTCCGTGGTGCCGGCGGAGTACCAGGCCACGTCCAGCCGCGCGAGCGACTGATACGGGTCCACCGCCTGATTACCAACCTTGCCGTAGCTCAGGCGCAACTTCAGGTCGCTGAAGAGCGACTGCTGCCTCATGAAGGACTCGTCGCCGAGGCGCCAGGCGACCGCGCCCGAGGGGAAGAATCCCCATTTATGGTTTGCCCCGAACACACTCGACCCGTCGCGGCGGCCGGTCAGCGTGAAGAGATACTTGTCGGCGATATTGTAGTTGGCCCGCCCCAGGTAGGAGAGAAGCGCGTGCTCGTCAGTCCCGCTGCCCGACGCAACGAGGGTCGAGCCCGAGCCGAGGTCGTAGACGTTGGTGTGGTCGATCGGGAAATCGGTCCCGTTGGCAGTGACATTCTCCTGGTACCACGTCTGCACCGAGTAGCCGCCCAGCAGGTCCAATTTTCCCGGGCCCACGGCCCGCCGGTAATTCACCGTATTCTCGTTGGTCAGATTGCGGCGCTCGCGGTTGAACATCCAGCCGCTGCCATGGCTGCCCCCGTCGAGGATGGTGCGCGGGGCGTAGAAGTGAATGCCGTCGAACTGGAAGTTGCCCCCAAAGGTGCTCCGCACCTTGAGCTCGGGCGTGATGTCCAGCTCGCCGAACACACTGCCCAGCGCGCGCGAGCTGGTGTTCAGGTCGGTCTCCTCCAGCGCGTTCGCGACCGGATTCGGCACCGGCTCCGTCGAGGGCGACTGCATGATCCAGTTGCCGGCCGCGTCCTTGGGGGCCGCGAACGGGGCGAATTGCATGGCGGCCTGGAGACCGTTCGCGCTGTTGCCGACCGCGCCGCTCTCCACCCGGGCGGCGTTACGGGCCACCCGCGTCATGCTCAGACTCGAGCCCCAGCGGAATCGGCTACTCGCGTCGCCGTCGAGGTTGAGGCGCACGCCGTAGCGGTTGAAGTCGGAGCCGAGCACGATGCCTTCTTGCCGGGTGAAATTGCCGCTGAGCAGGTAGCGCAGCTTCTGCTCACCCCCGGACAGACTGATGGCCTGGTTGGTTTGCAGCCCCGTGCGGAGCATCATGGCCGGGTAGTTGTACGTCGCGGCGGACGCGATCTGCGCTGCGGTGAACGGGAGATTGGTCGAATCGCCTTCGGCATTGAACACCGCTTCGTTCGACAGCTGCATGAACTGCGGCCCATTGAGCACCGGGATGGTCTTCCGAATGCTCTGGAAACCCGCATTCGATTCCACCGTCACCCGGCTCTCACCCGCCCGCCCCCGCTTCGTCGTGATCAACACCACGCCGTTGGCGCCGCGCGCGCCGTAGATCGCCGTCGCCGAGGCGTCCTTCAATACGTCAATGGACTCGATCTCGTTCGCGTCGAGCGACATGAGGGGATTAGTCTTCGGATCCCGCGCGTCGTCATTGTTGCCGCCCGCCCCTTGCTCGGCCGGCAGGCCGTCGATCACGTACAACGGCTCGCTGTTCGCGCTGATCGATCCGGTACCGCGCACGCGCACGCGGATGCCGACACCCGGCATCCCGGAGTTCGAGGTGACCTCGACGCCGGCGATCTTCCCCTGCAGGCCACCCGAGAGCGTGACCGTCGGGGCCGCTTTGGTGGCAAACTGCTCCGCGGTTATCGATCCGACTGCACCCGTCAGGTCTCGCTTCTGCACCGTGGCGTAGCCGATGGCCACGACCGGATTGAGCTCGATGGGAGTGCGCTTGAGCTGCAGGTCAAAAACGCTCTGCTGGCCTTCCGCAACCACAGCACTCGTATCGACCGCGCTGTAGCCCAGCATCCGGGCCCGCAGCCGGTAGGTCCCCGCCGGCACCCCCGCGATCGTGAACCGCCCCTCGGCATCCGTCTGAGCCGAGAACCGCGTGCCGACGACCGTGACGGTCGCCGCCGTCAGAGGCCCGCCCGTGTCCCCGTCCTTCACGCTCCCGGCGAGCGAGCCCGTCTGACGCGCCGGCCGGCTCGAGCCATCGCCCTCCGTGATGAGCAGGATCTGCCCGGTCCGGTCCACCGTCGAGGCGACGCCGGTGCCGTGCAGCAGCGTATCGAGTGCGGCCTCAACCCGCACCGCAGCGAGCTGCACGGACACCGGTCGGTCGAGCGGCACGACCCGACGCGAGTAGGCAATGCGTACCCCCGTCTGTCGAACGACTTCGTCGAGCGCATCTTTCAGAGACACACGGTCGAGCGCGAGCGTGACGGTGCGGTCGAGCGGCGGGGGTGCTTGAGCGGCGCCAGCCGGCACCGCTACGCCCGCCACCACCAGCATGCCGGCGAACGTGATCAAGAACCGCATAGCGAGTCTCCCTCCATGGTTACTGCCGCGGGTGAACGGGGATGAGTCGAACCAACCGCTCGACTCGCGTCACGCGGGCGTCGAGCACCTTGGCCAAGGCCGTCAGGGCCTCATCAGCCGATTGCGTCGTGAAGGAAATCGTCAGCCGCTCGCCGTCCAACGAGCGGTCGTCGGTCTCGATGTCGAGGTCGTACCAGCGGCCCAGCTGGGTGAGGACGCTCGCCAGCGGGGCGTCGTTGAACACGAGGGCGCCGCGCGTCCAGGCGAGGTACTGCTGGAGCGAGACGCCCGCGGTGGTCGTCGCGTTGCCGCGCGCATCGATCACCGCGCGGTCGCGCGGCTTGAGCGTGAGCGTCACCGAGTCGGTCGCGTCTCCCCGCGCACCGCGCAGCGCCACACGTCCGGCGGCCACGACGACCTGCAGGTACGGCTCCTCGCGGTACGCGCGCACGTCGAACGCCGTGCCGAGGTCCTCCGTCGTCCCGCGCCGCGTGTGCACGCGGAACGGGCGCCGCGCATCGCGCCGCACGACGAAGTACGCCTGCCCCTCGAGCTCGACCGCCCGCTCGCGGACGCCGTAATCGCCCGGCACGCGGAGGCGGGAATCGACCGCGAGGAGTACCCGGGTGCCGTCGGAAAATGACAGCTCGGCCCGCTGTCCCCGGGCGGTCGCATACTCGCGGGGGCTCGCGGCGGGCGCGCGCAGGCGCCACACCACCGTCCCCGCGAGCATAAGCGCGGCCGCGGCTGCGGCGGGCCACAGCGCGCCCCATCGCGGGCGTGGCTCGAGAGCCTGCGGACCCGGCGCGGCGGGCGCCCTCATCGCTCGGGACCGCGTCGGAAAGGGACCCAACCCTCTCGCGCCCCCCCGCCGGTCGCGGGCCTCGAGCAAACGCTTTCGCGCCTCCTCGACGCCCCAATCCCGCGTGCCTTCACCGGACAGCCGCCAGACTGCCCGCAAGTCGTCCAACACCTCGCCCCGGCGCGGATCTGCGGCGACCCACGCCTGGATCGCCGCCGCTTCCTCGGGAGAGCACTCGCCTTCGATCAGGCGCAGTAGATCGGATTGCTGGGTCATCCGGGGTCTCGGTCCTACTTCGAGAACCCCTTGAGGGAGGCGCCAGTATGAAAGCCTTCGGCCTACCGATGGTGGCGGACTAAACCCCGGGCGCGAGCCCGGGGATACCGGGAAGGGTGCCCTACAGCACCCGATAGCTGGCGTGGCCGCGTGTGACGACGGGACGGGCGTGGGCGAGATACGGCGCCAGCGTCTGCTTGAGCCGAACCGTTGCTCGCCACATCTGGGACTTCACAGTGCCCAGCGACAGGTGAAGCGAAGCCGCGATCTCCTGGTAGCTGTAGTGCTGGTGGCGGCGGAGCAGGAAGATCTCCCGGCACCGCTCGGGCAAGCCGGCGATGGCATGCTGCACGGCGCGGTCCAGCTCGCCCTGCAGGTACCAATCCTCCGGGCTGTCTCCGGCGAGGGAGGGGGGCTCCTCACGGGCTGCGCGGTCGGCCCACGCTTCGGCCACGCGCCGGTGGCGCAAGTATTTCAGGGCGCGGTTCCGGGCCGCGACATACAGGTAGCCTCGCGTGAGGCGGACGGCGTCGCGGGGGCCCCGAGTATCCCACAAATGTAGGAAAAGGTCCTGTACGAGGTCCTGCGCGGCGTCCGCCGGTCGCACAGACCGCAGTAGTGGGTCGCGAACGCCGATTCCCACGCGCGCGAGGGGTCGCGCGGTGACGGCTCGATTGCCTGCATCGCCAGCGCGTTCTACAAGTTCGAGGCCGACACTACGGCGCGGCCCCATCGAACGTGCTTCGCGTGCGGAAATAACGAGTTAGCCGCGAGAGGGCTGCGCGCCCGAGTTGCGCGTGTTGCGGGGACGCAACGGCGGGCTGGTCACTTGCCAACGGTCCCTGTGGCAGAATTACGATAACGGAGGGGATGACCACTGCGCTCTTGCGACCGTCTCGGGTAGAGGTACACTAGGACCGAGCTTTGTCACCCTGGAGGCCCCATGCGTTCCGTCGTCGGTTCCACCGCCGCACTGTTCCTGGTGACCCTCACCACGAGCTGCGACCGCAGCCCGCTCACCGATCCGCACCGCCCGCTTGCGTCACGGGTGGAGGCCGACCGCGTGCCCGACGCGAAAGACTTCGTCGCCCATCTCAGCGGCGCGAACGAGGTGCCGACTCACGATACCCGAGCGGTCGGCGAGATCAAACTGCAGCTGAGTGAGGATGGCAC
>WNGD01000589.1_pt1 | contig 41727 bp, 40 predicted proteins | sample 5400671 | NCBI WGS metagenome assembly WNGD01 (sample SAMN13153369, study PRJNA577476) | soil metagenome | isolation source: 40 cm soil or saprolite under grassland replicate 2 | place: USA:California | collected 2016-06-15 | reverse complement strand
CCGCCCTCGCGCGAGGCGCCAAGGCCCTCCGCGGAGGCGCCGCGCCGGCGGCGAGCCTGATCCTGGTCTCCGAGCCGCGAGTCGCGTCCGCTGGCGCCTTCGAAGCCCTCGGGCATGATCTCGCCCTTGTTGATCCAGACCTTGACGCCGATGATGCCGAAGGTCGTCTTCGCCTCGGCGAGACCGTAGTCGATGTCGGCCCGGATCGTGTGCAGCGGAACGCGCCCTTCGGAATAGGCCTCGCGACGGCTCATCTCGCCGCCGCCGAGCCTTCCGCCGGCCGTGATCTTGATGCCCTGTGCACCGGAGCGCATCGCGGACGCAAGCGATCGCTTCATGGCGCGCCGGAAGCTAACCCGGTTCTCGAGCTGCTCGGCGATCGACTGCGCGACGAGCTTCGCGTCGAGCTCGGGACGCTTGATCTCGTTGATGTTGATGTGCACGTTCTTCTTCGTGATCGCGTGCAGCTCACGGCGCAGCGCATCCACCTCGACGCCCGACTTGCCGATCACGATTCCGGGGCGAGCCGTGAAGATGTCGACCGTGATCCGCTGCTTGTCCTTGCGGATCAGGATGTCGGACAGGCCCGCGTGCGAGAGCTTGCCCAGGATGTGCTTACGGATCTTGACGTCCTCGAGCAGGTACTCCGAGAACTCGTGTTTCCCGGTCCACCAGTTCGACTTCCAGTCATGGATGACGCCGACGCGGAACCCGCCGGGGTGCACCTTCTGGCCCATCAGGCCACCGCCTCCTTCTTCTTTCGCCGCGTCGAGGCCTTCGGCTTCGCTGCGGACGGTTTCTGCTCGGGCGCACCCGCTTCTGACTGTTGCGCCTCGCGTCGACGCGTACGGCGAGCCGGACGGACGGGCTCGGGCACCTCCGCGAGGACGAGCGTGACGTGGCAGGTCCGCTTGCGCACCCTGTTCACACGGCCGCGGGCGCGTGCGCGCCAGCGCTTGAGAGTGGGGCCTTCGTCAGCGTAGGCGGATTCCACGACGAGCTCGTCTCCGTCCAGGCCGTGGTTGGCCTCTGCGTTCGCGACCGCGGACCGAAGCACCTTGTCGATCTCGGTTGCTGCGGCGCGCGAGGTGAAGGCGAGGATCGTCCGCGCCTCCGGCACGGTCCGTCCCCGGATGTGGTCGAGGACGATGCGCGCCTTGCGGGCTGACATCCGGGCCCATTTCGCCTGCGCGCGAACGCGCTGCAGATCATCGGTCGTCGCGGGGCTCATGTTCGTCTCTTCACCTGTGCCTGCCGGTCACCGGAGTGGCTGCGGAAGGTGCGAGTCGGGGCGAACTCGCCGAGCTTGTGGCCGACCATCTGCTCGCTGACGAAGACGGGAACGTGCTTGCGTCCGTCGTGGACCGCGATCGTGTGCCCGACCATCTCCGGGAAGATGGTCGACGTGCGCGACCAGGTCCGGATCATGCGCTTCTCACCGGTCTTGTTCATCGCCTCGATCCGGCTCAGCAGCCGGTCCTGGATGAAAGGCCCCTTTTTCGACGATCTCGACATGACCTAGCGTTTCCTCTCCTTGCCGCGACGCCGGCCGCGGACGATCAACGAGTCGGATTCCTTGTGCTTGCGGCGAGTGCGCTTGCCCAGGGTGGGCACGCCCCAGGGCGTCACCGGATGCCGGCCGCCCTTCGTCTTGCCCTCGCCGCCGCCGTGCGGATGGTCGACCGGGTTCATGGCCGATCCGCGCACCGACGGCCGCTTGCCGAGCCAGCGCGTCCGACCCGCCTTTCCGCTCGACTGGTTCGCATGATCCGAGTTCCCGACCTGGCCGACGGTCGCCCGGCACGAGAGAGGCACGCGGCGCAGCTCGCCGGAAGGCAGCCGCAGCACGCCGTGGTGTCCGTCCTTGGCGACGAGCTGGACGGACGACCCGGCCGAGCGCGCCATGCGACCACCCTGCCCCGGCTTGAGCTCGACGTTGTGCACGAGCGTGCCGGTCGGGATGTTCGCGAGCGGAAGCGCGTTGCCCGGCTTGATGTCGGCCGCGGGCCCCGACTCGACGAGCGCCCCGACTCGCAGGCGGGCGGGCGCGAGGATGTACGCCTTCGCGCCGTCCGCGTAGTGCAGGAGCGCGATCCGAGCCGAGCGGTTCGGGTCGTATTCGATCGCCGCGACCTTCGCGGGAACACCGTCCTTGGTGCGCTTGAAGTCGATCGACCGGTAGCGCCGCTTGTGCCCTCCGCCCTGGTGGCGGGAGGTGATGCGTCCGTTGTTGTTACGCCCACCCTTCTTCGCGAGCGGCTCGAGCAGGGACTTCTCCGGCTCAGCCCTCGTCACCTCGTCGAAGGACGAAGTGGCCATGAAGCGGCGGCCCGGGCTCGTCGGCTTGAATTTCTTGAGCGGCATCAGACGGAGGCTCCTTCGAAGATCTCGATCTCGTGGCCTTCCTTGAGCTGCACGATCGCCTTCTTCCAGCCCGGCTTGCGCCCGCGGATGAGCCCCCGGCGCTTCGGCTTCGGCTGCACCTTCACGATGTTCACGGCCTGCACTTCGACCTCGAAAAGCTCCTCGACCGCCTGCCGGACCTGTGTCTTGTGCGCGTCCTCGTGCACGCGGAATGTGTACTTGCGGTCGGTGATGAGCGAATAGCTCTTCTCGGAGACGACAGGAGCGATCAGGACCTGGTTCGGATGCACGAACGCAATTCGAAGGCGAGCGTTGCTCATTCCGCGGTCTCCTGCGCACCGGCTCCCGCCTTCGCAAGCACGAGCGGTAGTGCAGCCTCGCTGACGAGCAGCGACTGCGCCCACACGACGCCCGCAACCTCGAGCTCCGACGGAGACGTCACGAGCACGCGGTCGAGATTCCGGAACGACTTCACGAGCGCCTCCTCGTCCTCCGTCGCGACGACAACGAGCGGAAGCTCCTTGCCCCAGGTCGAGAGGAGCTCCGACGCCTTCTTCGTCGAAGGCGCATCGAAACCAGAGCTGTCGACGAGCGCAACGGTCCCGTGCGCCGCATGTGCGGAGAGGGCGCCACAGAGCGCCGCCCGGCGCACCTTGCGGTTGACCTTGCCCTCGAAGCTCCGCATCCCCGGAGGAAACGCGACGCCTCCGCCGGTCCAGTGTGGAGCGCGGGTGGTCCCTGCGCGGGCGCGGCCCGTGCCCTTCTGGCGCCAGGGCTTCGCGCGTCCGCCCGCGACGAACCCGCGGCTCTTCGCTCCGCGTGTCCCGGCGCGCGCGGCGTTCAGCTCCGCTCGGACCGTCTCGTGGACGAGATGCGGCTTCACCTCGACGGCGAACACGGACGTCTCGAGCGAGACCTCCTTCTTGGAGCCGCCCAGCACGGGCGCCTTCGGTGCCGTCGCTGTGGCCATCAGGCTTCCCGGATCTCCACGAGCCCGCTCGCAGGCCCGGGAACCGAGCCCTTGATCAGGAGCAGGTTGCGCTCGAGGTCGACCTCCTGCACGACGAGGCCGCGCTGGGTCACACGATTTCCGCCCATCCGTCCCGACATGCGCATGCCCTTACGCACCCGCGAGGGTGTCGCCGAAGCCCCGATGGAGCCGGGCTTGCGGATGTTGTGCGAGCCGTGCGAGACCGGACCGCGCGTGAAGCCGTGGCGCTTGATGGTGCCCTGGAAGCCCTTCCCGACCGTAACGCCCGAGACCTTCACCTGCTCCCCCGGCTCGAATGCCTCGACCGTCACGATCTCGCCGACCGAGAGGCCGATGTGACCGCGGATCTCGACGACGTGCCGGTGCGGGCGGACTCCGGCCTTCTGCAAGTGACCGATCTCCGGCTTCGAAAGCTTTCGTTCGGCCACAGGCTCGAACGCAAGCTGCACGGCGTCGTAGCCGTCGGCCTCGGCGACCTTGACCTGGACGACTGGACAGGGGCCGGCCTCGATCACGGTGACGGCGGTCATCACGCCGGTTTCTGGATCGAAGACCTGGCTCATGCCCAGCTTGCGTCCGAGGATGCCCTTCGCCACGAGTCGGTCCTCAGAGCTTGATCTCGATGTCGACGCCGGCGGGCAGGTCGAGCCGCATGAGCGAGTCGACCGTCTTCGGCGTGGGGCTGTGGATGTCGATCAGGCGCTTGTGCGTCCGCACCTCGAAATGCTCACGTGAGTCCTTGTCCTTGAACGGACTGCGGATGACGCAGTAGACGTTCCGCTCGGTCGGCAGGGGTACCGGCCCCGTGATCGTGGCGCCCGTGCGTTGGGCGGTCTCGACGATCTGGGACGCGGAGCGGTCCACCTGCTGGTGGTCGTACCCCTTGAGCCTGATGCGGATCTTCTGCTGCGGCACGATCGTTCCCTTCGTCGCCTACTTCTGGATGTCGGTCACGACGCCCGCACCGACGGTGCGGCCGCCCTCGCGGATCGCGAAGCGGAGGCCGGGGTCCATGGCGATCGGCTGGATGAGCTCGATCTCCATGTTCGTGTTGTCGCCGGGCATGACCATCTCCTGCCCCTCGGGGAGCTTGATCGAGCCGGTCACGTCGGTCGTACGGAAGTAGAACTGCGGCCGGTAGCCGTCGAAGAAGGGCGTATGGCGTCCGCCCTCGTCCTTCGAGAGGACGTACACCTCGGCCCTGTAGTTCGTGTGCGGCGTGATGCTCCTCGGCTTCGCGAGCACCTGGCCGCGCTCGACGTCCTCGCGCTTGATGCCGCGGAGAAGCGCGCCCGCGTTGTCTCCTGCCTGCGCGTAGTCGAGCGTCTTCTGGAACATCTCGAGCCCGGTGACGACGGTCTTCTCGGTCTCGGGATGGATCCCGACGATCTCCACCTCCTCGCCCACGGTGAGCTTGCCCTGCTCGATGCGGCCGGTGACGACCGTGCCGCGGCCGGTGATCGTGAAGACGTCCTCGATCGGCATGAGGAACGGCTTGTCCACGTCGCGTACCGGCTCCGGGATGTAGGAGTCGACCGCCGCCATCAGCTCGAGGATCTTCGGGGTCCACTCGGCGTCGCCCTCGAGGGCCTTCAGCGCCGAGACCTGCACGACAGGGATGTCGTCTCCCGGGAACTCGTAGCGGGAGAGGAGCTCGCGCACCTCCATCTCGACGAGCTCGAGAAGCTCCGGATCGTCGACCATGTCCGCCTTGTTCAGGGCGACGACGATCGACGGAACCTCCACCTGGCGCGCGAGCAAGATGTGCTCGCGTGTCTGCGGCATCGGGCCGTCGGCGGCCGAGACGACGAGGATCGCGCCGTCCATCTGGGCAGCGCCGGTAATCATGTTCTTGATGTAGTCGGCATGCCCCGGGCAGTCGACGTGCGCGTAGTGCCGGTTCTCCGTCTCGTACTCGACGTGCGCCGTGTTGATCGTGATGCCGCGCTGCCGCTCTTCGGGAGCCTTGTCGATCTCGTCGAACGAGGTGACCGCCGTGTCGGTTCCCGACTCGGCGAGGACCTTCGTGATCGCGGCCGTCAGCGTCGTCTTGCCGTGATCGATGTGACCGATGGTGCCGACGTTGATGTGCGGCTTGGTGCGCTCGAACTTCTGCTTGCCCATTGCTTCCCTCCGGGGCTCCTCTCGATTACTTCGAACCGTCGCCTTCACTCGCCACGATCGTCTCTGCGATCGAGGCCGGTACTTCTTCGTAACGATCGAACTGCATGCTGAACGTCGCGCGGCCCTGGGTCATCGAGCGCAGGTCGGTCGCGTAGCCGAACATCTCCGCGAGTGGAACACTCGCTCGGATCGACTGCGACCCACCGACCGGCTCGAGGTGCTCGACCCGGCCACGACGGCCGTTTAGGTTACCAATGACGTCGCCCAGGTACTCCTCCGGCGTGACGACCTCGACGGCCATCACGGGCTCGAGGAGCCTCGGCCGCGCCCGCCTCATTCCCTCCTTGAACGCCATGGAGCCCGCGATCTTGAAGGCCCGCTCGCTCGAGTCGACCTCGTGGTACGAGCCGTCGACGAGCTCCACCTTGACGTCGACCACCGGAAAGCCGGCCAGGACACCGGAGCTCATCGCCTCCTTGATTCCCTGATCGGTCGCCGGGATGAACTCGCGCGGGATCTTGCCGCCGACGATCTTGTCGACGAACTCGTAGCCTGCGCCCGGCTCCTGCGGGAGGAGGTTGACGACCACGTCTCCGTACTGGCCGGAGCCGCCCGTTTGCCGGACGAACCGGCCCCGAACCTTTTCCGCCGGCCGCGTGATGGTCTCGCGATAGGCGACCTGAGGTCGTCCGACGTTTCCCTCGACGCGAAACTCGCGCAGGAGGCGGTCGACGATGATCTCGAGGTGCAGCTCGCCCATGCCCGAGATGATCGTCTGGCCCGTCTCCTCGTCCGAGGAGACGCGGAAGGTAGGGTCCTCCTCCGCCAGACGGCCGAGCGCCTGCGCCAGCTTGTCCTGGTCGCCCTTCGTCTTCGGCTCGATCGCGACCGAGATGACGGGCTCGGGGAACGCCATCGACTCGAGCACGATCGGGGCCGAGTCCGCAGCGAGGGTATCGCCCGTGGTCGTGACCTTGAGCCCGACGGCTGCGGCGATCTCGCCCGCGCCGATCTCCTCCCGCTCCTCGCGGTGGTTCGCGTGCATCTGCAGGATGCGACCGATTCGCTCGGTCTTGCCGTTCGTGGTGTTCAGGACGCGGCCGCCTGCCTTGACCTGCCCCGAGTACACGCGGAAATAGGTGAGCTTGCCGACGAACGGGTCGGTCATGACCTTGAAGGCAAGCGCCGAGAACGGCGCCTCCACGTCCGGTGGCCTCGTAGCCTCCTCCGAGCTCTTCGGGTCGATCCCCTGAACCGGCGGTACGTCGAGGGGGCTCGGCAGGTAGTCGACGATCGCGTCGAGCAGGGGCTGCACGCCTTTGTTCTTGAACGCGGAGCCGGCCAGAACCGGCGTGATGCGACCCGCGAGCGTCCCGGTACGGAGGGCTCGCCGGATCATCTCCGAAGTCACGGACGCCTCGTCCTCGAGGTAGGTCTCGGTCAGCTCGTCGTCGAACTCGGCGATCGCGTCGATCAGCGCGTGGTGACCCGCCTCGGCGCGCTCGACGAGCTCGCCCGGGATGTCCTCCAGCGCGAACTCGGTCCCGAGCGCGTTCGTGTACAAGATCGCCTTCATCTCGACGAGATCGACGATCCCCGAGAAGCCCTCCTCGCGTCCGATCGGGATGTGGATCGGCACCGGAGCCGCTCCGAGCCGGTCGCGCATCGACTGCACCGCGGCGTCGAAGTCCGCGCCGGTGCGGTCCATCTTGTTGATGAACGCGATGCGCGGGACGCGATAGCGGTCGGCTTGGCGCCAGACGGTCTCCGACTGCGGCTGCACGCCTGCAACCGAGTCGAAGACGGCGACGGCGCCGTCGAGGACGCGAAGGCTCCGCTCGACCTCCATGGTAAAGTCCACGTGCCCGGGCGTATCGATAATGTTGATCCGATAGTCGCGCCAGAACGCGGTCGTCGCCGCCGACGTGATGGTGATGCCGCGCTCCTGCTCCTGCGCCATCCAGTCCATGGTCGCGGCCCCCTCGTGCACCTCGCCCATCTTGTGGGTGCGACCCGTGTAGTAGAGGATCCGCTCGGTCGTCGTCGTCTTGCCCGCGTCGATGTGGGCCATGATCCCGATGTTCCTGACGCGGTCGAGCGCGACGGATGTAGCGACCGTGGTCATCTCCCGCGCCTGCCCTACCAGCGGTAGTGCGCGAAGGCCTTGTTCGCCTGCGCCATCCGGTAGATGTCGTCCTTCTTCTTGAACGCGCCGCCCTGCTGGTTCACGGCATCGACGAGCTCGCCCGCGAGCTTCTGAGGCATGCCCTTCTCGCGCCGCTCACGCGCGTTCTGCACGATCCAGCGCAGGGCGAGCGTACGCGCGCGCCGCTGCGGGACCTCGACCGGAACCTGGTAGTTGGCGCCGCCGACGCGGCGCGAGCGAACCTCGAGCACCGGCGTGACGCTCTTCACGGCCTGCTCCAACACCTCGAGCTCGGGCTTGCCGGCCTTCTCGGCGGCGATCCCGAGCGCGTCGTAGACGATCTGCTCGGCGACCGACTTCTTGCCGTTCAGCATGAGCCGGTTCACGAGCTGCGAGACCAGGACCGAGTCGTGGACGGGATCCGCGTCGGGCTGGCGAACCTGGACTTCTGCTCGGCGAGGCACGGCTGTCTCCTCAGCCCTTCTTCGCGCCGTACTTCGAGCGCCCTTTGCGGCGCTCCGGCACTCCGGACGTGTCCAGCCCGCCCCGGATGACCTTGTACCGGTAGCCGGGGAGATCGCGGACGCGCCCGCCACGGACGAGAACGACGGAGTGCTCCTGCAGGTTGTGCCCCTCGCCGGGGATGTACGCGCCGACCTCGATCCCGTTCGTGAGCCGCACGCGCGCGACCTTGCGCAGCGCCGAGTTCGGCTTCTTCGGGGTCTGCGTCATCACCCGCGTGCAGACACCGCGCTTTTGCGGCGCGCCACGAAGCGCCGGAGTCTTCGTCCTCGACTTCGGTGTCTCGCGTCCTTTGCGAACCAGCTGATTGACGGTGGGCACGCTGCTCCTACGGATCGGTTGTCGACTTCTTCGCACAGAAAGGGCGGCAGGCACTCTGGTGCCCGCCAACCAAGGCCGGTCGATGGTAGCAAACGACGCCCGGCGCAGACGCGGACGTACGGTCGAGATTGGCCTACAGTGCGAGGCGGGACGGAGCGATGGGTCTGAGTCCAGGATCGTGATCCCCGCACTTGCGGGAACGCTGGCGCTGGTCGTCGGCCTCGGGGCTGCGCTTCTCGCCTGGCGGTCGAGGCTCCGTTCCCGGCGACGACTGGAGAGGGTCGTCCGGCAGCTCGACCGCTGTCTGGGCGAGATCAACGATAGCCTCGCCGGCGCGCTCGAGAACTCGCGCAGGATAGGGCCCGCACGAGCCGCCGAGCTCGGGCTCACCCTCGATCTCGACGAGCTCCTCTCGAAGATCGCCAGGGAGGCCGCCAACCGGACAGGCGCCGAAGCCGCGGCTGTTCGGGTTCGCGGTCCGAGCGACGAGCCCGCAGTCGGCGCCTTCGGATCCGATCAGGTCGCCTACCTCCTCGAGTCGACTTTTCACGCCTCCGGCGGACGGCCGTTCAGGGCCATCACGATCAACTGGATCTTCCCGCCCGTGCTCGAGACAGACGAGGACGTCTTCCGCTCAGCGCTCGTGGTGCCGGTGGTCGAGGCAGGCGTCGAGACGGGAGCGATCGCCGGGTATGCACGCAAGCCAGCGGCGTTCAGGCCCGAGCATGCGCGCGCACTCGAGACCCTCGCAGCCGAAGCAGCCGACGGGATCTCCACAGCCCGCCGGTTCACCGCTTTGAGGCTTCGCTCTGCTCCCGCTCGCGGGAACGGGGTCGCCTCCAGGCCGCGTGGTGGCGGGCTCGAGACGAGCGACCGGACGCAGCCGGCAGCAACGCCCGGCGACGCACGACGTTGATCCGACACGTCCTCGAACCAAGCTGCCACTGGTCAGCGTCCACTTGCCCGATTACAGTGCGATGGGGACTCTGGGAGGAGTGGTTCTAGCGTGGCGACAACTGCGGTTTTCGTCGTCGCGGCCGTGGCAGTCGCGGCCGTGTTGGCGGCTGTGGCGCTGAACCGGCGTCGCTCGCCGACGACACCCGAGGGGAGCGAGCAGCTCGTGCGGGCGGTCGACGAGATGCGCCTTCGAATGGACTCGCTGGCGCAGGATCTCTCCGAAGCTCTCGACCGAGCCGAGCGGGAGAGCCGCAGGAACAGGCTGTTCGGCGAGCTCGGCGGAACGGTCGATCTCGAGGAGCTCATGGACCGCGTGCTCGATGCCGCGATGGAGATCCCCGGGATCGAGGCGGCGATGATGGTCGTCGAGGCTCAGGGAGGCAACCCCGCAGCCGCGACCCGCGGGATGACCGCGCAGGAGGCGGCCAAGCCGCCGACCTCGGGAGTGGCCGGTGCCCTGCCCGGGACGATCACGGTCAGCTACCGCTACGGGCACGAGCGTGAAACCTCGGGCACCGACCTCATCCGGGGCGGTGTTTTCATCCCGCTCATGGGCAGGGAGCTCCGCCCGATCGGCACGCTCTCGCTTTTCTGGAGGCAGCCGGATGCCGAGCCGGCCCAGGAGCACATCGAGCAAGCCGAAAACCTCGCCGAGAGCTCCATCCCCGCGATCGAGAACGCGCGTCGGTACGGCGAGGCGCGGAAGCTCGCGGAGACGGACGCGCTGACCGGCCTCTTCAACCAGCGCTACTTCCACGACACGCTTCGCCGGGAGGTGACGCGTGCCCACCGCTACGAGCGCAACCTGGCGCTCATCGTCTTCGATCTCGACGACTTCAAGTCCGTCAACGACGAGGTCGGCCATCTCGCCGGTGATCGCGTGCTGGCACAGGCCGCTGATCGCCTACGAGAGGCGGTGCGATCGGTGGACGTCCCGTGCCGGATCGGCGGCGACGAGTTCGCGGTCATCCTTCCCGAGTCTTCGGCGGAAGACGCGGACCAGCTCTACCGCAGAGTCCACAACTCGATGCGCGGAGTCGCGCTCGGGCCTGAGGGGCACAGCCTCCATCTCTCGGCCGGCATCGCCGAGCTCGAGCACGGCGACACCGCGGCGAGCATCTTCGAGCGCGCCGACGCCGCGCTGTACCGCGCCAAGGATCACGGGAAGGACCGGGCGGACATCGCCCGCTCCACAGGCCAGAACTAGGCGCGAGCGCGGAGAGTTAGAGCGCAGACGCCGCGGCTGCGCCGCGGTCGAGCTTCAGCGGTGTTGCGCGAGCGGAATCCTGCGCAAGCAGATTCGGCTCTTGCTCACGACCTACGTTCTGGTCGCGACCAGCTTCGGCTTCTGCGTCGGGGCGGGCGAGCCGGCTGCGGGCTCGACCGTGATCGCGACGACCCCACCCGGAGGCACGGGGGTCGTCAGCTTCACGACCCTGGTGCCGCCCGAGAAGAGCCCTGCAGGCTGAGGCGCCTTTACGTTGGGCTTGATCACCCACGCCTCGTACGTCTTGCCGGCGGGTGGCGCCCCGACGTTGTTCAGAACGAGCACCCCGTAGCCGCGAGCTCCGACGACCAGGATGATGCGCCGACCCGACCCTTGCAGCGGGATCGTCGCCGTTGACGGCTTGGAGATCAACGAGACCACCTGCTGAACGTTCTCGAGCGCGGGCGTCGTCGTGGAGCTTCCGTCGTCGGAGACACTCGACACGACTCCCCAGGTGCCTAGGGCGATCGCGCCGAGCCCGGCGATGACGCCGAGCGCCGCGAGTGTGGCGCCCGAACGCCGCCGCTTCCGCCTCGTCTTTCCAGAATGCGGATCGATCGAGCCGGGCGGCGCTTCGAACCTCACCTCGGTTGTCCCGGCTGGAGGCACAGCCTCGCCGCCATGCGACGAGAAGCCGTTCCCCTCGTACTGTGCTCCGGAGCGTGTCGGCGTCGCCTCCATGGTCGCGACCACGATAGCCGGGGCCTCAGTCGGAGCCTCCTCCGCCTGGGAGGTCGTGCCCGGCGAACGGTCGGCGAGAGGAATCGCACCACCGACCGGCTCGGTCGGCCATGGATCGCGGCGCTCGGCACCCCGGGCACGTGTCTTCATCCGGTAGACGACCGCAGCCGCCGTTGCGGCGGTGAGCACCAGTAGCCAGAACAGCCGTCGCCGCACTCGGTTCCCCAACCGGGGCACCTCCCCTCGACGATTTCCGCGAGCCTTGCCGACCGGTGCCCACGATACTAATACGCCCCGGAGGCTGGAGACCAGGGGCAAGAACTCATGACCATTGCCATCTACGGTGCGGCGGCCGCGCTCGGGCTCGTGTGCATCCTTCTCTTCGTCCTCGCCGTCCGGCGCCTGTTCGGCCGGCAGGAGGAGTTGATCGAGTCGATGCTGACCCGCTACGACGCGCGCCTTGCCGAGTTCGCCCAGACGCTGAACGACGCGCTCAGCCTGCCGCTCCCCGCCAGGATCCTCGCGGCTATCGGCGACCCGGCGCCCGCAGCGGTGCCGGCACCCGTCGAGCACGGCGAGGTGATGCGGCTCCTCGAGGTCGCCCGCGCGAGCACGTCCTCCGACGCGGCGGTGGCGGTCGTCGCGGAGCCGAACCGGGAGCCGATGCTCGCGACGGTCGGGCTCTCGCAGGCTGAAGCGGCACAGGTCGGCCGGCTCGGCGTTCCCGACTACCGCGGGGCCCGCGCGATCCAGGTCTCGTTCAACGGAGATGCCGCGGCGACCTCGGGCGGATCCGCGCCGCTCCGCTCCGGGCTCGCCGTGCCGTTGCTCGACCCTCCACACGAGCCCGGGATGCTGGCTGTGCTGTCGCGCTCGCCCGATCGGCGGTTCAGCGATCCGGACATCGACTCGCTCGAGGATGTCGTGGGCGGGACGCGACCGGCCCTCGAGTCGTCGCTCGCGCTCCGCGAGCCCGATCCCGTACCCGAGCTCGATCCGTTGACCGAGCTGTACGACCGCCGGGCATTCCAGGCGTTGCTCGACCGTGAGATCGGGCGGGCCCGGCTGGGCGGGCGGCCGCTGGCGCTGCTCATGCTGGACGTCGACCGCCTGACGACGCTCAACGCGCGGATCGGCCATCTCGCCGCAGACGGTGTGCTCGCGGAGATCTCCTCGCGCCTGCGCGAGGTCGCCGGGCGGGACGACCTTCCGTGCCGGATCGGCGGCGGACGCTTCGGCGTCCTCTTGCCCGGATCCGACGGCCACGACGCCGAGCACCTCTTCGAGCGGCTGCGGAATCACCTGCACACGAGGGCCGTTGCGGACGCCGGCACCGTGACGGTTTCGGGCGGAGCGGCCGAGCTGCTCTCCAGCGACGACGCCGCGGCCCTGCTCGGACGAACGGACGCGGCGCTTGGGCTCGCCAAGGGCTCCGGGCGCGACCGGCTCGTCACCGCGGGGCGCACGATCGCGCGAGAACGCTTCAGGGACTAGGGAGGGCGGAATCAGGCCCCGAAGAGAGAGACGGCGCAACGGCAGTCCCAGGTAGCAGAACGTCGTAAAGGCGTTGTCGCGAAAGAAGGTCAGGGCTCTCGTTCGTTATGCGGCTGCACAACGAACGAGAGCCCTGACCTGTGCTCGACTACTCCTCTTCGGCCTGCTCGGCCGGTGTCTCGAGCTCCGCGGCTCCCGTGTCGCCGTCGATCGACGGCTCTTCGAACGGGAGCCCGAGGGCGTCGAGGTCGAAGCCGTCTCCTTCGCCGATCTCCTCGAGAGCGGCGAGCAACTCGGCCTCGGCTTCCGGATGCGCGAAGGTCACCGGGAGCGGCTCGGTCGGCTCGATTGTGATCTGTCGGTACTGCTTGAGACCCGTCGCGGCCGGGATGAGCTTGCCGATGATCACGTTCTCCTTCAGGCCGTGGAGCCGGTCGATCTTGCCCTCGATCGCTGCGTCGGTGAGCACCTTCGTCGTCTCCTGGAAGGATGCAGCCGAGAGGAAGGACTCGGTTGCGAGCGACGCCTTCGTGATACCGAGGATGATCGGCTCGTACGTCGCCTGCTCGCCCTTCTGCTTCTTGACTCGCGCGTTCTCCCGCTCGAGCGCGACGCGGTCCGCGAGCTGGCCCGGCAGCAGCTCGGTGTCGCCGTTCGTGTCGACGCGAATCTTCTTCAGCATCTGGCGGACGATGAGCTCGATGTGCTTGTCGTGGATCTCGACGCCCTGGGACTTGTAGACCTTCTGCACCTCGCCGATGAGGTACAGCTCGGTCGGCGTCGCGCCCTTGAGCAGAAGCAGCTCCGCCGGGTTGAGGGAGCCGTCGTTCAGCGGATCGCCCGCCTCGACGACTTGCCCCTTGGTGACGCGCAGCCGGGTGCGCCGCGGGAACGCGTACTCCTTTGGTTGAGGAAGCTCGCCGCTCTCGTCGAGCTCGGTCGGCGTCACGGTTACCTTGATCGTGCGCTCCGAATCGTCGATGTCGATCTTCCCGGGGAACTCGGCAAGAGTTGCCGCACCCTTCGGGTTACGGGCCTCGAAGATCTCGACGACGCGCGGGAGACCGTGCGTGATGTCGGCGCCTGCGACGCCACCGGTGTGGAAGGTCCGCATCGTGAGCTGGGTGCCCGGCTCGCCGATCGACTGCGCCGCGATGATGCCGACGGCGTCACCGATCTCCGTGAGACCGCCGGTCGCGAGGAACGTTCCGTAACAGAGGCGGCAGAGCCCGTACTCGCTGCGGCACTTGAGAACCGAGCGCACTGCGATCGTCGCACTGTCCGCGAACTCGCCGAACTCCTCCACGATCCGCCGGAGGTGGCTCATGCTGATCTCGGCGCCCTGCTCGACGATGACCGTCTTGCCCGGCCTTCCGTCCTTGAGCGGCTTCCGGATGTCGGCCGCCGCGGTCCGTCCGGCGACGCTCTTGTTCGGAGTACCGTCGAGGATCAGCGGCAGCTCGATGTGCTCCGTCGTCCCGCAGTCGTCCTCGCGGACGATGACGTCCTGCGAGACGTCGACCAACCGGCGCGTGAGGTACCCGGAGTCCGCCGTCCGAAGGGCAGTGTCCGCGAGCCCCTTGCGGGCGCCGTGCGTCGAGATGAAGTACTCGAGAACCGTCAGGCCCTCCATGAAGTTCGCCTTGATCGGCCGCTCGATGATCTCGCCCTTCGGGTTGGCCATGAGCCCACGCATGCCCGCGAGCTGGCGGATCTGGTTGAACGATCCGCGCGCGCCCGAGTTGGCCATCATGTAGATCGGGTTGACCTTGGACAGCGTCTCGACCATCCGGTCCGCCACCGCGTCAGTCGCCTCTGTCCAGATGGCGACGATGCGCTCGTGGCGCTCCTCCTCGGTCATCAGGCCGCGGTCGTACTCCCGCTCGACGCTCGCGACAGCGTTCTCGAAGCTCGCGAGGATCGCCTCCTTGTCTTCCGGGATGACGATGTCGTTCTTCGAGATCGTGATTCCGGCACGGGTTGCGAAGCGGAAGGTCAGCGACTTGATTACGTCGAGCGCGGCCGCGATCGTATTCGGCCCGTAGTGCTCGACGAGATCGCCGATGAACTGGTCGAGCTCTCGCTTCGAGAGCGTCAGGTTCAAGAACGGGTGCTCGCCGGCGTCCGGAACGCCCGCCTCGGCGAGCGCACGCTCGACCTCAGCGTTGAAGATCACGCGACCCGGGGTCGTGAGCAGTAGCTCGCCCCGCCAGAGGTACTCGATCGGATCCTGGTAGCCGACCTGTTCTGACTCGAGCGAGAACTCGACGTCCTCCTCGGTGCGGAAGCGGCGGAATCCCTTCTTCCCCAGCTTCTTCGCGAGGGCAGCGACCGAGGTCGCGGCGAGGTCGTACTCGCAGTAGGTGAGGAAGTACGCCCCGAGCACCATGTCCTGTGTCGGGGTCGCCAGCGGCCGGCCGCTCGCCGGAGAGAGGATGTTGTTTGCGGAGAGCATGAGCACCCGCGCCTCCGCCTGTGCCTCCGCGGAGAGCGGAAGGTGCACCGCCATCTGGTCGCCGTCGAAGTCGGCGTTGAAGGCGTGGCAGACGAGCGGATGGACCTGGATCGCCTTTCCCTCGACGAGCACCGGCTCGAAGGCCTGGATGCCCAGGCGGTGAAGCGTCGGAGCCCGGTTCAGCAGAACGGGGTGCTCGGCGATGACCTCCTCGAGGACGTCCCACACCTCAGGGATCATCGACTCGACCATCTTCTTCGCCGCCTTGATGTTCTGGACGGCTTTCCGCTCGACGAGCCGGCTCATGATGAACGGCTTGAAGAGTTCGAGCGCCATGAGCTTCGGCAGACCGCACTGGTGCAGCTTCAGGTTCGGCCCTGCGACGATCACCGAGCGGCCGGAGTAGTCGACGCGCTTCCCGAGCAGGTTCTGGCGGAAGCGACCCTGCTTCCCCTTGAGCATGTCGGAGAGCGACTTCAGCGGCCGGTTGCCCGGTCCCGTCACCGAACGCCCGCGCCGGCCGTTGTCGAAGAGGGCGTCGACCGCCTCCTGCAGCATTCGCTTCTCGTTGTTCACGATGATCTCGGGAGCACCGAGGTCGAGCAGCCGCTTCAGGCGGTTGTTGCGGTTGATGACGCGGCGGTAGAGATCGTTGAGATCGCTTGTCGCGAAGCGGCCACCGTCGAGCTGCACCATCGGGCGTAGCTCCGGCGGGATCACCGGGACGGCCTCCAGGATCATCCACTCGGGCTTGTTGCCCGACTTGATGAACGCCTCCACGACCTTGAGCCGCTTGATCGCGCGCTGCTGCTTCTGCCCCTTCGAGGTCTTGATCACCTCGCGGAGCGTCCGCGACTCGTCGTCGAGGTCGAGATCGCGGAGCAGGTCGCGCACCGCCTCGGCGCCCATTCCGCCCCGGAAGTAGATGCCGAATCCGTAGGGCGAGCCGAAGCGGTCCTTCAGCTCGCGGAAGATCTGCTCGTCGCCGACGATCATCTTCGGCTCCAGCTCCTTGAACAGCAGCCAGGTCTGCTCGAGCCGCCCGACGGCGTCGACCGCAGCCTCGCGGGTGTCCTCGCGACGGACGTCGATGTCTGCGACCATTTCGCGGACCTTGAGCGCCCACTGGGTTACCGCGTCCAGGTCCTCCTTGCGCGTCCCCTCGACGAGGCAGAGGTCGTAGGCGACCTCGCGTACCGCCGCCGCGTCCGCGTCCGGGTCGACGGCCGCGAGAACGTCTCCGAGCAGGCCGTTTCCGGCCTCGCGCGCGCGCTCGAGGTTCTTCTTGTCGACGGAAGCGACGAGCTCGGCGTCCTCCTGGCTCAGCTCGGCGCCGGCGAGGAGACCGTCCTGGATCCGCTTCAGGTGCTTCGTCACAGCGCCCTTCTTCGAGCCCGAGGACTTCTCGAGCTCGACTCGCAGCGGCTCGAGAGCCGCCTCGATCTGCACTGCCGCGGCTGCGACCGATTCGACCTCGCGAGGAGCCAGACGCCGGTCGTCACGCGTCGCCGTCTGCCGAACGAGCTCGCGAACGCGACGCGGGTCTTCGGAGGCGATGTTCTTGGCGAGGCGGCCGAAGACGCCGCCCCCGAGACCGCGCACGTCCTCGAGGGTGGGCAATCCTGCCTCCTCCGCCCAGTTCGAGAGGCCGCGGGCCCAGAAGTCGTCGTCCTCGTCGAAGTTCCGCTCCTTGCCCGCGGCGAAGTAGTCGCGTCTGCGGGCGAGCCGGTCGTCGAGCGCGGAGAGCGCCTCGTCGCGGTCGAGGTAGATCCGCTCGCTCTCGCCGGCCACCTTGTCCTCGATGTCCGCGAGGTCCTCCTGCCGCTTCTCGGCGTCCACTCCGGTGACGATCGAGGCCGCGAAGTAGAGCACCTTCTCGAGCTCGCGCGGAGCGATGTCGAGCAGGTAGCCGATCCGGCTCGGGACCCCCTTGAAGAACCAGATGTGCGAGACGGGGGCGGCAAGATCGATGTGGCCCATGCGCTCGCGGCGCACCTTCTGACGCGTGACCTCGACGCCGCAACGCTCGCAGATGATGCCCTTGTAGCGAACCCGCTTGTACTTCCCGCAGTAGCACTCCCAGTCCTTGGTCGGACCGAAGATGCGCTCGCAGAAGAGACCGTCACGCTCGGGCTTGAGCGTGCGGTAGTTGATCGTCTCGGGCTTGGTGACCTCTCCGGAGGACCAGTCCCGGATCTGCTTGCTCGACGCGAGACCGATCCGGATCGCGTCGAAATCGTTGATGTCGATCACGTGCTAGCGCCTCTTTCTCTTCGCGTGGTTTCGCGTTCTCAGTCTTCGACCTCGACGTCGGCGGTCTCCTCGAGTGCAACCTCGACGGGCGGCTCTTCGCCTTCGACGTCGCCGAGCTGCTCGTCGGCCGCGACGACGAGCTCGCCTTCCTCGTCCCCGCGCTCGCCGCCCTCCTCGACCTCCTCGACCGTCGGCTCACGGGCTGCAGCGCGCAGCGAGCCGGGCGAGAGATCGATGCCGAGCTCCTCCGCCGCGCGCAAGAGCTCGTCGTCCTCCTCCCGTACCTCGACCTCGCGGCCCTCGTCGGAGAGCACCTGCACGTCGAGCGCGAGGGACTGCATCTCCTTGAGGAGAACCTTGAACGACTCCGGGATCGACGGCTCGGCGATGTTCTCGCCCTTGACGATCGCCTCGTACGCCTTGACCCGCCCGATCGTGTCGTCGGACTTGATCGTGAGCATCTCCTGCAACGTGTAGGCGGAACCGTAGGCCTCGAGCGCCCAGACCTCCATCTCCCCGAAGCGCTGGCCGCCGAACTGCGCCTTACCGCCAAGCGGCTGCTGCGTGACGAGCGAGTACGGGCCGGTCGAGCGGGCATGGATCTTGTCGTCGACCAGGTGGAGCAACTTCAGGATGTACATGAAGCCGACGGTGACTTGCTGCGAGAACGGCTCCCCGCTCTTCCCGTCGAAGAGTGTGACCTTCCCGGAGCAACGCTCGCCCGCGGGCGCCTTCTCGTCCACCGTCATCTTCACCGAGTCCGTAGCCGCCTTCGACCACTCGACGAGAGCCGCGTCCACGTCCTCCGGGCTTGCGCCGTCGAAGACGGGCGTCGCCACCGCGCGCGGGTTCGGCGCGTTGATCGGAGCTCGGGTGCTGACGGGGCCGCCGTCCTCGAAGATGCCGTGCGCCGCCGCCCACCCGAGGTGTGTCTCGAGGATCTGGCCGATGTTCATCCGACTTGGAACGCCCAGCGGGTTGAGCACGACGTCGACAGCGCGCCCGTCCTCGAGGAACGGCATGTCCTCCTCGGGGACGATCTTCGCGATGACGCCCTTGTTCCCGTGGCGGCCGGCGAGCTTGTCGCCTTCCGCGATCTTGCGCTTCTTGGCGACGTAGACCCGAACGAGCTCGTTCACGCCCGGCGGCAGGTCGTCGCCCGCGTCGCGCGAGAACGTCTTGACGCCGATGACCTTGCCGCCTTCGCCGTGCGGGACCTTGAGCGACGTGTCGCGGACCTCGCGTGCCTTCTCCTTGAAGATCGCGCGGATCAGCTTCTCCTCTGCGGTCAACTCGGTCTCGCCCTTGGGCGTGACCTTGCCGACGAGGAGGTCGCCGGAGCCGACCTCGGCTCCGATCCGCACGACACCCCGCTCGTCGAGGTTCGCGAGTGACTCCTCGGAACGGTTCGGAATGTCCCGCGTGATCTCTTCGTCGCCGAGCTTCGTCGAGCGCGCGTCGATCTCGTACTCGTGGATGTGGATCGAGCTGAGCACGTCGTCGCGGACGAGCCTCTCGGAGATGACGATGGCATCCTCGAAGTTGAAGCCTTCCCAGGGCATGAAGGCCACGAGCAGGTTCGCGCCGAGCGCGAGCTCGCCGCCGTCGGTGGAGCTTCCGTCCGCCAGGACCTCGCCCTTCTTCACCCGGTCGCCCATGCGCACGATCGGCCTCTGGTGGATGAGCGTTCCCTGGTTCGACCGCATGAACTTCGTCAGCGGGTACTCGTCCCGCGTGCCGCGGCCCTCGACCACGATCGTCTCGGCGTCGACGTCGATCACGGCGCCGTCGCCGCGCGAGAGCACGACGTCGCCCGTGTCGACGGCGGCCCGAAACTCGATCCCGGTGCCGACGATGGGAGCCTGCGGGATCATCAGCGGCACCGCCTGTTTCTGCATGTTCGCGCCCATGAGCGCGCGGTTCGCGTCGTTGTGCTCGAGGAAGGGGATGAGCGCGGTCGCGACCGAGACGATCTGCGCAGGCGCGACGTCCATGTACTCGACGTCCTTCGGCGCGACCATGACCGCTTCGCCCTCGCGCGAGCGGCACAGCACCTGCTCGTGTAGGAACTTGTTCGTCTTCGGGTCGACCGGCTCCGAGGCCTGCGCGATCGTGAACTGGCGCTCCTCGGCCGCGTCGAGATAGACGATCTCGTCTGACACCCGTCCGCCCTTCACGACCCGGTACGGCGTCTGGATGAAGCCGAACTCCGAGACGGTCGCGAACGAGGCGAGCGAGCCCATGAGGCCGATGTTCGGTCCCTCGGGCGTCTCGATCGGGCACATGCGCCCGTAGTGCGTCGGGTGGACGTCACGCACCTCGATCGGAGCGCGCTCGCGCGTGAGACCACCCGCGCCGAGCGCCGAGAGCCGTCGACGGTGCGTGAGCCCCGCCAGCGAGTTCGTCTGATCCATGAACTGCGAGAGCTGCGAGGAGCCGAAGAACTCCTTGAGCGCAGCGACGACAGGACGGATGTTGATGATCGTCTGCGGCGTGATCGTGTCGACGTCCTCCGTCGTCATCCGCTCGCGGACGACCCGCTCCATGCGGTAGAGCCCGACGCGGAACGCCTCCTGGATGAGCTCGCCGGTCGTACGCAGACGTCGGTTGCCGAAATCCTCGTACTCGTCGAGCTCGCCTCGGATCGGATCGCGCGAGAGCTGGGCCGCCTCGGCCGCGTAGTCCCGCGAATCCTCGGCGACGCCGAGTATCGTCGGGAGTCCGACGAGCCGCTTGACGAGCGCAACGATGTCCTCGGTGGTCAACACGCGCGTGCCCTCGGGGACCGACACGCCCAGGCGCTGGTTCAGCTTGTAGCGCCCGACCCGCGTGAGGTCGTAGCGCTTCGGGTCGAAGAACAGCGCGCGGAGGAGGTTACGGGCGTTCTCGAGGGTCGGAGGCTCGCCCGGCCGCTGCTTCTTGAAGACCTCGATGAGCGCCTCTTCCTCGCGAGTCGTCGTGTCCTTCTCGAGCGTGTTGGCGATGTACACCGACCCACCGAAGAGCTCGAGGATCTTCTCGTTCGAGCTCGTGTCGAGCTGGAAGCCGGTGCTCGGGTCCTCCGCGGGGAGCGCCCGGAGCAGGGTCGTGATCGGTAGCTTGCGCTTGCGGTCGATGCGTGCGTAGACGATCCCCTTCTTGTCGATCTCGACCTCGAGCCAGGAGCCGCGCGACGGCATCAGGTTCGCCATGAACACCTGCTTCGTCGCGTCCTTCGGCTCCATGAGGTAGGCACCCGGACTGCGCACGAGCTGCGTCACGATGACGCGCTCGGTGCCGTTGATGATGAACGTGCCCCGCGGCGTCATCATCGGGAAGTCGCCCATGAAGACCCGCTGCTCGCGGATCTCGCCGGTCTCCTTGTTGACGAAGCGGACCGTGATCGAGAGCGGGACCTGGTAGGTCAGGTCCTTCTCGCGGCACTCCTGGATGGAGAATTGTGGCTCCCCGAACTCGTACTCACCGAACTCGACGGCCAGGGTCCCCGTGTAGTCCTCGATCGGGGAGATGTCGTCGATCGTCTCGCGAAGGCCGTTTTCCATGAACCAGTGGAACGACGCCTTCTGTATGTCGATGAGGTTGGGGAGGTCGAGGACGTGCTTCAGGCGCGAAAAGCTCTTACGCGCGCGCGGCGCGACAGCAACGCTGCTCAAATGCGGAAGCCTCCCTTGACTGCGTGCAGGATTTGGACGGGCAGGGTAAAGTGCTCAGCCTCGGCGGAACCCCGAAGGATAGCGCACGACCGCACCCCACCGCAACCGCCTGTGGCGGGTGGAAATGCGTCTCGACAGTGTAGCGAACGCCGCCAAGATCAGGGCGTGACCAGTGTGATCAGGTCCCGAGCAGGGTTATTTCAGCTCGACGGCGGCGCCGGCCTCCTCGAGCTGTGACTTGATCGACTCCGCCTCTTCTTTCGGCACGGCTTCCTTCACCGGGTTCGGGGCGCCGTCGACGAGGTCCTTCGCCTCCTTGAGCCCCAGGCTCGTGACCGCACGTACGACCTTGATGACCTGGATCTTCTTGTCGCCGGCAGCCGTGAGCACGACGTCGAAGGAGTCCTTCTCCTCCTCGTCCGCGGCGCCGCCGTCACCCGCCGCAGGCGCGCCCGCGGCGGCGACCGCCACAGGCGCAGCCGCGGTGACACCCCACTCCTCCTCGATCGCTTTCTTCAGCTCGACGAGCTCGAGCACCGTCATCTTGCCGAGCGTGTCGAGCACCTTCGAAACATCAGTGGCCATTCCTACTCCTCCTCTTTCTCTTCGACGTCCTCAACGGCCGAGTCTGGTCGTGCATCTTGGTCGGAAGGTTCCGCTGATGCAGAACCTTCCGGGATGCGTACGGCATCCGCAGGCTCAGCCGACCGGACAGGCTCAGCGTCCGTAGCCGGTTCCTCTGCTTCAGCCGCGGAAGCCTGTGCCTTTGGCGCGTCCGCCTCGGTGACCTGCCCTTGCTCCTCGAGCTGCTCGATTCGCGCGTCGATCAGGCCGTGCAGGTCTCGCAACGGCGCCGAGACGAGCCCGAGCAGCTGCGTCAGAGGCGCGACGACAGCGCCGACGAGCTGTCCCCGCAGCACGTCCATCGGCGGCAGGGTCGCGAGTCGATCGATCTCCTCACCCGAGAGCGTGTTCCCCTCGAGGATCCCCCCGCGCATGACGAGGACGTTTGTCTCCTTCGCTGTCGCCGCCAGCGCCTTCGCGACGGCGGCCGGGTCGCCGCCGGACTCGATGAACGCGATCGCGGTCGGGCCCTCGAGCATCACGAGCAGGGCCTCTGCGCCTGCCCGCTCGGCGGCGAGCTTGCTGAGAGAGTTCTTGACGATGCGGAACCGCGCGCCGTGCTCGAGCAGCACGTCGCGCAAGCTCTCGAGCTGCTTGTTGGTCAGCCCCCTGTAGTCGGCGACGATCAGCGTCTCGGCCGCACCGAGCTCGCCGGCCAGCTCCGTGACGATTCGTTCCTTGTCCTCCCTCAGCACTCTCGCTCCTCCGGTAAATGAAGAACCCGCTCGAGGCGGGTTCGCGGAGGCCGTCGAAGCGACCAGCGGGAACCAGCCTCGGCCGGACTTCTGCCCCGAATCGTGGGGCTGCCGACTGTCTTGGGCGGGCGGGCCTGTTAGGCGGTAACTGTAGCTTCCTCCGCGATCGAAGAGCCATCCAGCTCGTCGGTCAGGTCTCGCGTCTTCGACGCGTCGACGTGAATTCCCGGTCCCATCGTCGTCGTCAACGTGATCTGTTTGATGTAGCGGCCCTTGGACGCTGACGGCTTGGCGCGGATGATCTCGTCCAAGAGCGTCGAGTAGTTCTCGAGCAGCGCGCGCTCGTCGAAGCTCTTCTTGCCGATCGGAAGGTGTACGTTGCCGCCGCGGTCGGTCCGGTACTCGAGCTTACCGGCCTTGGAATCGGAGACCGCCTTTCCGACGTCGAAGGTCACGGTCCCGGTCTTCGGGTTCGGCATGAGCCCCCTCGGGCCGAGCACCCGGCCGAGCTTGCCGACGACGCCCATCATGTCCGGCGTCGCGATTGACACGTCGAAGTCGAGGAACCCTTCCTCGATTCGCGAGGCAAGGTCGGCCGAGCCGACGATGTCTGCGCCCGCCACCTCTGCCTCACGGGCTTTCTCTCCCTCGGCGAAGACCGCGACGCGGACCTCCTTGCCGATCCCGTGCGGCAGCATGATCGTGCCACGCAGCTGCTGATCGGCGTGCCGCACGTTCAGTCCCAGGCGGAAATGGGCCTCGACCGTCTCGTCGAACTTGGCGGCCTCGAAGCCCTTGAGCAGACGGACCGCCTCGAGCGGCGTATACGCCTGCTCGCGCTCGAACTGCTCACGCGCGCCGCGATAGCGCCTTCCGTGGGCGCTCATGGCGTTTCGACCCCCATCGAGCGCGCCGTGCCGGCAATGACCTTCATGGCCTCCTCGACGTCGCGGGCGTTCAGATCCGGCATCTTCGTCTCGGCGATCGACCGGAGCTGCGCCTGCGAGAGCCGGCCGACCTTCGCGCGGTTCGGCTCGCCGGAGCCCGACTCGAGCCCGAGCGCCTCCTTGATCAGCACTGCAGCAGGCGGCGTCTTGGTGATGAAGGTGAACGAGCGGTCCTCGAAGACCGTGATCTCGACAGGAGTGATGCGGCCGTTCTCCTGCGCGGTTTGCGCGTTGAACGCCTTGCAGAACTCCATGATGTTGACCCCGTGCTGCCCGAGTGCCGGTCCGACCGGCGGCGCCGGATTTGCCTGCCCTCCGGGAATCTGGAGCTTGATCAGGGTGAGGATCTTCTTCGCCATCGAGCCTCAGTCGATCTTCTTCACCTGGTCGAAGGAAAGCTCGACCGGGACTTGGCGCTCGAAGATGTCCACGAGCACCTTGAGCTTCTGCTGGTCCGGGTTGACGTCGACGATCTCTCCGTCGAAGTCGGACAGCGGCCCGGACGTCACCTTGACGGACTCGCCGAGCGAGAACTCGACCTGCGCCTTCTGAGGCTGGCCGCCGACGGGTACACCAGCGTGAAGGATGCGGTCTACCTCGGGCTGCGACAGCGGAACCGGCTTCGTACCGGCTCCGACGAAGCCCGTGACCCCGGGCGTGCCTTTGACGACCGTCCAGCTCTCGTCGCTCATGTTCATGTTCACGAGGACGTAGCCGGGCAGGACGCGCTTTTCGGTCTGCACCTTCTGTCCGTCCTTCGTCTCGATGACCTGCTCCGTCGGAACGACGACGCGGCGGAATGCCGGCTGCTGGTTCATCGAGACGATCCGGTGCTCGAGGTTTGCCTTGACCTTGTTCTCGTGGCCGGAGTAGGTGTTGATCACGTACCAGTGGAACACGGTGGCGTCTCCTAGAGCAGAACCTTGTCGACGAGCGGGCGGATGATCTGGTCGAGCCCCCAGAGATAGAAGCCGACGATCACGCACGCGATGACGACGACGACCACGCCCTGGAAGGTCTGCGCCCGGCTCGGCCAGTCGACCTTCCGGAGCTCAGCGTACGACTCGCGGACGAACTGACCGCGCGGCTTTGTCTCCCTGCGCCCGGTCTGTTGTTTGATCGGCTGCTGCGCGGGACGTGGCTGCAGCTGGCGGCCGCGACGAGTCGACGTGCCATCGCCGGCCGCGGCGCGGGCCGCGCGTCGCTGCCTGCGAGTCTCACGCGCCATCAGCGAGTCTCCCTATGCGGCGTGTGGCGCCCGCACCAGCGGCAGTACTTCGAGAACTCGACCCGGTCGGGCGAGTTCCGCTTCGACTTTTGCGTCTGGTAATTCCGCCGCTTGCACTCGGTACAGGCGAGCGTGATCGCGACTCGTACTCCGGTTGCCATTCTTCTGCCTGATTCGGTTGGGACGTAAGAGAAAGAAGGGTGCGAGTAGCGGCGGTAGGACTCGAACCTACGACACGCGGATTATGATTCCGCTGCTCTAACCAACTGAGCTACGCCGCCGCGCGCGCCTGAGTGTAGCAGCGCTCGGCGCGCATCTCGCGTCAGGCGGCCTGCACAGGAACCGTTTCGGCGCCACCGATGAAGGTAGCCCTGACAGCGTGCGCGAGTTCGGAGCGGACCTCGGCGAAGACGTCTCCCGACGTCTCGTATTCGCGAGTGAACTCGACCGCTCCGTTCACCTCGAGCACGGTCCATTCTCCCTCCGCGCAAGGAAGGAGATCGACGCCGGCGAGCGAGGTCCCGGTCGCTCGGGCGGCATCGATCGCGAGGGTGCTCGCCGCGAGCGGGAGCTCGGGCACGGGGCTGCGAGTGCCTCCGAGCGCGATGTTCGTCCGCCACTCGCCCTCCGCCGCGACCCGGTAGATGGCTCCCAGCGCGCGGTTCGCCGCGACGAGCACACGCAGGTCATATCCCTGCGGCGGCACGAGCTCCTGGACGAGGGCCCCGTGCCGGTGGAACCACGTCTTGTCCGCGAGCTCCTCGAGCGTCGCGAGCAACGTGCTCTCGTCTTCGCAGCGGAGAACGTCTTTCCCCCAGCTCCCGAACCGCGGCTTGACGACGACGGGCGGCCTGACCGCCGGGAAGGGACGGCCGGGACGGATAAGGACGGTGGGCGGATGCTCGACTCCGGCGCGGCGGAGCAGCCACGCCGTCAAGAGCTTGTCGTGGGCACCGAGGAGGGCGGCAGCTTCGTTCAGGACCACTACCCCGCGCGCCGCAAGCGCGCCGAGAGCCCAGAGGCCGTCCTCGACTCCGTCGAGGGTTGGCAGGACGTCGAGTCTGCCGAGGGCGGCGTCGCCCACTCGAAGCGTCTCGAGTGCGACCTCCGGCGACATCGTCTCCCACGTCGGGCCGTCTGCGCCCGCGGCGGCGAGGGCAACGTTGGTCGGAGTGGAGCTGCGGGCGACGAGCGCGAAGCGCATCGGAGAGCATTGTTCTCCTGCGGGCATACGAAATCAAACCCCGTTCACTGGACCGACACCGGATCGCCGCCGCTCGGATCGCTCGGGCCCGAGCATTGGAGCCGCGCGAAAAGCAGCGTCGACGTGCGCGGCGTGGTCAGCACCTCCGTCGCCGTGATGAGTGGATGGCGGAAAGCCCAGTCGCGATCGCGTCCGCGCCAGAGCGTCGGGCGTCAGGTCGTCGAGGACGAGAAGCCCGCCCTGCTCGAGCAGGCCGAGGACGAGCTCGCCATGCTCCGACGGGCTCCGTTTGAAAGTCGCCCGCATCGTGGAAGAGGAGCTCGAAGTCGTCGGTCACGACGCTCCGCGCGGTCTCGGCCATCGCCGCGGATCCTTCGGCGAAGGCCGTGCCGCTTCGCCAACGCGCTCTCCAGTTGCGAGCACCGCGAGCAGCCGCTGCACCTCCGTGATCGACGACCCGCCGCGGGTCAGCGGGTGACGCTACTGCACGAGCTGCAGCAGCTTGAACATCGGCAAATACATAGCGATGATGATCACGCCGACGATCGCGCCGACTCCGAGCATCATCAGCGGCTCGACGATGGAGGTGAGCGACTGGATCGACGTGTCCACCTCGTCCTCGTAGAAGTCGGCGATCTTGTCGAGCATCTTCTCGAGCTCCCCTGTCTCCTCGCCGACCTTGACCATCTGCGCGACGAGCGGCGGGAAGACCGGGTCCTCGATCAGCGGCTGCGCTATCGGGACACCCTGGTGGACCTTCGCGCGAACGTCCGCAAGGGCCGACTCGACCACCCAGTTGCCGGCGGTCTGTCCGGAGATCTCGAGCGCCTTGATGATGTCGACTCCCGCGGCGACGAGCGTCGCGAGCGTGCGCGAGAAGCGCGCCATCGTGACCTTGAGAACGACCTTCCCGATACCGGCTGGGATCCGCAGCTTGAATCGATCCCACACCCGCCGGCCGGCCGGCGTTCGCTTCCAGCGGCGGAAGCCGTAGATCGCGCCGCCGATCAGCGGGAAGATGACGAACCAGTAGCCGCGGACGAGGTTCGACAGCGCGACGATGATCTTGGTCAGCGTCGGCAGCTCGCCGTGGAGCTGCACGAAGAGGTTCTGGAAGACCGGGACCAGGAACATCAGCATCCCGATGAGGACGCAGAACGCGAAGCAGAGGACGACCGTCGGATAGATCATCGCTCCCTTCACCCTGCGCCGGATCTTCATCTCCTTCTCGATCTGGAGAGCGACGCGGTCGAGAACGATGTGCAGGATCCCGGCCGCCTCTCCGGCCTCGACCATCGCGATGTAAAGGCGGTCGAAGACTCGCGGGTGGCGAGCCATTGCCTGCGAGAGGAGCATCCCGCCCTCGACCTCGCTCCGCACGTCCCGGATCACCACCGCGAGCGCGCGGTCGTCCGTCTGCTGCTCGAGGATCACGAGCGACTGTACGACCGAGAGCCCGGCGTCGATCATGGTCGCGAACTGGCGGGAGAAGACCTGCAGCGACCGCGTCTTGACCTTCTTGCGTCGGCCCGTCGACGCTGCCTCCGCCCTGAGCTCGTCGAGCGCCACCGGGCGTAGCCCGCGAGCGCGGAGCTGTTCGCGCGCAGCACCGAGGTCCTGGGCCGTCAACTCGCCGGTGGACTCGACTCCGAGCGCGTTGATAGCGCTGTAGGCGAACGCCGCCATTCCCGTTCGCGTATCGGCACCGCTCGGACTGATCTTGAGCCGCCTGGCGGGGCTGCCGATATCTAGCGGGTGACGCGGCCTCTACGCAGCGAACGCGGCTTCGCGCTGATCGAGATGCTGGCGGCGATCGTGCTGATCAACATCGGCATCCTCGCCATGCTGCTCGCACTCAGCTCAGGCGTCGTCACGCTCCGGCGCTCCGCTCAGCTCTCGACGGCCTCGGTCGTCGCGGACAAGCAGATCGAGCAGTATCGGGCGATGACGTACTCGTCGGTCTACCTCGACACGACGTCGCTCACGTCGACCGACTCGACGTACCGCTCGGACGCTGCCTACTCGGCCACTCAGGTGAGTCAGACCTGCAGCCCGCTCGTCTCCGCCTGCACCCCCAGCCAGACGATCGCCGGGCCGGACGGACGAAGCTATCGCGTGGACACGTACGTCGTCTCGGTGACGCCCGCGGGAGGCCGCGCCGTGAAGCAGGTAACCGTCGTCGTGCGCAAGGCGGGAACCACGGCGACGCTCGCGCGAGCGCTCTCCACGTTCGACCAGGACTTCTAGAACGCCTTTGCTACGGCGTGGACGGGGTGGTCGCGCTGCCCGTTGCCGAGTCTGAGGTCTTCGGCGTCGTCTTCGGCGCCGCCTGGCCGTTCCCCACCGCGACGAGCGCGATCTTGTAGCGGGCGCCGGTCGTGGTGTTGACGAGCACGAGAGGCCTGCCGACGACGAGCCTCGTCGTCTTCGCGCCGCTGGCGTAAGCGCCGCCGGCCACCCCGACCACGACACTCTTCGTCTTCGGCTGTTCGGAGACGAGAACGAAGACCGGGTTCGCGGACGGGAAAGCCGTTCCGGGCACGAGCGCCTGCCTGACGCCGTTGACGGAGATCACCGTCGCGAGCGCGGTCGGCGTGCTCCCAACGGTGAACCCCTTCGAGGTCGCCTTGGGCGTCTTCGCCTTCCCGGAGGTCTTGCTCCCGCTTCCACTCCCTGCACCGCTGCCAGCAGTCGGGGTGTCGGCGAACGTCACCTGCTGCACGAACGGATCCTTGCCCGGGAACTTCGAGAACGACGAGAGCTGTCCCGGCCCCGGCGCCGGCGGTCGCGAGGCACCGGCGAGCGATACCGGGGCGGACGTCGTGGTCGCCGCCGGGGTGCTCGCGGCCGCTTGCGGCGTCGTCCCGCTTGCGGCGGAGGCGTCCGCCGTCGTCGTCGTGGGCGGCGTCGAGCTCGAGCCCGAGGACCCGCCCAGATAGTGAGGAAGCTCGAACGCGAGCAGGGCGAGGAGCAAGAGCCCGCCGACGGCGACGAAGATCTTCTGCTTCCGCTCCCGTGCAGCGCGGTCCGCGGACTGCATCAGCCCGTGGCTCCTGTTGCCGCGGCGCTCCCGGAGGGCGTAGTCGACCCGCTCTGGCTCTGGTCCCCAGTCGTCGGCGGCGTCACGGGGACGATCGGCCCGTCGTACACGTAGGCGTCGAAGACGATCGTCGCGTCGAGCTTCGGGAAACCGCCGGTCAGCGACTCCGCGAGCTCGACGCTCTCCGGAGAGAGAAGTCTTCCGGTCGCGGTCAGCTTCCCGCGGCGCACGACGACGAGGGAGCGCGCGAGCCCTAGGAACCGGGCGATCTGGCCGAACTTGCCTCCAACCGTGACCGTGACGGGGATCATCGTCGTCCCACCCGTTCCGGCTGCGGACGAATCGGAGGTGATCGAGCGAAGCGTCACGCCGGAGCCGGCAGCGAGGCGGCTGAGCTCGAGGACGAGCCCCGCCTGGTCGCTGCTCGCAGGCATGGCCGTCGCGAGCCGGAACACGTCCGCCACCGGAGCTCCCGCGCTGGCCGGATGATGAGCTGCCACCTGCGCCTGCGCGAGCTCGACCCGGGCGGCCGCGAGCTGCTCGTCGAGTCGCGACGCCTCGGAGCGGTGCGGCGAGACGTAGAGCAGCCATGCGAGCGCGGCCCACAGGAGAACGCCGGCGACAGCCAGGGCGACGAGGACTCTCGGCGACAGCGCGGCGACCTTCGTCTTCACGACGAGCTCCTCGTGCGCAGCCCGGCGGTCACGGTGAAGGTCACGACCCGCTTCGTCTTCTTTCCTTTCGCCTTCTCCGTCTGACCGGACTCGGGCTCGACGAGTGCGCTCGAAGTCAGTCTCACATCCTGCAGCGTTGGGACTACCGCGAGCCGCCCGAGCACGAGCGCGACGGAGTCCTGCGAGTACGTCGCGCCCTCGATCGTGACCTCCTGCTCCGAGCCTGCGCCCCCCTGTTGGCTCTGACTCGGCGCCGGCATCGAACCACTGGTGCCTGCTGCCGGCGCCAGAGTCTCGGGTGCAGCTGCCTTCAGCCCCGTAAGCCAGGCGTCCTCGGGGAGTACGAGCGCAACCTGCCTGAGCAGGCGGTCGAATGCAATGCGCGTCGAGAGCGCGTCGGCCAGTGCCGTGGTGCGATCCGTGCGCTCCTGCGCGATCGCGCCGCTCGCGCGTGCGGGCTGCTGTACGGTCGGAAGGCGGGCGATCGACGCCTCGATCGCCGTCAGCTCGGCCCGCTTGCCCCCGAGCCCGCTGGAGGCGGAATGTGCGAGGAGGAAGGCGCAGATCGTGACGACTGCGACGCCTCCGGCTCCGACGAGCACCGGAGCCCGCTTGTCCCCGAGCCGCGTGCGTTGCTCATCGCCCGGCAGCAGGTTGACGGCGCGCAACCGCCTCAGTCCTCGATGCCGAGGCCGATTGCGACCGCGAGCGACCCCATCTGCTGCTCACTCTCGGACGAGCGGCCAGTCTTGAGCCGCGCGAAGGGATCGCCGAGCCGAACCGAGACGCCTATGAGCCGGCCTAGCGCCTCGGCGAAGCCGTGCATGTGCGCGGTTCCACCGGTGACGACGATCTCGCCGATCCCGAGCGCCCCCGGCTGGGCCTGGTAGAAGTGGAGCGAGCCAATCAGCTCTCGCGCGAAGGCCGCGAGTGCCCGCTGTGCTCCGTCGCGCGTCTTCGCGACGCTCTCAGCTGTCAGCCCGTCGACAGGAGTCACCTGCGCGAACGAGAGCTGCCGCTTGATCGACTCCACCTCGCTCGGCGCCCGGTCGAGCTCTCGGGCGACAGCGACGTTGAGCGACCAGCCGCCCCAGTCGAGGACACGCGTGAACTCGCAGAAGCGTCCGTTCGACACGGCGATCGTCGTTCGGTCGTGACCGACGCAGACGGCGACGAGGGCGCCTTGGCTCTGGTCGCGCGCGGCGGGCGCCGCGAGCGAGCGCAGCAGGGCGAACGCCTCGAGGTCGATCCCCACCACCTCGAGGCCCGCTCCTCGGCAGGCCTCCAGGTAGCGCTCGACGACCTCGCGATAGGCGACCACGAGCAGGATGCGGCGCACCGGTGCGCCCTCCGCGCTCTCGCCCTCGTCGAGCACGACGTAGTCGAGGACAGCCTGGTCGAGTGGGATCGGAAGCACTTCTTCCGCACGGAAGCGAATCGCGTTCTCGAGCTGGCGCTCGTCCGTGACCCCCTCGATCTCGAAGACGCGAACGCCGATCCGGTTGTTCGAGATGCCGAGCCGGACGCCCTTTTTCGGCAGCTTGTGCCGGTCGAAGAAACCCTGCAGCGCCGATGCGAGCGCCTCCGCGTCGCGTATCTCGCCCGCAACGACAACGCCTGGCTCGAGCGGCTCACGCGCGACCCCGAGGAGCTCGGGCACGCCGTTGTTGACGACCCTCGCGGCGGCTATCTGAGACGCGCCGATCTCGAGTCCGACGAGCTTCTTGAGCCGCTTGTCCTTGGCGTCCGCCTTCGCAGGGTTCGGCTTGCGCTCGCGCCGGAAGGCGAGCCGGCGCCGGCGCTCGGGCGCGGAGATGCCGGCCTGTGGCTCTGGGCCCGGATCGCCCTGAGGCGCGGTGGAGGCCGCCTCTGGCTCGGGCTCGATCGCCAGAACCTCGGGCGCAGACGTCGCGGCCTCGGGCTCGGGTGTGGCGGCAGCTCGCTCAGTTTCGAATGCGGGACCAAGAGCCTCGCCCTCGCCTTGCGACATGTCGTCAGGAGGCGGTTCGGGCTCGGGGAACGACCCGGCCTCGGGGAGGTAGCCGTACCCGGACATCACGAGCTCCCGGCGAGACGCAGGCCGGACGGGGGCTCGTGCTCGCCGACGGTGACGTTCACCGCGATACCGCTGCGCTCGAGCAGACCGACGAGCTCTGCCTTGCGGCTGGAAACGGAGAGCGCAGCCTCGATCGAGACGAGCCGTTTCTTCACGAGCTCGACGAGGCCCTGCTCCATGGTCTGCATGCCCCGCTGCACGCTCGTCTGCATCACGGAGTAGACCTGCTCGACCTTCCCCTGCCGGATGAGGTTCCGAACGGCGTCGTCCGGCAGCAGGATCTCGAGGCAGGCGACGCGGCCGTCGCGAGTCGGCGTCGGAAGCAGCGCCTGCGTCACGACGCCCTGAAGCGTGTTCGCGAGCTGCATCCGGACCTGCTCCTGTTGCGTCGGCGGGAAGACGTCGATCACGCGATCGATCGTGCTCGGTGCGCTCTGCGTATGGAGGGTCGCGAGGACGAGATGGCCCGTCTCTGCGGCGGTCAGCGCGGTCCCGATCGTCTCGAGGTCTCGCATCTCGCCCAGGAGGATCACGTCCGGGTCCTGGCGTACTCCGGCGCACAGCGCCTCCGCAAAGCTCGAGGCGTCGGTCCCGATCTCGCGTTGCGTGACGACACAGCGCTTGTGCCGGTGCAGAAACTCGATCGGATCCTCGATCGTGAGAATGTGGTGCGACTTCACGCGGTTGATCTCGTCGACCATCGCCGCGAGCGTGGTCGACTTTCCGGAACCGGTGGGACCGGTCACCAGGACGAGACCGCGCGGGCGCATCGCGAGCTCGCGTAGCGACGCGGGCAGGCCGAGCTCCTCGAGCGTCCGCAGCTCCTCGGGGACGTACCTGAAGGCGGCCGCGAGCGAGTCCCGCTGGAAATGCGCGTTGACGCGGAAGCGGGCGAGGCCGCGAACGCCGTACGAGAAGTCGAGCTGGCGGTCGACCTCGAGCCGCTTCTGCTGCTCGGTCGCGAGGATGCGATAGACGAGCTCGCGCGTGTCGTCCGGCGTGAGGCGCTCCGCGCCGTCGAGCCGGACGAGCTCGCCATGGACGCGCACCGTTGGCGGGGCTCCTGGCACGAGGTGGAGGTCGGAGGCCTGAGCCGCGACCGCGCGCGCGAGCAGATCGTCCATAGAGAGAGGCGCCGCATCCATGGGACACCGTGCGTATCGGCAGGCGTCGACTCGATCTTGAGCAGAGGTGCCGCGAGGTCTCGGGCCCAAAGAACTCGCCCGTTGTCTCACCCGCAAATCACCCAAATTGGGGTACGGGCTGACGGCGACGCCACCGATTCCTGTCCGGCATCCGCCCCACTACCTCAACTGCGGAAGGAGAGCGAAATGCTCAAGCGGATCCGGCACCGTCTCGACGGGAACACCGAGCAGGGCTTCACCCTGATCGAGCTCCTCGTCGTGATCATCATCATCGGCATCCTGCTCGCAATTGCAGTTCCGTCGTATCTCGGCTTCCGGGATCGCGCGAACAACAGCGCCGCGAAGGCGAACCTGCGGGAAGCAGTCCCGTCCGCCGAGGCGTTCTTCTCTGACAACGGCACGTACGCCGGCATGAACGCGGCCGCGCTCGTCGCCATCGACTCCGGCGTCTCCCCGACGCTGACCGTCGCATCGGCGAACGGAACGTCCTACTGCCTCACGGACACCGTGAACGGCAAGACGTGGAGCGTCCAGGGCCCGGGCCCGTCGAGCTCGAGCTACAAGGCGAACGCGACCTGTGCGTAGGAACTAGGCCGTCGAGCCTAAGGGGTGAAGGGGCGCGGGAGACCGCGCCCCTTCCGTTTCAAGCGGGCTCCACCGGCTGCCGATACACCCCACGTGAGCGTGACGATCAGCCCTCCGATCCGTGTCTTCGCAATCGTCGGCGTCATCGCCGCGGCAGGCGTCGGCCTCGCCCTCTTCATGCTCGGGCGCTCGACGGACACGACCGGCGCCGTCACGCCTCCGACGACTCAAACTGCCGCGACGCGTCACGGGACGCCGGCGCGGATCCAGCCGCTGCAGCGCGCGAAACCGCGGACGGCGCACTTCACGACCCCGGCGAGCGGGTTTCCGCGCGCGGTCGACCGCGCCTTCCGCTCGCACCGCGTCGTCGTCATGGCCGTCTACATGCCGGGCTCGAGCGTCGACGCACTCGTTCGTAGGGAGGCTCGGGCCGGTGCGATCGCCTCGGGCGCAGGCTACGTCCCGGTGAGCGCGCTCAATGATCGGACCGCGGGTGCGCTCGTCGCGAAGACCGGAGTGCTCCCCGATCCCGCCGTCGTCGTCGTCAGGCGTCCGGGAGTGGTCACGGCCACGCTCGGCGTCAGCGATCGCGAGACGGTGGAACAGGCCGTCGCCGAGGCCAAGGGATGAGAGAGCTCTACGTCCGGCACGCACGGCTCGACGGGCGCTCGGTCGCCGTCCTCCGCGCAGTGGACGAGGGTGACCGCGTCGTCGTCGAAGCGCAGGTCTGGCCGAAGGGCGCGGAGACGTCTGTACAGCCCGGCCCCTATACGTTTCCGACCGCGGGCGAGGCGACGCGCTTCGTGACGCACGCCGTCGAGGCCTTCATCGCCCTCGGCTGCGACGTTCGGGCCTCGTAAGCCGCCGGGCGGTGTACGCGCGGTGTCAGACACCGCGCCTCCGTTGCAGTTGTGCCGAAAGTTTTCCTCAGCAGAACGCTGCGCCGATGCCGAACTGTGGACAGTTCGGCATGGAGTTGGCGCGACTCGACGCTGGTGTCTGACACCGAGTCGCTACGCGAGCACGCGCGCCAGCTCTTCGACCGATGTGAGGCCGGCGGCGACCTTCTCCAGGCCGTCATCCCACATCGTCCGCATCCCCTGCTCGATCGCGAGCTTCGCGATCTCGTCCCGGCTTCCCTGCCGGACGACTAGGGCGGCGACCTCCTCCGACACGCGCAGGAGTTGGAAGAGCCCGATCCGGCCCCGGAACCCAGTGTGGTTGCAACGGGGGCAGCCCTTCTTGCGGTAGAAGACCGCGCCGTCCGACGCAGCCGCAACCTCGGACGAGACGCGCGACTCGAGCAGCTCCTCCTTCGTCGGCTGGTAGGCCTCGCAGCAGTGCGTGCAGAGCTTGCGCGCAAGCCGCTGCGCGAGGACGGCCGTGACCGCGGCGCCCGTCAGGAACGGATCGACCCCCATCTCGCCGAGCCGCGTGATCGTCGATGGCGCGTCGTTCGTGTGCAGCGTCGAGAGGACGAAGTGGCCGGTGAGCGCAGCTTCGACCGAGATCTTCGCCGTCTCGACATCGCGGATCTCGCCGACCATGACGACGTCGGGATCCGAGCGGAGAATCGAGCGAAGAGCGGAAGCGAAGGTGAGGCCGGCGCGCGTGTTGATCTGCACCTGGTTGACGCCCGTCAGCCGGTACTCGACGGGATCCTCGACCGTGATGACGTTGATCTCCGGCCGGTTGATGCTCGCGAGGCAGCCGTACAGGGTCGTCGACTTGCCGGAGCCGGTCGGGCCGGTGACGAGGAGCGCACCGGTCGGCATGCGGACGATCTCCTCGAGCACCGCGCGCATCGCCTCCGACAGGCCGAGCTCGGTAAGCGTCGGCGGCCGGCGCGACTTGTCGAGGAGGCGCATGACGACCTTCTCGCCTTCGACCGTGGGCAACGTGGCGACCCGGATGTCGAGTAGCCGCCCGACCGCGGCGCTCGAGAGCGTGATGCGTCCGTCCTGTGGCTTCCGGCGCTCGGCGATGTCGAGCTTTGCGAGCACCTTGAGCCGCGTCGTCACTCCGGCGGCCATGCGCTTCGGGACCCGCTGCACCTCGCGCAGGACGCCGTCCACCCGGAAGCGCACGAGCAGCACGTCCTCTTGCGGCTCGAAATGGACGTCGGAGGCGGTCTCCTCCGCGGCCTGGAAGATGATCGCGTTCACGAGCCGGACGAGCGGACCGTCCGAGATTCCGTCGTCGACCTCGAGGTCGTCGCCGGCGTCGCCTTCCTCTGCCGCCTCTTCGGCCAGCGCGATACCCACGGCCTCGGCCGCCCGGAGGAGACGCCGGAGCTCGGCGAGGATGTCCTCGCGCGACGAGACTCCGAGCTCGAGGGTGTGCCGGGTGGACAGGCGGAGCTCGTCGATCGCGTGCAGGTTGCCCGGGTCGGCGACAGCCACCCGCAATACGTCGTCCTGGAACGCATAGGGGACGGCGATCGCGCGCTCGAGGGTCTGCACCGGGATCAGCTGAGCGGCGTCCGCGGCCACGCCGACGATCGCAAGATCGACGAGCGGGAGATGGTGACGCGCGGCAAGCATGCGTGCGACCCCTTCGGGCGTCGCCGCGCCCTCGTCGATCAGGGCCTGCGCGACAGGAACTCCTTGCGCGGCGCGACCGCGGACGAGCGCGAGCACGTCGACAGCGACGAGATCTGAGCGGCCGAGAAGGTCGAGCACGAGCTCGGCGGTCTCGTTCACTCCGAACGAGGTGCCCAGAGGCTGCGCGCTCACATCCGCCTCGTGCCCGGCAGGAGTGGGCTCACGAAGGCTTGATGGCTGCTGGGTTTCCATCGACGATGTCCCTCGAACGGGTTATCGGCAACGCGTTGCGCCGCCTTGACCCGAGCGCTCCCTCAGAAGAGACCGAGGTAGGCGTGCAGCAGACCCTGGCCGAAGAAGAGCGCGACGACGGCCCCGAGCGAGAGGAAGGGAACGAGCGGGATCGCCATCTTCCGGGCGCCGCTCCCATGCCGCGCGAAGAGGACGACGCTCGGAACGAGTGCGGCCACGAAGCCGAGTAGCAGGGCGACGACGACCGCGCCGCCGAGCATTGCCCCGAGGAGCAGCGCGAGCTTCACGTCTCCCATCCCGAGGCCTTTGGGATAAGCGAGCACAGCGAGGAAGAGGAAGCCCGACGCTCCCAACGCCCCGGCGAGCCAGGCGACGCTCGGGTCGATCGCCGTGTGCGCTACGAGAGTCACCACGGCAGCCGGGACGACGATCCGGTTGGGGACGATCCGATGGCGGAGGTCGATGACGGAGAGGGCGACGAGAACCGCGCAGAACGCGGCTGCGAGCGCGGCGTAGGCGGTGACGCCGAAGACCGCGACACACGAGACGATGAGGGCTGCTGTGACCGCCTCGACGAGCGGATACAGCGGAGAGATGGAGACGCCGCAGTGCCGACAGCGCCCGCGCAGTAGAAAGTAGGAGAGGATCGGGACGTTGTCCCTCCAGCCGATCTCGTGCCCGCAGCTGCCGCACGAGGACGGCGGCCGCAGGAGCGAGCGTCGGGCCGGAACGCGGGCGACGACGACGTTGAGGAAGCTCCCCACGGCGAGCGCGGGAGCGAGCACGAAGACGGCGGCCGCGGCGTTCACTCTCGTCTCAGCCCGAGTAGCTGCCCTGCGTGCGACTGACGGTCGTCTGTGTGGTGGTGCTCGCCGGGATGCCGTTCATCCACTGGATGGGTTTCGGTGGGGCGTGGAGCAAGGCCGAGTTCGCGATCGCCGCGCTGCGCGTGAGCACCGGCCCCCAGATCGTCGTGTTGTTGTCCATCGAGAAGTCGGTGACCGTGTAGATCGCGCCCTGGAAGTTGACATGGTTCCCGATCTCACCGGACACGGGATCTGTGGTCGTCGTGGAGATCAGCGAGCCCGCGATCAGCACGAGGAGGTTCACTGTCGGGTCCCAGGTCGAGTCGCAGGCGGCGACACCGCACATGTCGGCGCGGTTGCGGATGACGATCTGGCCGGAGGCGTAGATCACGCCCTTGCCCTGGTACGTGATCAGGTTCAGGTTCGACCAGGTGAGGTTGCCGTCGAAGTAGACGACGCCCTTGATAGTCAGGGAGCCGGGGGACCCAGGTGTCCACCCGATCTCGGCCACCGTCTGCCCGTTGACGATCCGCTTGCAGTCGTAGGCCGTGCTCGGTGTGATGTCGACGTCTCCGCGGCTGACGTCGAGGACGCCATTGGTGTCGAACCCGCCGGGGAAGGAACCGGTCGTGCAGTTGTGAGTGGGGCCGAGGTCGGCGTTCGAGTACCAGCCGGCGAGGTCGATCGCAGGCTTGGTGACCGTCGGCGGGTTCGTCCCGATCGTGTTTGCGTAGACGTGCGTGGCAGGCCCGCAGGGCAGCTGGACGGCGCTGTAGTAGCAGCTTCCCGTCGACTTGAACGTCGGAATCGGGCTCAGGGCGGCTCCGACCTGCGCGCTGTTCGACACGTACAGGTTGCCGGTGAGGTTGACCGCCGGGCTCGAGATCTGGGCGTTGTTCGTGAGGCAGAGGTCCCCGCGGACGTAGAGCGAGAGATCCATGGTCACGCTGTTCCCGAGCGTGATGCAGCCGGACGGCTGGTCGATGAAGAGGTAGTCCCACGGGCTCATGTCGGCCTGCGTGTTCGTGTTGACCTCGGCCTGGGCGCTCACCGTCCTCGTGATCGGGGACGCGTGCGGGCCGGAGGGATTCGACACCGTGCTCGTGCTCGTCAGAGTCCAGGTGGTGCCCGACAGCGTGCCGCCGTAGGTCACAGAGCCGCCGGTGAGGGAGACCGTCGTCGACGGCACCGCGGCCGACGACGCCGGGCTGCTCGCGTTCATGAGCGTCGAGAACGCGTAGCTCAATCCCGCGTCGGCGAGGTCGTACGCCCTCTCACTCGCGGCCGAGCGGGCGGCAGCGCCCTGATTTCCGGTCGTGTAGGTGAAGATGCTGACCGAGAGCGCCGAGAGGATGATCGTGACCCCGAGCGCGTAGGGGAGGGCCAGCCCGCGCTCGTCGGCGCGCATGCGTCGTACCGCCGCAAGCAATCTGTCGGGCACGCCAAGCTCCTCGGTCGGAGACCCGGGCGCAGTAAAGGAAGCGCGGTGCGCCGACGCATCCCCCTTCAGAGGACGGCTCGGGTGCCGGCTCACGAGCGCGTCGAGTTCCGAAGGACGATGTCGTCGGTCAGGCGATAGTCCGGGCGTCCGGTGGACGAATTCGTGTTGATCGGCAGCGAGATCGACAGGTCGGCCAGGCTGCTCGTGGACTGGGCGGTGAAGGTGAAGACCGATCCCGTCGTCAGGTAGTCGATGAGCTTCTTGTCGGTGCTGCTGCAGGTTGCGCCCGTCGAGCGGTAGAGGGCGTACCGCGACCCGGTCCCGACCGTGCACCAGCGCACCGTGCTCCCGCCGCCGAACGGGCAGCGGCTCCCGAGGACGATGGCGATGCTCGCCGACGCACCCGTCGGGGTGACCGAGCTCGCACAGTGGATCTCGCGCCGCAGCTGGTCGACGGCGATACGAGCGTTGATCTGCGAGCCGAAACGGCGATTCATGTCCTCCTCGGCCTTCGTCGCCGCGACAAGCACCGAGGAGAGCGCGGTCACGACGACCGCGAGCATCGCCATCACGGTGATGAGCTCGACGAGCGTGAAGCCGCGCTCGTCGTCGACCCGCAGTCGAGCCCTCATGGTCAGGAGCCTGCGATCCGCAACGCCGGCAGGTCGTCGTCCCCCTGCGCGGGCAAGGCGGCGATCTCCGGTTCCGGCTCGGGCTCCGGCTCCCGAACCGTCAAGGCGACCTTGGACGCCTTCTCCGCGTGCTCGAGCTCGATCAGGAAGTCGTGCCTGTTGGTCGCTGCGTCCGCCGCGACGTCTCGCTCGACGAGGCCGCCCAGGACGAGGTCGATCAGCGCCCTGGCGAACGTCTGCATCTCGAAGAACTCGCCCTCGGCGATCGCGTCCGAGATCTCGTCGGCGCGTCGCTCGCGAATGAGCTCCGCGATGCGTGCGTTCGAGACCATGACCTCCACGGCCGGAATGCGCCCGCCGCCGAGGCGCGGCAGAAGTCGCTGGCTGATCACTCCGCGCAGGACGCCGGCGAGGATCGAGATCACCTGCGGCTGCTTCTCCGTCGGGAAGAACTCGATCATGCGGCCGATCGTCTCGGCGGCGTCGAGCGTGTGGAGCGTGGAGAAGACGAGGTGGCCGGACTCGGCTGCCGCCATCGCGACCTGCGCGGTCTCCGCGTCGCGGAGCTCGCCGATAAGGATGACGTCCGGGTCCTGGCGGAGCACGCGGCGGAGGGCCTGGGCGAAGCTCTCCGTGTCGAGGCCGACCTCGCGCTGGTTGACGATGCAGCCCTTGTCGGGATGGAGCACCTCGATGGGGTCCTCGATCGTGACGATGTGCTGCTTCCTCGTCCGGTTGATGTAGTCGAGCATCGCCGCGAGCGTCGTGGTCTTGCCCGACCCCGTCGCCCCGGTGACGAGCACGAGCCCGCGTTGCTCACCCGCGAGCCGGCCGACGCCAGGCGGAAGGCGAAGGTCCTCGAAGCCCGCGATCTCGGTAGGGATGACGCGAAACGCGAACGAGACGGAGCCACGCTGGCGAAAGCCGTTCACCCGGAAGCGCGGCAGGCCCGGCTCTGTGTACGCGATGTCGAGCTCTCCCGTCTCGTCGAACTGACGACGTCGACTGGGCGCGACAGTCGTGACCTGGTCGAGCACGGACTCGAGGTTTGCATCGCCGAGAGCAACCACGTCAGCCACCGGCTCCAGCCGGCCGTCGCAGCGCAGGAAGGGCGGCTGCCCGACCTTGAGATGGATGTCACTCGCGCCGCTCTCGACGGCGCGCCGCAGAACCGCATTCAGATCCATGGACAGCCCGTGCATCGGCAGCGCCGACACCTGTCTTTAGACGAGCTACCCCAGTCGGGCGAGGCGCGACAGCGCGCGCAGCGGGGGTCGAGCGAGGCCGCGCGCCTGGCTCGGGTGCCTCAGGTCGCCACGGAGGAGGCCGGCGAGGGTGTCGAAAACCCCGGGCGAGCGAGCTGCCCAGAAGCACGCCCATGGGAAGCGATCGGCCGCGCGCTTCGCGGTCCAAGACGCCGAGGCGTGCCGATCGAGGGCGGCGGAGAGCGAAGGCGCGTAGTCGTCGAGGCGTGTCGAGAGGATCGCTTCGGCGGCGAGCCGGGCCGAGACGAAGGCCTCGTAGATGCCGTCCCCCGAGAGTGGGTCGACGAGCCCGGCTGCGTCACCGACGAGCACGGCCCGACCGTTCGCGGAGGCCGCGCCGAGCCGTCGCATGGGCAGCCGGTGCCCGCGCACGTCGCGCAGCCCTCTCGGGTCGACCCGGTGTGTACGGGCGAGCCGGTCGAGGTGAGCGCGAAGCCTCGGGCCTTCCGCCATCCAGCCCCCCACGCCGACGTTCCCATGGTCACCTTTCGGGAACACCCACCCGTAACCGCCCGGGACAACCCCGAGCTCGACCCACGCAGTCCTGCGGTAGGGGCCCGGATCGAGGTCTTGCCAGGTCGCGTTCCCCTCGAGCGCGACGCCGCAAATGATCCCGTCGCCGAGGCCGGCCGCCTTGGCGACGACCCCGTTCGCGCCGTCCGCGCCGACCACATAAGAGGCAGAGACCTTCGCACCTCCTACGAGCGCTGTCGCTCGCTCACCGTCGAGCGTAAGCCGGTCGACACGCGCTCCGTCCCGGAAGTCGGCTCCGGTGGCCGCCGCCTGTTCGGCGAGATGGGCGTCGAGAAGGCGCCGCTGGGTCATCAGGATGAGCGGCGTATCGCTTCCTCGGGCGAACCGCCTTCGGTACCCGAGGCGCAGCACCATCCGGTCTACGACGTGCTCAACCACCGGCGATACGTCGCAGGGGGCATGCCGGAGCGCGCGGCCAGTGAGCCCGCCCCCGCACGGCTTGTCGCGCGGGAACCGGGCGCGATCCGCGAGCAGGACGCTGGCTCCTGCGCGCGCAAGGTGGATCGCCGTCGCTGAACCGGCGGGGCCTGCGCCGACGACGAGAACATCGAATCGCTCCACGCGGCAAGGGTAGGCGCAGCAGGCGCGCGGCTACAATCTCTGCCCTTCCGCAGGGGTTCCCGAGTGGCCAAAGGGGGCGGGCTGTAAACCCGCTGGCTCAGCCTTCAGAGGTTCGAATCCTCTCCCCTGCACTCCGCGCTGTCCGAGGCCAGAAAGGCTCGAGGCTGGCGGCTAGACTGGCCCCTCGCCCTCTTAGCTCAGTCGGTAGAGCACCTCCATGGTAAGGAGGGGGTCGACGGTTCGAGTCCGTCAGAGGGCTCTGCAAAA
>WNGD01000496.1_pt1 | contig 41734 bp, 40 predicted proteins | sample 5400671 | NCBI WGS metagenome assembly WNGD01 (sample SAMN13153369, study PRJNA577476) | soil metagenome | isolation source: 40 cm soil or saprolite under grassland replicate 2 | place: USA:California | collected 2016-06-15 | reverse complement strand
CAATGTTCTAAAGCGTCAACGTTTCGTACAATGCCTTTGTTTTGCGCGCAATTGCAAACCAACTGAACTTTTCTTCTGCCCGTCTGCGTCCGGCCTTACCAAATCGTTCGCGTAATTGTGGATTTCTCATCAATTCGTTGACGCGTGCTGCGAGATCTCGCGCGAACCTCTCGGGGTTTGTTGCTTCGAATGGGCTTTCGTTCGTTTGGTCCAGCGGAACGAGAAAGCCAGTTTCACCGTCGACGACAACTTCTTTGATTCCTCCCACGGCACTGGCCACAACCGCAGTTTCGCAGGCCATCGCTTCAAGATTGATGATGCCGAACGGTTCGTAGATCGACGGACAAATGAATACAGCTGCATGCGAATAAAGCTCGCAGGCCGTCTTTTGGTCGACCATTTCGTCGATCCAGATGATTCCCGACCGTTGCGCTTGTGCCCGTTCGACCGCGTTTTTCATTTCTTCCGCTAGGCCCGGTGTGTCCGGCGCGGCGGCGCAAAATACGATCTGGAAGTCGCGATCCATGAATTGGATTGCGCGTATCAGATGCTGGAATCCTTTTTGGCGAGTAATCCGGCCGACAAAAAGCAAATACGGCTTGTTCGGATCGATGCCGTGCCGCTTAACTGCAGCGATTGAATCAACTTTGCGATATTGGTCTAGATCGATTCCGTTGTGAATCACGCGCACACGCGCAGGATCAAAATTGAACAATCGCTCGATGTCGCGTTTTGTTTCGACCGAGACGGCAATAATCGCGTCCGCCATTTCGAGCGCGGTTTTCTCTACCCAAAGGGAAAAGTCGTAGCCGCCCGCGAGCTGTTCGCGTTTCCAGGGCCGAAGTGGCTCGAGTGAATGGACAGTAATGACAAGCGGAATTCCATAGTTCTTTTTGGCGAGAATCCCGCCAAAGTGAGTGTACCAAGTGTGACAATGGACGAGGTCGGCGTTGATGTTTATCGTATTGAAATCGACACACCGCCGCACGGCGCCGAAAGCGGAGCGCAACGGTTTTGGACAGGTGAAATTACTCGTGTCCAGTTCAAAGCCGATTACTTTGAGGTTGCCTTCATCAAGACGTTGGTCGCCAAAGCATCGCACTTCCACCGGCATCATCTTGGCCAGTTCACGCGAGAGATAGCCCACATGCACACCCGCCCCGCCGTAGATGTGCGGCGGATACTCGTTCGTAAGGAAAAGAACTTTCACGGAGGATGAAGCGCTAGTAACGAATGCAACAACGTTAAATCGTTACTTTGTTATACGGTTCCATCGGATTTAGCTATGTAACGCTTCAACGATTTAGCGACTTCATCCAGCCAAGCCATTCGTCGGTTCCTGTGAGTTCTTCACCTTCAACAAGAGCACTGGCACATCGACTGCGTGCCGCACCTTGTCTGCAGTTGCACCGTAGAGAATGTCACTAATAAGCCGGTGACCATGCGTAGTCATTGCGATAAGATCGATATTTTTCTCCCGCGCCAGCTTAATGATCTCATCCGAAGGTTCGCCAAGTGCGAGCACAGCAGCGCAGGTAAAACCCTCTGCGGCCAATTCACTCCTGCGTCTTTCCAGATACGCCCGGTCCTGCTTCATCTCTTCGCTCTCAGCAAGCTGGAGTTGATTAAAGTTCCGTGCCACCCAGCCGTCAGCGACATGGACGAGAAGTAGTTGCGCGTCGGTCATGCGCGCCAGAGGCTTGATGTGAGTAAGAATCGTCTCGTCGGCCGGACTATTCTCAAGCGGAATGAGAATGTGTTTATACATGGCAAAAATGACGAAATCCAAATGACGAGCATCGAAGGAATGACAACGCCAAAAGCCCGGAACGGAAGAGCCAAATTTGCTTCGTCATTCGGGTTTTCATTTTTCTCTTGTCATTTGCCTGCACACGCAATAGCGCAGCGAAAGGGCCATAGCTCATTTTTTAATGTGTTGGCGGGGCAATGTGGAGAAACCCGTAGAGCGCTTTCAACATGGCGTCCGGTAAGAAAGTGTCCAAGAGCAGCTTCACATTGAGCACAATAATAATACCGGCCACCGTCCACCCTAGGATTTTTATCCAAAGACCGTTTGCGAACTCACCCATTTTGGCCTTTTCGCTCGTGAACCGCATCAGCGGCCACACAGCGAAACCAAGTTGCATGCTGAGTACGACCTGACTGGCCACAAGCAGTTCGGTGGTTTTGCTTTCGCCGAAAAATCCGATCACCAAAAGCGCAGGCACGATAGCAATAAGCCGCGTGATCAAACGCCGCAGCCACGGCGTAATCCGGATGTTAAGAAAACCTTCCATCACAATTTGACCGGCAAGTGTGCCGGTAAGGGTCGAGTTTTGCCCCGAAGCAAGGAGCGCCACGGCAAAGAAAATGCTCGCCACGCCGACGCCCAACAGCGGGCTGAGCAATTGGTAGGCTTCCTGAATCTCCGCGACGTCTTGATGGCCAGACCAATGGAAGGCAGCGGCGGACAGAATCAGGATCGCGGCATTAATGAACAAGGCAAACATGAGTGCGAACGTCGAATCGATGGTTGCGAATTTGATCGCCTCCCCTCTGCCGGCAGGCGTTTGTTCGAACTTTCGCGTCTGCACGATGGACGAGTGCAGATAAAGATTGTGCGGCATTACGGTCGCACCAAGGATGCCCATGGCCACGTAAAGCATTCCCTGATTGGTGACGATCTGTCCGCTTGGCACGAAACCGGATAAAACCTTTGTCAGCTCTGGTTTCGAAAAGATCAGTTCGGCGGTGAAACAACCGCCTATAGTGGCGATGAGGGTAATGACCAGGGCCTCGATGTAACGGAAGCCTTTGTTTTGCAAATAGAGCACCGCCAGCACATCGGTTGCGGTAATCAAACAGCCCCAGAACAGCGGGATGCCGAAGAGAAGTTGTAACCCGATGGCCGAGCCGATTACCTCCGCGAGATCACACGCCGCGATAGCGATTTCGCAAAGAATCCAGAGAGACCAGACCGTTAGCGTTGAGTAGTGATCCCGACAGGCCTGTGCCAGGTCGCGGCCCGTGGCAACGCCGAGCTTGATGCACAGGTGCTGAAGCAGAATCGCCATCAAATTCGAGATCATAATGACCGCCAGGAGCGAGTAACCGAACCGTGCGCCGCCGGCCAGGTCGGTTGCCCAATTACCCGGATCCATGTAGCCGACCGCGACAAGAAAACCGGGCCCAGAAAACGCGAGGAGTTTCCGCCAAAACGACGCGGTCACCGGAACGACGACGCTCCGGTGAACTTCCGCTAACGAGACGCGCGGTGTCGTTCTGCGCCATCCGCGCCCAAGTTCGATCGCCGTTCGCTGGTTTGATTGGTTCATTGCACTTCTCTTCTCACTCGGGAATTAGGCTTACCTAATTTAGTTAATCGGTCAAATCATTCTGTTGGTTGACTTATTTTACCTCCTTCCTATCTTTCGCGTGATGCCACAGAAGAAACAACGATCCGCCCTCGGTAGCTCCACGACCGTGGAGGATTATCTCGAGCGCATTCTCGAGCTCATTAACGTCAAGGGCTACGCCCGCGTAGTCGATATCGCGGCTGCGTTGAAAATTTCACAGGCCAGCGTAAGCAACATGGTACAGCGGCTCGATGGCGAAGGCTTGCTCAAGTACGAGAAGTATCGCGGACTGGTCCTGACAACCGCGGGCGAAACGCTGGCCAGAAACATTGCGCGCCGCCATGAACTGCTCACTGATTTTCTTACTCTTCTCGGCCTCGACGATCGCGTGATCTATCACGACGTCGAAGGGATGGAACATCACATCAGTCCATCCACGCTGCGCGCTATCGCAGCATTGACCGCACAATTGCGACGGCGTCCGGCGCTCCGCGCCAAGCTGGTCCGGGCGGTAGTCTAGCAATCCACCGAGGTCACTGCTCGCGAATACCTGCCTCCTCAGGCGTAGACGCATCCGCCGCACCATCGCTCAACTTCTTGAAGTGAAGGTGCTTCACGCGGCGGCTGTCGGCTTGTGAAACCGTGACCAGATAATCATCGATCTTAACTTGTTCGCCCGTCTTAGGCAGATGGCCGAGAAGATGCGTGACATAACCGCCGATTGTGCTTACATCCGCGCTTTCCAACTCAAGCTTCGCTAGGTCGTTCAGCTCATAAAGTCCGAGCGATCCGTCCACGCTAAATTCATTCGCGTTGATCTTGCGAAACTCTTCCTTTTCGAAATCAAACTCGTCCTGAATGTCGCCGACCACCTCCTCAAGAACGTTCTCCATGGTCACCATGCCGACGGTTCCCCCAAACTCATCCACCACCAGTGCAAGGTGCGCGTGCTTGCCAAGGAATAGTTTGAGTAATTTTTCCAGCGGCATCATCTCCGGCACGGGAATTAAATCGCGTTTGATCTTCAATAGATCAGGGTGCGGATCGCGCATTATCGGAAGCAGTTCCTTGATATGTATGAGGCCAACTGTGTTATCGAGATTTTCGCGGCACAGGGGAAACCGAGTGTGCCGCGATTCGATAGCTTTTTTCACATTGGTGTCGAAATCATCCTCCAAGTCGAGGTACACGATTTCACCGCGCGGGGTCATGATATCGCGCACGACACGATCGCGCAGATCTAGAACGTTAAAAACTAGCTCACGCCCGAGCGGAGTAACGTCCGCGGATTTTTCGCTTTGCTCGAGGATTAATCGCAATTCTTCTTCGCTGTGTGCAAGTTCGCTCGCTGGAATCGGCTGAAGCCGAAGCACTCTGTGTAAAAGGAAATTCGAAGATTTGTTAAGAAGCCAGATGGCTGGTTTAAACAAGACGTAAAACGCACCGAGCAGCCGCATCAGGCGAAGGGCCACCGGCACCGGATTGGAAATCGCGATGTATTTCGGTGCGAGTTCTCCAAACACAATGTGCAAAAATGTGATCCCGGCGAAAGCGAGAGCGATGGCAATCGAGCTTGCTACTGTGTAGGAGTAGATGTGCACGACGGCCAGGGCCGGTTGCAGAATCGACACCAGCGATTGCTCACCAATCCAGCCGAGCGCGAGGCTCGCCAGCGTTATACCTAATTGCGTCGCCGAAAGGTAAGCATCGAGGTGTGTGCGAACGTGTTTGACGAAATGGGCGCGCAGATTGCCTTCTTCCAAAAGTGCATCGAGCTGAGTGGTGCGCACTTTCACAACCGAGAATTCGCAAGCGACGAAGAATGCGTTCAGCGCAACAAGCGCGGCAATGGCTGCCAATTTTCCTAGGATAACCATTGGCGGGTCCCAATGGGGCGCGACACTTGTTGCCATCAAGGTTGCTGGCAGTAAAAACAGTGGGGAGATGTTCATTGCTCGGACGCGCAGTGTGGCATCCGAAATCAGGTATCGATCCTAATTTACCAGCTGGACTTGGTCACGCCAGGGATGAGCCCTTGCGAAGCCAATTCACGAAAAGTAAGACGCGACATTTTGAATCGACGAATAAAAGCGCGACGGCGCCCGGTGACTTCGCACCGGTTCACCACACGCGTCGGACTGGCGTCACGCGGCAACTGCGCGAGGGCAGCATAGTCTTTTTTCGCCTTTAGCTCCGCGCGCCGCGCGGCGTATTTTTTCATCGTTGCGCGCTTTCGCTCATTGCGATTAATCCAGGAAGTCTTGGCCATAAAGAAGTGCTGACTATAATGCCAGGCCTTACAGTTTGCAACGGGCGTGCAGCCGGTATTATCCCAGAGCGCCTGCTCGGCGCCTTTGTTTGACGAGAGCGCTCGTCGATCGGCGGGCACCGGGTCGGCCAGCACCGCGTTCTTGCTTGAGGGATTGCGTCCGGTTCAGGCTGTCCTGCAATACCTTAACCAAATCAACAACGTTGGTTGGCGCTGGAGGGGCTGGCGCTTTCGTGGTGATCTCTTTGTGCTGCGCCTTTTGTTCGATGATCTCCATCAATGCCGTACGGTATTCGTCTCGATATTTTTCCGGCTCCCAGGGAACGTTCATGCTCTCGATGAGCGCCTGCGCCATCTTTAATTCCTTATCGCTGACCGCTGTAGTCGAACCGTTCTTCAAGATCTCGGCGCTCAAAATTTCGCTGGCAAAGTGCATCAGCTCCAAAATTAGGAACAACCCATCCGGTTTTACGGCCGCGAGATGTTCGCGATTGCTGATCACCACCTTGGCAATACCGATCTTTCCCGTCCCGCTGAGCGCCTTATGCAAAACTGCGTAGGCTTTTTCCCCGCCCTTCTGCGGCTCCAGAAAGTATGGTCTGTAGAAGAACTTGGGATCGACCTGTTCCAAGTCAACGAAGTCGGTGATGTCGATGGAGTGCGTGGACTCGATTCGCACCTTTTCAAAGTCCTCATCCTTCATGACAACATAATGGCCGCGCTCGTATTCGAAGCCTTTTACGATTTGGTCGGCTGGAACCTCCCTTGAGTCTGCTTCCGCCACCTTTTTGTATCTGATTGGGCTGAGATCGCTGGAACGAAGCTGTCGAAAACTAAGCTTCTCCTCGCGGGTGGCCGGATAAACTGCCACCGGAATATAGACCAGCCCGAAGCTGATGCTGCCTTTCCAGATAGGTCGCATATGGGTTAAAGGAATGTTTTTCCCATAGCAGGCTAGCCCTGTCAACCACGGAGCCCTCAATACCGTCCTACGGAATTGCCCTTGCAACTTCTCCAAACGGCTTGATCTTGCGAAGAGCGTATGAGCTTCTTCGCCAGCTTCATGAACTTGGCAGGGCCAGACTTAATTGTCATTCTGCTGATTGTTTTGGTCTTGTTCGGTGCAAAGAAATTGCCGGAACTCGCCCGCGGAATGGGCCAGGCGGTTAAAGAGTTTCAAAAAGCAAAGGACGAATTCAGCGACGAACTGCATAAAGCTGGAAAGTCCGAGACCGAAGTCGCCAAATCCGATGTGAAGCCGGCGCAATCGACCGTCGCGCGAAGCGAAAACCAGCCTGCGACAACCGAGTTGCCGCCGGATCCAAATCAGGCAATTACTCCCGGAGACAAAGCCGAGCACGTTTGATCGTGGTAGAGTCGTCGCGCTGCGACCACCAGACGCCGCAGCTTTTGGAGTGGGCGACATATCGCTGCTTTGAAAGCGCGGACATGTCCGCGCACTCCAAAATTAGACGCTAGCTTATCTCTGCAGGTTGACCCCGTGCGCGAATTACGTCAAAATCGCGGCTCGTTTATGTCTGAGCCTGATTTGCGCGCCCGCATCAAGGAAATGCTGGTTAAAAATCTGATGCTCCAAGTTACTCCTGAGCAGATCGGGGATGACCTGCCACTTTTCGGCCCGGATGGACTCGGGCTGGATTCCATTGACGCGCTCGAGCTGGTGGTCAGCATGGAAAAAACATTCGGCGTTGGTGTGCCCAGCTCGGATGTAGCTGGGAAAGCGCTTCGGACCGTAAATACGATTCACGATTACATCCTCGAAAAACGCGGGGCCACGGCGTAGGCTGTGTCGGTGCGCGCAAGCGCCACCAATCCGATATGAACATTCTCTACGTAGAGAGTAGCCGCAGCTGGGGCGGACAGGAGTATCGCACTTGTCTGGAAATTAATTGGCTGAATGCGCACGGGCATCAGGCATGGTTGGCCTGCAACCCAGGCAGTCAGGTTCACTCCAAGGCCTCTGAACTCGGCACCCGCGTCCTAACGATGTCACTCCGGAGCCGCGTTGACCCCCTCTGTTCATGGCGTCTGTGGAGATTTTGCCGGCGAAACAAGATTAATCTTCTCAAAACTTACAGCTCGAAAGATCACTGGCTTTGTCTCCCGCTTTATCTTTGCGGCATTCCGCTGAGCCGCGCCCGCTGTATCACTGACCCAATCGGCAGCAAAGGTCGGGCATTTGTTTTCAAGCATGGCTGCTCGCAAATCGTCGCTGACGCATCTGTGATCAAACGCCAGCTTGTAGAGGAACATCGAGTTGATCCCGCAAAAATTGAGGTCATCGGTTCAGCTGTCGATCTCGAAAAATTCAAGCCGCCTCGCGATGGGACGAAATTCCGCCGTGAAATCGGCGTCGGCGACAACATTCCGCTCATTGGGAACGTAGGCATGATTCGGCCCGACAAAGGCCAGCTGGTTCTGGTTGAAGCGGCCCATCTCGTTTTGCAGAAGCGTCCTGATGCCCGCTTCGTCATCGTGGGCCAGGGCACGGGAATTTTGAAACGCGGCATCAACGTACGGAACGCTATCGATCAGGCCAGATTGGCCGATAAAATCATTATGGCAGGGTATCGCTGGGACACGCCGGATGTTTACGCGGCGTGCGACATGATAGTGATCGCTTCGCTGCGCACCGAAGCGTCACCGATTGTCTTACGGGAAGCTTTCGCCAGCGGCCGTCCCGTAATCGCCACAAAAGTAGGCGACATTCCGGAGATCATTGAGAATCGCCAAAATGGTCTGCTCATTCAACCGGGTGACAGTCAGGCGCTGGCGGCTGCGATCCTGGAATTTATTTTTGATCCAAAACTGGCAACGCACTGCGCAGCGAACGGCCTTCGCTACGCAACCGAGCATTTTTCGTTCGATAAAATGATGGAGGCAAAGCTGCGCGCCGATTTTACGCTGAGTCCAACAAATGCTGAAGGCAATCCTGCTTCCGCTGGATGTATCGAGCGGCGAGGTTCGCCGCGCCAGTCCGCGCAGGAGCTCCGCGGCTAGAAAGATATCAGGTCCTCGAGGATCTCGCGCATATGGCGAATGGGTAGCGAATAATGTCCTGCGTCGTCAATGAAACGCGCGTTGCAGTCGGGCAATCGCTTCGCGAGTTCTTCCGCCAGGTGAACTGAGAAAGCCCGATCTTGCTTTCCATGCCACAGTCGAACCGGAACGCGCACATCTTCAATGGCAAACCCCCACGGCTGCGCGTAAATCTGGGCATCCGCCATGACTCCTTCAGCCGAAGCTCGCCATGCGCGTCGCTGGCTTTCAAAAATAGCTTCGAACGCTGCTGCGTCGCGTAAGCTTTCAGCGTCGCACGGCCGCAACAATAGCATTTTTAAGAGCAGCGGACGAAGACGGATCGGGGGCCGCAATGACAGAACCGGCCGTGCCAGATAGAAGAATGTTCGCAAAAGTCGCGGTCGGGTTCGATGTAGTGCCATCATCCACCGATAAAGCGGGAGCAAGCCTTCGGAATCCGTAAGTTCCGCAAGTGGAGGAGCACCGCCAACTATGGCGATTGCCCGCACTCGTTGTGGCAACGCCGCGGCCGTTGCGTAAGCGTAGGGTGCCCCGCCAGAGATCGCGAGCATTCGAAATTCGCCAATGTCGAGATGGTCAGCGATTCGTTCCACAAGGCGCGGCCAATCGGTCAACTTGCGATCGGGCTGCAAGCTCGAGCCACTAATGCCCGGCCGATCAGGTGAAATGATGCGAATACCGAGGTCGCGCGCTGGTTCATCTGCGAGTCGTGCCATGGTGCGTGAGCTCGGCCAACCGTGGCAAAATATCACCGGCACTCCATTCGCGTCGCCATATTCATCAAGAGCGATGACTTCAGCGCCTTCGAGTTCAATCAACTTTTCCCGATGCATATTCTAAAAAGGGGTGGCCGTTTTTTACCGCTTGTATTGCAAGCCTCCAATCTGTAGTCCAGAGTGTACTGCGAATAGCGCGCGGTGGCGTTTCGCAGTGTTGGTTATGAACGATTACTCAGAACCTCGCCCGGGAAAAATCGAAGTGCATGGCAACGGAATTGGCGCGCCATCACCGGAGGAGGTCGAGAAACGGGCAAGAGAAATTGCGATGATCGACGAGCGCAACCCTGAGGAATTTACCGAGGCTGATTGGAAGCAGGCACGCCGGGAATTGATGGGCGAAGAGAACAATACACCGCCCGAGGAAACTCCCGATAATGCCGATTTGACGGAAGAGTGGACCGTGGTCGCCAGCTCCAAAGGTCATCGCGTGCCGCGTCCCGTTACCGACGAAGAGGAAACGGTCGGGGAGCATCTCGTGATCGACGGCCTCGAGGAAGCAGCTCACGACCAAATGCTCGAAGCGCGTCGGGAAGAACTCGAACAAGAGGGAGAAATTCTTTGAGCTTGGCCCCAGCCGATGCCGCCACCAACATAGTGTCGGCGAAACAATCTCATTTTCACCCGAGTCAAGCACGCGTTGAACGCTTGCTGGCTCGTTTTCATCAGATTAGGAATTTCACGACTACGCTGTGCACCGGCCTTGAACCAGAAGATTATGTCGTGCAATCGATGCCCGACGTGAGCCCGACCAAGTGGCACCTCGCCCATACCACTTGGTTCTTCGAGACGTTTATGCTCAAAAAGTTTGTCCCTGGTTACCGGGCGGAAATTCCAGATTACGCCTATCTTTTCAATTCGTACTACAATGCGGCAGGTGACATGCACCGGCGCGATCTGCGCGGATTAATTTCGCGCCCAACGGTAAGAGAGGCACAGCGCTACCGCGCGTCGATCGATTCGCATATCGACGATCTGCTTTCCGATGCCGACGAAAAACTGCTCAATGAAATCGAACCCATCCTCGTTCTGGGCATTCATCATGAACAGCAACATCAGGAACTGCTAATCACCGACATCAAGCACGTGTTCGCGCAAAATCCGCTCTATCCTGTTTTTCGAGCGCAGAGGATCGACGCTGCCCCTGCGAAGACCATGCCGACGCACTTCCTCGACTTCGAAGAGGCAACCGTCGCGATTGGCCATGATGGTCGCGGATTCGCTTATGACAACGAAGTGCCGCGGCATCAAGCGCTGGTTCCCACGTTTTCACTCGCATCACGGCAGGTAACGAACGGCGAATACATCGCATTCATCGAAGATAATGGTTACACGCGACCGGAATTTTGGTTGTCGCTCGGATGGATGACGGTGAACGAACAGCGCTGGCAAGCGCCGCTTTACTGGACGAAACGCGACGGCGTTTGGTGGCACTTCACATTGTCAGGTTTTCGTCCTGTCGATGAATCCGAGCCGGTGACGCACGTGAGTTATTTCGAAGCCGATGCGTATGCGAACTGGGCGGGCGCGCGCCTCCCGACAGAGTTTGAATGGGAGCGCGCTGCATTGGATTGTCCGGTCGAAGGAAATTTTGTCGAAGACGAACATTTCCATCCACGCGCATTGTTTTCAGGAGACGATCGACACCTTCACCAAATGTTTGGGAATGTTTGGGAATGGACGCGCAGCGCCTACTCGCCTTATCCCGGTTATCGCGCAGCTCCGGGCGCGCTCGGTGAATACAATGGGAAATTCATGTGCAATCAATACGTGTTGCGTGGTGGCTCCTGCGCCACATCACGGAGCCATATCCGCCGCACCTATCGCAATTTCTTTCAACCGGAAAAACGCTGGCAGTTTACAGGCATCAGACTCGCACGCGACACGCAATGAATCGGTAGCGCGCGACCGTCGGGCGCGCCGCTCCGCTTCCAATCTCACAATGGCCGGAGATTCCTTAACCGCCCCGCAGCAGATTTCCACGCTAGAATCGTCGGATTTTCTTGCAGACGTTATTGCCGGGCTTTCCAGCAGTCCGCGTACGCTTCCATGCAAATATTTTTACGATGAACGGGGAGCGATGTTGTTCCAAAAAATTTGCGAGCTGCAAGAATATTACATCACCCGAACCGAGATCGACATTCTGGATCGAAATCGCGCCGAGATCGCATCGCAGCTCGGACCGAATGTCGAGCTCATCGGACTCGGCACCGGCGCCGGCACAAAGACTCGTATTTTGGTCGAAGCGCTCATGGACCCTGCCGTTTATATCCCTGTTGATATCTCGGAGAAGCAACTGCGTGAATCGACTGCTCTTTTCCAGAAAATTTTTCCCGACCTGGAAATCCTGCCCGTTTGTGCCGACTACCTGCAACCGGTCGTGCTGCCTACACCAAATCACAAACCTGCCCGCAATGTCGTTTATTTTCCCGGATCGACCATCGGCAACTTCGAACCGAATGAAGCTATGGAATTCTTACGTCGGATCGCCAATGTTTGCAGGGAAAATGGCGGGCTGCTCATCGGCGTTGATTTAAAAAAGGATCAGCATGTGATCGAAGCCGCTTACAACGACCGCGCTGGGATTACTGCGCAGTTCAATTTGAACTTGTTAGCGCACATGAATCGCGAAGTGGGCGCAGATTTCGATCTGGATCAATGGCGGCATCGAGCCATCTACAATTCGAGTGCCGGTCGCATCGAAATGTATCTCATCAGCGAAATCGATCAGTTTGTTCATCTTGACGAACACAAGTTCCATTTCCGTCGGGGCGAAAAGATCACCACCGAGTATTCCTACAAATACGCGCAGGAAGAATTTGCCGCGCTCGCCGGCAAAGTCGGATTCGAGTTTGTTCGAATGTGGACTGACAATGCGCGGCTATTTGGCGTTTTCTATTTCATGGTCACAACGTGAGGCAGACAATCCTGTCTGCAGGTAGCGCGTTTGCAGACCGAGAACTTGCAAGCAGGATTGCCTGCATCACTCGTCAGCAATGAGCGCGCTGATTCGACTCACCGACGTAAGTAAACGCTACGGGGATGCAGCGGCGTTGCTTCCGACCAATCTCGATATCGAGCGCGGCAAGACCACCGTGCTTATCGGTCCGAGCGGGTGCGGCAAATCAACTTTGCTGCGTTTGATCATTCACCTGATCGAGCCGGATTCTGGGTCAATCACCTTCGACGGTGAACCGATTAGCACCGACAACATTGACGCCCTGCGACGCCGGATTGGTTACGTCATCCAGGAGGGCGGCCTGTTCCCGCATTTAACCGCGCGCGCCAATGTTCTTTTGATGACGCGTCACGTTGGAAAATCCCAGGATGAAATGCACGGGAGGCTCTTGGAATTATGCGAACTGACAAGGTTTTCCGACAATCTGCTCCCGCGATATCCTGTCGAACTTTCCGGTGGCCAGCGACAGCGCGTCAGTTTGATGCGTGCTTTAATGCTTGCTCCGCAGTTGCTCTTGCTCGATGAACCGCTCGGCGCACTGGATCCGCTCGTACGTGCTGCGTTGCAAAAGGATCTCAAGAAAATTTTCGCGCGCTTACAGCAGACGGTGCTGTTCGTCACTCACGATTTAGCGGAGGCCATTTATTTCGGCGATAAAATCGTGCTCATGAACGAAGGCCGCATCGTGCAAAAAGGTTCGGTAACAGATCTCCGCGAGAAACCGGCCGAACCATTCGTTTTGGAATTCATCAACGCGCAACGCGGAGTCGTTCTCACATGAATTCGGTTCACCCCGCACTGGTAGGGCGCGACCGCCGGCCGCGCCGCGCGCGGCCCATCGGCCGGTTTTTACTATTGTTAATTCTTTTCGCTTCGATCTGTACCACAAATGGAAATCCAGTCATCATAGGTTCAAAGAAGTTCACCGAGTCTTATGTGCTGGGGGAAATCGCCAAACGCACGTTAATGGACCCGGGAATTCCAGCGGAACATCGCCAGGGCATGGGCGGTACGATTATTCTCTGGCAAGCGCTTCGCGGCGGACAAATCGATGTCTACACGGAATACACCGGGACAATTACCCAGGAGATTCTAAAGAGCGATCGGTCGTTGTCGCTCGACCAAATTCGCGAATCGCTCGCAAAATTTGGCGTCGGAATGACGGAGCCTCTCGGGTTCAACAATACATATGCGCTGGTGATGCGACACAGCGAAGCGCAACGCCTCGGCGTGCGCACAATCAGCGATCTTCGAAGATACCCCCAGCTTAAGATCGGGCTCACGCATGAATTTTTAGAACGTCAGGATGGCTGGAGGCCGTTGCGCGAGCGTTACGCGCTCCCCCAGCAGAACGTGATAGGCATCGACCACGCGCTTGGTTATGCCGCGCTCGCAAACGGATCAATTGACATAAAAGATGCTTACTCGACCGATGCAAAGATCGAACAAAACGACCTCGTCGTTCTCGAAGACGATCTTCAGTTTTTCCCAAAGTATGAGGCGGTGTTTTTGTTCCGACTGTCGATACGCGGGGATGCAATTGCTGCATTGCGACGCTTGGAAGGAACGCTGGACGAGAGACGAATGATTCGTCTCAATGCGGAGGCGGAGCGCACAAAAAATTACACGAGAGCGGCAGACCTCTATTTTAACCGAGGTGCGGCATCAGCAAACAGCGTCGGCGACTCGTTTCCGCAGAAGCTGGCACGCTGGACACTTCGTCATCTACAGTTGGCTGGATTTTCGCTGTTGCTCTCTGTGATCTTCGGAATTCCGCTTGGCATCATTGCCAGTCGCGGTGGACCCATTGGCCAGCTCATCATTGGTTTTGCCAGCGTCGTGCAGACGATTCCGTCGCTCGCCTTGCTAGCTTTGCTTGTTCCTCTTCCCTTCTTCGGAATTAGTGTTCGCACTGCTATCGCCGCGCTTTTCCTTTACGGGTTGCTGCCGATTGTGCGGAACACCGCAACCGGCCTGCAGGATATCCCGCGATCGTTACGCGAATCCGCAGTTGCTTTGGGACTCAGCCCGTTTGTCCGGCTTTGGGAAATTTATCTGCCGATGGCGTCGCGCTCGATCCTCTCCGGAATCAAAACCAGCGCCGTGATCAATGTGGGGACTGCAACACTCGCGGCATTGATTGGAGCCGGAGGCCTGGGCGAACCGATCTTAAGCGGCCTTAACTTGAACGATCACGTAACAATCCTTGAAGGCGCGATTCCAGCAGCTGTACTGGCGTTATTTGTGCAATGGTTTTTCGATTTGCTCGATCGCGTCCTGATTCCAAAAGGATTGCGGCTGTAATCGCGCAATCAAAGTGGAGGGCGGAGCTTTGCGAACGCCCGGGCTCACGGAGTTCGCCCCTCCATTAGTTCGAAATGCGATGTAAGATACTAACATGGCTATTGCGTCAATTAATCCCGCGACGGGCGAAAAGCTGAAAGAGTTTTCGTCTTTCGATGACGCAGAAATCGAGAAACGACTGAGCCGCGCCGAAAAGGCATTCAGGAAATATCGCCGAACAACGTTCACCGATCGCTCGGTGCTTTTGGAGGCTGTGGCGGAGTTGCTTTTCCAGGAAAAGGAAAAGTTCGCGCAGATCATCACGCTCGAGATGGGGAAGCTGTTTCGCGCTTCCGTAGAAGAAATTGAGAAATGCGCGCGCGGCTGCCGGTTCTACGCCGAGAACGGAGAACGATTTTTGGAGGACGAAGCGGCGCAGACCGACGCCGCTGAAAGTTACGTGCAATATCAACCGCTCGGACCCGTGCTCGCCATCATGCCGTGGAATTTTCCCTTCTGGCAGGTATTTCGATTTGCCGCGCCGGCATTAATGGCGGGCAACGTCGGACTGCTGAAGCATGCGTCCAATGTCCCTCAGTGTGCGCTCGCCATTGAAGAAATCCTTTGCCGCGCCGGATTCGATGACGGGGTTTTCCAAACGCTGCTTATCGAGCCGGAGCAGGTGGAAAAGGTAATCATCGATCCGCGCGTGAAAGCCGTGACGCTGACGGGCAGTGAAAAAGCCGGCAGCGCGGTGGCGAGCACGGCCGCGCGCGAGATTAAAAAAAGCGTGCTCGAGCTCGGCGGTAGCGATGCATTCATCGTGATGCCGAGCGCAGACTTCGAGCGCGCACTGAGGACTTCGGTCAAGGCGCGCACGATCAACACTGGCCAATCGTGCATCGCTGCGAAGCGATTCATGATCGCGGATCAGATTTACGACGAGTTTCTCGACCAGTTCGTTGCGCACATGCGCGCGCTGAAGGTTGGCGATCCCATGGATCCGGAGATTGATATCGGGCCACTCGCGACGGAACAGATCCTGCAAGGCGTGCACGATCAGGTCCAGAAAACGATTGCGGCAGGCGCAAAATTATTGACCGGCGGCAATCGCATTCATGGCCCGGGATTTTTCTACGAGCCAACTGTCCTCGTCGATGCGCCGAAAGAATCGCCCGCGTGCAGCGAGGAGGTATTCGGCCCCGTCGCATCCATTTTTCGCGTACGCGATGCCGACGATGCGATCGATCTCGCAAACGATACCACATTCGGTCTCGCCGCCAGCGCGTGGACGAACGATCCCGAGGAACAGAAACTGTTCACGTCTGACTTGGATACTGGAATGGTTTTCATCAACGCAATGGTCGCGTCCGATCCCCGCCTGCCATTCGGCGGCGTGAAGCGCTCTGGTTTTGGACGCGAACTCGGCGCCGCCGGGATTCGCGAGTTCACCAACACGAAGACGATTTGGATTTCCTGAAAAATAGAGCCCAAATCAATGATTCACCAACTCCAGGAAACACCGCCATAAAAGGAGCGCCCGTCTCCGGGATGAAAAATCTCAGGATTCGGTTCCGTGCGCGCGTCCGCGATCACATCGATAGAGGAAACGTAGCGCTGGTTCGTCAGGTTTTTGCAATCCAAAAAAACTGAGAATCCGTTGGTCCGTCGAAATCCAGCTCGGAACCCAAGCAGGGCATAACTATCCGTAAAGAGCGTGTTCGCCTGATCCACCGGGTACCGCGAGAGGCTACACTGCAGATTTGGGCCGGCATAAAAACCAATCGGGGTTTCGTAAAGCAGTTGCGCTTCATAAACATGAATTGGGATTCCGGCGATGCGGTTGTTGCTGTAAACAGGATCGTCATCGAAATGAAAATCGTTTAGCGTATAGGTCTGATCGAACGACAAACGATCGCCTGCACGATTCCCTTGCTTTCGAATCAAGATTCCCTGAAGCAATTCCAGCTCCAGGCTCGCTTCGATTCCCTGGTGAATCGAGTGACGGACGTTTGTGGCGCCGATGTCGCCCCCCAAGGCATTGTTGAGTTCGAGCAATTCATCCCGGAGCCACGCTCGGTACAAGGATAACTCCCACTGAATCCGCGAATATTCCCCGCGCGTGCCAATCTCGATGATCCAGGCGTGTTGTGGCTGCAACGGCGTGTAAACAGCGCTGGAATCCGGGCCTTCAGAAAACTCCACCAGATTATCGAAAGAAGGCGGTTGCCAACTCCGGCTGAAATTTACGAACGCTTGCGTTTCACCGTTGATTTCGTAAATCGCGCCGAGTTTTGGGTTGAATCCAAAAAAATCCTGACGATGCGATTGATTTCCGACCGCCTCGGTGACGAACTGATCCAGGAAACGTCGCTCCGCGAAAATCGCCTGCGCGCCAACGAGGATCGATAATTGCGGCGCGACATAAAACTGATCCTCGAGATAGAAGGGAACGTTTATCGAAATCCCCTCTCCTCTCCCGGTCGTTGCGCCTGGATGTCCGAAAATATTTGCGTAATTTTGCGTATGCTCGTCTTCGACCTGGGGGCTTACGCCGATTGTAAGAATATTTCGTTGGCCAAGCAGTTCGTGGCGCGTAACGAAATTCAGGTTGCCGCCGAGGTTATCCGAATAAAACATTTCGATTCCCTGGTGAAAATCCGGCGGAAACAATCCGCGGTTCTCGAAATCGCGATGAAACCAGAACGCGCCGGCATCGAACTGAATCTCGTCGGTTCGAATGCTTAGCTTATCGGCCAGCCGAATGTACTCCCAATGTTTGTTCCAATCCTGTGGGATCGCCAGCGGATTCGCCTGCCACGGAGCGTTTTCCATTCCCGATTTTGTCAGGCCGCCAGACAGATCCCGGTCGAGCCGATCCAGCGTGAGATAAAATCGATTCTCGACGTGGTCGCTGAACTTGTAACCGAGATCAGCAAAAAGGATTTCTGTGTTCTCACGGCTATGCTCACGAAAGCCCTCGCGCGCTCGGAACCCAATCGCGCCAAATTCATCGAACTGCCCTTCCACCGCGCCGCCGCTCATGTCGCCACGGAAGAAGCCGTAACTTCCCCCTTCAAGCCGGACTTGGAATGGCGCCGCATCGTATCCGGTAAGCGGCACGAGATTGATTGCCCCGCCAAGTGTCAGCGCGCCGTATTTGAGTGCATCGGCGCCCCGAAAGACCTCTGCCTGACTGAGCGCGGCGACATCAAAATCCTCGAGAACGCTTTCACCATCCCCTTGGTTGAAGTTCAAGCCGTCGAGTAAAAACATTACTCCAAGCGGCTCATCTTCAGATGTGATTCCGGATCCTCGAATCGAAATCTTGGAAACTTCAGCGCCGTTTTCCGACTGAAGGAAAACGCCGGGGGTTCGTTGCAGCAAATCTTCGAAGTTTGACGCTCGTCCGAGTTTCATGTCATCGGTCGTCTTGACTGTGAAGGCTCCCGAAACTTGGGTTTTCTGCTTTGCAGATTCCTCCGGTGACACCGAAGTAAGGGACCCAGTCGCTTCTCCAGTGACCGTTACTTCCGCCGTCTCCGCCGAGTCATTTGAAGCCTCGGCCCCCTGCGCGGTTTGAATTCCGATTACTGAAACTGTGGTGATCGCAAGAACGCTCCAACGTCGCCACATCGAGTTCCAATCAATTCCTCACCGGAAGTTGCTTCACAAATCGCCACCCGTTTCGCTCGTAACCGAGCGACTCGTAAAACGTGTGGGCATCTTCTCGAGTAAGCCGTGTATCCAGGGAAACGCGCCTGATTCCTCTTTGAGCGAAATCTTTCTCCACCGTTGCAATTAACGCACGGCCAATTCCGCGGCGGCGCGCAGTGCTCGCTGTCACTAGGGCAAGAATTCGCCCGGACGCATCGTTATGCTCATAGCTTGGATACGTGAGCGTGCCGATCATTCCGCAGATGCAGCCATCCATGGTCGCGACAAAGGTCTTGTAGCCCGGGTTGGACAAAATCAACTTTAGGCGCGTCTCCATTTCTGTGCGCTTGGTTTCATAGCCGAGTTCGCACATCAGCGCGGCAAGCTCCGCGGCGTCGTCCAATTCCGCATCACGAATCCAGCATCTGGCAGCCCGCATTTATTCAACGGCTCTCAATCGCGGCAATAACTGCTCCAGAATCGTCGCGACCGATTCGTCAACGCTCTGCTGATCCGTATGAACCACAATTTCGGGGTCCTCCGGAGCTTCGTAAGGTGCGTCAATGCCGGTGAATTCACGGATCTGGCCAGCCCGCGCTTTTTTGTAGAGGTTCTTCGGATCGCGCGCCTCGCAAACTTCCAACGGCGCATCAACAAACACTTCGATAAACTCCGCGTTGCCCTCCAGCGCTATCTCGCGCGCGCGGCTTCGGTCCATCCGATAAGGCGAAATGAAGGCCGTGATCACTACCGTGCCGGCGTCCGCCATGAGTTTCGCTACTTCGCTTACGCGGCGGATATTCTCTACACGATCGTCCGGCGAGAACCCCAGATTGGAGTTCAAGCCGTGCCTGATGTTGTCGCCATCGAGCACGTAAGTATTCATGCCGCGATGGAACAGGTCGCGTTCGATTGACTGCGCAATGGTCGATTTTCCAGCGCCTGAAAGTCCGGTCAACCAAACAACCGCTCCCCGATGGCCCGTACGCACTGCGCGTTCGCGAGCTGTAATTTTTTCCTCCGTCCAAAAGATATTCTTGCTCTTTGCGACGGTTCGATCCGTGTAAACGCCACCGAAAATTGTGCCGCCACCGCAGATTTGTCCGTCGTCGATGATAACAAAGCGTCCGAGATTCGGAATCCGGTCGTGATTATCTATGACGAGTGCCGCGCGGGTTTGAATTGTAACTCTGCCAACATCGTTTCGGTCCAATTGTTCGCGTCGGTCGCTCTTACTCTCCAGCGTCGATGAATCCATCACCTGTTCGATAGAAACGATCTGACATTTCACCTGCTGCGTCGCGAGACGCAGGTCGTAAAAATGTCCCACCCGCAGCGGTTCGCGCACGATCCAAAATAGATCTGCATGAAAACGATTTGTCTCGATCGGAGTTTCGTTTTGGTGCGACGCTACATAGCCGCGTTCGACAAAAATCTGTTCGGTCAGAGTGACGCCGATCGAATCTTCAGCTACGGCGGGTCCGTTTGCCGGCGCGTTCCAACGCTCGATCGCAGCGACCACTGATGACTTATTTGCCGGCGAAAATACCAGCTGGTCCCCCACCCTGAGAGTACCGGTCTCGATTCGGCCTGCAATGATCCGCCGTCCGTCGAAGCGATAAACATCCTGAACACAAAACCGCAGTGGAAGATCCACATCGGGCTTGTGCGGCTCCAGCAAATCGAGCGCCTCGAGAACGCCTGCGGCGCAGTACCATTTCATTTTCATACTCGCCCGCGCGACGTTCTCACCCTCCTTGGCCGACGCCGGAATAAATGTCCGCGCGTCCAATCCGAGTTCTTGAAGAAACTTCCGGTACTCTTGTTCGATCTCCCGAAATCGTTTCTCGGAATAATTTATTAGGTCCATCTTGTTCACCACCACAATGACCTGCCTGATGCCAAGCATGCCGAGCAGATAAGCATGGCGGCGGCTCTGTTCGCGCACGCCTTCGTCCGCGCCGATTACGAGGATCGCTGCGTCCGCCCGCGACGCGCCCGTGATCATGTTCTTTAAAAATTCCTTGTGCCCAGGCGCATCGATGATGGCGTAACGGCGGCGCGCTGTTCGAAACGGGATCTCGGTAGTATCGATGGTGACGTTTTGCTTCTGCTCCTCCAGAAGCGCATCGAGCAGGAACGCGAATTCAAACTCCATCCCTTCTGCCGCGCAGGCCTTCTTTATTTCTTCGATCTTGCCTTCAGGAAGCGAGCCGGTGTCATGCAGGATCCGTCCAATTAGCGTCGACTTGCCATGGTCAACGTGACCGACGAAAACAACACGCAGCGATGGCTCGACATGCGAAGTTGGACGTTGAGTGTTGGATGTTGAGCGTTGAGCGTTTGCTTCTCCGATCATAGAAATCCTTTTGCGCGCAATTTCTGCATTGCATTCCGCTCATAATGATCCTGCGCGCGACCGGCGCGCTCGGTTGTTTTTGTCGCTTCGAGCTCGGCAATGATTTCGTCGATTGTGGAGGCGCTGCTTTCAATCGGATGCGTAATTGGACTGCAGCCGAGCGAGCGGAAACGTTTCCCATTCCGCGCGAAATACATTTTCGGAATGGGAATGTTCTCGCGCTGGATATAGCGCCAGATATCGATTTCGGTCCAATCCAGCAACGGCTGCACGCGGACGTGTTCGCCTTTCTCTGCTGTCGTTACAAACTGGCTCCAGAATTCAGGCGGCTGATCCTTGTAATCCCATTCGAACTGCGCGGTGCGCGGCGAAAAATACCTCTCCTTCGCGCGCGTGGGATCTTCGTCCCGTCGAATGCCAGTGATGAGTGCGTCCCATTTGTATTCGGCGAGCGCCTGTTGCAGCGCCACCGTCTTTAACTCGTGCGTCACTGTCACTGGATCGTGCGTCTGGTACCCGATGCCGCGTGCGCGCGCTTCTGTGTTGATTTTGACGATGAGATTCAGCTTGTGATACTCCCTCGCCCATTCGCGGAACTCCAGCATCTCTGGAAACTCGTAGGTGGTGTCGATGTGCAAAACCGGAAACGGCACACGTCCGAAAAAAGATTTGCGGGCCAGCCAGACGAGTACGTTCGAATCCTTTCCCATCGACCAAGGCATGGCGATGTTTTTGAAGGCGTGATACGCCTCGCGAAAAATAAAAATGCTCTGGTTCTCGAGCTGGTCGAGATGCGTGCGGGTCAGTTCCGTCATGAGATGCTTTTGCTGAACAGAATTACGAAATTAACCACGGATAAACACAGATTTACACAGATTCATGTTAGGGTGTTTCCTTCGTAATCCGTGTTTCATCTGTGTCAATCTGTGGCTCGTTTTCTCTTGCAGGCACGAGGTGTAATCTTACCTTTCATCCATGCCGGAAACTCGCTCAACCGCGTACGATTCCAAGATCGAAGGCAATGTCATTTTTACGCGCTTCGATGCGGCACTCAATTGGGTGCGCAAGAACTCGCTTTGGCCGATGCCGATGGGACTCGCTTGTTGCGCGATCGAGTTGATGGCGACCGCTGCATCGCGGTTTGATATCGCCCGGTTCGGCGCGGAGGTGATGCGTTTTTCGCCGCGGCAATGCGATGTTATGATCGTGGCCGGCACTGTGACCTACAAAATGGCGCTGGCAGTCAAAAGAATTTACGAGCAGATGCCGGAGCCGAAGTGGGTAATCGCCATGGGCGCGTGCGCTTCCACCGGCGGCATGTATCGCTCCTATGCGACTCTGCAGGGAATCGATCAACTGATTCCAGTTGACGTTTACATCTCCGGTTGCCCGCCACGTCCCGAAGCGTTGCTCGCTGGCTTGATGAAATTGCAGGAGAAAATTTCGCGTGAGCGCTCTTTCAGGAATCAAAAACTCGAACTTGTCGAGAAATTGGAGAGGTTTTGCCATGACTCATGAGGAAGCGTTCGCTTCCCTGAACAAATCATTTGGCGAAAAGATTCAGCGCAAGACTGAATTTCGTGGCGAGACAACTTATACGATTGCTACGAGCGATCTCCGTGAGATCGCGAAGTTTTGCCGCGACGAACTTTCATTCGATTATTTGCTCGACATCACGAGCATCGACAATTTCGGCGAAGAACCGCGCTTCGAAATCGTTTATCACCTTTACTCGATGTCACGTGGCGTTCATTTGCGCTTGAAGTCAAGAGTTCCGGAAGAAGCCGGCGCGGTGGACACCGTTTCCGATATCTGGCCGACGGCGAACTGGCATGAGCGCGAGGCTTACGACATGATGGGAATTAAGTTCAATGGTCATCCCGACCTGCGACGGATCCTGATGTGGGAGGGCTATCCGTACTTTCCGCTGCGAAAAGACTTCCCTCTCGAAGGACTGCCGAGCGAAATGCCCGATATCGCTTTCACCAAAGTGACGCCGATGGAAGGCGGCCCATTCGTCACCATCCCGAGTACCGCCGGCTCAAAAGATCGCGAACCGCGCGCACACCCGCCACAATTGTAAAGTAGGAGCACAATATCTCCGTTTTGCAGGTGGCAGTGCGCGAAGACTAGAGATTCGGTTCGTCCGCCGGTCGCGTCTTACCATTACGCCGCTGAAACCGGCGGAGCTGTTTCAGGCTTTCGCGTAGCGGCCATTACATCTGGACGGTAAGTTTCGTCGCGGGGCGCTGCCGGTTTGTGCCCTGCCTTCGGATAGGCGATTCGCGTGTGCAACATCGATAACAGCGTAAACCGGAAGCGGTCGGCGATGATTTTCAGTTCGCCAAGTGTCAAATCGCAGTCGTCCAATTGCCGGTCACTGATGCGCTCATCGATCAGCTCGTTCACAAGGGTTTCGATTTTCTGCGGCGTTGGTTTCTCCAAACTGCGGGAGGCGCTTTCGATCGTGTCGGCCAAACTTACGATAGCGCTTTCCTTCGTTTGCGGTTTTGGTCCGCTGTAACGAAAACTTTCTTCCTTCACCTCTGGAATATCGTCCTCGCGCAGCTTCATGATTTTGCCGCCAGCTCGCGCGTCTTCATGCTGCTGAAGCGCGCGTTGATAAAAATACCGCACAAGCGATGTGCCGTGATGCTCCTGGATAATGTCGATGATTCGTTGGTTTAGCCGGTACTTGAGCGCGAGATCCACACCTTCCTTGACATGCGCGATGATGATCAACGCGCTCATTGTTGGCGCGAGATCATCGTGCGGATTGCGTTCAAAGCTCATGTTCTCAGTGAAGTATTCCGGTTTCACCAGTTTACCCACATCGTGAAAATAAGAGCACACGCGGCAAAGAGTCGCGTTCGCTCCGATGGCTTCTGCGGCGGCTTCGGCGAGATTGGCCACGACCAGGCTATGATGATAAGTGCCCGGCGCTTCGATCGTCGTGCGGCGCAACAACGGATGGTTCAGATCGGAAGCTTCCAGCCAGGAGATGTCTGTTGTAATTCCAAATACATTCTCAAGCATCGGCAGTACACCGCCAACTATTGTTGCCGTAACGATGCCATTGCCGATGGCGAGAGCGCTTTGCAATCCGATCATTCCCCAGTCGTTTGCCGTCGGGTAAAACCAATTGATCGGCCCGATCAAACCAAACGTGAGCGACAACAGCCAGATCGCGAGCCCGACACAGAAACCGGCGCGAATCAATTTGCTGCGCCGTCGCACCTGCAATGTGAGAGAGACTGCAGTGAATCCGCTGATCAGACTAGTTATTAAGAGCGGCGCATCAATTGGACCAAACAACATGCTGCTCCATAGGCTCACGAAGAATGCGGCATAGAGGCCGTGCTGCCGTCCCAGCAATACGCTTAGCACCAACGGCGCAAACGCATAGGGCGTGATCAACCCGGCCATTTCCGGCTTCAAAAATCGGTAATTGCCGCTGTTACAAATGACCAACAACAGTTTGGTGACGGCCAGTTGCACAAGAATAACGCCAAAGACAAGAAGAATTCGCGAGTTTTGCGAAAAACTCTTCGGCTGATTGATCCAAAGTTGCGTAATGGCAGTCGCTAAAACCAACAGCGCGATGACGAAATTTTTTGTCGGTTCGGGTTGTTGGCCGCTGAAAACAAGAAACGCAAGGCCGCCCGCGAACACCGCGAAGATAAAAAGCTTCGCGTATGGCGAGTAATCGAGATTGCGCATGAGCTCGTTTCGCACCCGGCGGCGCCGGGTCTTGCGCGACGCGAGGCCGCGTCTGACTAGTCGCCCGCGTTTGAGGAAGTCGAGCATACTGTTTTTTATTTGCGCGGTGCCGGCGCGGGCGAGCGGTGCTGCTGGTAGGCGCCAATGATGGCGCGCACCAGTTCATGCCGCACAACGTCGCGCTCGGTGAAATATACAGTCGCAATTCCGGACACCGTTTTCAACGCCTGCAAGGCTTCGACGACGCCGGACCCTTTGTTTGCCGGCAAATCAATTTGTGTAACGTCGCCGGTCACCACGCATTTGGAATTCAAACCGATTCGCGTCAGCAACATGAACATCTGCTCGGTAGTGGTGTTTTGCGCCTCATCGAGGATGACAAAAGCGTTATTCAAAGTGCGCCCGCGCATATATGCCAGCGGCGCGACTTCAATGGTCTGTCGCGCAATCGCCCGCTCCATTTCCTCCGCCTCCAACATGTCACGCAATGCATCGTAAAGCGGGCGGAGATATGGCGTAATCTTTTGTTCGAGGTCGCCCGGGAGAAAACCCAGCGCTTCGCCGGCTTCCACGGCAGGGCGCGTCAAAATAATGCGCGCCACCTGCTCCTTCTTGAGTGCCGCCACCGCCATTGCGACTGCGAGATAAGTTTTGCCGGTGCCAGCCGGTCCGATTCCGAAAACGACATCGTGCTTTTGAATCGCCTCAACGTACGCCCGCTGGTTCCCGCTTCGTGCCACAATCGGCGGCTTGCGTAGCGACGTTATGATCTTGGTCGAAACAATCTCACTGAGGTTTTCATCGTGCTCGTCGGTCACGGCCTTGAGCGCGTAATTAAATTCGTGTCTCTGAATGTCCAAGCCTTGCTGGCGCGCTTTTTCCAGTTGTTCGAACAGCTGCTGCGCTTTATCGACACGGCTTCGGTCACCTTCCAGCTTCACCCAGCCCTCACGCGTGGTCACCTTCACACCAAGGGAGTCCTCGAGGTTCTTCAAGAGTTTAATGTCATTCGCGTAGAGAGACTGCAAAGCGCGTGGGCTCTCAAACTGCAAAGTGCGCGTTTCAGTCATTTTCTAGCTGGCATCGGCATCTGTGCCGATCGATTGACTGAAAGCCAATGCCACTAAACTTACCGGAAACCATATACCAGTGCCCAATGGGTGCGGTCCTCTGGAGATTCCTCAACGCTGACTATGATGAAGTAGCTGCCTGTGGCTTTTGGAATCACGTGTGCAGCCGCGAAGTGGCCTTTCTCCCATCCGTCTGATTCTTCCGCCAGCTTTCCGTCCGAATCATAAACGTGAACGGAGACCTTCGCCTTATCGACCTCTGTTCCTAACCAGAACCAATATTCGTTGCCTTTGAACAATTGCTGCCGCACTGCCTTTTTTTCTCCGGACCCCAGGTCGCCTCCCCAGTAGTCCTCGCGTACCTGGAATCCTTGTTTCACATATGGTTCCGCCGCCTGAAGAGCAAACGCCTGCGCGTCATCCACTGATGCGAAAATCGCAGGCTGGAGTGCCAGGAGCACGAGTAGCAGAGAGCTCGTCCGGAACATAACTTTCGCGAATCGTTTCATGGAAATCTTAGTCTCTCGTCACGATGCCATGGCCGAGCCGTGTCGTGATTTCGTTGACCTTCTTTACTGATTCGGGCGGAATGCGCCGATCACCGACATCAATCAAAGGTTTCACCTCGACGAGAGCGTCTTGAATTTCGCGAATGATCGGGAGATTAAACTCTGGCATGGCCTGAAGCCTTGTCTGAAAATAGGAAAGCAGATCGGGTTGGTGCAGCAGTTCGGCGCCATCGTTGGAAAAGTGCTCCTTTACGACCGAGGTCAACACTTCTGTGCCACGCAGCCAGCCGCCTAGGCTGACAAGCTGCGATAATTTTTCATCGTGCACCTCGTTCATCGCCTGTTGCACGCTGTTTTGGGTGCGATCCAGTTCCTGGCGTACGTTGTCCCAATTGCGCTTGTCTGCCGCATCGATGATCGCCTTCGCATGTGGGGTGATTGAATTTCCCACACCGATCCCCTTGGCCAGTGCCAGGACGCGCTGGCCAATGTCTTTCACGGCCGGTGCGTCTTCGGCTTGCACGGCGATAAAACCATCGGCGATCACCGTCCCAAGTAAAAGAGCGATACGCGGCCTCTCGGTAAAATTGGGTCCTTTATCGCTACGGACGTGCTGTTTCCAGTTGACCGAGCCTAATTTGTTCAGCGCCCCGAAAATTTCGTTCGGCAACGGCACGACAACGTCTTCCACAGTAGTCGTTAATTGTTTAATGTTGATGTGCTGTGGGGCCTGGGCGGCACTTGCGCACAGTGCAAACCCACAGAGTACACCTACGCTTAACTTCACATGTCTAGTAAACGGAATCATTGGCAGCTTCGACTGTTGATTTCGGGTTCGTATTCAGGATTTAATGGAGCGAACTTTAACCGGAACGGCTGCGATACACAAATCGCTGCTGAAAACAATTTGACTGACGTTATTCGAACCATTTCGCTGCTCCGGTCGCATCCCTGCCTGCATGCCCTATGAATCTGAACCGACTAGAGCAGCTCCTCGATCGCGCGCCTTCCAAACGGATAACAGTCATCGGCGATCTGATGCTCGACGAATTTGTGTGGGGAAAGGTCGGCCGCATCTCACCGGAGGCGCCGGTTCCGGTTGTGGAGGTGACCGGAGAATCGTTCTACCCCGGAGGCGCTGCCAACGTTGCGCGGAACCTGCGCGAGTTTGTGGATCACATCGCGATCATCGGTTTGCTCGGAAAAGATCGCAGTGGCCAGCAACTCCAGGACCTACTGGCCGGACAAAAAATCGATATCTCGAATACGGTTGAAGACGAGTCGTTTCGCACGATTCTGAAGACGCGGATCATCGCGCGTCATCAACAAGTTGTCCGTGTCGATCGCGAACAGTTTACCGGGCCATCGCCACAGCAACTTCAGCAAATCGTGGCAGCGGTCCAAAAGAATATTCCAGAGATCGACGCGATCATTTTCGAAGATTATGGCAAAGGTTTTTTGTCGACGAAGATGGTTTCGCAAATCGCCGATGACGCGCGCTCGGCCGGCAAGATCGTCGCGGCTGATCCCAATCCCCGCCACTTGGTGGATTGGCGTGGTGTTACAGTAGTTAAGCCGAACCGCGTGGAAGCTCTGCTTGCCGCTGGTATTCCCGGAGGCGATCCGGATACTGTTCCGCCACACGACGTCGATCTCATGCGCGCCGGCGAAGCGCTTCTTAAGCAATGGGAAACAAAATATGTTCTCGTCACGCTCGGCGAACACGGCATGATGCTTTTTCAGCAAAACGAAACGCGGCATTACATTCCAACCAAGGCACGACAAGTTTTCGATGTCTCAGGCGCCGGCGATACTGCTATAGCGCTTTTTACCCTTGGACTCGTCTGCGGAGCGACGCCGATTGAGGCAGCGGAAATCGCCAACCACGGAAGCGCAGTCGTGGTCAGCAAACTTGGAACGGCGACCGTGACCCGAGATGAACTTATCGCTAGTTTCCGACAGGACAGCGAACATGGCTAATGCGCTGTCCGCGGCGGTTTTTGTCGATCGCGACGGAACTATCATTGAGGACCGCGACTATTGTTCGGACCCGAATGACGTGAAGATCTTTCCCGGCGCGCCGGAAGCGCTGCGGCGCTTGAAATCGAACGGGTTCAAACTCATTATCATTACAAATCAGAGCGGCATCGGTCGCGGTCTGTTCACACTGGAACAATATCGAGCGGTCGAAGCAGAAGTGTTGCGGCAACTGGGCGATGGTTTGATCGATGCATCTTATTTTTGTCCGGACGCTCCCGGCCAGCACTGTAACTGTCGGAAGCCGGCGACTGGAATGATCTTCGCGGCCGCGCGAGAACATCAACTTGATCTTTCTCGTTCCTTCTTGATTGGCGATAAGGAGACCGACGTCGAATGCGGGCACAACGCCGGTGTACGCGCGATCCGGGTTAAAACCGGACCTCGGCGCGACACGGGCGGCAGCAATGCAGATTGGATTACTGAGGACTTGTCCGCAGCGACGCAAATCATTTTAGACCAGCAATCATGATCACGATGTCATCCCGAGCCGCAAAGACGGCGAGGGACCTCGCGCTCGGTGATCGAGCACGCGAGCGAGCATTTGTGTGCCACGATCAAGGGCACGGGGTCCTTGGCTTCGCTCGGGGTGACCGCGCGTTTAAATGCGCCTCAATTTGTCGTTCGTCTCAATGCATAAAACCGTAGGCATTATTCCAGCGCGCTGGGGTTCTACACGTTTTCCGGGAAAACCGCTCCATGTTGTTGCTGGCAAGCCTCTTTTACGTCATGTCTGGGAGCGCTGTTGGCACGCGAAAAAACTGGACGCGCTCATCGTTGCCACTGACGACCTGCGCATCGCAGAGGCCGCTTTCGATTGGGGCGCCGAGGTCGCGTTGACTTCGCCGAAACACCGTAGCGGAACCGATCGGGTGGCCGAAGTCGCACGCCATGCGAAAGACTTCAAGTTCGTGATTAACATCCAGGGGGATGAACCGTTGGTCGATCCGCGTTTAATCGACAAGCTCGTCGAAAAACTGCAGTCGGATCGTAAGATCGAGATTGTTACAGCTGCGCATCCGTTCAGCAATCCCACGGAAGCAGAATCACCGCACCAAAACAAAGTCGTCCTGGATCAGCACAATTGCGCTCTTTACTTCTCGCGAAGCGTTATCCCCTACCCTGCCAACCGTTCACGTGTTCGCTATCTGCGCCATCAGGGCATTTACGGTTTTCGTCGCGATGCGCTCCTGCAGTTTGTGAAGTGGAAACCAAGTCCTCTGGAACAGGCCGAGTCGTTGGAACAATTGCGCGCATTAGAAAATGGTGTAAAAGTTCATGTGCTCGTTACTAGACATGGTTCACCCGGCGTGGATACGCCGGACGACGCAAAAGCGCTGGAGCAAAAACTCCCTCGCGCACAACAGAGGGCTCTCTCCAGATGAGATACATTTTTGTTACTGGTGGCGTCGTTAGTTCGTTAGGCAAAGGCTTGACCGCAGCCTCGCTCGGCACGCTGCTCGAAGCCCGTCGTCTGCGCGTAGTTCTCCAAAAATTCGATCCTTATCTGAATGTTGATCCCGGGACGATGAACCCGTTCCAGCACGGGGAAGTTTATGTGCTCAACGACGGCGCTGAGACCGATCTCGATCTTGGTCACTACGAGCGCTTCACCAATTGTGTCCTTACTCGACATAACAACCTGACCAGTGGTCAGGTTTACGAGACAGTGATTTTAAAGGAGCGGCGGGGCGATTATCTCGGCAAGACTGTGCAGGTAATTCCGCATGTCACTGACGTGATCAAAGATCGCATCCGCGAACTTTCCGATGAAAGCAAATACGACGTCGTGATCACGGAGATCGGGGGCACGACTGGCGACATTGAGGGTCTCCCATTTCTGGAAGCGATCCGGCAGTTCATTCTCGAAGTCGGCCCAGAAAATGTGATCAATATGCACGTCACGCTTGTTCCGTACATCAAGGCCGCGCATGAATTAAAAACAAAGCCCACTCAGCAAAGCGTAGCGAAGCTTCGCGAGATCGGTTTGCAGCCCCAGGTGTTGATTTGCCGCGCCGAAAAACCGCTCGATCGTGATGTGCGTCGGAAACTGTCGATGTTCTGCAGCGTTTCCGAAAAAGCCGTCATCGAGGAACGCGACGTCGAGCATACGATTTACGAAGTCCCATTGACCCTGCATGCCGAGGGACTCGATCAACTGGCGTGCGATCTTTTGCATCTGGAAACGCCTGCGCCTGATCTGGCAGACTGGCGTAAATTCGTCGAGCGCGTCGTCAGTCCAAGCAAACGTGTCAAGATCGCGGTGGTCGGCAAATACATGGACGTCCGCGACGCCTACAAGAGCATCTACGAATCGCTCACCCACGCCGCTGCGAGCGAGGACTGCGGAATCGATCTCAAACTTATTGATGCCGAATCGCTGGAGCACGGGGTAGATGCCGAATTGAAAGATGTGGCCGGCGTCCTGATTCCTGGCGGGTTTGGTGTTCGCGGAGCTGAAGGGAAAATCAACGCCGCGCGTTACACGCGCGAGCACAAGATTCCGTTTCTGGGTCTTTGTCTCGGCATGCAGGTGTCCACGATTGAATTCGCAAGGAACGTCTGTGGAATCAAGAACGCAAACAGCACTGAATTCGACAAGGCCACCGCAGAGCCGGTCATCTCGCTATTAGAAGAGCAGCGTAGTGTTCGCAACAAAGGGGCAAGCATGCGGCTGGGCACATGGCCAACCAAAATTGTTGAAGGCACGCTCGCGGAAAAAATCTACGGTGACACCGAGGTCACCGAGCGGCACCGACACCGTTACGAGTTCAACATGGAATATCGCGATCGAATGAACGCAAAAGGCTTTGTGATTTCAGGAACTTCACCGGATGGCGCGCTCGCCGAGCTAATCGAATTGCGCGATCACCCGTATTTTGTCGGCTGCCAGTATCATCCCGAATTCCAAAGCAAACCGAACAAGCCGCATCCGCTGTTCAAAGGATTTATTCAGGCGTGTCTGGGGCGACAGCCTGGCCGTGCGACGCCCGCTCGAGGCGATCAAGAATCGTCGCACCGAGTCCTCGAGAGGGAACTCGTTCCGCAACGATAAGATCGAGACCGAGCACATCGAGCTCGCGCAAGTAGCGGAACAGGTTCGCAGCCGCTTCGCGAAGGTCTTGCCGCTCGCTCAGATGTCGAACGGCGGCAAATTTCAAGGAGCGGCGGTCTCTAGCCCGCCGCTGGGCGATCTGGAGAGCGCCATTGCTTGGTACAGGATGCCACGCTAACAAACCGACCTGCTGGTTCTTCTGCGGCAAAAATGCTTCGGCGCGGTCGATCACACACAACGGTGTTTTTGGTGCATAATGCGAAGGCAACTGTCCCGGCGCTGAAATTTTCCGCGCCGGTGATGCGACAATATCGACCTTCGCAAATTCAGATAATTGCTCAGCTGTAATCGGACCACGCCTCAAAACCTCGATGCTATTTCCGCGGACGGCGATGATGGTCGATTCAATTCCGTGCTCAGTTGGGCCTGCGTCGATGATGAGCTGGATTCGTCCGTCGAGTTCATCGAGCACGTGATTCGCTGTGGTGGGACTGACTCGGCCGAAACGGTTGGCACTAGGCGCGGCAAGTGGTTTTCCAAACAGCTGAACGATTTCGGCAAACACTGGGTGCGCGCTGATTCGCAGCGCGACGGTATCAGGACCCGCAGTGACAATTTCAGGAACGATTTGGCGCTTCGGCAAAATTATCGTGAATGGGCCGGGCCAGAATCTGTTGGCTAGTTTTGAGATCAGTCGCTGGCTTCGTTCCGGAAGATCAGCGATTTTTTCCAACCAGTCGCCGGATGGTAGATGAACGATCAGCGGATCGAAGCGCGGTCGTTCCTTCGCTTCAAAGATTTTCGCCACCGCAATTGGGTTCAGCGCGTCAGCAGCGAGTCCGTAAACGGTTTCTGTGGGCAACGCGACGATTTCGCCTTTGCGCAGCAGCTCAACCGCCGCAGCGCGGTCGGTTGAAATCGCTGTCTTCATTTTGGCAATTTCGCGGCCAGTACGGCTTCGGACTGATTTTTGCGGAATGCTTCCAATTTCTGGCGAATCGTCTTATCGGACGTGGCGAGAATCGCAGCGCCGAGAAGGGCGGCGTTTTTCGCGCCCGCTTCCCCAATCGCCAATGTGCCGACGGGAATCCCGCTCGGCATTTGAGCTGTCGATAAAAGCGAGTCGAGTCCCTGAAGCTTCGATTGAATCGGGACACCGAGAACGGGCAGCCACGTATGAGCAGCAATGACTCCCGCCAAATGTGCTGCGCCGCCGGCGCCGGCGATGATCACTCGGAACCCCCGATCGGCTGCTGTCCGAGCAAACTCTGCGGTAGCATCGGGAGTGCGATGAGCAGATAGTACGCGCGCTTCATTCGGCACACCAAGAGCATTGAGCGTTTCTGCAGCGTGCCGCATCGTTTCCCAGTCGGATTTGCTGCCCATAATAATGGCGACGACAGGCTTCGATTCAGGCATGGGCAAATTGTAGGGCGTTTCTGTGAAACGCCAAGCCCGGCTTCCCCGATCCTTCTGCGTAAGCATCTAGCTGAAGCCAGGTGTTAATGAGATATTGTATCATAAATTGCCGCAACAAATCGATCGTTCTCATCGGGATGATGGGCGCAGGCAAATCGTCCGTTGGACGTTGCCTGCAGCTGCGGACGAAGCTCGCCTTAGTGGATATCGATGACATCGTTGCCTCGCATTTCGGAACCTCGATCCCCGAAATCTTTTCCAAATACGGCGAGCAAGTCTTTCGCGAAATCGAAACTCAAGCACTTCGTGAAATGGCACCGGCTAAACAGACGATCATCGCAACGGGCGGCGGAATCGTAGTACGCAAAGAGAATATGCATTTGCTAAAACAGCTTGGCATCGTGGTATGGCTGGACTGCAACGAAGAAACGCTTTTCGAACGCGCATGGCGATCCGGGAATCGACCGCTGCTACGCGCGGAGAATCCAAGAGAGGCGTTCGCGCGAATGTTACAGGCACGCCTGCCACTTTATGCCAAAATTGCGCAAATCCGGGTTGATACGTCAATGCTTACAGACGAAGAAGTTGCCGTGGCAATTGTGAGTAAGCTCAGGAAGCTTGGCCGCAATTGGAGACCGGGATCACCGATCCCGCCTACAAGATGATTCAGATTTCGAGCGAGAAATTAAAGGAACAGCTCGTCTCTTTTGCGCACGAAATTGGTTTCAATTCATGTCGCATAGCGGAGTGCACGGCGCCGGCCCATGCAACTGAATTTCGCGAATGGTTGCGCGAGGGCGCGCACGGCGAAATGAATTACATGGAGCGCGGCGAGGAAAAGCGTTGCGATCCACAGAAAGTTCTGCTCGGTGCGCGATCGATCGTTGTATTGGCGCTGAATTATTTTCAGGGTGAACAAGTTCAAGCGTCTGAGGTCACCGCCAAGGGAAAGATCGCGCGGTACGCGTGGGGCGACAATTACCACCAAGTTGTCGAACGCAAACTCGACAAAATCGACAAGTTCCTTCGCGAATTTGGCGGACGGCAAAAATGTTACGTGGATACCGGGCCGATCTTGGAACGCGATCACGCCGCACAAGCTGGTATGGGTTGGCACGGCAAAAGCACGATGTTAATCGATGAACGCCTTGGGACCTGGTTCTTTCTCGCAGAGATTTTGACGACGCTCGGATTGCCGCCGGATGAGCCAGTGCCCGATCGCTGCGGAACGTGCGAGCGCTGCATCAAAGCGTGCCCGACCGGTGCGATTATTGCTCCGCATCGACTTGATGCGCGTCGCTGCATCTCTTATCTGACGATCGAGTTAAAAGGTTCCATTCCGCTGGAGCTTCGCCCGCTTATCGGAGATCGGATCTTCGGTTGCGACGATTGTCTGGAGGTCTGCCCTTGGAACCGATTCGCCCAAGTTTCACAGGAAACAGCTTTCTCGGCGCGCCAATCGACGACCGGCATGTGCCTGCGGGACTATTTGGGACTAAACGACACGGAGTTCCGCCGACTTTTCAAAAAATCGCCGATAAAACGAATTAAGCGCCGCGGTTTCCTGCGCAACGTGTGCGTCGCCTTAGGTAACGTAGGCGACGTGTCGGACATTCCGACGCTCAAACGCGCGGCAGCTGATCCCGAGCCTTTGATTGCAGAGCATGCGGCGTGGGCGATTGAGCAAATTCGCGCTCGTCACGACAACAGGCCGTCGGATTTGAGGACAAGAGCACAACCGTCCAACGAAGCGGCAATTAGCTGAATCCAAAGCCGTTCCTGGCCGCATCCTAAGATCGTCATGAACGGGATTTCGTTTGCAAGAGTCAAACAAGCAACTAACTCTGACGCTTTCATCCCGACAGCCGCTGCTCCAATGCACCAAACTGTAACCACGCCTGCGCCCGCGCCAGTGACGACGAAGCAGCGTCGTGCTCGGCGAAAAAAGCAAATCATTTATGGATCGATTAGCCTGGTCGTACTGTGGATCGCTGTGTCGATCATCTGGAGCAAGCGCGAGAAGCCGATTCCGGTCACAACGGAGAACGCGATTCGCAAAACGATCGTGCAAACGGTCTCGGCAACAGGAAAAGTCCAGCCGGAAACAGAAGTAAAAATTTCCCCCGAGGTAGCGGGCGAGATCATCGAGCTTCCAGTAGAAGATGGGAAAGCGGTCAGGAAAGGCGATCTGCTTGTAAAGATTAAACCAGACTCTTACAGGGCCCTATTGGAACAACAGGAAGCGGCGATCAGCGCAGCGAAAGCAACCAACCTTCAGCAGAAGGCGACGATGTTGAAAGCGGAACATGACTTCAAAAGGGCGGAGGACCTGTTCAACAAGAAGCTGATCTCCGAGCAGGAATTCAATGCTGCGCAAGCTGCGTACGACGTTGCGAAGAACACTTTCGAAAGCTCCCTGCACGAAATTGAGCGCGCGCAGGCCGGCTCGAGTCAGGCTCGCGACCAATTATCGAAGACGACAATTTATTCGCCTATTGATGGCACGGTCACAGTTCTTAACAGCAAATTGGGCGAACGTCTCGTGGCTACGGGACAATTCGCCGGAACGGAAGTAATGCGCGTGGCTGACCTTAGCCACATGGAAGCGCGCGTTGATGTGAACGAGAACGACGTCGTGAATGTCAAGGTGGGCGACGAAGCCGAAGTGAAAATCGACGCTTATGGCGATCGGAGATTTAAAGGCAACGTTTACCAAATCGGTAACACCGGAAAGACAACCGGCGCCGGTACTCAGGAAGAGGTCACAAACTTTGAGGTGAAAATTCGAATCGAAGACCACGATGTGGTACTGAAGCCCGCCCTCAGCTGTACCGCGGAAATCCAAACGAATGAGGTGAAGGACGTCGTGGCAGTGCCGATGCAGGCCGTGACCATTCGCACCGGTGACAGCAATTTGAGTCCAGAAGAAATCGAAAAGAAAAAGAAGAAGGTGGCGCAGCGCGACAAAGGCAATAACAACGCGGAGTTCGTCAATGAGCGGGCGGAGAAAGCGGCGCAGAAAGAAGAGCGCCAAAGACTGGCGAAGGTTGTGTTCCTAAAAAAAGGCAACAAGGCGCACATGGTGAAAGTCACGACTGGTATTTCCGACGACACTTACACGGAAATCCAAATCGGAATTCAGCCCGGCGACGAAGTGATCTCGGGGAGTTATAGCGCGATTAGCCGGAAGTTGAAGGAGGGCGCCAAGGTAACGCTCGACAAAGAAGGAATGAAGTAGTCTCGGCGAGCGACTGTCGACGTTGCGATGGAAACTCGAAATTCAATCAGACCGCTTGGGCCGGTCGTGATCGATATCGAGAACATCACCAAAGATTACGTGATGGGCGAGGAAGTCGTGCGCGCGTTGCGCGGCGTGACTTTGCAGATTCACCGCAACGAATACATCGCTATCATGGGCCCAAGCGGAAGCGGCAAATCGACGCTCATGAACATGCTCGGTTGCCTGGATACGCCATCTTCCGGCCGCTATGAGTTCAACAGCAAGAACGTTGCCGAGATGGATGATGACGAACTCGCGGCCGTTCGCAATCGCGAGATCGGTTTCGTGTTTCAAACGTTTAACCTTCTGCCAAGAGCAACATCGTTGCGTAACGTCGAGCTGCCGCTCATTTACGCCGGCATCGAGCCTGAGCGGCGCGAAGCACGCGCGACCCAGGTGTTGGCGGATGTTGGCCTGGGCGATCGCATTCACCACAAACCGAATGAACTTTCTGGCGGCCAACGTCAGCGCGTGGCCATCGCGCGCGCGCTCGTCAACGGCCCGTCGATTATTCTGGCGGATGAGCCGACCGGTAACCTCGATTCTAAAACCGGCGAAGAAATCATGGGGTTGTTCGAGGATTTATATCAACGCGGCAACACAATCATACTTGTGACGCATGAACGGGATATCGCAGCGCACGCGCGGCGCACGGTGCATTTACGCGACGGACTCATCGAGATGGATCACGCGGGTTTTATTCCGGAGCTCGACCTACCGGTTGCGAGATAAGTTCGAATGAAACGTTTTCTTTACGAGCTGACCGAGAGTTGGAAGATCGCGGCCGCGCAAATGCGCTCGAACCTCACGCGCTCAACGCTCACGGCGCTCGGGGTTATTATCGGTATTATCGCTGTGACGTTGATGGGCACCGCGGTGAACGGGATATCAATCGGTTTCGATAAAAGCATGGCCGTGCTCGGCGATGACGTTCTCTACGTGACCCAGTGGCCGTGGAAGCCAGTGGACGATTGGTGGAACTACCGCGACCGCAAAAAAATCAAGACTGAATACGCCGAGACCTTGAACAGGATGATCGCGGCGACGCCGAACTCGAACCTAGTTGTGGCGGTGCCCACGTCGAATTTGATGCGATCAATCAAATACGGCGGCAATCAGGTGGACAACGTCTTTGTTCTCGGAACAACATCGGACTTCATCATAACATCAACCATAGATTGTACGGCCGGGCGATTCTTCAACGAGCTCGAGTCGCGTGGCGGCGCCAATGTTGTCGTGATTGGCTATGACGTGGCCGACGCGCTTTTCCCTTCCCAAAGCCCGATCGATAAATTGGTGCTAATCAATGGTCAATTGTTCAAAGTCATTGGCGTAAACACGCGTCAGGGCACCTTTCTCGGTTTGTTCAGTTGGGACTCGATGGTGGCGATGCCGCTGGGGGCGTTTAACAAGTATTTTTCGGCCAAAAGCGAATCGGACGTTCGCGTCAAAGTGAAGGACAAGACCAGACTAGCAGATGCCAAGGATGAGCTCACCGGTTTAATGCGACGCGTGCGTGGATTGCCACCGGATAAAAAGGACGATTTCTCGATCAACGAACAACAGGCTTTTAAAAGCACCCTCGATCCGGTGAAAAACTCAATTGCGATTGCCGGGCTCTTTATCACAGGCCTTTCGCTTTTCGTTGGCGCCATTGGCATCATGAACATCACGTTCGTTAGCGTGAAAGAGCGCACCAAAGAAATCGGAACACGCAAAGCGCTCGGCGCGCGGCGGCGAACAATTCTGCTGCAATTCCTGATCGAATCGACAGCGCTTTGTCTGCTCGGTGGATTTATCGGGCTCGTATTTGCTTATTTAATGTGCTTCGGCATCGGAAAAGCTTTCCCGTCGTTTCCGGTTCATTTCTCGCTCGCGCTCGTGATGGTAAGCATGATCGTTTCAATACTCACCGGCTTGTTCTCGGGATTCGCGCCGGCTTGGACAGCCTCCCGCCTCGATCCAGTGGCGGCGCTCAGATATGAATAAAAGATTCCAAATCCGAATATCGAATACCGAAACAAATTCGAATGATCAAAATTTAAGACGCCGAAATGCCAACCAACGATGATTCCAAGCGGTACGATCTTGAGGATCGGACGTTTGAGTTCGCCAAGGCGAGTCGCGCGTTTGTCAAAAAGCTGCCGCGGACGATTGCGAACATTGAGGACGCGAAGCAGCTCATCCGCTCCTCTGGATCAATCGGCGCAAACTACATCGAGGCGAACGAATCGATCGGAAAAAAGGATTTTGTGGTGAAGATCAAGACTTGCCGCCGCGAAGCCAAAGAAAGCGGCTATTGGCTACGATTGCTCGATTGCGACGGGGAACTCGAGTCAGCAAGAGCGAATCTTTTAGCCGAAGCGCGAGAGCTAATGAAAATTTTCGGCGCCATCGTCCGCAAATCGGAAGAGTAAATTTGAATTTCGAATTTGGAATTTGTTTCGGATTTAGGATTTCGAGTTTCGGGTTTTGACGATGTTATTTAGTGAGATCATTAAGATGGCGTGGTCGTCGCTCGGCGCGAACAAGCTGCGCTCCGCGCTGACAATGCTCGGCGTCACCATCGGCGTCTTCTCGGTAATTTCAGTCATGACCGCGATCGGCGCATTGCAATACTCGATTGAGAACGGCATTAGCTTTCTCGGTTCCAACATCTTTCAGTTCGCCAAATATCCGGCCAATGTCAGCGCGAGCGGCGACGTGCAGGAAAAATTTCGCAACCGACACAACATCACCTACCAACAGGCGCTACATTATTACCGATTGATGGAAGGCGAGGCACGCGAGATTTGCCTCAAGAGTTTTGGCTACGAAGTGAAAGGCCAAGCGGTTTACAACGGCGTAAAGACAACCCCAAGTCTTCTCATTGTCGGTACGAATCGAAGTTTTCTCACCGCGAACGCTTACACTCTCGGTTACGGCCGCAATTTGAACGATGAAGACGTCGATCTTTCGCGGCGTGTGATTGTCGTTGGAAAGATGATCGAGAAAAGGTTGTTTCCGCACGAGACGCCGATAGGCAAAGTCGTGCGCGTCAGCGGACACACTTACATGATCGTGGGCGTGCTCGCCGAAAAAGGGACAGCCTTCGGCCAAAGCCAGGACGACCTTTGCATCATGCCGATCACGCGGTTTTTCGAGGATTACGGCGAAGCGAAACGCACCGTCAATATCGCGACGCAAGCGTTCACCCAAGATACTTACAATCGCACCTTCGATCGCGGCATCGGCGCCATGCGTATCGCGCGCGGCTTACGCCCGGACCAGCCGAACGATTTCGAGATTTACAGCAACGACTCGCTCAAGAGCGCATTTGTTAACGTCGCGGGCTATGTCCGAGTGGGCGCGTTCGTCATAAGTCTCATCGCCTTGGTCGCGGCAGGAATCGGTATCATGAACATCATGCTGGTGAGCGTGACCGAACGCACAAAGGAAATCGGCGTCCGCAAATCGATCGGTGCCCGTAGCCACGATATTTTGCGGCAATTCTTGACCGAGGCCGTTTTCATTTCCGAGGCTGGCGGTGTTCTGGGAATCATTCTCGGAATCGTCGCTGGCGATCTGCTCGCAGCGTGGCTCAAGGTGGACGTAATTTTCCCTTACGGCTGGGCGCTTGCCGGTCTTCTTGTCTGCTCGGCCATCGGGATCGGCTTCGGTCTCTACCCCGCCTATCGCGCCGCCAATCTCGATCCGATCGAGGCGCTTCGCTACGAATAGCACGGTCGGCGGACCTGCGGACCAGACTGCCTACTCCAGACCAAGCGCTTTGAATGTTCCATCGACGTATTTGAAATGAATGTCCAGCGAACAAAGATGATCGATCTCGGATGATGAAAGTTTCGCCGCGATGCCCGGTTCGCGTTTTGCGTTTTCGGCAAATGTCCCCTCGCCTTTCCAGGTTTTCATAGCCGCGCGTTGCACGGCTTCATACGCTGTCTTCCGTTCCGCGCCTGCTCGCGTGAGAGCGAGCAAAATGGACTGGCTGAAATACAGGCCTTTCGTCAGAGCGAGATTTTCCGCCATTCGCTCCGGATAGACTTGGAACTTTTCGACGATGTCGCGCAATTTCGCGAGCATGTAATCGAGCAGGATACATGAGTCGGGCAGAATGATTCGCTCGGCACTCGAATGACTGATGTCGCGCTCATGCCAGAGCGCCACGTTCTCCAATGCGACGACTGCGTTCCCGCGAATCACACGCGCTAAACCACTCAAACGCTCGCTTGTGATTGGGTTGCGCTTGTGCGGCATGGCAGAGCTGCCCTTCTGGCCTTCGCCAAAAAATTCTTCCACTTCGAGAACTTCAGTGCGCTGGAGATGCCGAAATTCTGTTGCCCAACGATCGATGCTGGAAGCGATCACGGCGAGCATGCTCATAAATTCCGCGTGCCGATCGCGCTGCACGATCTGTGTTGAGAGTGTCGCCGGTTTTAATCCAAGCTTCTCGCAAACCGTGCGCTCAATCTTTGGATCGATGTGCGCATGCGTGCCGACCGCTCCGCTTATCTTGCCGACACGAATCCGCTCGCACGTTTGGGTGAGCCGCTCCTGGCCGCGCCCAAATTCGTCATACATCAGCGCAAGCTTTAGTCCGAACGTGATTGGTTCGGCGTGGACGCCGTGGCTGCGCCCGATCATAGGGGTCATTTTGAACCGGCGCGCTTGCTCGGCGATCACCACCCGCAATGCATGGAGATCCTCGAGGAGAATTTTACAGGACTCGTTCAGCTGGACCGCGAGCGTCGTGTCTAAAATATCCGATGAGGTCAGCCCCTGATGTATCCAGCGGGAAGCTGGTCCGACCGATTCAGCGACGTTTTCGAGAAAAGCGATGACGTCGTGGTTCGTTCGCTTCTCGATCTCCAGAATCTTAGGAATCGAAAATCGCGCGCGCTTTCGAATTTCCGCAGCGTCCTCCTTTGGAATCTGGCAAAGCTCCGCCATCGCCTCGCAGGCGAGCACTTCAGTCTCCAGCCAAATCTGGAACTTGCGCTCGTCCGACCAGATTTTGCTCATCTCTGGCCGGGAATAACGGTCGATCACTGCATTAAGATAAAAGCGGTCGACTTACGCGAAAAGTGTTTTGTTGATCACGCAAATCCTGCGAACCACGTGCGATGTAGCGTGCGCTATTCCTCAAGCGCATCGACCCTTTAGCGCAAAACGCAAAGTCCGCTGAGACAGCGGACTCTACAGCACTGCGAGGAAACCGAGTCGGGCCTCGCCTAGCAGACGCGGGCGCGCAGGAAACGCCCGTTGTCTTGCAACCGCACCTTGCCGCTGGCAAGAAGATCCGCAACCGTCGCGACCGTTTCCCTGCTGCTGTTCGTGCAGGAACTCACCGCCAGGATGAGATCGCCAAGAGACAACCTGGTGCGCCGCTTTAGAATTTGCCGATTTCTTTTCATATTGTGCCCGTTTTTTCCGAGAGCAGTTCCGGTGCCATTCCCAACTGCGAACATCTCATCCATAAACCCAATGCAGTTATTCATACTTTGTTCATCTAGCACTGACCGTTGGGCGACACTTTTGTTCAATTTTCGAACATTAATGTTTTGGACGGGCCGATAGAGAAACGCGCTATCTCAGTGTCTCAACCGGCGCTGACTTCGGCGCGGTCAATTTCATAGCGACGAAATAAAGGACACAAACCAGCAGCACCGCTCCGACGATCGGGAAAGATTGGGATTTCGTCGCCTTGATAATCGAGTCGGCATCCTGCAACTGCGCGGAAGTCAGCTTCGCGCCGACACGTCCGCCGAGCCAGGCCAGTACGCTGCACCAAGCGCCCGCGCCGATCAGCGTGAGGAGACTGAATTTCAAAAAACCCATCCGGACGATTCCCGCCGGAATGGAAATGAGATGGCGAATCACCGGAAGCAAGCGCGCAAAGAAAATGCCGCCGGCCTCATAGCGGCG
>WNGD01002068.1_pt1 | contig 41813 bp, 38 predicted proteins | sample 5400671 | NCBI WGS metagenome assembly WNGD01 (sample SAMN13153369, study PRJNA577476) | soil metagenome | isolation source: 40 cm soil or saprolite under grassland replicate 2 | place: USA:California | collected 2016-06-15 | reverse complement strand
GCGGGCTGCGCAGCACCGTCCATAGCTGCCGCTTGGTGGGCAGCGGGATCGGCCCCGAAACCTGCGCACCGGTTTTCTCGGCCGTCCGGACGATGTCGGCCGCCGCCTGATCGATCAGGGCGTGGTCGAAGGCTTTGAGCCGGATGCGGATCTTGCTCGCCATTTGGTCCTCGGTTATCGGTTGTCGGTCATCAGTCAGATAACTGATGACCGATGACCGACGACTATTTCATGATCTTCGTCACGACCCCTGCACCGACAGTTCGCCCACCCTCGCGGATCGCAAACCGCAGCTGCTCTTCCATCGCGATCGGCGTGATCAGCTCGATCGTCATCTTCGTGTTGTCCCCCGGCATCACCATCTCCACGCCGGCCGGCAGCTCGACGCTCCCGGTCACGTCCGTCGTGCGGAAGTAGAACTGGGGACGGTAGCCCTTGAAGAACGGCGTGTGCCGCCCGCCTTCCTCTTTTGTGAGGACGTAGACTTCGGCCTCGAACTGCGTGTGCGGCTTGATCGAGCCCGGCTTCGCGAGCACCATGCCGCGCTCCACCTCGTGCTTCTCCACCCCGCGCAGCAACAGTCCGACGTTGTCGCCCGCCTGCCCATCATCGAGCAGCTTGCGGAACATCTCGACGCCCGTCACGACCGTCTTCTTGTCGGTTCCGAAGCCCACCATCTCGACTTCCTCACCGACCTTGATCTTGCCCTTATCGATCCGGCCTGTGGCCACCGTGCCGCGGCCCGTAATCGAGAACACGTCTTCGACCGGCATCTGGAACGGCTTATCGACTTCGCGCTTGGGCACCGGGATCGATTTATCCAGCGCGGCCAGCAGCTCTTCGACCTTGGCGACCCACTGCTTGTCGCCTTCGATCGCCTTGAGCGCCGCTCCGCGGATCACCGGCGTGTCGTCGCCGGGGAACTGGTACTTGGACAGCAGCTCGCGCACCTCGAGCTCCACCAGATCGAGCAGCTCGGAGTCGTCCACGAGATCGCATTTATTGAGGAAGACCACGATCGCCGGCACGTTCACCTGCCGCGCCAGCAGGATGTGCTCGCGCGTCTGTGGCATCGGCCCGTCCACCGCCGACACCACCAGGATCGCCCCGTCCATCTGGGCCGCGCCCGTGATCATGTTCTTGACGTAGTCGGCGTGGCCCGGGCAGTCGACGTGTGCATAGTGACGCTGCGCCGTGGAGTACTCCACGTGGCTCGTCGCGATCGTGAGGATCTTGGTCGCGTCGCGCCGTCCCTGCGACTCCGACGCCTTCGCCACCTGATCGTAGCTCACGTAGGTGCCCAGCCCCTTGTCGGCCGAGACCTTCGTCAGCGCCGCCGTCAGGGTCGTCTTGCCGTGGTCCACGTGGCCAATCGTTCCCACGTTCACGTGCGGCTTGGTCCGCTCGAATTTTGCCTTTGCCATTGCTTTAGCCTTTCACTTTCGAAACGATTTCTTCGGCCTTGGCTTTCGGTACTTCCTGATAGTGGCTGAATTCCATGCTGTAAATCGCACGCCCCTGGCTCATCGACCGCAGCGTCGTGGAATAGCCGAACATCTCGGACAGCGGGACACTGGCCGCGACGATGTGCGCGTCGGCGCGCTGCGTCATGCCGCCGATCTTGCCGCGCCGCGCCGACAGGTCGCCGATGACGTCGCCCATGTAGTCGGACGGCGTAACGACTTCGACGTCCATGATCGGCTCCAGCAGAATCGGATGCGCCTGACGCGCCGCTTCTTTCACCGCCATCGAGCCGGCGATCTTGAACGCCATTTCGCTCGAGTCGACGTCGTGGAACGAGCCATCCACCAGCTCCACCTTCACGTCCACCATGGGATAGCCGGCCAGCACGCCGTTCTCCAGCGCCTCTTTCACACCCTGCTCGACGGGGCCGATGTATTCCTTGGGAATCGAGCCGCCAACGATGTTGTCCTCGAACACGAAGCCCGTCCCGGGCTCCCCTGGCTCGAGGTTGATGACGACGTGGCCGTACTGGCCGCGCCCACCCGACTGGCGGATGAACTTGCCTTCGATGTCCTCGACGCGTTTGCGGACCGTTTCGCGGTAGGCCACCTGCGGGCGGCCCACGTTGGCGTCGACCTTGAACTCCCGCCGCATGCGCTCGACGATGATCTCGAGGTGCAGCTCGCCCATGCCGCTGATGATCGTCTGGGCGGTCTCGGCATCGGTGTGCACGCGGAACGTCGGATCTTCCTCGGACAGCTTCGCGAGGGCGACGCCCAGCTTGTCCTGGTCCGCCTTCGTCTTCGGCTCGATGGCGACGGAGATGACGGGGTTCGGGAAGCGCATCGCCTCGAGAATGATGGGGTGCGCCTCGTCGCACAGCGTATCGCCGGTGCGCGTGTCCTTCAGCCCGATCGCGGCGGCGATGTCGCCGGCGCGCACCTCTTCGATCTCTTCGCGCTTGTTGGCGTGCATCTGCAGCAGCCGGCCGATGCGCTCTTTGCGGTCCTTGGTGCTGTTGTAGACGTAGGAGCCCGCGCCCAGCACGCCCGAGTACACGCGGAAGAACGTCAGTTTCCCGACGTACGGATCGGTCATGATCTTGAACGCGAGCGCGGCGAACGGCGCGTCGTCCGTCGCCGGCCGCTCGGCATGCGTCGCGTCGTGATGCGGCAGATGCCCCTTGATCGGCGGGATATCCACCGGCGACGGCAGGTAATCCACGACCGCGTCGAGCAGCGCCTGGACGCCCTTGTTCTTGAACGCGGCGCCACAGATCACGGGGACGACGGTGCCGGTGACGGTGGCTTTGCGGATGACGGTGCGGATCTCTTCTTCGGTCAGCTTGTGGTCTTCGAGATACTTGTGCAGGATGGCGTCGTCGGACTCGACACAGGCCTCGATCATTTCGTGTCGCAGCTTTGCGACTTGCTCTTTCATCGCCGCGGGGACCGGGCCTTCGACGTACGTCTTCCCCATCGTCTCGTCGTCGTACACGATCTCGATTTCGCGCACCAGATCGATGAGCCCCGTAAACAGCTCGCCTGAGCCGAGCGGGAGCTGGATCGGTACCGCCTTGGTGCCGAGGCGCTCGCGGACCATCTTGAGGCACATGTCGAAGTCGGCGCCGACGCGGTCCATTTTGTTGACGAAGATGATCCGCGGCACGCCGTAGCGGTCCGCCTGGCGCCACACCGTCTCGGTCTGCGGCTCGACGCCGCCGACCGCGTCGAGCACCGTGACGGCGCCGTCGAGCACGCGCAGGCTGCGCTCCACTTCGACGGTGAAGTCCACGTGTCCCGGGGTGTCGATGATGTTGATGCGGTACGGGTGATTGAGGCGAGTCCAAAAGGCGGTCGTCGCGGCGGAGGTAATCGTGATGCCGCGCTCCTGCTCCTGCTCCATCCAGTCCATCGTGGCCGTACCGTCGTGCACCTCACCCAGCTTGTAGGTGCGGCCCGTGTAATAGAGGATACGCTCGGTCGTAGTCGTTTTCCCGGCATCGATGTGGGCCATGATGCCGATATTCCGAATCTTGTCGAGCGGCGTCTGTCGCGGCATTTCGTCCTATCTGTATGGGCACGCCACCGGCGTGCCCTTACCAGCAAAAACGCGGGGCGACCAGGACGCCCATCGAGTGGGCCGGTCTCGCTCCGCTGTCACCGGGCCCCCATCCGGGGCCTCCGGTGCAGGATCCCTTAGATCAGGGTCCCGAGATTGTTTGTTTAGGCGTTTACCACCGGTAATGCGCGAAGGCGCGGTTCGCCTCCGCCATCCGGTGCGTGTCTTCCTTCTTCTTTATGGTCTCGCCTTCGCCCTTCGACGCCAGAATCAGCTCGGCGGCGAGGCGTTCGGCCATCGTCTTCTCTTTGCGCGCGCGGCTGTACTGGATGATCCAGCGCATCCCCAGCGCCGTGCGCCGCTCGGGCCGCACTTCCACCGGCACCTGATACGTCGCGCCGCCCACCCGCCGCGACTTCACTTCCAGCGCGGGCTTCACGTTCGAGAGCGCCTGCTTGAACACGTTCACGCCGGGCTGCCCCGTGCGCTGCTCGATCATGTCCATCGCCTGATAGAAAATCCGCTCCGACAACGACTTCTTGCCGCATACCATCAGGTTGTTCAAGAACTTCGACACCGTTTGACTATCGTAGCGCGGATCGGGAGGCACCGGCCGCTTGATCGCGGATTTGCGACGGCTCACTTCCCCGCCTCCTTGGGACGCTTCGCGCCGTACTTGGAGCGCGACTGCTTGCGCTCATTGACGCCCGCGGCGTCGAGCGTGCCGCGGATGATGTGATAGCGGACGCCCGGCAGATCCTTCACGCGGCCGCCGCGAATCATGACGATCGAGTGCTCCTGCAGGTTATGCCCTTCACCGGGGATATACGCCGTCACTTCGAACCCATTCGTCAGCCGTACACGGGCCACTTTGCGCAGCGCCGAGTTCGGCTTCTTCGGCGTGGTGGTGTACACGCGCGTGCACACACCCCGCTTTTGCGGGTTGCCACGCAGGTGCGGCGCCTTTTCCTTCTTTTCCACGTCGCGGCGGCCGCGCCGGACGAGCTGATTGATGGTCGGCATACCCCTCGCTGCGTTTTGCCAAAAAGTCCCGAATAAGCCCGCGAAATCAAGCTGGAATACCCACTTAGGTCAAGTCTTAGACTACTCTGTCTTCCACTTCCTCCGGGAACGGACTCGGCGCAGGCCCCGTCCCAGGCAAGGCCGCTTCGAGCGGCGGCGTCGGAGGCGTGAAGCCCTCCGGCGGCTCGATCTCGATGTCGTGATACCGGTAGATGCCGGTACCCGCCGGGATCAAGTGCCCGATGATGATGTTCTCCTTCAACCCGAGCAGATCATCCTTCGCCCCGCGGATCGCCGCATCGGTCAGCACGCGCGTGGTTTCCTGGAACGACGCCGCGGAAATAAACGACTGCGTCGTCAAACTCGCCTTCGTGATGCCGAGCAGCAGCGGCTCGCGGGTGGAAGGCTTGCCGCCCTTCTTCACCGCGCGCTCGTTGATCTCGCTGAACACGAGCTTGTCCACGTTCTCGCCTTCCAGGAACTCGGTGTCGCCCGGCTCCACGACTTTGACCTTCTGCAGCATCTGGCGCACGATCACGCCGATGTGCTTGTCGTTGATCTTCACGCCCTGCAGCCGGTACACCTCCTGCACCTCATTCAACAGATATTCCTGCACGGCGCGCGGGCCCTTGATCCGCAGAATGTCGTGCGGGTTCACCGGGCCTTCGGTGAGGCGGTCACCGGCGCGCACGCGGTCGCCCTCGTGCACGCGCAAGTGCTTCCCGGCGGGCACCTCGTACAGCTGCGCCTCGCCCTGCTCCGGATGCACCCAGATCTCGCGCTTGCCCCGCTTGATCTCCCCGAACCGCACGACGCCGTCCACTTCGGAAATCGTGGCCGGGTCCTTCGGCCGGCGCGCCTCGAACAGCTCGGCGACGCGCGGCAGCCCGCCCGTGATGTCGCGCGTCTTGTACGCCTCGCGCGACACCTTGGCGAGCACCTGCCCGGCGTAGACCTCCTGACCGTCCTCGACCGTGAGCTGCGCGCCTTCCGGAATGACGAAGTCGCGAAGCCGCTTCTCTTTGTCGCCCTTCTTCTGGACGACCTCGATGTGCGGATGGAGCTTCTTCTCCCGGTCTTCGATGATCACGCGCTGGCGCCGGCCGGTGATTTCGTCCAGCTCCTCGCGCACCGTCTCGTCGTCGACGATGTCCACGAACCGTACGAGCCCCGCCACGTCCGTCATGATCGGGTTGGTGTACGGATCCCACGTGAACAGCACGCCGTCCTTCGCCACCTGCTGGCCGTCGTCGACCATCAGGGTCGCGCCGAGCGGCACCTGGAAGCGCGAGTGCACCGCCAGCTTCTGCGCCGCCGTGACGCGTCCCCCGCTCCCACCATGGGCCGCGGCCTTGAGGATCAGCTCGCCCTCGTAGCTCGTGACCACCCTCTGGCCTTCCGGCGTCTCGACGAACGTCAGCCGGTCGCCGTGCTCGATCACGCCTTCGACTTTGGTCTTCCGCACCGTCTGCTCGGCGATGCGTGCCGCCGTGCCGCCGATGTGGAAGGTCCGCAGGGTCAGCTGCGTGCCCGGCTCGCCGATCGACTGCGCGGCCAGAATGCCGACCGCTTCGCCGAGGTCCACCATGTCCATCGTCGCGAGGTTGCGGCCGTAGCACATCCGGCACACGCCGCGCTTCGCCTCGCACGTCAGGACGGAGCGGATCTTCACTGTTTCGATGCCCGCATCCTCGATGGCCTGCGACGTCTCCTCGATGACGAGCTTGCCCGCTTCGACCAACACCCTGGGGCGGCCGTCTTCATCGAGCTCGTGTGGATCCATCACCTCTTCGAGGGCCACGCAGCCGACGATGCGCTCGCGCAGCGGCTCGATGATGTCTTCGCCTTCCTTCAGCGCCGACATCTCGAGGCCGAGGATCGTGCCGCAGTCTTCTTCGGTAATCGTCACGTCCTGCGCGACGTCGACCAGCCGGCGCGTCAGATAGCCCGCGTCCGCCGTCTTGAGCGCGGTGTCGGCCAGACCCTTCCGCGCGCCGTGCGTCGAGATGAAGTACTCCAGCACCGACAGCCCTTCGCGGAAGTTCGACTTGATCGGGCTCTCGATGATTTCGCCGATGCCACCCGTCAGTTTCTTCTGCGGCTTCGCCATCAGGCCGCGCATCCCGGCCAGCTGCCGGATCTGGTCGCGCGAGCCGCGGCTCCCGGAGTCGAACATCATGAACACCGGGTTGAAGCCGCCCTTGGATTTCTTCATAGTGGCGACCATCGCCTCGGCGATGTCGTTGTTCGCGTGCGTCCAGGCATCGATCACCTTGTTGTAGCGCTCACCGAACGTGATCTGCCCGGTCGCGTACGCGCGTTGGAACCGCTCGACGCGCTGCTCCGCGTCGTGCAGCAGCGGTGACTTCTCGATCGGAATCTCGAGATCGGCCACGCCGATCGAGACGCCGCCGATGGTCGCGTAGCGGAAGCCGAACTCCTTCAGCTGATCGAGGAACTGCACTGTCGAGGCGAGCCCCGCGCGGCGATAGCTCTCGAACACCAGCTCGGACAGGTCCTTCTTCCGCATCACCTTGTTCTGGAAGCCGAGCTCGCGCAGCAATCCCACCGGGACGATGCTGTTGAAGATCACGCGGCCGGCCGTCGTCGCGACCCAGCTGCCGGGCAGGTCCGGGCGCTCGTGCCACATCTGCACGGGCGAGTGGAAGTCGAGCCGCTTCACCGCCAGCCCCATCTCCAGCTCCGCCATCGAGCCGATGCGCGGCGCGGTCTTCAGGCCGCTCTCGAAATCCGCCGGCTCCTTGGTGAGGAAGTGACATCCCAGCACCATGTCCTGGCTGGGCTCCGCCACCGGCCGGCCGTCGGACGGCTTGAGGATGTTGTTGGACGAAATCATCAGCAGCCGTGATTCGAGCTGCGCTTCGAACGAGAGCGGCACGTGCACGGCCATCTGGTCGCCGTCGAAGTCGGCGTTGAACGCGGCGCAGACGAGCGGGTGAATCCGGATCGCCTTGCCCTCCACGAGCACCGGCTCGAACGCCTGAATACCAAGGCGGTGCAAGGTGGGCGCGCGGTTCAGGAGCACCGGATGGTCCTCGATGATCTCCTCGAGGATCTCGTACACTTCCGGCGACTCCTTCTCCACGATCTTCTTCGCCCGTTTCACCGTCTCGGCAATGCCCTTCTCCACCAGCTTGTGGATGATGAAAGGCTTGAACAATTCGACCGCCATCGCCTTGGGCAGGCCGCACTGGTGCAACTTCAACTCCGGGCCCACGACGATCACCGAGCGGCCCGAATAGTCGACGCGCTTGCCGAGCAGGTTCTGACGGAACCGGCCCTGCTTGCCCTTCAGCATATCGCTCAGCGACTTGAGCGGACGCTTGCCGCGACCGCGGATCGCCTTGGAGCGGCGGCCGTTGTCGAACAGCGCGTCCACCGCCTCCTGCAGCATGCGCTTCTCGTTGCGGAGAATGACCTCGGGCGCGCGGTGCAGAATCAGCTTCTGCAGCCGGTTGTTCCGGTTGATCACCCGCCGGTACAGATCGTTCAGGTCGGACGTGGCGAAGCGCCCGCCGTCGAGCGGCACGAGCGGCCGCAGGTCGGGCGGAATTACCGGCACGACGTCGAGAATCATCCAGCGCGGATCGTTGCGCTGCTCGCCGGCGTTGCCGGAGTTGCGCATCGCGTCCACAATCTTGAGCCGCTTCAGCATCTGCTTCTTGCGATGCTGGCTCGTCTCATTCGCCACGGTGTCGCGCAGCTCATCGGCGAGCTTGTCCACGTTGATGCGCTCGAGCAGCAAGCGGATCGCGGGAGAACCGATGTCCGCCCTGAACGCCGTGTCGCCCTCGGTCTTGGCCTTGTTGCGCAGCTCGAGGAAGCGGTCCTCGTCCAGCAGCTCGCGCTCCTGGACTTCCTGCTCACCCGGCTCGATCACGACGTAGTTCGTGTAGTAGATCACGCGCTCGAGATCGCGCAGCGTCATGTCGAGCAGGTTGCCCATCGGCGACGGCAGCGTCTTGAAGAACCAGATGTGCGCGACCGGCACCGCGAGCTCGATGTGGCCCATGCGCTCGCGCCGCACCTTCGACAGCGTCACCTCGACGCCGCAGCGGTCGCAGATCACGCCGCGATAGCGGATCCGCTTGTACTTCCCGCAATGACACTCCCAGTCCTTCACCGGCCCGAAGATGCGCTCGCAGAAGAGCCCATCCCGTTCCGGCTTGAAGGAGCGGTAGTTGATGGTCTCGGGCTTGGTCACCTCACCCCAGGACCACCAGGTGCGCTGGCCCTGCAGCTCCAGGCGCTCGCGCTCCTTGGAGTCCTTGGGGCCGCGGATCTCCTCGGGGGAGGCGATCCGGATCTGGATATAATCGAAGCTCGAGCTCTTGGGCTCGTGGCCGCTGCGGAAATCGATCACTTATTCCTCCACGTCTTCAGTCGTGCCGAGTGTCACCTTCAATCCCAGGGCCTGGAGCTCCTTCACCAGCACGTTGAAGGACTCCGGAATCCCGGGCTTCGGCAGGTTCTGCCCCTTCACGATCGCCTCGTAGACACGGCTGCGGCCGTTCACGTCGTCCGACTTGACCGTCAGAATCTCCTGCAGCGTGTGCGCGGCGCCGTAGGCTTCGAGCGCCCACACTTCCATCTCGCCGAACCGTTGGCCGCCGAACTGCGCCTTGCCGGCGAGCGGCTGCTGCGTGACCAGCGAATACGGCCCGATGGAACGGGCGTGGATCTTGTCGTCCACGAGGTGCGACAGCTTCATCATGTAGATCGAGCCGACCGTCACCTCGGACTCGAACAGCTCGCCGGTGCGACCGTCACGCAGCCGGCACTTGCCGACGGGCGACAACCCGGCGGCCGCCAGCAGCTCGTCCGCCGCGGCATCCACATCGGCCTCCGACTTCGCGCCAAACAGTGCCGCGAGGGCGGGCCGCCCCGTCGCTTCGAGCACCTCCGCCGGCTTGTCCTTGGTCAGGCCCTTCTCGATTTCCTTTGCTCCCGCCTTGAGCGCGGCCTTCTCCGCGACCGAGAGGTTGCTCGCCTCCGCCGCCTCGAGTTTCGCCGCGTGCACTTCCTGCTCGATCCGGCGCTGGGCCAGCTCGCGCTCCGCCAGCTCCTTGCCGGCGAATTTCAGGAAGTCCACCATCTGGTGGTGCAGCTCGCGCGTCTCGGCCGATACGCTACGCCCGCCGAGCAGCGCCACACCGGCCGTCCCGATATCGGGACGATCGCCGTTCGTGGCTGGCAGCCGCTGCAGATCGGACACGATCCGGAGCACGCGCTCGGAGTCGAGCGCCGGGGGGCGGACGTCCAGGCGCAGGCTGTCCGCGGCCCAGGTCAGGCCGGCCAGCCGCAGCAGCACGCCGATCTCCGTTTCGTTCGCGCCCTGGAAGACGGGCGTCTTGGCGTCGAAGCCCAGCAGGTTCGCCGCCCAGCCCAGATGCGTCTCCAGGATCTGGCCCACGTTCATGCGGCTCGGCACGCCGAGCGGATTCAGCACGATGTCCACCGGCGTCCCGTTGGGGAGGAACGGCATGTCTTCCTCCGGAACGATCCGCGCGATGATGCCCTTGTTGCCGTGCCGGCCGGCCATCTTGTCGCCCACCGAGATCTTGCGCTTCTCGGCGACGTAGACCTTGACCAGCTGGATCACGCCCGGCGGCAGCTCGTCGGGCTGGAGGATCTTGTCGATCTGATCCTCCGATTTCTCCTCGATCTTGGCGCGCTCCGCGCCGGCGGCGTCGAGCACGGCACGGACCTTCTCGTTCACCGACTTATTCGCGACGCGAAGCGTCTTCAGGTCGACATCGGCGAAATTGATCTCGCCGAGCTGCTGCCGGGAAAGCTTGGTGCCGGCCGGCAGGTATTCCTCGACCGTGCCCGCCTTCAGCATCAAGCCGACTTCCTGGTTGGCGAGCAACTCGACCACCTCGGTGAACACGGCCTCCGAGATGCGCGCCTTCTCTTCCGTCTCGAGCCGGCGCACGTCGCCGATGCGCTCGCCACGGTCCTTCTCCACGACCTGATCCTCGATGCGCGAGAAAATTTTCACGTCGATGACCACGCCCTCCATGCCCGGCGGCACCTTCAGCGACGAGTCCTTCACGTCCTTCGCCTTCTCGCCGAAGATCGCGGTGAGGAGCTTCTCTTCCGGCGACAGCTCCGTCTCGCCTTTGGGGGTGATCTTGCCGACGAGGATGTCCCCCGCCTTCACATGGGCGCCGATCCGCACGATGCCCCGCTCGTCGAGGTCCACCAGCGACTCTTCGGCGACGTTCGGGATTTCGCGCGTGATCTCCTCCCGGCCGCGCTTGGTGTCGCGCACGTGCAGCTCGAGCTCCTGGATGTGGATCGACGAGTACACGTCGTCCTTCACGAGGCGCTCGGACAGCACGATCGCGTCTTCGAAGTTGTGGCCGTACCACGGCATGAACGCGACGGTGACGTTGGCGCCGAGCGCGAGATCGCCGCGTTCCGTGCCGGCTCCGTCCGCGATGATCTGGCCCGCCTTCACCTTCTGGCCCATGTGTACCAGCGGCCGCTGGTTGATCGCGGTGTCCTGGTTCGTGCGCCAGAACTTCTTCAGGCGGAAGCGGTCATGCTGCTTGAGCCGCGCCAGCGGATGATCCCCATTGCCGTCGCCGGGCTTCGTGTCCTCGTCGCCGGCGTCGATGATGATCTCATCGGCCGTGACGCGAGTGACCACGCCGCCGCGGCGGGCGATCACCACCGCTCCGGAGTCGCGGGCCACTTTGTCCTCGAGTCCCGTGCCCACGAGCGGCGCCTGCGGGAAGAGGAGCGGCACCGACTGCCGCTGCATGTTCGAGCCCATCAACGCGCGGTTGGCGTCGTCGTGCTCGAGGAACGGAATCAGGGCGGCGGCGATGGACACGAGCTGCTCCGGCGCCACGTCCATGAAATCGATCTTGTTGGGCGGCAGCAGCGGGTAGTCGTCCCGCTTGCGGCACAACACCAGCTCGTCGGCAAAGCGGCCGTCGGGCGTGAGGTGCGCGTTGGCCTGCGCCACCGCGTAGTCCTCTTCCTCGGAGGCCGACAGCCAGCGCGTCTCGTCGGTCACCTTCCCATCCTTCACCACGCGGTAGGGCGTTTCGATGAAGCCCAGATCGTTGACGCGGGCATAGCAGGACAGGCTCGTGATCAGCCCGATGTTCGGGCCTTCCGGCGTCTCGATCGGGCACATGCGGCCGTACTGGCTGTAGTGCACGTCGCGCACTTCGAAGCCGGCGCGCTCGCGCGTGAGCCCGCCCGGGCCGAGCGCCGAGAGGCGCCGCTTGTGCGTCAGCTCGGCCAGCGGGTTCGTCTGATCCATGAACTGCGACAGCTGCGAGCTGCCGAAGAACGCCTGAATCACCGCGCTCACGGTGCGCGCATTGACGAGATCGTCGAGCGTGATCCGCTCGGGATCGTTGTTGATGCTCATCCGCTCCTTGATGAGCCGCGCCATGCGCGACAGGCCCACCGAGAACTGGTTGGCGATCAGCTCGCCGACCGAGCGCACCCGGCGGTTGCCGAGATGGTCGATGTCGTCGGTGTAGCCGCGGCCTTCCGACAGCTCGATCAGATAGCGGATGATCGCGACGAAATCGGCCTCGGTGAGGACGGTGTTGTCCTTCGCGACGTTCACCTTGAGCCGCTGGTTGATCTTGTAGCGGCCGACCCTCCCCAGGTCGTAGCGCTTGGGGTGGAAGAACAGCCGCTTCAGCGCCTCGCGCGCCGTCTCGATATTCGGCGCCTCGCCGGGGCGCAGCAGCGTGTAGATCTGCGCCAGCGCCTCCGCCTCGGCGTGCGTCGGATCCTTGGCCAGCGTGTTCTTGATCAGCGGCGACTCACTGCGGCCGGCCGGTAGCAGCACGTCGACCTTGGTGATGTCCGCCTTGAGCAGCTTCTTGCGCAGCGTGTCGGACAGCTCACGCCCTGCCTCGCCGACGATTTCCCCATCGGGATCGGCGACGTCGAAGGCGAGCACGTACTTGCTCGGCGTCTGCTGCGTCGTGGTCGGCTGGGCGTCCTCGCGCAGGTCGAGCGAGGTGTAGCCGGCGAACACTTTCACCGCCGTAATGCCGGCGCGGCGGAACGCGTTGAAACGCTCCAGCACCAGCTCATCGCCGACCCGGGCGAGCGGCTCGCCCTTCTTGTTCTCGGGATCGGGCACATCGGCCGCGAGCAGCGTGCCGAGGACTTCGCGCTTCTGCGCGCGGCCCTCGAGCTTGCCGGTGATGTCGATTTCCTTCACGGCGTAGAACAGCTTCAGGATGTCGGCGTTGGTGCCGTAGCCGAAGGCGCGCAGCAGCGCGGTCGCCGGGAATTTCTTCTTCTTGTCGATGTGCACGTAGATCACGTCGTGAATGTCGACGGTGAACTCGACCCACGAGCCCCGGAACGGAATGATGCGCGCCGAGAAGAGGCGCTGGCCGTTGGGATGAATGCTCTCCTCGAACACGACGCCGGGCGAGCGGTGCAGCTGCGACACGATGACGCGCTCCGCGCCGTTGATGACGAACGTGCCCAGCGGCGTGAGGATCGGCAGCTCACCGAGATAGACTTCCTTCTCGATGATGTTCTTGGGCCGCTTGGTCTTGGTGACCTCGCCGACCTCTTCCATGACGACCAGCTGCAAGGTCGCCTTCAGCGGCACCGAGTACGTCATGTCGCGCTCGATGCACTCTTCGACGGTGTACTTCGGCTCCCCGAGCGCGTACTTCACGAACTCGAGCGAGTAGTTGCCGTTCACGTCCTGGATCGGGAACAGGTCCTTGAAGACCCGCTCCAGCCCGACGTCGGCCCGCGCGCCGTCCTTGCCATCCGGCTGCAGCAGGGACTGGAACGCGCGGGTCTGAATGTCGAGGAGATGGGGCATCGGCATTCCCGTCTCCAGCTTCGCGAATGACAGCAGTGGTGATGTCGTCTTGGTCATGTCACATCCTCAGGCAATGCAAAAGGCCCGGCCACCCCCGTACCCGGCTGCGGTGCGGGGAAGGATCCCAGGGCTCGGAAAAAGCGAGCAGGTTGTAGTAACTCCGCGCCTACTTCAGTTCGACGACGGCGCCCTGCGCTTCGAGCTTCTTTTTGATTTCTTCCGCTTCTTGCTTGGACACGCCTTCCTTTACGGTGCCGGGCGCGCCTTCGACCAGATCCTTCGCCTCTTTCAGGCCGAGGCTGGTGATCGCGCGGATCTCCTTGATCACCTGGATCTTCTTCTCGCCGCCGGCCTTCAGCACGACGGTGAACTCCGTCTTCTCCTCGGCCGCCGGCGCCGCGGCCGCGCCGCCTGCGGCGCCCGCGCCAGCCGCCGGCGCCGCTGCGGGAGCCGTGATCGTGACGCCGAACTTCTCCTTGAACGCCTCGATCAGTTCCGCCAGCTCGAACACCGACATGTTGCCGATGGCTTCGAGGATGTCGTCCTTACTCATCGTTTGCGTCGCCATTACTGTTCTCCCGCCCGTTTAGTTTTTAGAGCCTCGAGGGCACCCACCATCGAGTACAGCAATCCGTTCAGTACTCCCAGGAATCCCGCCATGGGCGCCTGAAGGGCTCCACCCAGCTGAGCCAGCAGCTGAGTCTTCGAAGGCAACGCCGCCAGAGACTTCACCTGCGCCTGTGTGACCGGCTTGCCTTCAACCAATCCCACCTTGATTGACGGCTTCTCGAACTCCCTGGCGAAGTCCGTCAGCACCTTCGCGGCGCCGACCGGATCCGCGCCCGCCAGCACCAGCGCCGTGGGGCCCGCGAGAACCGACTCGAGGCCGCCGTCTTTCAGCTGTTTCTCGGTCAGCGCGCGGCGCGCCAGCGTGTTCTTCACCACCACGTACTCGACGCCCACCGCGCGCAGGCGGCGGCGCAGATCGGTGATGTGGGCCACGTTGAGGCCCGTGAAGTCGGTGACGTAAATGGTCTGCGCCTTGGCGACCTGCTCCGCCAGCGCCGTGACCATCTCCTGTTTCTGCGCTTTGGTGCGGTTCATACGTGGTAGCCGGCCGGATCGACCCGCACCCCCGGCCCCATCGTGCTCGAGACCGTCACCGAACGGATGTAATGCCCCTTGGCGGCCGACGGCTTCGCCTTCACGATCGCGTCCATGAAGGCCTGGAGATTGTCGGCGAGCTGCGTCGCGGCAAACGACTTCTTGCCGATCGGCGCGTGGACGATGCCGCTCTTGTCGACCCGGAACTCGATCTTGCCCGCCTTCAGCTCCTTCACGGCCTTCGTGACGTCCATCGTGACCGTGCCCGCCTTGGGGTTCGGCATCAGCCCGCGCGGCCCGAGAATCTTGCCGAGCGCGCCGAGCTGTCCCATGACGTCCGGCGTCGCGACGATGACGTCGGTATCGAGCCAGCCTTCCTTGATCTTCGCGACGTACTCGAGGCCCACGAAATCGGCGCCCGCTGCTTCGGCTTCCTTCACTTTCTCACCCTGCGCGATGACGAGGACGCGGATTGTCTTCCCCGTCCCGTGCGGCAGGGAGACCGTGCCACGCACGATCTGGTCCGCATGCTTGGGATCGACGCCCAGACGGACCGCCACGTCCACCGACTCGTCGAACTTCGCGAACGCCGTGCTTTTGACCTGCTCGACGGCCGCCGGTGGCGGGTACAGCTTCCTCGCCTCGAGTGTGGCGGCCGCCGCGCGGTACTGCTTGCCGTGCGTGCGCATCAGCCCTCCACCGTCAGGCCCATGGAGCGCGCCGTCCCGGCGATCATGTTGATCGCGCCTTCGAGGTCGGTCGCGTTCAGGTCCTGCATCTTGATCTCGGCGATCTTCTTGAGCTGGGCCCGCGTCACCTTCCCCACCTTCTCGCGATTCGAGGTCGGCGAACCCTTCTCGATCCCCGCTTCCTTCTTCAGGAGCACGGCAGCGGGCGGCGTCTTGGTGATGAACGTGAAGGTGCGGTCTTTGTAGATCGTCACGACCACGGGCGTCACCATGCCCGCCTGACTCGCGGTCTTCGCATTGAACTGCTTCACGAAGTCCATGATGTTGACGCCGTGGGGCCCGAGCGCCGTGCCCACCGGCGGCGCCGGTGTGGCCTGGCCCGCGGGCACCTGGAGCTTCACGATTGCGGTAACTGGCTTCGCCATTAGTGTGCCTTCAGCTGCAAATAGTCCAATTCCACTGATGTCGGCCGCCCGAACAGCGCTACGGAAACGCGCACCTTCCCCTTGTCCGGCAACACTTCCTGCACCGTTCCGCTGAAGTCCGAGAACGGCCCCTCGGTGATTTCCACGACCTGACCCACGAGGAACGGAATCGCCTCGGCGGGCTCTTCTTCCTTGATCGCTTCTTCGATGCCCAACAGCCGGTTGACCTCGTCGGGCCGCAGCGGCATCGGCAGGCGGTCCGTGCCGACGAACTTGATCACACCCTGAATGCCGTTGATCGTGTGGATGGTTTCCTGATTCAGGTCCATCTCCACGAGCACGTACCCCGGATAGATCTTGCGCTCGACGTTGACCTTCTTGCCGTTCTTGATCTCCACGACTTCCTGCGTGGGGACCAGGGCCTGGCGGATCGGCTTGTCCGCCTCGGGCCGCGCATCTTCACCGATACGGCGCGCGATCAACGAGCGCACCTTGTTCTCGTGCCCCGCCGTCGTTTGAATCGCGTACCAGCGCAGCTCGACCGGCACTAGAGCAACCTCGCCACCAGCTTCACGAACATCCACTGGAAGAACGCGTCCATCAGGCCGATCGCGATGCCCAGTATCGTGACGAAGATGACGATCACCGTCGTCGCCTTCTTCAATTCGTCGAACGTCGGCCACGTCACCTTGCGCAGCTCGTTGCGCACGTCGCGCAGGAACTGGAACAGGCGGCCGACGGGGCCGGCCCGTCGCAGCTCCGGACCGCCGCCCGCTATGACCTCCGTCGCCATTACTTCGATTCCTTGTGCGCCTGCTGCTTGTTGCACCGCGGGCAGAACTTCTTCCACTCCGCCCGTTCGGGGTGCTTCCGCCGGTTCTTGGTCGTGAAATAGTTCCGGCTCTTACAGACAGTGCACTCCATGATGATGTTTTCGCGCGGCATCTAAAAACCTCGTTGGAAAGTTGGACGGTTGGAATGTTGGAAGGTGTTTCCTTCCAACCGTCCAACCTTCCAACATTCTCAGTCCTATTTCAAAATCTTCGTGACCACACCGGCACCCACCGTTCGCCCACCCTCGCGGATGGCGAACCGCAGCTGCTCTTCCATCGCGATCGGCGTGATCAGCTCGATCGTCATCTTCGTGTTGTCCCCCGGCATCACCATCTCCACGCCGGCGGGCAGTTCCACCGAGCCCGTCACGTCCGTCGTGCGGAAGTAGAACTGCGGCCGATAGCCCTTGAAGAACGGCGTATGCCGCCCGCCCTCTTCCTTCGTCAGGACGTACACCTCCGCCTCGAACTGCGTGTGCGGCTTGATCGACCCGGGCTTGGCCAACACCATCCCGCGCTCGATCTGGTCCTTTTCGATGCCGCGCAGCAGCAGGCCGACGTTGTCGCCCGCCTGGCCGTCGTCCAGCAACTTGCGGAACATCTCGACGCCTGTGACGACCGTCTTTTTGTCGGTCCCGAACCCCACCATCTCCACTTCCTCGCCCACCTTCACTTTGCCGCGATCGATGCGGCCCGTCGCCACCGTGCCGCGGCCCGTGATCGAGAAGACGTCCTCGACCGGCATCAGGAAGGGCTTATCGACCTCCCGCTTCGGGACCGGGATGCTCTTGTCGAGCGCGCCGAGCAGCTCCTCCACTTTCGAGACCCACTGCTTGTCCCCTTCGATTGCCTTGAGCGCGGCTCCGCGAATCACGGGGACGTCATCGCCGGGGAACTGATACTTGCTGAGGAGCTCCCGGACCTCGAGCTCGACCAAGTCCAGCAGCTCGGCGTCGTCCACCAGGTCGCACTTGTTCAGAAAGACGACGATCGCCGGCACGTTCACCTGCCGGGCGAGCAGGATGTGCTCGCGGGTCTGCGGCATCGGGCCATCGACCGCCGACACGACCAGGATCGCCCCGTCCATCTGCGCGGCGCCCGTGATCATGTTCTTTACATAGTCGGCATGCCCCGGGCAGTCGACGTGCGCGTAGTGGCGCTCGGGCGTCGAGTACTCGACGTGGCTCGTCGCGATCGTCAGGATCTTCGTCGCGTCGCGCCGCCCCTGGGACTCGCTCGCCTTCGCCACCTGATCGTAGCTCACGTAGGTGCCCAGCCCCTTGTCGGCCGAGACCTTCGTCAGCGCCGCCGTCAGCGTCGTCTTGCCGTGGTCCACGTGGCCGATCGTCCCGACGTTCACGTGGGGCTTGGTGCGCTCAAATTTTGCTTTTGCCATTTATCCTTTCCTCGCCTTTCGAGAGCTCGCGACCGGGATTGAACCGGTGACCTCGTCCTTACCAAGGACGCGCTCTACCGACTGAGCTACGCGAGCGGCCGTCAGAGCGGGCGACGGGGCTCGAACCCGTGACCCTCAGCTTGGAAGGCTGATGCTCTACCAACTGAGCTACGCCCGCGCGCCACAGAGTGGTGGGGGAAGGATTCGAACCTTCGTAGCGCGATGCGCGGCAGATTTACAGTCTGCTCCCTTTGGCCGAACCCTTAACCTGCTGATTACAAATCAGCTGCTCTACCAGTTGAGCTACGTCAGCTGGTCAAGGCTGAATCCGACAGACCCGTATTTTAGACAGACCGTGCGACTATGGCAAGGGATGGACTTCGAACGACTTAGGCCTCCTCAGCGCAGTCGCCATTTGGTACCCTGCGGCGTGTCCTCGATCTCGACGCCTTTCGCAGCCAGCTCCGCCCGAATCGCGTCGGCGGCCTTGAAATCCTTGGACTTACGGGCCTGGGCTCGGCCCGCCAGCCGCTCCTCGACCCAGCGCGCCAGCGCCGGATCGACGGCCCGTGCAGTCGGCAGGACGTCGAGTACGCCCGCAACCCGCTCGAAGGCGGCGAGCGCCTGGGCGGTGCCGGCCGCACCCTGAGGCTTGTCGAGCTCACGGTTCGCGGCGCGCACGAAGTCGAACAGAGCCGCGACTGCGCGTGGCGCGTTAAGGTCGTCGTTCAGCGCGGCGGCAATGTCGGTCTCGAGCTGCTCCGCGACTCGAGCCAGCTCGCCTGCTCCCTGCTCCTTGCTCCCTGCTCCCTGCAATCGATTTCGAAATTCCCCGAGTCGCTTCACGCCCTCGGCAGCGCCAGCGAGCGCCTCGTCGTTGAAGTCCACTGGTTGGCGATAGTGCGTTTGCAAAAACAGTAAGCGCACCGCTGCCGCATCAACTCCATGCTCGCGCAGATCGCGCGCGGTGAGAAAGTTGCCGTGGCGTTTCGACATCTTGGTGCCGCGCACGTTGAGGAATTCCCCGTGCACCCAGTGCCGCGCGAACGGCCGGCCCGTCGCGCCCTCGGACTGCGCGATTTCATTTTCATGGTGCGGAAAAATCAGATCGATGCCGCCGGCGTGGATGTCGAGCGTCTGTACGCCGCAGCACTTCGCGATCTCCTCGAGCGCCATCGCGGAGCATTCGAGATGCCAGCCGGGCCGGCCGCGCCCGAACGGCGCATTCCACGCGGCGCCCACCGCCTCGTCCTCCGCGTTGGCTTTCTTCCACAGCGCGAAATCGCTCGGATCGCCTTTCGCGTATTCATCGCTGGCGACGCGTGCGCCGACTTTGATCTCTCGCGTGTCGAGCCGCGACAACCGCCCGTACGTCGGAAACTTGGCGAGCGAGAAATAGACGGAGCCGTCCTCCCCTTTATATGCGACGCCACGCTCGAGCAGCCGCGCCACGAGCGCGATCATCTGCGGCATGTACGCCGTGGCCGGTGTGTAGACATGGGCGGGCTTGATGCGCAGGTAATCGCGATCCTCGAAGAACGCTTTGGTAAACGGAGCGGTGTGTTCAACGAGCGGTTTCCCGGCCGCGCGCGCCGCCTTGATCGTGCGGTCGTCCACGTCGGTGAGATTCATGACCTGGAACACGTCATAGCCGACGTGCTCCAGCCAGCGGCGCAGCAAGTCCTCAAACAGGAATGTGCGGAAGTTGCCGATGTGCGCGTAGTTCCACACCGTCGGCCCGCAGGTGTAGAACGTGACACGCGGCGGCGCGAGCGGCTGCAGCGGCTCGACGCGGCGGGTGAGGGTGTTGAAGAGGGAAACCTGGGAAGGGGGAGCCGCCGTCATTGCGGCGAAACGTACTAGCGCATGTCGTGTGTTTCCAGCACGACCTCCTCCAGTGATTTGACGCGCACGCGCGACGCCCGCACCGGTAGCCGGTGCGCCCGGCACAACGCCAGCGCCGCTTCGACAGTCCTGCCGGCCAGCGGCGCCTCCAAACCGGCGGCGGTGACGCGGAATCCGGGAGGCGGCTCCGCGGGTGGGGCGTCCAGAATCACCTCGAGAATGCGCTCGCCGAGGAGTGTCGCCAGGGGACCGGCGCGGACGATCCGTCCGTCGCGCAGGACCAGCACACGCGCTGCGAGCCGTTCCAGCGCGGCGGGGTCGCGCGCGGTGATCAACACGGCGACGCCCTCTGCCGCGAGCCGCGCGATCCGGCCACGCAGATCGCGGCGAGCGAAGGCGTCGAGCCCCGAGAATGTCTCATCGAGCAGCAGCACCCGCCGTCCAGCCAGCGCAGCCTGCGCAAAGTTGAGACGGTGCAGATCCGCTCTCCCGAGCGAGTCCACGAGCAGCTCCGCGGCCGCCGCCAGGCCGGCGATCTCGAGAGCTTCGCGCACCAGCCCCCGCACATTGCGTTCGTTGCTCATCCCGCAATGCAGGCGCGCATAGTACGTCAGCACTTCCTCAACCATGAGCGCGCGCGGAAATACTGGATTGTCCCCCGCATATCCGATGAGCCGGCGCGCCGCGGGATCGGTGACGGGCATTCCCCACACGCGCACCTCGCCGGCCCTCGGTTTCACCGCGCCCGCCGCTACACGGAGCAGCCTCGTCTTCCCCGCCCCTGCCGGCCCGACCAACCCCGCAATCTCGCCGGGCAGCAGCGCGAGCGAGACGGGGCCGAGCCTGTGGCCACTGATGTCGGTGAGCGTCAGAGCATAGTCTGTCATCGCTGACGTCGACCGATGAAGGCGGCCGCGACGAGAACGCCGAGCCCTGTCCACGCGAGCGCGTGGAGGATCGCGCCCCAATCGGCGGCGGCAATATCGCGGTAGTGCCAGAGCGCCGGTCCGAGCTCCATCGCGCTGGCCGCGGTCAGCCGCACCAGACCCGGGCGTGCGAGATCGACCAGCCGCTCCGGCGGGATCGTGCCGGCGACCGCCATAAAGAGGAAGAGCGCGAGCCCCACGCCGCGGCCCAGCACGAGCACGAGCGCCAACGCACAGCTGCCAACTGCAGCCGTGGCGATCATCCCCGCCACAACCCCGTCCGTGCGCCAGCCCGTCGCCGTCGCGCAGATCATGACCAGCGCCCACGCCGGGACCACGATCGCGAGCCAGCGCCCCGTCGCGATGGCGAGTGGCGTGGTGGGATGCGTGAGGGCGGTGGTCAGCGCCGCCCGGTCGCTCGCATCCCCCACGATCGCGGCCGCGCCGAGGATCGCGCCGAGCGCGCCGGCTTGTAGGGTGACCGTGAGGGCGTCCAAGGCGTGCGCGCTGAGCCACACGAGTGTCGTGCCGAGTGCCAGTAGCGCGATGCCGAGCCGAGTCCGCGTGATGCGCGGGAGCACGAGCAGGAATTCGCCGTGCGCGCAGTGCAGGAATCGCATGGCGGCACGATAGCAACGGGAGCAGCGGCGTGTGGTACCGATTTCGCGCCGCTAATATCAAATCGTCGCGCGCGCTCCGATGATCGCGTCCACGAGTACGTCGGAATCAAACCGTACGGGGTCAGTCGCGGGCAGACCCGTTTCCTCGGCAGCCTTGGCGACCGCCTCTCGCGCCGCCGCGTCATCCATGTCGTACGTATTGAGACAGATGCCGATCACCTTGGTCGGGTGCACGGGATGCGCGGCCCGCTCATAGATGTCGATCATCTCGAGATAGGAGGGGATCTTCACCCACGGCTCGCGCCCGTGATAATCGCCGATGTAGTCGCGCGTCACCTGATGGCAGAGAATCAGCGCGTCCGGACAGGACCCGTGCAGCAGGCCGAGCGTGACGCCGGAATACCCCGGGTGAATCAGACTGCCCTGGCCTTCGACGAGCACGATGTCGTTGTCCTTCGCGCCCTGGAGGACGAGCTGCTCCGCGGCGCCGGCGATGAAATCCGCCACGACCGCGTCCACGGCGATGCCCCATCCCTCGATGAAGATCCCCGTTTGCCCCGTCGCCACGAAACTCGTGCGGTGGCCGCGCTGCACCAGCGCGTCGCGCAGCTGGAGCTGCGCCGTCATTTTGCCGACGTTACAATCGGACCCGACCGCGAGCACGACCAGCGCATCCACCTCGGCCGCGCGGCCATCGGCAATGGGGAGGTGCGGCGGCGGCTTGCGCGCATCGAGAATGCGAACCCCGCGCGAGCGGGCGAGCGCACCCAGCTCGGGATCGTCGCCGATGAAGGTGTGCAGGCCGCTCCAGATTTCCAGCTTGCGCTCGATGGCGGTGCGGAGCCATGCCCTCCATTCGTCGGGGAGGCGCCCCCCGGCCGGCGCGATGCCGATCAGGACGGCGGTCGCCCCCTTGCCTTGCGCGATGCCGCGCTCGAAATCGCCGACCACGGGAATCCTGCCGCCGAACCCGAGCACGTCCTGCGCCGTCTTCCCCGCCTGTTTGCGATCGAACACCGCGACGATGCGCTCCGGGAAATAGCGAATGCACGAGTTGGCGGTCTTGGACGTGAGCGGCCCGAAGTCGCCGTCGGCGATGATGAGAAACCGGTGCTGCGGCGGCGTCATTTGGCGGAGCCGGCGGCTTGCCGGCGCTCGACTCCGGACCACGGCTCGGTGGGACGCAGCACGGCGGGCTCGGCGCTCCCTGCCTCGCCGTAAATCTCTCGATAGAGTATGTGCCGAATCAGCACCATCGTCACACACAGCACCGGCACCGCCACGATCAGCCCGATCGCGCCGAGTAGCGCACCCATCACCAGCACAATCGCGATTGTGAGGACGGGCGGGATATCCACTTTGCGTTGCATGATCCGAGGGACCACGATATTCGAGCCGAACACGTGCACGAGCACGCCGAGCAGAATGACGAGCAGAACCTTCACCCAGTCACCCGATGCGACGACGAACACAGCGGGCAGTAACGTGGAGACGAGCGTGCCAAAAAACGGGACGATGGCGACGATGCCCGTGAAAATGCCGAACGCCAACCAATACGGCACACCGAGAATCCACAGGCCGACGGCCGTCAGCAATGCCAGCACGGCCATGGAGATCAGTTGGCCGACAACCCAGGCCCGCAGCGTGGCTCCAGCGTCGGCCGAGATGCGCGCCGCGATGCGCCGGTGGCGCGGGGCGAATAGCGAGATCAGCCCGTTGCTGTACAACGCCGGCTGGCGCGCCAGATACAAGGCCATCACGAGCACACTGGCACCTTCGATGAACAGCATGCCTCCGCCCCGTACATAACCGAAGATCGAGCCGCTCAGGAATCCCACCGCATCGGTGACGAGTCCCGACACGAAGCCCGACGAAGGATTCGCGAGCTCGGTCTGGTCGAGCACGGGATACTGGCCGGCCCAGCGCGCCAACACGCTCTGAATATTGGTCAGCGTTTGCGGCAGGCTGCCGATCAGTGCGCGCGTTTGCTCCACGACTGGAGGTGCGAGCAGCACCGCTACGCCCACGATCCCTGCCAGGGTGCCGACTACGGCGAGGGTAAGGCCGATCCAGCGGCGCATTCCAAACCGGCGCTCCAACCAGTCCGTGATCGCCGAGAGGTAGACCGCGAGGAGGAAGGCCAGAAATAGCAGCAGCAGGACATCGATGACCTTGAGAATGAACAGGACGACGAGGGCCGCAACGAAGAGCGCCACGAACGTGGCGCTCGACAGTCTATTGGACGGTGACGACTCCTGACCGTTCAGCTCTTCTGCTCCGCGTCGTCATCCTCGAGCAACTCGGCTTCCTTCGCGCCTGTGCCGAGCGCCCTGGCCTGCTCCTGCGTGCCGCCGGGCAGCAATCCCATCTTGCGCTTCAGCGCCAGCAGCTGCTCGTCCGCGTCCGCCTTCACCTCGAGGCCCTGGAACTGCTTGATCAGCGAATCGCCCGACAGGTCTTCGTTGACCTCGGCGGCGGCGATCAGCTTGCGCTCCTCATGCTCGATCTGTTCCGCCATCCGCTCGAACGTTTCGAACGCGCTCTTGTCCGAAATCGCTCCCATCGTCTCCTGAATGCGCTTATGGGCTTCGGCCCGCTTCTGGCGCGCGATCAGGATGTTCTTCTTGCGCTTGGCTTCTTCGATTTTGTCGTTGAGCTGCCGCAGCGACGCCTTGAGCCGCTCGGTCTCTTCGCGGTGCTTGACCCACGTTTCCTGCAGCTGCACGGCGCCCTGCACGTGCTCGTTGTAGCGCAGCAACGCCTGCTTGGCGAGATCGTCGCGCCCTTCCTGGACCGCGAGCACGGCCCGCTTTTCCCAGTCTTCCGACAGCTTCTTCTCCTGCTCGGCCTGCGCGGAGAGCCGCTTCTCATCGGCGATGGCGGCGGCCACCTGCTGCTTGGCCTTCGCCAGCTGGTTCCGCATATCGACGATGAGCTGCTCGAGAACTTTTTGCGGGTTCTCGGCGCGCGAAATCAGGTCGTTGATGTTCGACCGGATCAGCGTGGACAGTCGATCAATGATCCCCATCTAGGCTCCTGGCAATGAGCGCTCGCGCTTCTGCGCAAGCAGCCGCTCCGCAAAATCCAGCCGCTCGGCCATCTCGGCAATTTGTCCCTGCATGTCCGTGATGCGCTGGTCCAACTCCGCAAGGTGGTCGCCTTGCACGTCATCGATCGCGGCCTTGCGGCGACGCACACCCGTTCGAATTCGCTCGGCGATGGCAGCCGCCAAATCCGATTTGAAGAACGCCCAGAGCACCACGCCGGCGACTATCATCCCGCCGATCATCCCAACCAGCGGGATGAGCTGATTCGGATCGAACGGCAGCATCGGCGGCGGTGTCGGGGGAAGCGGACCCTGCAAGAGCACGTGCTGTCTTACGCCTTCCCTTTGCGGTCCGTTTCGCGTGGCAACATCCGCTCGGTAAAATCTACTCGCTCAGCCAGTTCCGCCACCTCCCGGCGCAGCTGCTCCACTGTTTCGACCAATTCCGCATGGTCCTCCGTGGTTCCGCCAGTCGCCGGCCCGTGCTTGAGTCGCTCGGCAAACGCCTTTCCGACTGGAGACAACGCGATCATCCAGGCGAAAAAGCCGCCAACCGCCACGATCGGGATGAACAACGCAAGAATGTCTTCCATTACCCGTCCCGTGGCTTGGCAAGGAGCCGTTCCGCGAAGTCCATCCGTTCCGCCAGCTCCGCAACTTCCTGGCGCACCTGCTGCAGCTCGGTCAGGATCTCATCGCGCTCCGCGGGCTCCATCCCGGGCCGGCGATGCTCGCCCGCGATACGCTTCGCCACGGCGGCAGCCACCGGTCGAAGCACCCAGAATGTCCCGCCGAAAAACATGAACGCCGCGACGGCTTCCGGCCCGTTCATGTCTGCGACTTCTTCGCGAGCAATCGCTCGGTGAAGTCCACACGCTCGCCGAGCTCACCGATCTCGCGGCGCGCTTGCTGGATCTCGCCCAAGAGATCGTCACGAAGCACCTGCAGCTCCTCCCTCACGCCAGCATCGACGTTCTTGCTGCGGATGCGCTCGGCGAGTGCACGCACGAGCGGAAACAGCAGGACGGTGGACCCGATGATGGTCAAGGTGATGAGAAAGGCTACGCCCTCGGGGGGCATCAGCGCGCTCCTGGCGGCGCAACGAGGCCTACGAGATCATCCGAATTCACCGCGTCTCCTCCATGCTTGTTCAACCTACCGTCTAGTCCCCGGCCTGCAACACCTTGCGGAGGAATTGTCCCGTATGCGAGCCCTTCGACTGCGCGACTTTCTCGGGCGGTCCAGCCGCGACGACGCGGCCGCCCAACTCGCCGCCTTCGGGGCCGAGGTCGATGACCCAGTCGGCCGTTTTCACGACGTCGAGATTGTGCTCGATGACGACGACCGTATTCCCCTTGTCCACCAACCGGTGCAGCACTTCCAGCAGCAGCCGCACGTCCTCGAAGTGCAGTCCCGTCGTCGGCTCGTCGAGGATATACAGCGTGCGACCCGTGTCGCGCTTGGAGAGCTCCGTCGCCAGCTTGACGCGCTGCGCCTCCCCGCCCGAGAGGGTCGTCGCCGACTGTCCGAGATGGATGTATCCGAGACCTACGTCGTTGAGCAACTCGAGTTTCGTCCTGATACGCGGTTGATGCTCGAAAAAGTCGAGCGCATCGGCGACGGTCAGATCGAGCACGTCGGCGATCGACTTTCCTTTATAGCGCACCTCCAGCGTCTCGCGGTTGTAGCGCCGGCCCTTACAGACTTCGCACGGGACGTAGACGTCGGGGAGGAAATGCATCTCGACCTTCACCAGGCCGTCGCCCTGACACGCCTCGCAGCGCCCCCCTTTCACATTGAACGAGAAGCGGCCGGGGCCGTAGCCGCGCAGCTTCGATTCCGGCAGATAGGTGAACAGCTCGCGGATCGGCGTGAACAGGCCCGTGTACGTCGCCGGATTGGATCGCGGCGTCCGGCCGATCGGGCTTTGATCGATGTCGATCACTTTGTCGATGTGGTCGAGTCCCTCGATGCGCTCATGCGCTCCGGGGACGACCTTGGCACGGTAGAAATGGCGCGCCAGCGACTGATACAGGATGTCCGTAACCAGTGTCGATTTTCCCGACCCGGACACGCCGGTGACGGCGACGAACAGTCCGAGCGGGAATTCGACGGAGAGATCCTTGAGGTTGTGGTGCCGGGCTCCCAGCACGCGCAGCAGCCGATCGGCATTGGCGATGCGCCGCCGCGGGGGAACGGGGATGCGGAGCTCACCACGCAGGTAGCGGGCGGTGAGCGAGTCGCGATGGCGCAACACCTCCTCGAGCGGCCCCGCCGCCACGACCTCGCCGCCGTGGCGGCCCGCGCGGGGCCCCAGATCGACCACATAGTCCGCCGAGCGGATCGTCTCCTCGTCGTGCTCCACGACCAGCACGGTGTTCCCCAGGTCGCGCAGCTCTCGCAGCGTCGCGAGCAGCCGGGCATTGTCGCGCTGATGCAAGCCGATCGAGGGCTCATCGAGGATGTAGAGCACGCCGACCAGACGACTGCCGATTTGTGTCGCGAGGCGGATGCGTTGCGCCTCGCCGCCTGACAACGTCACGGCCGAGCGATCGAGCGTGAGATAATCGAGCCCCACATCCACGAGAAACCGCAGCCGATCGGTGACCTCTTTGAGAATCGGCCGGGAGATTTCCGGATCGAGTCCCGCACGGCCATTGCCGCGCAGCGGGATATTGGCGAAGAACTCGAGCGCCTCGCGTACCGGCAGCGCGACGACGTCGCCGATGCTCCGGCCCGCCACCAATACCGACAGGCTTTCCGGCTTCAGGCGCCGGCCGCCGCAGGTGGGACACGGCTGCTCGACCATGTACTGCTCGAGTTGCTCGCGCACGGCGTCGGATGCCGTCTCGCGATACCGCTTCTCGACGTGGTCCAGAACGCCTTTCCATCCCGACTCATAGGACCCGTGCCACCGCTCGCTGTCGTACTGATAGGTGATCGTTTTGCCGGGCGCGCCTCTGAGCAAGGTCTTTTGGACCGCGGGCGGGAGATCCTGCCACGGAGTGTCGAGCTCGAACTTGTAGGTCTTTGCCAGCGCCGGGAGCACCACCTTCCTCAGGTATCCGCTCGGCTCACCCCACGGCAGCACGACACCCTCGAGAATCGAAAGACTGTGGTCCCCGAGCACGAGGTCGGCATTGACCTCGCGGCGGGTGCCGAGTCCGGAGCAATCGGGGCAGGCCCCATACGGGGAGTTGAACGAAAACTGCCGCGGCTCGAGCTCCGGGAGCGACAATCCGCACTGGGGACAGGCGTAGCGTTCGGAAAAGAGGCGGGACCGCGGGCTGCCGGTCTGGCGCACGACTTCCACCACCCCCTCGGCCGCCTTCAATGCGGTCTCGATCGAATCCGCGAGCCGCCCCCGGTCGGCGGCCCGCACCACGAGCCGGTCCACAACGACGGCGATGTCGTGGTTCTGGCGGCGATTGAGTTTGGGGACGTCCGCGAGGTCGTACGTTTCGCCGTTGATCCGTGCGCGCACGAAGCCCTGCTTGCGCATCGCCTCGAACACGTCGCGGAATTCGCCTTTGCGCCCCCGCACCAGCGGCGCCAGGACTTCGATCTTGATGCCTTCCGGCCACGCGAGCACCAGGTCGGTGATCTGCGACGCGGACTGGCGCTCCACCGGGCTACCATCGTTGGGGCAATGCGGCGTACCGGTGCGGGCCCACAGCAGGCGGAGGTAGTCGTAGACCTCGGTGATCGTGCCGACGGTGGAACGGGGATTGGCGCCGGCCGTCTTCTGCTCGATCGAAATCGCGGGAGACAGCCCTTCGATCGCATCGACGTCGGGCTTGTCCATGAGGCCGAGAAACTGGCGCGCGTACGCGGACAGCGATTCCACGTACCGCCGCTGCCCTTCGGCGTAGATCGTGTCGAACGCCAGCGACGATTTGCCCGAGCCCGACAATCCCGTGATGACCACGAGGGCGTTACGGGGCAACTCGACGTCGATGTTTTTGAGGTTGTGTTCGCGTGCTCCGCGGACGATCAGGGCGTCACCAGACATAGAACTGTAGGCTAGATAGTGCAACGTATTTCGGTCAACTCTCGAGCGTCCGAGCCTTGCCTATCTCGCATCTGTTTCCTACGTTAGCATCCCCCATGACCCTGAACGCGCAGGTCTCGACATGAACCGCGGTGGCCCCCCCCCTCCCCCTGGCCCGCGGCGCGAGCGCCGCTGGCAAACCTCGCAAGAGCGTGCACGCGTAGCCGCCGAGTTGATCGAGGAGGCCGAATCGCTCACGCAGACAGGCGCGATTGCGTCGCCCACCGACGTGACCCGCGACAACCAACCGCCGCCGTTGCGCGTCGCGCAAGGTGTAGCGACTCCTGGACCTCAGGCGACCACTGCGAAGCTGGATGACGGCGAGCTGGAACCGCCAGCCCCTCTTCCAGCGTCCCCACCACCTCCACCCTCCTCGACGACTGCTGCGCCGGAGCCGCCGGCTCCGGCGGCGCCCCCCCCCGACGATCCGTTGTATGTCGCGGCCCGCGAAGCCAGCGAGCGAGGCGAGGTCGATCGCGCGGCGGCGTCCTATCGCGATCTCCTGGCGCGTGATCCGAAGCACGTGAAAGCGCGCAACAATCTGGCGTTGATCCTCGACGCCCGCGGCGATCGGGACGGCGCGCTGGCGGAGCTGGATCGCGCCCTCGAGACCGAGCCCGACAACGTGGCGCTGTTGCTCAACCGCGCCGCGATCCTCGGCGCGACGGTGCGCTACGCCGCCGCGCAGCGTGACCTGCAGCGCGTGCTGCGCGCCGAGCCGGCGAACGTCGAGGCGCTGTTCAATCTGGGGATCGTGCTCACGCGCCGCGGCATGTGGCGCGAAGGCATCGATCAGCTGAAACGCGCCGCCGAGGTCGAGCCGGGCCGGGCGGCGGCCTGGTACTACCTGGGCGAAGCGCTCAATCACATGGACGATCTCACGGGCGCGCTGGCGGCCTACGAACGAGCCGTCGAGCTGCAGCCGGCGAATCCCAAAGCGCTGTACGGGATCGGCAAGGTCCTCGACCGCCTGAACCGACCCGACGAGGCCACGGCGATGTACCGCCGCTCCCGGGAAATGACCGGGAGGTGATTCGCGTAGTCGTGGACGATCTCGCGTCGTTCGCCGCTGATGCCGTCGTCCGTCCCGCCACCACTCGCCTCGATCCCACCGCTGCCGCGCTCCGCCGTCTGGAAAGCCTGGGCGGCCAGGAATTCCAGAACCGCATCCGTCTGAGCCGCGAGCTGGCGGTGGGCGCGGCCGTCGTCACGGCCGGCGGCGGCGATTTGCCGGCGGAGTTCGTCATCCACGCGGTCATCCGCAGCGAGACGGAGCCGGTGACGCGCGGCAACGTCGCCCGCGCCTGGCTGTCGACGCTGCATCAGGCGCAGGAGTGGCAGTTCGCGCACCTCAGCACGCCGCCGCTCGGCACGGGCGCGGGCAACCTGACGCTCGAGGATTCCGCCGAGATCATGGCGACGGTGCTGCACGCGCATCGCGGCGGCGCCCAGTTCCCGGAAACCGTGTCGTTCATCGTGGAGCGGCCCGAGGATCAGCTGGTGTTCGAGGCGGCGCTGCATCGGGCGGTCTCCTGAGCCGGCGCCGCTGGGTCATCGCGGTCCTCGCGCTCTGGGCGCTGTCCCTGGGCTGGCTCGTGAAGCGCGAGGTGTTCCGTTCCACGGGCGCGCGGCTCGCCGAGGCGGCGATGGCGGTGGCGCCGGGCGGGATGTTCTATCGGCTCGCGGTCGGTGGCCAGCAGGTCGGCTATGCCTCGACGACCATCGACACCCTCCCGGATGCCATACGGGTCGAGAACGTGTTCGTGCTCGATGTGGCGGCGCTGGGCGCGCTGCATCGCACCACGGCGCGCAGCATTACGATGTTGTCGCGGGCGCTGCGCTTGCAAAGCGTCGAAGCCACGTTCGATGGTGATCTCGGCGAATTCGCGGCGCACGGCCGCGTGCTCGGTGATACGGTGTTATCGATCGCCATCGTCTCCGCCGGCGACTCCCAGATGACGCGGATCCCGCTGCGAGGCCCGATCACCCTGCCGACGTTGTTACCGCTGCGGCTCGCCTTCGGCGGTGAGCTGCGCTCGGGACGCTCCTATACCGCGCGGTTGTTCGACCCCCTGCTGCTGACGGGCCGGGACGTCACCGCCCGGGTTGCCGCGGAATCGACGCTCGTCGTGTCCGACAGCGCCGACCTCGACTCGACGACGATGACGTGGGTGCCGGAACACTTCGATACGGTGCGCGCCTTCCGCATAGATCAAGACGCAAATGGAATTCCGGCGAGCAGCTGGATCGATGCGCAGGGACGCGTGGTGCTTGCTTCCACGGATGGCGCGGACAATCAGGGATTCGCGATGGAGCGGGCGGCGTTCGAGGTCGTCTACGAGAACTTCAAACATCGCGATACCGCCCGCGTCGCGCGCAGCAGCGCCGCGCCCCGACCGGGCGAGATCGTGCCGCTGACGGCGTTGGCCGCCGGCGTGGCCGGCGACCCCACGCCGCGCCAGCGCCTGTCGCTGCGCAGGAACGGCCGCGACAGCCTCGAGATCGTTCAGCCGGGCGCGCTCGCCGCGCATGCGGCGCCCTACCGGCTGCCCTCGCGGGACACGGCGCTGGCGCGCTGGCTCGCACCCGAACCGCTGATCCAGAGCCACGATCCGAGGATCGCCGCGCAGGCGCGGCAGATCATCGGGCGCGAGCGCAGCCCCGCGGCCGTCGCCGAGCTGCTGACGCACTGGGTACGCCGCTCGCTGCGCCGGTCCATGCCGTCGCCCGGCAGCGCGCCCAGCGCCGTCAAAGTCCTCGAGACGCGCCAGGGTGATTGCAACGAAGCGACGACGTTGTACGTGGCGCTGGCGCGCTCGACGGGCTTGCCGGCGCGGACGGTGTCGGGGCTGCTCTATCTGAACGGGCGCTTTTACTACCATGCGTGGGCGGAGATCTACCTGAACGACTGGATTGCGGTCGACCCCACGTTCGACCAATTCCCCGCCGACGCGGCACATCTCCGGATTGCCGCGGGCGGACTGGCACGGCAGGTCGAGCTCGTCCCGCTCATCGGCCGGCTCACGCTCGAGGTGCTATGATCCGCCTGGAAAACCTCACGAAGCTCTACGGCAGCTTTGTCGCGGTCGACGACATCAGCCTGCACGTCCCCCGCGGCGTCCTGTACGGCTGCCTCGGGCCCAATGGCGCCGGGAAGACCACGACGCTGCGGATGATCGCCGGCATCCTCCGTCCCACGCAGGGACGCGTGCTGCTGGGCGGCGACGACGTGCATACCAATCCGCTGTCCGCCAAGATGCGGCTCGGCTTCATTCCCGACCGGCCGTTCGTGTACGACAAGCTCACCGGGGCGGAATTCCTGCGGTTCGTGGCCGGCTTGTACGGGCAGGAAGGCGACGCCGTCGAGCGGCGCATCGCCGAGTTGCTGGAGGTATTCGAGCTGACGAGCTGGAAGGACGAGCTGGTCGAGGCGTACAGCCACGGCATGCGCCAGAAGCTGATCATCTCGAGCGCCTTGATTCATCGCCCCGAGTGCATCGTGGTCGACGAGCCGATGGTGGGCCTCGACCCCAAAGCGGCGCGACTCCTGAAGGACATCTTCCGGCAGTTCGTGGGCCGGGGCGGGACCGTCCTGATGAGCACGCACACGCTCGAGGTGGCGGAAGCGATGTGCGACCAGATTGCCATCATTCAGCACGGCAAGGTCGTCGCCGCCGGAACCGTGAGCGACGTGCGGCGCCAGCACCAGGCGGGCGACGCGAGCCTCGAAGAGCTGTTCCTGAAGCTGACCGGCGGGGCCCAGATCCGCGAGCTGGCCGAGGTGCTCGGACGATGAAGCAGCCGTCGCTCGCGCACGTACTCCAGCCGAAGTGGCGCACGGCGCTGCAACGGCTGCGTGAGGAGCGCGCGAAGGGCGGCACCGGGAAGCTCATCATCCTGGTGCTGGTCGGCGGAGCATTCTGGGCGGGGGTGTTCGGCGTGCTGTACCGCATCCTCCGGAGTCTGCGGAGCGTCGAAGAGCTGGGTCCCCTCATCCCCGGAAAAATGCTGGGGCTCATCCTGCTGTCCTTCATCTCGATTCTGGTGCTGTCGAACGTCATCACCGCGCTGTCGAGCTTCTTCCTCGCCAAGGATCTCGATTTGCTCGTGTCGGCTCCGGTGGACTGGCTGCGCCTCTATCTCGCGAAACTCGGCGAGACGCTGCTGCATTCGTCGTGGATGGTGGCGCTGATGGCGGTGCCGATCCTCACGGCCTACGGCGTCGTCTACAAGGGCGGCGTGCTGTTCGCGCTGTACGCGGTGCTCTCCATCGTACCCATGCTGATTCTTCCCGCGGTGCTCGGCAGCGCAATCACGCTCGTGCTGGTGAACATTTTTCCCGCGCGACGCACGCGCGATTTGCTCTCGATCGTCGCCCTCGGCGCCGCGGGTGGCGTCATTCTCCTGTTTCGCGTGATTCGCCCGGAGCAGCTCGCCCGGCCGGAAGGGTTCCGCAACCTGCTCGACTTCGTCATTCTGCTGCGTGGCCCGACATCGCCGTTCCTGCCCAGCGAATGGGCCGCGCAGGCGATCATGGGCTACCTGCGCAACGAGATCGACCCGCTGCCGCTCGCGCTGCTGTGGAGCACCGCCGCGGCGTTCGTCACGCTGGGCGCGCTGCTGCACCGCGCGCTGTATGCGCCGGGCTTCACGAAAGCCCAGGAAGGCGCCGAGCGATTCATCCGCGGCTCGTGGTGGCGCTGGACCGTCGGCTCGTTGCTCGGCTGGCTGCCGGTCGCGAAACGGGAATTCGTCCTCAAGGACATCAAGCTGTTCTTCCGCGACACGACGCAGTGGAGCCAGCTGATCCTGCTCGCGGTGCTGGTGGTCGTGTATCTCTTCAATATTCAGGCGCTGCCGCTGCACCGCGGCGAGCCGGTGGGCTTCTTCTACGTCAACCTCGTGTCGTTCCTGAACCTCGGCCTCGCCGGGTTCGTGCTCGCCTCGATCGCGGCGCGCTTCATCTTTCCCGCTGTGTCGCTGGAGGGCAGGCAGATGTGGCTGCTGCGATCCTCCCCGCTCGACCTGCGCGCGCTGCTCTGGTCCAAGTACTGGGTGGGGACGCTGCCGCTGCTCATCCTGGGGCTCATTCTCACCGGCGTCACGAATGCCCTGCTGGAAGTCACGTCGTTCATGATGATCATGAGCCTGGCGACGATGGCGGGACTGACCCTCGCCATATCGGCGATGGCGCTCACCTTCGGGACGCTGTATCCGCAGTTCGAGACGGAAAACGCCGCCCAGATCCCGACGTCGTTCGGGGGCCTCGTCTTCATGATGGCGACGATCGCGCTGCTCGCGGCGGTGCTCGGCGCACTCTCGACCGCCGTGTACACCTACGTGCGCTCGGCGTGGGAAGGACAGCCGGTCGGCGTGACGCCGGTGATGATGGTCTGGTTCGCCGTGGCCGCCGCGCTGTGCACGGCGGCCACGATCGTCCCGCTTCGGATGGCGCTGCGGAAGATGGAGAGCTTCGAGTTCTAGCCTAGTGCCAGCTCACTCCCCCGACCAGCTGGAACGAGCTGCCGTTGGCCAAAATGAATTTTCCCTCGACGTAGGGGCGCATGCGCCCGCGCCGGCCCTCGAGTCCCGTCAGCAGGTTGAGCCCGGTGTCGCTCCCACCGCTGGCACGCGAATAGTTCAGCCCGCCACCGACGTACCACGCGCCGTACCGCGTCGGGGGCCGGTACTTCAGATCGAAGTTCAGCGACCAGAGCGAGCCGGGGCTTACGAAGTAGTAGTCGAAGGTCGGGTAGAGGGCGAGATCCGGCGTGATCGGCCAGGTGAGCTGCGCGCCGAGCAGCAGGTCGTCCACGTCGAAGTTGTAGCCGAGGTGCGCGCCGTAGCTGGGACCGGATGAGCTAGCGATCGAGCGCCGCCGAGCTCGGCGTTGCGCATCGGCGGTGGACGCCGTCAATGCCAGCAACAACAGCACGACCAGCACCCGCGAGACCCATCGGTTCACGACGCGCTCCTTCGCCACAGATCACACAGATTGACAACGGATCTACACGGATCTGATCTTCGCATACTAAGGTAGCAATCGTAGCAATCAGCGCAAATCCATTGTAGATCTGCGTGATCCGTGGCCTTAGGCGGCTACACGGGCTCCGCAGGAGTTGCAATAGCGGGCGTCGGTTTCGAGCGCCGTCCCGCAGCGCGCGCAGTAGCCGGCCGCTCTGCCCAAACGCTTTCCGCATTGCGGGCAAAACACGGCATCCACTTCGGACGGCGTACCATGTTCGGGGCACGAGGGAGCTGAGAGCGGGGAGCGGGGAGCCGGCTTTGGCCTCTGCTCCCTGCTCCCTGCTCCCTGCTCCTCTCGCATCGCGGCGAGCGCTTCGGACGTGTACTTCGCTTTTAGCTGCTCGTAGTCAGTGTCGGAGAGTTTCCCCGTCGCGCGGTCGAATTCGATTTCCTTGAGCGCCCGGAACGCCACGGCCCGCGGGCTCATGTCGTCGTCCGGATCCTCGCCCTCGTCGCTGCTGCCGGTATCGGCCGCCGGCTCAGGCGGCGGCCGGAGAATCGGGAGTAGCACGTAATACGTCGCGCCTGCCGCGAGCACGACGCCGAGCAGCAACTCAAGCATTGAAGCGGTCGAGCTCGCGGCGCAGCTGTTCCAGTTCGGTGGGAGAGGCCGAAGGTGTGCTGGGCGGCGCACTGGCCGGCGCCTCGCGCGTCCAGCGACGCAGGAGGCCGAGGAGGGCCCCCGCGGCGATCAGTACGGCAACCGATGGCACGTAGTACGCGGCGAGGTTGAAACCACGTTTTGGCGGTGCCATGAGCGCCGCTTCGCCGTATTGCGCGACGAACTCGTCTGTGATCTGCTGCGCGGTCTTCCCCTGCCCCGCGAGTCGCAGCACTTCCTTGTGCAACGCCGGGCTATAGGTGCAGCTGAAGTCCGTCGTGCGGCAGGTGTAGATGTCGAGCCCGCAGCCGCAGCTGCAGCGCAGCCGCTTCTCGATCGCCTGAATGCCGGCGTCGTTGTCCGCCGCGGTCACGGGCGGGAGCGCCCGGCCGGCGCGACCCGGATCGTAAACGCGGCCGACACTCGTCGTATCCTGCACGACTGCGCCGACGGCGGCGACCGCCAGCGCGAAGAACCCGCGGCGGCTGACGCGATCGCTCATCGGTCCGCCGCCTCGAGCTTCACGGCGTAGCCGGCCTGGACGCGCGAAGCGCTTGACCCTTTCACCGTCACCGGCGCGCCGCCCGGCCAGAGCACGATCAATCCGCCAATCACCAGGACGAATCCGCCGAACCACACCCACCAGACGAGCGGATTGATAGTGAAGCGATATACCGCTTGCTCGGTGCCGTTCACGAGGCCACCCAGCACGACATACAGATCCTCACGCAGTCCGCTCTTGATCCCGACTTCCGTCGAGGGCTCGAAGGTCGGGCGGCCCAGCGCATCCACGTGCTGGCGCTTCTCCGTCCGTAAACGACCGATCTGTTTGCCGTCGCGCCGCACGTCTACTAGCGCAGCGGTAATCTCGCGATTCAGCGCATTGTATTGCGAGACACTCACGTGCGTGAACGTGTAAACGTGCCCGTACGGGCTTTTGAGCGTGACGGACTCACCTGGCCGCAGCGTCGCCTGGGTCTCGGTCTTGAACGCCATCCCCGCGAACGCGACGAACAACAGCACGATCGCCACGTGGACGACGTATCCCCCGTAGCGCCGGCGATTGCGGGCCAGGAGCTGCACCACGGCCAGCGCCGTCGGCTCGCCGTATTGGCGGTGGCGCGCCCGTGCGCCACGCGCGAATTCCTGAATCACCGTCGCGAACACGAACCCACCGAGGCTGATCGCCATCAGCGCGCCGACGTCGCGCATGCCCGCGACCAGCAGGATGAGCAGCGCAAACACTCCGGTGGTCAGCGGCACGGCGAATTGGCGCCGCAGGTTCGGCACCGAGGCGCGCCGCCAGGCAATCAGCGGCCCCACCCCGGTCATCGCGAGCAGCGCGAGACCGAGCGGCACGTTCACTTGATTGAAGAACGGCGGCCCGACGGTGATCTTCGTCCCTTTGACCGCCTCGGACAGAATCGGAAACAGCGTCCCCCACAGTACGGAGAACGCGATCCCGATCAGCAGCAGATTGTTGAACAGGAAGCTCGCCTCGCGGCTCACCATCGATTCGAGCGTCGCCTCGGCCTCGAGCAACGGTAACCGCGTCCAGTACAGCGCGAAGCTCGCGACGGCCGCGAGGACCAGGAATCCGAGGAAGAAGTAGCCGACGCTCGACTGCGTGAACGAGTGCACGCTGGCGATCACGCCGGAGCGCGTGATGAAGGTGCCGAAGATCGACAGCAGCCAGGCGCCGAGAATCAGCGCGAGGTTCCACTTCTTGAGCATGCCGCGCTTCTCTTGAATCATGACCGAATGGAGAAAGGCGGTCATGACGAGCCAAGGCAGTAGCGCCGCGTTCTCGACCGGATCCCACGCCCAGTAGCCGCCCCAGCCCAGCTCCACATAAGCCCACCACATCCCGATGAGCAGGCCGATGCTCAGGAAGAGCCACGACACCAGCGTCCATTTGCGGACCGCGACGAGCCACTCGGCGTCGAGCTTCCTGGAGAGGAGCGCGGCGATCGCGAAGGCGAACGGGATCGTGATCGAGATGTAGCCGAGGTACAGCATGGGGGGATGGAAGACCATGCCGGGGTTTTGCAGCTGCGGGTTCATCCCCCTGCCGTCGATGGGTACAAAGCCGAGGCGCTCGAACGGGTTCGCGGCGAAGAGCATGACGCTGATGAAAAACGTCGCCACCAGGCAGGTCACGGCCGCCACGTAGGGCAGATAAATGCGATGGCGCCGGCTCGTGAGCAGCTGCGCCAGCGACGCGAACAGACTCAGGACGGTCGCCCAAAAGAGCAGGCTGCCTTTTTGCCCCGCGTACAGCGCCGACCACAGATAGAAGGTGGGGAGATTGCGGCTGGTGTAGGCGGCGACGTACTCGAGGGAGAAGTCGTGGCGGAAGATGCCGATCTCGAGCGAGATGACCGCGACGAGCAGCGCGCCGAACAGCGCGAACGTCGCGTGGCGGGCGCTGCGTTGTAGATCGACCCGGCCCTGCGCGCCGCCGGCGAATCCGGTGATCGCTCCCCACAGGCCCACGAGAAACGCGAGCCAGAGTGAGAGAGGGCCGAGCAGCGTCATTTAGGCTTTGGGAACTGCTTCGTACCGCGACCCGCATTTCGCGAGCACATTGGTCGCGTGAATGATCCCATCGCGCTGCAGCCGGCCTTCGACCACGACCTCGACGGAGTCGGTGAACGTGTCGGGCGGGAGGCCCTTGAAGACCACCGGATAGCTGACCGTGCCGTCGGTGACGTGAAATCGCAGCGTCTGCGTCGCGATCTCCTTCTCCACCGTACCGGGAACGACGCGCGCGCCGACTTTCATGCCGAGATCGTAGAACGAGGGATCGGCGGAGACGCGCTGAGCCAGCTCGCTGGGCGTGAGGAAATACTGACCCGTCTGCCGGATCCCGGAGGCCATCAGGTAGCCCACGGCGCCAACGATCAGGACCGCACCCACGGCGAACTTCGTGCCTGCCTTCATATCCCTATTATACCACCCCTTCGCGCACACGATCTAACGCCCAGCGCACCGCCTCAGCCGCACTCTCCACGCGGGGAATATCGACGGCGTTCCTGAAGGAATCATGAAGCCCCACGACCGGCTTGCCGATGCGCTGCGCGAGCGCCAGCTCCGCCAACGTCCCCACACCGCCGCCGATGGCGATCAGGGCGTGCGCGGCGCGCACGATCAGGAAATTGCGCATCTCATCGAGGCCGGCCGCCAGGGGAATGTCGATATACGCGTTCGCCGCGGCGGGATCCGTTCCTGGTAGGATGCCGACCGTCGTGCCGCCGTTTGCTTTCGCGCCCTTCGCGACGGCTTCCATGACGCCGCCCAATCCGCCACAGACGACGATCGCACCGTGTTGCGCGAGCAGCCGGCCCGTCTGCTCCGCGGCAGTGGCTTCGGCGGGCGTGCAGGTTCCGCCGCCAATCACGGCGATGATCGCCTTCACGTCGCCGAGAACGGCGGTTGCACGATCCCCCGATCGGTGATGAATCCCGTGACGTAGCGCGCCGGCGTGACATCGAACGCCGGATTGAGCGCCACCACGCCATCCGGTGCGATCGGGCGGCCCGCCATGACGGTGACTTCGGCCGCTGCGCGCTGCTCGATCGGAATCAGGTCCCCGTCGGCCAGCGACGCATCTACCGTCGACCACGGCGCGGCGCAGTAGAACGGCACGCCATGATGGCGCGCGAGCACCGCCAGGCCATAGGTCCCGATCTTGTTTGCGAAATCGCCGTTGGCGCAGATGCGATCCGCGCCGACGAGGATCACATCGATCTTCGCTTGCCGCATCAGCGTCGCCGCAGCGCCATCCGTGATCAGCGTGCAGGGGACACCGGCGTGCTGCAATTCCCACGTGGTCAGGCGGGACCCCTGCAGCAGTGGCCGCGTCTCGTCCACATAGACATGCACGCGCCGCCCCTGCTCGTGCGCCAGATAGATGGGCGCGAGCGCGGTCCCGATGCCGCCGGTCGCGAGCGCACCGGTATTGCAATGCGTCAGCACGTTGGCGCCGTCGGCGAGGATCGTCAGGCCATGCTCGCCGATCCGGCGACACATCGCGCGATCCTCTTCCCAGATGGCCGTCGCTTCAACATGCAGTCGCTCCCATATCGCGGGACTTTCGCCCAGCGTCGACTGTGCCACATTCGCCATGCGATGCAGCGCCCAGCGAAGATTGACCGCGGTCGGACGGGCGTCCACACCGGCGAGAAACGACGGCCGCGGCGCGGATCGGAGATCCCGCGTGCCGGCGACGAGCCCCATCGCCGCTGCGATCCCGATGAGCGGCGCCCCGCGCACCTGCATCTGCTTGATCGCCTCGGCGACCGACTCGGCGCTCTCCAAATCGCGCGTGATCTCCGCCTCGGGCAGCGCACGCTGATCGATGATGCGGACCGCGCCGCTGGGGGACCACGATATCGCTTGGATAGGCACGAGGTGAACCTAAATGCGGATTGCGGATTGCGGAATGCGGATTGTACATGAAGGGTCGTGTGGTCGTCGATCTTCACGCTACAAATCCGCAATCCACATTCCGCAATCCGCAATGGCCGTGTAGCATTCTCCCCATGAGCTACCAGACCCTCCTGTTGGAGATCAAAGACGGCATCGCGTTCGTTACCATCAACCGGCCGGATAAGCTCAACGCGCTGAACGATCAGGTGATGCTGGAGCTGGGCAAGGCGGCGGAGCAGATTGCGACCGACGCCGAGATCCGCGGCGCGATTCTCACGGGCGCCGGGCCAAAGGCGTTCGTCGCCGGCGCCGACATCGGTGATCTTGCGCGGCAGGGACCGTTCGACGGCAAGGCGCGCGCGCAGCGCGGCCAGGGCGTGTTGCGGCGCCTGGAGACGTGCGGCAAGCCGGTGATCGCGGCGATCAACGGATTCGCGCTGGGCGGCGGCTGCGAGCTGGCGATGGCCTGTCACATCCGTATCGCGAGCGAGAACGCGAAGTTCGGACAGCCGGAGGTGAAGCTGGGGATCGCGCCGGGATACGGAGGGACGCAGCGCCTCCCGCGCCTCGTGGGCAAAGGCATTGCGATGCACGTCATTTTGACGGGCGAAATGATCGATGCGCAGGAGGCCTACCGCATCGGCCTCGTCAATAAAGTGGTCCCCGCCGCCGACCTGCTCGCGGAAGCGGAGAAGATGATGCGGGGTATCCTCGCCATGGGTCCATTGGCCGTGCGTCTCGCGATCGAAGCGATCGATCAGGGGTTGGAGATGACGCTCGACGAAGGGCTGCTACTCGAGGCCAATCACTTCGGCCTCCTCGCCGCCACTCAGGACATGAAAGAAGGACTGACCGCATTTCTCGAAAAGCGCTCGGCAAAATTCCAGGGGCGCTAGCCCTCATCGTCGTCGTGGCGTGTCTCGGGGAACGAGAGCGACCCGGCCCCCCGCAATTGTCGTTCACGATCGACCAGGACAGCGTGAGCGCGAGCCAGGTCGACACGGTTTCCGGGACGATCCGCGCTGAAGATCCGGACGGCATCGATTCCGTGTGGGTGACCGTCGACGCGGAATTACGCGGCGAGAGCGGAGGCTTCAACCGCGTCTTCAGCGCGCGCTACCGCTTTCTCCTGGCCGCCGGCCAGCAGCCGGGGATCCGCCTCATCATCCAGTTCCGGGCACGTGATATCGCCGGTTTTGAGGTCCAGCGGGACAGCTACGTCGTAGTCAGTCCGTAACTTCCGTGATTGGGCTTAACTGTTGACAGGACAATGACTTCCGTCTATTTTTAGAGCCTGTGACAGATCCCGCAAACCGCCCCAAAAAGAGCCGTCCGGTTGCCGTCGCCGAGGCGCTCGAGGGCTACCTGAAGCGCACCGGTTTGGCGCGTCGCGTCGGGCAGGCGCAGATGATTCCGGACTGGCCGCGCCTGGTCGGCCCGCAAATCGCCGCCGTCGCGACTCCCGAGAGCATCACCCCCGATGGCGTGCTGTTCGTGCGGGTGGCGACCAGCTCGTGGATGAATGAACTGCAGTTGATGACGCCCGACATTATGGCCCGCGTCAATGCGGGGCGCGGTGCTGGCCGCATCACGACGATACGCTGGCTTCTCTCACGTTAGGAACTTGATGCCTAAGAAGAAACCCGCCGCACCGAAGAAGGAAAAAGGCAGCGGCGGCTATCAGGCCGACTCCATCCAGGTCCTGAAGGGCCTGGAAGCGGTACGGCGCCGGCCCGCGATGTACATCGGCTCGGTGTCGGCGCGCGGGCTGCACCATCTCGTTTACGAAGTGGTGGACAACTCCGTCGACGAGGCCCTCGCAGGCTTCGCGACCGACATCTCGGTCACGATCCATCCCGACAACGCCATCACCGTCGTCGACAACGGCCGCGGCATTCCCGTCGACATTCATAAGACCGAGAAGAAGCCCGGCGTCGAAGTCGCGCTCACGGTCCTGCATGCGGGCGGCAAATTCGACAAGAGCAGCTACAAGGTGTCGGGTGGCCTGCACGGCGTCGGCGTCTCGGTGGTGAATGCGCTCTCCGAGAAACTCGAGGTGTGGGTCGACCGCGACGGCAAGCGGCACCACATGTCGTTCGAGCAGGGCGACACGAAGAAGAAGCTCGAAGTCGTCGGCAAGGCGAAGGGCACCGGCACGACCGTCTGGTTCAAGCCCGACACGAGCATCTTCACCGAGACGCGCTTCGACTACGCCACGATCGCCAACCGCCTGCGCGAGCTCGCCTTCCTGAACAAGGCGCTCACGATCGTGCTCAAGGACGAACGCAAGGGCAGCACGAAGGAAGAGACCTTCTACTATAAGGGCGGCCTGTCCGAATTCGTGAAGTGGATCGTCGGCAACCGGCGTCCCTTGCATCCCAAGCCGATCACGTTCGAGGCGTCACGCGAAGACGTCGAGGTCG